>Ga0209840_1000045_pt1 | contig 26447 bp, 27 predicted proteins | sample PersoiDNA2013190_FD_185802 | JGI IMG/M metagenome (GOLD analysis project Ga0209840, IMG submission 185802) | Permafrost soil microbial communities from the Arctic, to analyse light accelerated degradation of dissolved organic matter (DOM) -... | ecosystem: Environmental > Terrestrial > Soil >... | reverse complement strand
CTGGAAATACGCCATCAGATGATACCCGAAGGTCACGGGCTGTGCATTCTGCAGATGAGTCATCCCCGGCAGCACGGTATCCTTGTGCTTCTCTGCCATGGATACCAGTGTTTCCAACAACTCCAACAAAAGGCCCGCGATTTCCGCCAGTTCATCCTTCATATACAGCTTCAGATCCACGGCCACCTGGTCGTTCCGGCTCCTGCCGGTATGCAGTTTCTTGCCCACTGTCCCAATCCGTTCTGTAAGGACCCGTTCCACCCACATATGGATGTCCTCGTCTGCCTTGGTATAAGGAACCGTTCCGGCTTCCATATCCCGCAAGATTCCTTCGAGCCCTTCCACCAGCTGCAGCACTTCCTGGGTGGTCAAGATCCCGATCTTCCCCAACATCCTGGCATGGGCCTTGCTGCCTCGAATGTCCTGTCGGAAGAGGCGTTTGTCAAATTCGATACTGGCATTGAATTCATCCAGTAATTCGGAGGCCGGTTTCGAGAACCGGCCTCCCCATAGCTTCATGTGATGTCCTTTTCCTTTTCGCTGTTTCTTAAATCCATCAGGGCACGCACTTTCAGCGGCAGTGAGAACAGATTGATGAATCCTTCAGCATCATGCTGATTGTATACATCGTCTTCACCAAAGGTAACGAACTCCTCACTGTACATGGAGAACGGTGATTTGGAACCGGCGTTGTAAATCTGGCCTTTGTAGAGCTTCAGCTTCACATCGCCTGTAACCACCTGCTGTGTGGACTCCACGAAAGCATCCAGAGCGACTTTCAACGGTGTGAACCAAAGTCCGTCGTAAACCAGCTCGGAGTATTTCTTGGCGATGCCGGATTTAAAGCTCATAGTAGAACGATCGTGGACCAGTTTTTCCAGAATCGCATGGGATTTGTGAAGCAGCGTGCCGCCCGGTGTCTCATAAACGCCACGGGATTTCATCCCAACCAGTCGGTTCTCGACGATATCGATGACACCGATGCCGTTGGCGCCGCCCAGTTTGTTCAGCTTCATCAGCAATTCCAGGGGACTCATTTTCACGCCGTCTACAGCAACCGGCATGCCTTTTTCGTAGCTGATGGTCACGTAGACCGGTGCATCCGGAGCATCTTCAGGCTTCACAGTCATCTGATAGATGTTGGGGTCATGCTCATTCCAGGGGTCTTCCAGATCGCCGCCTTCGTGGCTGAGGTGCCACACGTTCCCGTCACGACTGTAAATGTCTTTCTTGGTTACGGGGATCGGAATACCGTGTTTGTTGGCAAAATCGATGCAGTCCTCACGGGATTTAAGATTCCAGATACGCCAGGGTGCAATGATTTTCAGGTAGGGATTCATGGCCTTGAAGGTACATTCGAAACGCACCTGGTCGTTCCCTTTACCGGTACAGCCGTGGGCGATAGCCACAGCTCCTTCCTTCTCAGCCACTTCCACCAGTTTCTTGGCGATCAGCGGGCGTGCGAAGGATGTTCCCAGCAAGTAATCGTCTTCGTATACAGCCCCGGCCTTCAGGGTGGTGAATGCATAGTCTTTCACGAATTCTTCTTTCACATCGATGACGTAAGCTTTGACAGCTCCGGTCTCCAATGCCTTTTTCTTGACAGCTACGAAATCATCCTTCTGGCCTACATCGACACAGACTGCGATGACATCGTAGCTGTATTCGATTTCCAACCATTTAAGAATGACAGAGGTGTCAAGACCTCCGGAATAAGCCAGAACCACTTTTTCTTTGTTCATCAGTATTTCCTCCTTAGCATATATACAACCTATGATAGATGCTTATAGCAAGTCGCCCGGAGAACGCAAACATATTTATCGTATTTTGCTCATCATCGACTCCTTACGCCACCATTACGCACTTCTGGCTCCAGATGCTTTGCTGGGCCACATCGAGCATGGCGGCGGGAATGCTACTCGAAAAGCGCCGTGCTGGCATAGCGATCGCCACGGTCGGGGAAGATAACTACAATCACGCCGCTGTCCAGCGTGCGGGCCAGTTCCATGGCTCCCCAGAGGGCCGCACCGCAAGAGATGCCGACACTGATGCCTTCCTTTCGGTAGATTTCACGCGCGATGTCAAAGGCGGGAGCGTCTTCGGTCATCCTCAGCGTCACGTCCAAGCTGTCGAAACTGAAGATGCCGGGTGTGTAAGCTGCCATGTTCCGCAGGCCCTGGATCTTGCTGCCGGCGATCGGTTCGACCCCGACAACCTTCACTTGTGGCGCCTGCCTGTGCATGAAGGCGGACAGTCCGGTCAACGTGCCACCCGTACCCATGCCGGCGACCACATGGGTCACGTCAGGAACGTCCCGTAGTATCTCAGGGCCGGTTGTCTCCTCATGTGAACGCGGGTTGGCGCTGTTCTCGAACTGGTTGAGGTTGACCCATGACGGATCCTCCGCAAGCATCTGCTGTGCAGTCTTGATGGCCAGATTCGTGCCGCCGGCGGCGTCGGTGAGAACGATATCCGTGCCGAACATCTTCATGATCTTCCGACGTTCAATGCTCGCGCTCTCGGCCATCACCGCACGGAACCTGTAACCACGCAGAACCGCAATCATTGCCATGGCAATCCCGGTATTCCCGCTGGTGGCTTCCAGCAGCTGAGCTCCGGGCTTCAGCACCCCTCGCTCCTCGGCGTCCCTGAACATCGCAAGGACGGGGCGGTCCTTGAGGGATCCTCCGGGGTTGTTACCCTCCAGCTTTGCCAGGATTCGAACCCCGGGATTTGTGCTGAAGTGCTGAAGCTCGACGACCGGCGTGTTGCCGATGAGGTTCAAGATGGAGTTTGTTGTCATGTGCTTTCTCCTTTAGTACCGCGAGAGGTACGTTGACACCATGGGGCATGTCCGGAACGACGTGGCGCGAGGTCTTGGCAAGCATAAGGTTCCCGGTAAGGCCCGCTCGCATGACCTCTGCCTTCGTGACATGTTCGCCGGCTCTCCAGGCAGTGACTCCTATTTGGTCACTGCTGTAATCGACGAGATAGACGGGCGCGTACTTGCACCCCATCCTCTTGAGAACGTTGTAGCGGTGATGGCCATCCAGGATAACCATGGTCCGCTGGTCCACGATGATAGGGTCCTTGATCATGCCGTCCCGCACCAGATCGCGCTGGACTCTCATCAAGTTCTCGTTCAGAATCTGCTCGTGTTGCCGCAGGACGTTTATGGGTACCAATGTTATTGTCATTCCTTCTCCTTCTTCATGAGCTCTCCAGTAACCAAAGAAGCCTCCCGTCTCCGGGAGGCTTCGCATGTTCAGTATAGAGATATGCGACTAGCGACGCCCCTCGGTATGCTGCGTTTTACGGATGCGGGTATACATCGCCACGGTAGTCATATAGTCATAGTGTCCCGACAGGATTTTGTGTCAACCTCTCTACGTGATGGTATTATGAACCCTGAGCGTCGATAGCCGTGCACACGCCGGGTGACAGTCGCCATCATTTCAGAACGAAGTACCGGCACAAGGCATACCCCCACCACGGGGTACAGCCCTTCCTACGCAGCATACCTGCTCCGCACCTATGCAAAGCGGGTGGTCCTGGGAGGCGTGACGCTGGTCCCCACGAGACCCTCTCCCTGGCGCAGACAGCGAAAGCACGTGGTTGGTCCTGTCGTGGTGGAGGCGCTCGTCTGGGTGTACCACCTTGCTGAGGAACTCTGCGGGGGGAGGCTGCAGGCAGCGATGCCGGATCTCCTGCAGGCCCTGGAGAGAAGAGGTACCATGCTCCCGGACCCCCCGCACTCCTCCACATAAGGTTTGCCACGATGGACGGTCTGCTGCGAGCGGAGAAGGCAAAGGCAAGGGGCCGGAAGCATTGCTCCCGGACAAAGCCCGGGAGCGTCCTTGCCCGCATCCCAGTGTCTCCTTCCGGGAACTCTCGGCTGCGTCTCCCGGGTAGGTGGAGGTAGATCTCGTGAGTCGAAACGGAGGAAAGGCAGCAGGATCCAGAAAAGATACCGGCCTCCCTTGACTCTGTAGACCACCCTTGATTTTGGGAGTGTGGCAAGTAAAGAATAATCCAGGAGTCACCCAATTAAGGCATTAGAATCCTATTTTGGTATTTTTAATACTATTTGCTCAAAATCGCCAGAATCTACAATTAGCTTATGAGCGGTACCAAAAGGAATCAAAAGGATATCCCCTTTGTGTATGTCGAAAGTATCATAAGTATTCATTTGACAGTTTCTTATTTCTCCTTCTCCCTTTTCTTCTCCTCCTGAAAAATTTTCACTAACCTGGACAACTACATTTCCACTCAATACTATATAAAGATCATTAAAATAGGAATGGACCTCAACCTGTGATTCAAATGGAGATGTAGTCTCAAAATACTTTAATATATTTTGATTTACTTTTAATTCCTTAAAGGTTTCTGACTTAATTGATGCTTTTACTACTTTCACTATTTTTCCGCCGGAAGAATCTTAAAATGAATGAGATGATGTTTGCTCCAAATAGTACCAAAAACATGACAACGATAGTACTAAGACTAATCGGTCTTGTTACAAAGGGCCAGAAATTTCCACCTGTTTTAATAAGACCTACTCTTAAATTATCTTCAACCATTGGCCCCAAAATAAGGCCAAGAATCAAAGGCGCCAGAGGGACATCAAGTTTCTCTAAGACAAATCCAACTAAACCAGCGAGTAACATTATGTATATATCAAAAAAACTATTATTTATTGCGTAAGAGCCAATGATACTAAAGAAAACGACCCCGATCCAAATAATATTTTTTGGCAATTTCAAAAGTTGTCCTGATGCTTTAATTCCAAGAAAGCCTAGTGGTATTAAGAAGATTTGACTAATAATGCCTATTGCAAAGATAGAATTCATTAAATTTCTACTTTCTGAAAAAATATTGGGCCCGGGTCTTAGACCGTACATGAGCATTGCTCCAAGCACAATTGCGGTTATAGTGTCTCCTGGTATTCCAAAGACAAATGCAGGGATCCATGTCCCCCCAATCGCTGCATTATTTGCACAAGTTGGTGCAAGTACTCCTTCTATATGCCCTGTTCCAATTTCATTTCTATTCTTAGAAGTGCTTTTTGCTGCTCCGTACGAAACCCACGCAGCAATATCAGCACCAGCGCCTGGTAAGGCACCAATAAAAACACCTATCGTGGATGAAATTAAAAATCTTACTCTATAATTCCATATCGTCTTTATAGCTTCTAAAAGGGGCAATTTTCCAAATCCTTTTATAGTAGGGGCGCCTAGCTCTTCTTTTTTTGTCAGGTTCTTCAAAATTTCTGAGAGACCAAAAAGACCTATCATTACTGGAATAAAAGAAATGCCACCAATTAAATTGGTATTACCAAAAGTAAAACGAGGATAGCCCGTCGTTATATCGATTCCTATTGTTGAAATGGCTATACCAATTACTGCTGATATAAAACCATTAACGATTTTCCCACGGCTTAGGATTGCTGTCATGCTTAAGCCAAAAACTCCAAGCCAGAAATATTCGAAATTTGTAAATTTCAGTGCAAATCTAGCAAGAAAGGGGGCGACTAATATCAGTACCAATATTCCAAAAAGCCCACCCAAAGCAGAGCCTAAAAGGTCAACTGAAAGTGCTAGGGCACCTTTTCCCTTTTTATTCATTTCAAAGCCGTCAAGAACAGCAGCTCCTGAAGCGGGAGTGCCAGGGATTCTCAGAAAAGTTGCAGGGATATCTCCTGCAAATATCGCAGTAAAGGAAACTCCAAGAATCATGGCGAACGCGGCTCTTGGATCCGCGTAATAAGTAATTGGAATGAGTAATGCAACAGCCATTGTAGCTGTTAATCCAGGTGTCGCACCAACAAATATGCCAAACATCATTGCTAAAATCCACGGAATCAGGACTTTTAAACTAAAGAGACCCATTATTGTCGAGAGCATCTAACCCTCCTTACCTGCCAGTAAATATAATGCCCATCGGGAGAAAAATAAATGCGACTTTCGTGAATATAATCCACGTAAAAATTACAAGAATTAATGAGGAAAGTATAGCGCGAATCCACTTTGCTTGAAGTCTTCTCATGAGAATAAAACAGAATAAAAACGTTCCTATAAAAAAGCCAAGAACATTAATAACTGTTGGATATATAGCGATGAAAAGAACAAAAATCAAGAAATTGAAGAATTCACGGCTCTTAAAAAAGGAATTGTCATTGTTCTTAAGTTCTTCCGAGAGATTCTTCCTTGATAGAAGATTAAGAATAATTGTATATATTCCAAAGGCAATCATTAATATTCCAATAATTGTAGGGAAGAAACTTGGGCCGGTCATTACGTCTCCCCCTGAGCGAACCTTTGGGAAAGTTCTGGAGTAAAGAATCATAAAAATGCCGAAGAGAGAAAGAACTATTCCAAATACAACTTTACCCAGAGCTGATTCAAATTTTTTTTTCATCTCTATTTCCCCGTAGTTTTAAAGAGTGCCCCGCTTTCACGGGGCACATAACTATTGGGCGTATCCTCCTAATTCGAGGATTGTTTTCCAAGTTTGGTCTTGTGCTTTTGCGAATTGAGTGAATTCTTCAGGATTTCTTACCTTAATACCAAAGCCTCTCGTACTCATAAAATCTTTAAATTCACTTGAGTTTGCCATCTCATTACAAGCATTATAGAGTGTATTAATTATTTCCTTTGGTGTTCCTTTTGGAACAACTATTCCTCTCCATGTGCCTGATGACCAATTTACACCAGATTCTTTCAATGTTGGAACATCAGGAAAGGTGGAAACTCTATCGTCAGACATAACTGCAAGAGCCTTTAAGAGACCTGCATCAAGTTGACTCTTAACTTCGGGCAAACTGCAGGTAATTACGTCGATGTGTCCCCCAAGAAGTTCGGTGATTGCAGGAGCAGCACCAGTTGTTGGAATCCAAGTAACACTATTTACAGGTATGCTAGCTGTATTCAACATACCAATCCTTGAGAGGTCCCATATTGTACCCGCACCCGAGCCTGAAAATTGAAACTTACCGGGGTTTTTCTTGATATCATCAAGTAATTCATTAACAGTTTTCCATGGTGCGTCTGCCTTAACAATAACTCCCGCAGGATCCTCATTAAGTTGTATTACAAAATCAAAATTATCGGCACTCACGTCTGTTAAACCCATCCAATGCATTGTAGCAATTTCAAGGGTGACCAGAGTAAGAGTATAACCATCGGGTTTTGCCGAAGCTCCTGCAACGTGTCCTGTGGCTCCACCTCCACCAGTTTTATTTATCACTGGAAAGGGCTGTCCAAATTTCTTTTGGAGCTGATCGCCTATAAATCTTGCAAGAGCATCTGTTCCACCACCAGCCGCCCAAGGACAGATTATCTCAGCTGCTTTCTCGGGATAACTTACCTTTGCCTCTTGTGGTTTACATCCTAACATAGGGCTTAATGTAAGTGTCATTAACACCAACAACACAACCAAAACTTTTGTAAATTTGTGTTTCATCTTTATTGCCTCCTTTGTCAAATCTAGATTTGCTTTCATTCCCTTCGGCGGTCTTAGCTTTGCAATCACCTCCCGGTTTTAAAAAAATCTCCTAAATCATTCTTTGTAGGTTGACCCTCAGTTGAGCCAACCGCCATGCACACCCTTGAGGCAATTAAATTTGCATAATTTGCAATTTCCTCAATTCCCCTGCCTTCGAGAACCCCACTAACTACACCGGCAGTGAAAGCATCCCCGGCGCCAACTGTATCAATTACCTTGATCTTTCTCGGCTGTCCATAAATGATTTTTCCAGATTGGTCTCCTATAATGCACCCATCTTTTCCAAGCTTCAACGCTACTATGCTCGGACCATAATTTAAAATCTCTTTTACTATTTTTTCCGGATTGTCCGAAATTCCAAGGATTTCAGCTTCTTCTAAGTTTAAAGTTACAACATCCGCATATTTTCTTATTGCATAACTTGCAACAGACCTAAAATAATCTTTGCTCCACAAAAGTTTTCTATAATTAGGATCGTATGAAATTGAAATTCCTTTTGACTTACATTTTTCTGCAAAGTAAAAAGATGCCTCCAAAGCACTTTTACTAATTGCCTGGGTGATTCCGCTAAAATGAAAAGCTTTCACTCCTTCCAAATTTACTTCTTTGGCATCTTCAACAGTATAATTTGCAGCAGCGGAATTTTCCCTCTTGTAAACAAATTGATGATTACCTTTATCATCGAAAATAGCAAAGTAAACGCCAGTTGAATGGTTTGAGTCAATTATTGCATTTGAACAATCAACATTCCACTCTTTCCAGTTTCTTAGAATGTTCTCTCCGAAATAATCTTTGCCAAGTTTTGTAATGTACTTTGCGGAATATCCTAGTTTTGCTAATTGGAGGACTACATTAGAGGTATCTCCACCTATTGTCATTCGAAAATACGAATTCCTTTTTCCTCTCTCCTTTACATGGTAAAAACCTATTAAAGGTTCTCCAAAAGCAGCGATTTCTGCCATTTTTTACCTTATTAACCCTTTCTCTCCGCTTTTTTGGAAAGAAATAAATGTGTCCAATTCCTTCCAATTTGGGAGTGGTTCAATGTCACCAACAACGCCCACCACAATAGCTCCTGCAGCATTTCCGTAGATTAGTGATTCATCAATTGTTTTTCCTTCCATGAAAGAGGCTAAAAACGCTGCGTCAAAAGCGTCACCTGCTCCAAGCTCATCGACTACCTCTACATCAAAAGATTTTGCTTCAAAAACATCTTTCCCTTTGTAGGCTCTTGCACCTTCTTTTCCCATTTTGAATATAATTAGATCAGTGCTTGTAAAAGTTCTCAAATTTTTAATTTGATCATCCAAACTTAAGTTTGGAAATATATGCTCAAGATCTCCTATACCTGTTATCAGTATGTCAGCTTCTTGAATAAAAAAACTTAAAGTTTTAATCGCTATTTCGCTATCTGGAAGTAATTTCTTTCTTATATTTGTATCAAATACGACCTTGATGTTTTTTTCTTTTGCTATCTCAACCATTTTTTTGGAAGCTGAATAACATGATTCAGATAAAGCAGGCGTAATACCGCTAATAAAAATTAATTCAATGTTGTCAAACATTTCTGGGGCAATATCATTTGGAGTGATCTTTGAAAAAGCAGAGCCTTTTCTATAATATAGAACATTGGTTTTACCAGGGACAGGATATCCCCTCTCAACAAAGTAAACTGCTGTAAAACCTGATCCAACCTTTATAAATTTGGTTTCGACTTTTTCTGCATTCAGTGTTGAAATGATACAGTTTCCAAGCTCGTCGTCTCCGACTGCGGTAAAAAAAGCAGACTCATTTCCAAGGCGGCTCATACCAATTATGACATTTGCCTCACTACCAGCTACCCTTCGTTCAAACATATTTGCATGTCTTAAAGGGCCCTTACTGGTTGGGTTGAGCTGTATCATTAGTTCACCAAAGCCTAAAACTTTCATTGTAAGACCTTTTTTAAAGCTTCTTTCATCCTATTTCTTGTATCTTCATTAACTGGTAAGAAAGGACTTCTTGGATAACCTGCATCAAACCCGATAATATCAAGAAATGCATGTATCGCCGGTATGCTTTGAGTAAAATGCTGGATTTCTCTGAGTTTATTAACTTTATCCTGTAGTTCAAACGCCTTTGTATAATTGCCTTGTTTAGTTTCATTGAATGTTTCAACTACTATATCTGGAAAAGCATTTGCTAGTCCGGCTATAGTGCCCGATGCACCAAGAGGAACTGTAGGTAATATAAAAGCTTCTGTGCCGACGATATACAAGAACTTTTGAAGGTCAATCGCGTATTTTACTGAATAGAAAAACAACAGGTCAAAAGAGCTATCTTTTACGCCAGCAAGCCCTTCTTTGTAAAGATCTTTTAGTAAAGTACAGTTTACTGTATACGCGGAAGCTTTCGGGTTATTGTATAATAAAACGGGTATTTTAACAGAGTTTATCAATTTTACGAAAAATCTCTTTACATCATCATCATTAAAAGCATGTGAATAATAAAACGGAACAACTGAAGCAATCCCAACGGCACCTACTGATTCAGCATGTTTTGCAAGTTCAATTGCCTCATCTGGATTCGAAGAGCCTACGTGAGCGATTACTGCTGTCGATGAACTAGCAGAATTTATTACCGTTTCGAGGACCTCTTCTCTCTCTTCTAAACTCATAAGCGGGCCTGACCCGTATGTTCCGCAAACAAAAACTCCCTTTACACCTCCCTTTTCTACAAATTTTACAAGATTCTTCATCCTTTCATGATCGAAGTTACCATTTTGATCATATGTAGTAACTAGCGGTACGATTACCCCAGCAATTTTCTTCTTCATTACTTTGCCTCCCATATTATTAAATTTTTAAATAAGATAAAGATTGTCTTGCTTTCAGAAGATTATTTAGACCCGTATTGCCTTTCCTTATTGCAAGGGAAACAAAGAGGGTATCAATTACTGCAAGCTGAACAATCCTTGAAACCATGGCATCAGTTCTATAATTCATTTCCTCACTAACGGTTGTGATGCACACATCTGCAATCTTTCCAAGAGGGGAGTCAGCAAAGCCAGTAAGAGCAATAACTTTGGCAAGTGGTTTGGCTTGTTTTGCTTGAACAACTACATCCCTACTCTCTCCAGAGTAAGAAATTGCAAAAATAAGGTCATTTATTTCAAGGTTTGCTGCTAAAATAGAACTCACATGGGCATCTGTGGTAAAATGACAATCAAATCCCAAAAGGGAAAAATAAAAATGAGCATACATAGCAATGGCTGCAGAAGAAGCAAATCCAATTAGAATTATCCTTTTGGATTTTTCGATCAATTCAACTGCATCATGAAGAGTTCTGGAATCTATGAAGTTCATGTTATCATTAAGAACCTTTATAGAACCAGAAAAGATCTTGTTCTTTATAGCCTCAACATCGTCACCAGTTTTGATATCCTCATACACATGGTAAAATGTGCTACCTGCGATCTCGGCTGCCAAGTTCACTTTAAAATCAGAGAAAGATTCATATCCGAGTCCCCGATAAAAGTGTACAACTGAAGCTTCACTCTTTGCACCTGCTTCCTGGGCAATTTGGCTAATAGACATCTTTGTTACCTTTGATGGATTGTTGACGACAAGTTTTCCAATCTTTTGCTGAATCTTGGGAAGAGAGTTCCCGTTTCGTAGTAATTGCTGCAAAATAGGCACCCGCTTCTCTAAAATAATTCCCTCATTTTTGCCCATTGTGTCTCCTAAAATAAAGTGGCTTTTTTCCATCCTACCTGATAATTGAGTTTTGTCAAGACTCCGCGTCAACCTCTCTCCGTGATGGTTTTCATGAACCCTGTGTATCCAGAGTCACCTGGTAGAGATACCAGGTCTTGTAGTGGACACCTCCTGCCCCTTCGATCTCGCGCCAGGCGGCCACATTTTCCTCGCCGAGCAGCGACCCCTCGGCCACGCGGTAGCCATGTGCACGCCCCCAGGCGAACAGCTTGGAGAACATCGCCGCAGGGACTCCCCTGAAGCGATAGTCAGGAACGACGAACATGACCAGGGCACGCCCGGCGTCGATCCGATTGCGATACAGGAGGAACGTCAGCCACCCAAGGGGAAACAGGCGCCCGTTCATGCGTCGGAACACTTGGTTGTAGTCCGCGGACGAGGCGACCAGCCCGATCGGGCGTCCCTCATCCGTCCTGGCGATGGCGACCATCTCGGGTCGCACGAACTTCTTCATGTCGCGCACCATGATGCGTACGTCCTCTATCGAAGGAGGTGTCAGATCAGCCCACTCCGCAGGCATCGCCTCGTCTAGGATGCGCTTAATGTCGCGGGCATTTCCCTCCAGGTTGCCCATGTCCGCGTTGTCGACGTGGTAGTGGTAGCGCGCCATGACCTTTTGCAGCAGCTTCTCGCGGTAATCGCTCACTGCGCGCACGTCAAAGCGCCAAGCCCCCAGCCGGATGTCCACGGTGAAGCCGTAGCGCTGCATGAACGTGTTGTAGTAGGCGTGATTGTAGTTGGTATACATCATCGGGGGGTCATTGAAGTTCATGGCCAGCATCCCGTGGTAGTCATCGCCGTTGGTCGGCGAGACCGGGCCTTTCACGACCTGCGTTCCTCGACTCCGCAGCCAGCCCGTACCGGCATCGAGCAATGCTTTGGCCTGATCCCAGTCGTCGACCACGTCAAACAGGGTGAAGGCTCCATAGTGCACACCCTTGGCCGCGCTGAGCTTTGTGTCGACGAGGACCGCTATGCGGCCCACAACCCGGCCTTTGTCGTCGCGTACAACAAACAAGGCGTGCGGGTTGTCCTTCAGGACAAACCCGGCACGCCTTGTGACAATTGCCATCATCTCTGAACGGAGGACGGGCACCCAGACGTGGTCCCCACGGTACAGACGATATGGGAATTCGACGAATTCCCGGAGCCCTCGCCTGGTGGTGACTTCTTCCACGGCAGTTCTCCGTTCAGCCGGCTGTTGCCTCACCCTTGCTCTGGTAGTCCTCAATCGCCAGGTGCAGCGCCTGAACGGCATACCCGGCACAACGCCACTTCGATTCGGGCAGACCTTCGAGCAGGCCCGACAGATACGGCATGTCGAGAGCCAGAGCCTCGTCAATGGTCTTGCCTGACAGTTCCTTGCTAAGAACAGAGAGTGTTGCGATAAGAGCCGTACACCCTGCTATCCGGTATTTGGCATCCGTGATGCGACCTGCGTCGACGCTAATGAAAAGTGTTAGTTCGACGGCGTCCGCATTGTCGGTGATATGCCCCGTGCCCGAGGGGTCGTCGATGTGCCCGATGTTGCTCGGGCTCATGAACTCACGGATCGTGACACGACTATATTTGTCCATGCGGCCTCAAGCCATCGAGCGCAAGAACTTGACGAGACCGGGAATGACGTCTGCGGCACGGTCGACGTCCTTCTCTGTCGTTACATACCCAAGCGAGAGACGTATCGACGACTTCGCTTCCTTCAGGTCACAACCGATAGACGTCAGCACATGCGACGCCAGCGTTTCCTCGGCGTTGCACGCCGAACCGCCCGCTGCGATGATCCCAGCCTCGTTCATGGCAAGGAGCAGTGGCTCGTTGTCGATACCCTCGATGCGGATATTGAGGTTCTGCGGCACGCGCTGCTTCATGTCACCGTTCACGACGATTCGGTCGATGCCCGCCGAAAGCTTGTCAAGCAGCATGTTCCGCAGCGTCGTCAGACGTTCGAGCTCTCCCGGCAGTCGTTCCTTGCCCAGCTGCGCCGCCTTGCCGAGGCCGACGATACCAGGAACGTTGTGGGTTGACCCACGCAATCCCCACTCCTGTCCGCCTCCGTCGATGAAAGGATACAGGGCAGCGTGGTCACGAATGAACAGGACACCTGCACCCTTGGGTCCGTTGAACTTGTGAGCAGAGACGCTCAGGAAATCGACCCCCAGGGCATCCACGTCCACGGGGATATGCGCAGTCGTCTGGACGGCGTCCGTGTGCATGAGAGCTCCGTGATCATGAGCCACGCGCGCGATGTCGGCGATGGGCTGTATTGTTCCAATCTCATTGTTTGCGTGCATGATCGAAACCAGCACGGTCGTTGGGCGCATAGCGCGCCGCACGTCGTCGGGGTCCACGATACCGCTGTGTCCGACCTTCACGAACGTCACCTCATATCCCTGGCGCTGTAGTGCCAAGGCGCTGTGCAAGATGGCGTGGTGCTCGAACTCCGCCGTCACCAGGTGCCCAGGCTTGTGCAGCCGCTCGCGTGAAGCCCTTTCCACTGTTCCCTTGAGCACCCAGTTGTCTGACTCTGTCCCGCCACTCGTGAAAATGACCTGCTCGGGCTTCGATCCGATAAGAGACGCCACACGCCCACGAGCTTCCTCGACCGCTGTCTGCGCCACATCGCCCGCAGATGAATGCATGTAGGTCATGGGATTGGCAAACTGCTCAATGAAGAACGGTTTCATCTCGTCAAGGACGGCGGCGTCTACGGGTGTGGTCGCCGCGTTATCCAGATAGACTATTCTCTCCATTCCATTCCTCCAGAATTACCTCAATGTTCGTTCCCCCCGTCCGGAGAGGGGTCAAAGGTGGTCGGAATCTGAGAGGAACATACTCCTCAGGGTTGCAGAACCCCCTCCGTCTTGCCTTCGACAGACAGTATAACCGATGTGATGCCCGGAATCGCCATGAGTGTCGTCTCGATCTGCTGCCGGATGCCCAGGACACGCATGGAACCGCCGACCCCCTGTTGGAGCCCCTCACTGAAATCGGCCCGTGCAACGCCCATCTCGGTGACAGAAACGGACACGAGTGCGGCCCCTTCGGGGATCAGAGATGCTAGCCCCTGCCCGCGCTCTGCGGTTGTCGGACCCTTGAGAAGCTCTCTTAGAACAGCCTCAGCGAGAGGGATCTCGGCAGAGACACGCCTTGGCACCGCGACAACCTCGACCTCTGGCGATGACGTTCTGACAAGGAACACCTTCGCGTCCACCTGGGGCGGAGAGACCACACGACAACCAGCCGCCGCAACTGCGACGATCATCAGGACGCATCCTGCTACCAGCAGCTTCTTCACCTCGAGCCTCCCGTATGAACGACATGACGTCCAGCTCAACCATTGCGAACGGCCCATTGTTCGCGGCTTGTTTCTCTCAGTTAAGTCAAGTCTAAGAGCAAACTTCCCGCGCGTCAAATCGACTCATTCCCTTCCAGCAGCGCCTGCACAGTCTCCTCGGTCCGGGGCGCCTCGCGCACGGTCTTGTCGCCTACAACGTACAACCGATCCGGCAGGACGCGTATGGTCTCTAGATTGTGCGTGGACAGCACCACCGACTTGCCCTTCTTGGTAGCCCAGGATATCAGGCCGTGGAGTTCGCGCAGGCTGGGGAGGTCGAGGTGCAGTTCGGGCTCATCCATCAGGAGGACATCCGTCCACTGCGCCACAAGAGCCAGAAGCATAATCTTGCGCTGTTGTCCTGAAGACATCTCGTCCAGAAAGCGTGCACCAAAGCCGCTGACCTCTGTGAACACGTCAGGGTGATCCGAGGCCTCGAGCTGTTGCATGGATTTGAGCCGTCCAAGGGAACTGAGCTCGATGACCTCATCCACCAGGATGTGCGCCTGAGGTATCCCAGGCGACAGGAACCCAATGGTTGCCGCAAGGGTCTGCGGACTCATGGACTGCAACGGGTGCCCGTTCAGCATGACCTGACCATCGAAGGGGGGCAAGAACCCGCGCATCGTCCGAAGGAGCGTCGACTTCCCTGTCCCGTTGCGGCCGACCAGCGCAACAGCCTCTCCCGGGCGAATGCTGATCGTCACGTCCCTGAGAACAGGTTCCCCGCGAACGTACCCGACCGCGACGTCGGCGAGCTCGAGGACAGCGGAGTTCACATCACCCTCCTCGACTTGATCGACAACCAGATAAGATATGGCGCCCCAAAGAGTGATAGCACCGTGTTCAAAGGCACTTCAGACACGCTCACTGAACGGGCTATGAGATCCCCCACAACCACCACGGTCGCGCCCATCAGCATGGTCAGGACGACGAACGTACGATCCGTGCGATGCGTCAGCAGACGTGCCAGGTGCGGAGAGAACAGTCCAGCGAACCCCACGACTCCCGACGCAGCAACGTCTGTCGCAGCGAGAATGACGCTGATAACCAGCAGTGAGATCCTGATTGTTCTCACGTTGACGCCCAGGTTCTGCGCAAAGTCGTCACCTACCAGATACGATCGAAGAGGACGCATCAGGCTCATGACGACCGGTACAGCCACGATCAGTCCTGCAGCCACCACCACTATACCCGTTCCGGACGCCCTGTTGAGCCCCATCCAGGACCAGAAGATAGTGTTGGACAGAATGTCGGGCCGTGTCGAGACGAGAATCGAGTACAGGGCGTTCAGCATGTAGGAGAGAGCAAGGCCCGACAACAGAAACGCCAGCAGATCGTGACCGATGCGCCTGCTGATGACGAGGAGCATCACCAGAACGAGGAGGCCTCCGACCAGTGGTGCAGCGACCATGACGGGGACGGAAGCGACTGTCCCGGCAAGACCGAAAAGAGCAACGAGTGTGACTGCCAGCTGTGCCCCTCCTGAGACCCCGAGGAGGTAACTGTCGGCCAGTGGATTCCGGAAGGCCGTCTGCATCAGGAAACCGGACAGTCCGAGCGATGCGCCTACCAGGACACCCAGCCCGATGCGAAGGAGTCTCAACATGACGATCTGAGCTTCCGGCGTTCCCATGGGGGCACCCCCGATCATGAGGCACAGTCCGTGAAACACCTCAGAAGGCACCAGACCAGCGCTGCCAAAGAACACGCTGATGCCTGTGACGACAAGCAGGATTGCGGCTGTGCCCACAAGCACAGCCGCATTGTGTCGTCGAACCCCGGCGTCAGGGGCGGGAAGCACGCTGGACATAGTCCGCGATCATTTCGAGACCCTTGATGATACGAGGCGACGGGCGGAGGATGTAGTCACCCAGAATGTCATAGACGTGCCCCTGCTTCACAGCGTTGATCGTGGCAAACGCGGTCCGCCCTGAGACATCTCCAGCTCCCATGCCGGATGCCACGACGATGACGTCCGGGTCGTGACTGATGACGTATTCCTCGGATAGAACGGGCCACGGAGTATTCGCCTCATCAGCGATGTTGGATCCCCCGGCGATTGAGATGAGGTCTGAGACAAACGTCCCCTTCCCAGCACTCATCAGCGGACTGTTCCAGATCTCGACGTACACGGCCGGCTTGCGAGTCAGTTTCTTCGCCGCCTCAGCTACTTGTGCGATGGACCGGTGCATGGAGAACGCCACCTCGAACCCCCGGTCCGGAACGCCAAGCACGACCGACAGGGAGCGTATGGCATCTACGATATCTGACAGAGACTTGGGATCGTCAGCGTAGACATTGCGCCCCATCTTGTGGAGCTGTTCCACGACTGCAAGCGGCGTACCGTCTGTCACCAGGATGAGGTCAGGCGACAAGACCAGCAGCTTCTCTAGTGAGGGGTTGCTGAATGCACCGACGGTCGGTATCTTCTTGGCCTCCTCAGGGTAATCCGTATACTCGGACGTAGCAATGATGTTGCTGCCCTGACCAAGGGCAAAGCAGTTCTCTGCAAGATTCGGCGCCAGGGTCACAAGCCTCATCTTCCCGGCCTTCACAGGGAACGTGTCATGTTCATAGCCGAGGATGTCTTTCATGGCAGATGGGATCTGGAGAACGATCGACGTGAGCCCATTGCTGACACACGATGTCATCGTCCCGCCGGATGCGGTCACCAGGCCCTTGAGAATTTCATCCGACAGATAGAGGGTCCCGGTCTTGCCGGAGACACGAACCAGGTCCTTCCTGACCGACGTATTATAGGAGCTGTCGACGAGCATCCTGCTGCCAAACTCATAGGCGCCCGCAACTGGTCCCAGCGCGAAGTAAGCGGTGTTCTGCGACCGCTCGAACCGCACCACGCCGCCTGCCGCCTCGATGAGAGCACGCATTGGGAAGGCAAGGCTGGTACCAAACTCGACCGGAACGGACCCCTTGGGGAAGCTGCCTGCAACACGCTTTGAGCCTATGGTGACAACGAATGTGGACTGACCAGCACGGATATTCAGGGAAACGCGACGCATCGAGGCGGCCGAGGCGACACTGCCGGCCTGTCTGGCAGGGACGGTAACCAGCATCGATACCATGATGACACCAAGCACAAGCGATACGATCCATCTTCTACCTGCCGGCCTGCAACCTGCCGTCGGGTCAACATGCCTTTCGATCCGGTTCCAAGATTCTGTCCTGAACATTCTGGTTCCTCCATCTCATTGAGTTTTTGGTCCGGCCGCCTGCGGTGAGTCACAGGGGACTCCCACTCGGCCACCGGTTGCATCCGCTTCTGAGGACGGACCGCACTTCTAGTGCCAGACAAGCGGTCCAGTGATGCTGACCGGTCGTCTCGTACCTTGGCAAGCTCCAGTATATGAGTTCCTGACCTCTGTCAACGTTGTCCTTTCTCCGAGCCCACCGTCGCACAAGGTATTGCAAAAAGGGATTAAACTATAAATTTAAGAGGAGCAAATTACCTCTTTGGGAAGAGGCGATGGATTTCGAAAAAGGAAATACAAAAACTACAGGGAGGTACGTATATGGAATTGGCTATGCAAAAATACTTCTCGTCAATAATTGAGATTCTTAACCGAATTGAAAGTACGCAGAGTGAAAACATCCAAAAGGCTGCTGATCTTATGGCGGATTGTACAAAGAATGGTGGAATAATTCATGCATTCGGTACAGGTCATTCGCATCTTGTTGCTGAAGACATCTTCTGGCGGGGATCCACATTATCCAACATACATGCAATATTGGAGCCCAGCATGACAGGACATGCCGAGATAACAAAGAGCGAATATATGGAGAAGCTGGAAGGAGCGGGCAAACTAATTGTTGAGTATCATCGACTTAGTCCGCCGGATATTTTGATTGTGATTTCCAATTCTGGCAATAATATCGTTCCAATAGATGTTGCGATGGAAGCTTCGAAAAGAGGAGTCAAAGTCATTTCTATTACTTCTTTCGATTATGCAGCTCATCTTAAAACACTACATACTTCAGGCAAGAAACTAAAAGATGTTGCAGATGTAGCGATTGATAATTGCTGCCCCATTGGGGACGCTGCCGTATCTTTTGAAGATTTGCCAATGAAGGTTGGCGCCGTTTCAACGGTTGCTGGATCATTCATAGCTCATTCACTTATTGTACAGACAGTCGAAAACTTGCTGAAGCAAGGCGTAAAACCAGATGTATATTTTAATGGCTCCTTTATGGCAAATTCCAAAGAAGTCGAAGAGTATAACCAGAAAATTACTGACAAATATTTCTCAAGAATTAGAAATCTGTAGAATCCAAATAGGAATAATTCTCGTTACTGCTCAGGCTCATATTAGAAATTGACAACCGACGCCTGAGCAGTAACTTGATTTCTTTGAATACAGACAGCTATGTTGAGTATCGTCGAAGGTGCGTTACCACCTTATTCCATTCATCTAGTGACTCGGTGAGTACCACCAGACACGCAAGGAGGCCCGGGTAGCATGTGGCCGCATTCCTCGAGTCTTGCGGACTGTCGATGGAAGAGCAGCGCAACTTCGGGCCGGAGACAGACCGGAAGGCCGCTGTGGTGGGCTTTACCACCGCGAACGTGCCCGTGCGGTAAGACGCACGGCCCGCCCTCGCCTTGCCTTTTGGTTTACATTAGGCATCGCTGCCTGCAGCCTCCTGCCGATGTCAGCATCATGGCTACCTCCCCTCCATTCACGATGATTTAGGATGTGCAATGTGACGGGTGACAACCCGCTCTCTTTGCCGTATACTAAATGTGCAAGAGATGGAGGAGAAGACGTGATACGTGCGATAAGCCTGGACTTATGGAAAACGCTTATTCTAGACCATGATCAGGATGAGGCTCTACGCGACCGCATCCGGGCTCAAGCTATTCGTGAAGTCCTTGGTGAACACAGCGTGGTCGTTTCCGAGGATGGACTGTACGAGAGTCTTCGTCATATCGACGTCCTGCGCAGAGACGTCCGTGAGATGCGCGACTGGACTCTGACAACCTCCAGCCAGATCGGTTTTGTTCTGACGCAGGCCAGCGTGTACCCTTCCAGGGATCTGGTCGATGCTGTCCGGCCGCGATATGAGGCGGCGATCTTCGAGCTGATGCCTGCCCTCGTCGAACCAGACGCCCCACAGTTGCTTGCAGATCTGGCCCGGCACTACCCTCTCTCCTTGACGTCCAACACGGGAAAAACGCCTGGTCAGGTTCTGCTGAAAGTATTCGACATGCTGAACATCCGCATGCCATTCACACATTTCATCTTCTCGGACGAAGTCCTGTTTCTGAAACCCGACAAGGGTATCTGGGAACTACTGGTCGACACCAACGAACTGAAGCCGGAGGAGATCGTCCATGTGGGGGACTCATACCGCATGGACTACAAGGGAGCCCGCGCTGCCGGCCTCCAGGCCATTCTCTTTGGACGCCAGGAGTCGTTACCCACAGAAACCCTCGCGATCGCCTCACTCAGTGAACTGCCAACAACCATCGAGGAGATGAACAGATGAATATATGTCTTACCGGTTCCAGCCTGACCTCCAGCGAAGTCGTCCGTGTCGCCCGCCAGGATGCCGTCGTCGAACTCGGCAAAGAAGCTGTGGAACAGATCAATGTTGCCTCTTCATTCGTACGGAAGATCGTACAGGATGAAGTCCCCGTCTATGGCATCAACACGGGGTTTGGCTCTCTGTGCAATGCACACATTGGTTCCCAGGATTTGGGTAAGCTTCAAGAGAATCTCATCCTGTCACATGCTGTCGGTGTCGGCCATTGTTTCACCGAGGACGAGGCGCGAGCAACAATACTTGTACGTGCCAATACGCTGGCCAGCGGACATTCGGGTGTTCGTCTCGAGGTAGAGCAACTCCTGCTGGACCTGTTGAACAAACACGTGTACCCAATGATACCGAGCCAGGGATCATTGGGCGCCTCGGGCGACCTGGCTCCTCTTGCCTCGCTGGCACTCGTGCTGATTGCCAGGGGAACGGCAACCGTACACGGCGAAATCCTCCAGGGTCAGGCAATCCTCGATGCCATCGGAGCCAAGCCGGTCGTCCTGGAAGCCAAGGAAGGTCTGGCCCTCATCAACGGCACCGCCGTCATGACCGGCGTAGCCGCTCTCGTCTTCGCGGACGCACGCACGCTCCTTCGTGCCGCCAACCTGGCAGCCGCCATGACCATGGAAGCACTCCGCGCCCGTCTCGAACCCTTCGATGAACGCATCCACGATCTGCGCCGGCACGCCGGACAGGGCGCTGTTGCCAGGGACATTCTGACTTACGTTGCAGGCAGCAAACTCATTGGCACATGCGACGACGTCCAGGACGCCTACAGCATCCGCTGCATGCCGCAGGTGCATGGGGCTGTCTCCGACACCGTCGACTTCGTCGAAAACGTGCTGCTCAATGAACTCAATGCAGTCACAGACAATCCCCTCTTGTTCCCCGCCGATGGAGACGTCCTGTCGGGCGGAAACTTCCACGGCGAACCCGTCGCGTTTGCCATGGACTTCCTCGGCATTGCGCTGTCAGAGTTGGCAAGCATCAGCGAACGGCGCACCAACCGTCTGCTGAACCCCGCCCTCAACCGGGGATTGCCGGCGTTCCTGACGCGCGATGCAGGCCTCAACTCCGGCCTCATGGTCGCCCAGTACACGCAGGCCGCTCTGGTCTCTGAGAACAAGATACTGGCACATCCAGCTTCCGTGGACAGCATACCGGTATCCGCCGACCAGGAGGATCACGTGAGCATGGGCACCATCGCTGCGCGCAAAGCCCGTTCGATTGCGGACAACGTGGCCACCGTGGTCGCCATCGAGCTGCTGGCCGCCTATCAGGCTGTCGACATCCTTGGTGGCGAGGACAAGCTCGGTCTCGCGACCAGCAAGCTCTTCGCACAGCTCAGAACGTGCGTTCCACCCATAAACGGCGACCGCATGTTCATCGAAGACATCAACGCAGTACGAAATCTGATTCGCAGCAATGCGGTCTGACAGGAGGAAGAACATGGAACCAATACATGCACCGCACGGAACGACCCTGACATGCAAGAGCTGGCAACTGGAAGCTCCCATGCGCATGCTGATGAACAACCTGGATCCAGAGGTTGCGGAGCGGCCCGAAGACCTGGTCGTCTACGGCGGCAAGGGCAAGGCTGCTCGCAATTGGCAGGCCTACGCCGACATCATCGCGACGCTCCAGAGCATGGACGTCGACGACACGCTGGTCGTGCAGTCCGGTAAACCCGTCGCCGTCTGGAAGACTCATATCGACGCGCCACGTGTCATTATCAGCAATTCGATGCTGGTCCCACACTGGGCTACCTGGGACGAATTCCACAAGCTGGAAGACAAGGGACTGATCATGTATGGCCAGATGACCGCCGGTTCCTGGATCTACATCGGGGCTCAGGGCATCCTGCAGGGTACCTATGAGACGCTGGCCGCTGCCGCCCGGCAGGCCGGTTGGGAAGACCTGAGCGGACGATTCGTCCTCACGGGTGGATGCGGTGGCATGAGCGGCGCACAGCCTCTGGCCATCACCATGAACGGGGGTGTTGGGCTGATTGTCGAGTGTGACCCGGCCCGAATCCAGAAACGTCTCGACGCCAAGTTCATAGATACGATGGGGACCGACCTGGACGAGGCGCTGCTGATGGTCCAGAAAGCCGTCGCAGAGAAGCGCCCATTGTCCATCGGACTCGTCGCCAACGCGGCCGATGTGTTCCCTGAACTGTTGCGCCGTGGCATCATCCCGGACGTCGTCACCGACCAGACGTCTGCTCACGACACGCTGAATGGATACATCCCCAACGGCATGCCGCTGGAAGAGGCATACGCTCTGCGCGCGAGCAACCCCGCCGAGTACGAGAAGCGTGCACTAGACGCCATCACCGTCCACTGCAAGGCGATGGTCGGCCTGCAGGAACGAGGCGCCGTCGTGTTCGACTATGGCAACAATATCCGTGGCCAGGCCCTGGCAAACGGGTACGAGGACGCGTTCAAGTTCGACGGCTTCGTCCCGAAGTACATCCGTCCCTTGTTCGAGGAAGGCAAGGGCCCCTTCCGCTGGGCAGCACTCTCAGGGGACCCGAAGGACATCTGGACGACCGACGAGGTCATCCTCAAGGAGTTCGCGTACGACCAGCACCTGGTGAAGTGGATCCAGATGGCACATGACCAGGTCCAATTTCAGGGGCTTCCCGCCCGCATCTGCTGGCTGGGATACGGTGAGCGTGAGCGGTTTGGCCTTATCATCAACGACCTCGTGAAATCCGGCAAGATCTCCGCGCCCATCGTCATCGGACGCGACCATCTCGACTGTGGCTCCGTCGCCTCACCCAACCGTGAGACCGAGAAAATGATGGACGGCAGCGACGCCATCGCCGACTGGCCCATCCTCAACGCTCTCCTCAATACGATCGGAGGAGCTACCTGGGTCTCCGTGCATCACGGCGGCGGCGTCGGGATCGGTTACTCCATCCACGCCGGCATGGTCATTGTTGCCGACGGCACTGATGCTGCGGCCAAACGCCTGTCGCGTGTTCTCACCTATGACCCAGGCATGGGCATCGTACGGCACGCTGATGCAGGGTATCCGAAAGCCATCCAGTTTGCCAAGGACCACGGCATTCGCATGCCGTCACTCAGATAGGAGGCTCGACCAATGGAAAAGGAACTCAATTACATCGACCTGATACGCACGCGTCATTCGACACGCGACTACGAGCAGCACACGTTGACTGACGCCGACAGGACTCAGATCATGGAAGCGGTCGCCAGCACTGTCCCGCTCAACAGCACTGTTCGCCTCGAGTGGAAGATCGCCGACCGCTCGCCCATGGGATGCAGCGGTCTCGTATATGCCGAGTGCGGCACGTCCGACGAAGAGCTGGCCGAATATGGGTACCAGGGTGAGCAGATTATTCTGGCGTTGCTCGCGGACGGATGGGGAACGTGCTGGTATGCAATGGTGCGGATGCCCGGCAGCCCTTGCTCAATAACTATCGGCAGGCCGGCCGCGCCAGGGGTCCGATCAGTGGTCATGGGTACTCTGTCACGAGGACATATGCGCAAGTCGCTGGAACAGCTGGTCACGGGTGGCATCCCCGAACATTCGTCACCACTCGTACGCACTGTTCTGGAGTCTGCCCGCCTTGCCCCCTCTGCCATGAATCACCAGCCCTGGAACTTCGAAGTGACATCTGACACACAGATTGTCATCAAGGGTAATGTCGGCCGTTTCCCCGACATTGGCATCTGTCTGGCAAACGCGATGGTCACTGCGCGCCAACTCGCAGGCAAGGCAACCGTTTCTCGTCTCGACGAAGGCAAGTACAGCGTCGCCTGGTAGCCCCCTCCACAGCAGAGGTCAGAAACAGCCGATCGCCATCGCATGCGCCGTACTCCAGGCGATCGGCAACCCCGGAAATGAAGAAGGCGCAAGTCCTGGTTTTGTCCCGGGCTTGCGCCATTTCATCTTGGACACCATCCACAGCTTCTGCTGCTTCTGAAGGTGCCGGATCTTCGCTGGTTTGCTCCGTGTCCGGCGGTTCTTCTCGATGGGCCGCGTGGCCTTCTTCATCATGCTGTCTTCGTCCATGAGCCACCTCCTGATTGTCAATGCTCGTGCGAATGAAGCCCTAACAATGTATCGGAGGGAAATTGGATGTCAAGCTCCAGACGTGAAGGACGGCCATAAGCAGACAACGCTCACGGCCGGGGTCCCTTCGATTGCGAATTCCAAAACCTGTCTAGTCTGCGAGGCCCTCTCTGGTACGCAACTGCATGCGAACCTGTCGCTCGCTGAACTTGCGAGTGAAGTCGGAAGCAACACGTGCATTCTCAAGCGCACCCGCTTTGTCATCATTGTTGCTGCTATGCAAAATTCCGGGAGTGACACCTCTCTTGGCCAGCAATTCCATGACCTCGACCATCATGCTATCGACCAGCACTGCCCCCGCGATTGTCGAGCCAGGACCGGCCTTGGCGGAGCTGCCTTCAATAGAAACCAGAGCGTCACCTGGTTCGCCACACGTATCCAGAACAAGGTCGGCTACCTCGAAAAGCCTCTTTCCCGATGGATGCCGGGATGGAGTCCCCTTCGAATGCGCAACATTGGTCACGGCGATGACGTGCAGCCCCATCTTCTTGCCCTCCATGGCCATCTCAACAGGAACGGCATTACGGCCGGAGTTGGAGATGACAACCAGCACATCGCCCTCTTCAACCGGCGAGTTGGTCAGATAGACATGGGCAAGGCCGGGCAGACGTTCGAGATATGTTGCCTGTGTCTCATTGATGTGTACCATAAGCTCAGTTTCCAGGATACCCTGTGCCTGGATGAGACCGCCGGCACGGCTCATCATCTCTTCGGCAATCATGTGAGAATGTCCCGTTCCAAAGCCAAACAGCATTCCACCGTTCTGAACGCTGTCTGCCACTATGCGAGCGGCTTCCAGTATGTTGTTCATTTGCGTCTCTTCAATACGGTCGATCATAGATCTCACTGCCTGAATATACGTTGTTGCTGCCATGTCATTCCTCCTGAATCAGATGTTGTTCGTCGTCTCAGACTCCAAACTCGCCTGCGGCGAACCTCTCCAGCGCCACCGCCGCGCCCTGTTCATTGTTCGACGGTACCACGAACCTCGCCAGAGATCGTGTCTGCTCGTCGGCATTTGCGACTGCAACCGAGACCAGAGCTGTTGCAAACATGCTTCGGTCTGCCTCGCAGTCACCCACGGCCATCACGTGGGAACTCTCGAGCCCAAGATAGTCGATCAGCCAGCGAAGTGCGGCACCCTTGCTGACGCCGGCGTCCATGATGTTGACGAAGTTCCTGTCAGCCTTGACCACGTTCGCCCGGGGTCCCAGGCTTTCCACAACGAGGTCCCTGACAGCATCCGTATTCTCAGGCAGGCATATAATGGAGATTTTCCGCACTCCATCTGTTGCGATCTCGCTTGCCGCTGGAACATAGCGCAAGTGACTGGTGTACCAGCTGGACCCCCACTCGTCGACAAAACTGGGTGCGCCTGCGTTGCGGAACACCTGCGGATCGCCCCGACCATACAGGATCATGTTCACAGGAATGTCTATCGAGCGCACCGTCTCCACTGACCCGAGGAGAATCTCTGGAGATATGGTTCGCTCCATGAGAATGTTCCCATTCTGCGGATCGACGACTATTGCCCCCTGTTCCGCGATGACGGGAACTGAGAGCCATGCCAGCTGCTGAACGTATGGTGCGATGCGTTCAAGATCACGTCCGGATGCAACTGTACACGCAAGCCCGGGAACGCTGACAGCTCGCAAGCGTGCCGCCGTCTCATCGGAAATGGCCGACCAGTCGTCAAGAAGCGTCCGATCGAGATCAAAGACCGCAAGTTTTCGAATATGCATCCAGGACCTCTGGTTCAGGCGTGATACTCGCCGCTCACAAATCGCTGAACCGCGGCAACGACGCCGCGTTCATCGTTCGACGGAGCCACGTACCGAGCCATACGAATCACCTGGGGATCGCCGTTCGCCATGGCTACGGAAACGCCTGCCACCTTGAACATGCTGGCGTCCGACTCATTGTCACCCAGAACCATGATGTTCTTCATCTCCACGCCAAGCATGGAGGACAACGTTGAGACAGCGCTACCTTTGCTGACACCTGCCCCCATGACGTCGATACAGTTTATGTCAGCTTTCACAACCGTCGCAGTGACCCCAAGTACGTGCTCAAGGTCCAGTTCGAGGATGTCCGTCTCTTCCAGGCGACACCGGATGGCAAGCTTGCGATAGCCCTCCATATCGTGAGTCTTCCAGACCCCAATATCCTCAAAACGCGAATTCAACTCCGCATAT
>Ga0209840_1000043_pt1 | contig 27434 bp, 27 predicted proteins | sample PersoiDNA2013190_FD_185802 | JGI IMG/M metagenome (GOLD analysis project Ga0209840, IMG submission 185802) | Permafrost soil microbial communities from the Arctic, to analyse light accelerated degradation of dissolved organic matter (DOM) -... | ecosystem: Environmental > Terrestrial > Soil >... | reverse complement strand
GGAACCCACCATGACTCGCTTCCTCATGTCGATGGATGAAGCCATCGGGTTGGTCCTGTTTGCCATGGAGCACGCGGAGCCCGGCGACCTATTCATTCGCAAGTCGCCCGCTTCTACCATCGGCGACCTGGCGCTGGCCCTCAAGGAACTGTTCCATTCCGACGTGCCGGTGGAGGTTATTGGGTTTCGTCATGGAGAGAAACTTCACGAAACGCTAGCCAGCGCGGAGGAGTTGCGTCGAGCAGAAGACATGGGTGGCTATTTCCGCGTGCGTGCGGACAGCCGTGACCTCGACTACGAACAATATCTCAGTGAGGGCGACCGGGGCATCCTGATGACGAGCGACTATACCTCAGCCTCGACCCAGTGCCTCTCAGTGGATGAGATCATTGCCAAGCTGGCGGCACTGCCTGAAGTACAGCAGGAGCTGAACGGCGGGTCAGGCTCGTCGTTTGCTCGGGGGAGCTGAGGTGCGCATCGGGATCACCGGAGCCGATGGGTTCCTCGGCTGGCACCTTCGGTGTTTGCTGCATGGGGATACGAACGATGTTGCAGTGCCGTGTGACCAGGCGTCCTTTGGCGACGACGCTGCACTCGGCGACCTTGTGGCGACGTCCGATGCCATCGTCCACTTTGCAGGTATCAACCGGGGAACGGAGGACGAGGTCCGCAGCGGCAACGTTGCCATCACGGATCGCCTCATCGTCGCGCTGCGCCGGTCTGGCAGGCTGCCGCACGTCCTGTTCGCCTCCTCCATCCAGATCAGGCGCGACAATCCGTACGCCCAGGCCAAACGTGTCTGTGCTCAGCATCTGCAGGAATGGGCCGACGACTGTGGGGCGCGCTTCACCACCGTTGTCCTGCCGAACGTCTTCGGTGAGTTCGGCCGCCCCTTCTACAACTCCGTCGTCGCGACCTTCTGCCATCAGCTCGTGCATGGCGAGGAGCCCTGCATTGCCGTGGATGCTCCGCTCGAACTCATCCATGCCCAGGACGCAGTGGCCCAGTTCGTGGCGCTCGCCCAGGAGGGAACGGTGGGCGTGGTCCGTGTGAAGGGCTATGATTCCCTGCTAGTCTCCGAGATCCGGACGCGTCTCAAAGAGCTCAACACCTCATATGTCAGCGGCGCGTTCCCCGTTCTTGCTGACCAGTTCGATCTGCAGTTGTTCAACACCTTGCGCTCCTTTCGCTTTCCCGACCAGGTACAGGGCGCCTTCGACGTCCATGCGGATCTACGTGGTTCCCTGTGGGAGGTGGCGCGGGCGCAGGGAGCTGGGCAGACGTTCGTCTCGTGGACCATGCCGGGCATCACGAGGGGCAACCACTACCACCGGCACAAAGTGGAACGCTTTGCCGTGCTGAGTGGCTCCGGTCGCATTAGGCTGAGGCGTCTGTTTACTCCTGGCGTCTATACCTATGACCTGACTGACGCGGCGCCTGCTTGCGTGGATATGCCGACCTTCTGTACGCACAGTATCGAGAACATCGGGTCGACACCACTTCTTACTTTGTTCTGGTCAGGCGAGCTCTTTGACGCAGAGAATCCAGATACGTGGAGCGAGCCCGTCCTAGGACAGGGGGCCGCAACGTGAAGGTCACGATCATCGTCGAGGTCCAGCCCGACACCTCGTCGTGAACGCTGGAATGAATCGGGTATTTGAAAGCAAGCGACAATGTCCCATCCGAGGAGTTGTACAGACGATGACACTGATGTACTTGACGGCCGAAGGGTTCGACACTCCGAACCCAAGTAACCACCTTGCCATGACCATGATTGACGACTGTTTGCAGGCAGGCATTGAAGTCTACATGGTCGCGAGTCACAGAAAGGGGATTAATCCTGACATCCCGGACACTCTTCGGGACCGGAAAGGTCTGACGTACGACATCGTGGATAGGCCCGTTATTGACAAGACGAATCTCATCGAGCGCTATCTTGAAGAAGTTAGTTACGCGTTCAAGGCTATGAAAAGTTGGCGAAGACATCGGAGAGACGTTGACATCATCTACCTGCAATCCTGCCCGACAGTCCTGTTCCCGATGGCACTGCTCAAGCTCACTCTGCGCAAGCCGATCGTATACAGCGTCTTTGACGTGTTCCCCGGAAGCGCCTATGACATAGGAGTAATCAAGAACAGACTCATGTACAGGCTATTCAAACTGCTTCAAGAACCGGTCTACAGAATGAGCACGAGAATTGTGGTTACTTGCGCTGATATGAAGGCAAGAGTACTACAGCTAGGAGTTCCAGAAGACAAAGTCTGCGTAATTGCCCATTGGTACGATGAACGTGCGGTTGTTGAGGTTCCGATAGAAGAAAACCGATTCATCAAGAAATATGGGATTGACACCACCAAATTCTATGTGCAATTTGCTGGCACGATAGGTTATGTGCTGGATTACCACATGATCATCCAGGTTGCAGATCTACTTAGAGGAGAGAAGAATATAGTCTTTCAGATCATCGGTGATGGAAACACCAAAGAACAGTTTGTTAAGGAAGCTGCCAAGATGGGATTGTCGAACATCGTCTTCTATCCGCTTCAGCCGCTGGAGATAGTACCTGATGTATACAGTGCCTGCTCAATATGCTTGATTCCTCTGAAGAAGGGTGTCATTGGCAATGAGTTCCCAAGCAAGTCTGCCCTGCTCATGGCTTGCCGAAGAGTCGTACTGAGTTCGGTTGAAGAAGACAGTGACTATTTCAGAATGTTCAATGAAAACAATATCGGGCTGTCAGTATCAAACAGTCATTCGGAGAAGGTTGCTGAGGCCATCAAATACCTACATGAACACCCGCAAAAGGTGAATGAGATGGCCAACAATGCAAAGGATTATGGAGAGAGGTTCTTTTCTCGGACGGTCAACACGGTCAAGTTCATCGATCTTTTCAAAGAGCTATATGCGAAATCGGATTATTGAGCCAGAGAATAGGCGCGAACAAATCGTGTCTGAAAGGGGCAGAGACACACTCAAAGGCACGACGCGACGAGCAGCGAGCGTGACCTGTGGCCTGGGCGCAAGGTGCATTCGATATGAGTGGTAGAACGTTCTGTTTTGTGTTGTTGGGGAACCTGTATTTGTTTCCCTATATGGATAGGTACTTGGAACACGTTGACGGTAATGCATTCGACATCGTATATTGGAATCGTGATGGTATTGACGAAGAAGCCGTAGGAGCCAGACAGTCCTTTAGGTTCAATACCCTACTTGGACTGAATGCAAGCAAGTGGGCAAAAGCCTGGGGCTATAGGTCCTTCCGTAAATTCGCTCAGGCGGTCTTGCAAGAGAATGACTATGATGGCGTGATACTGCTGCAAACTGCTGCGGGGATTCTGTTGCGGCGAGTGCTAAAGAGAAAGTACGCAAAGAGATATGTGTTGGACATTCGCGACTACACCATGGAACGGAACAAGCTGTTCTACCTCATTGAGAAGGCAGTAGTCAACGCATCGGCTTTTACTGTCATTTCGTCCGAAGGTTACAAGGAGTTCCTACCTCCTTCTAATTACGTCGTGACGAACAACGATAGATCGTTGGATAGCGAGATCGTTGCCAAGATCAGAAACCGTGAGAGAAATCCACGAAAACTGGTGATTGCCTATATCGGCTTCATCAGGCAGCAAGAACAATTCAAGAGACTATTGGCGCTATTCAAGAACGACGAGAGATTCGAGCTTCACTTCATTGGCAAGGAAGCAGAGAAGCTAATGCCCTTCTGCAGAGACAACCAGATCGCTAATGTGAGGATTGAAGGGCAGTTTCCCTCAGCAAGAACGGCGACATATTACGACGGCGTGGAAATTATCAACAGTCTGAATGGCAACAATACGCCCGCACTGAATTACCTTTTGTCTAACAAGCTCTATTTTGCGGCCCAGCTTCAAATGCCAATCCTGGTTTGCCAAGGTACATATATGGAAAAAGTAGCCGTTGGTAATGGCTTAGGATACACCTTTGATGCTAGTGACCCTGGGGCATGTGACAAGCTATATGACTATTACCAGCATATCGACTGGAATTCCTTCGGCAAGAACTGCGACGCGTTTCTTGAGAAGGTGGACATGCAAAACCGCAACTTCACTGATAGGATAGAACGCTTTGTCAGTGGAGAATGATATGATCAGAATTCTGCATATTGTTCCGGCTCTAGATGGCGGCGGGATAGAGAATCTCTTGCTGAACTACTATACGCACATGGATCGGAGCAGATTCACCTTCGATTTTATCGTTCATGGCAAGAATATTGGAGTTCTGGAACCGATCTTTGAGGGAATGGGTTCAATGGTGTTCCACATTCCAACAAAGAGAGAGGGAATTGTCAAGAATCTTCTCGCTATGAAGCACATTATTGACGGTGGGAATTATGACATAGTTCATGCTCATCAAGGAGCCATCGGGGCGTTTCCTATGTTCTTCGCCAAGAGAGCTGGAGTAAAGGGTAGAATAACGCATAGCCACATGGCCTACATGCACGAAAGCCGTCTACGTGGACTGGTCAACAGAGTTCTGCTTCCGTACTTGAAGATGTATTCTACTGATTGGTTTGCTTGCAGTTCTGATGCTGGGAGTAGCTTGTGGGGCGCTGAAGCAGTACAAAGCGGAAAAGTGCATACCATGAATAACGCGATCGATGTCGACAAGTTCACGTTTAGCAGCGAAGTGAGAAACAACGTGCGGAAAGAGCTGCACATGGAAGGAAAGTTTGTTATTGGTTGTGTGGGTAGATTATCGTTCGAGAAGAACCACGAGTTCTTGATTAGTATTTTTTGCGACATTCATGAGAAAGATAGAGATGCCAGGCTATGTTTGGTCGGTAGAGGAGAACTCGAGAATGACATTCGAGAACAAGTGCAGAAGCTGGGGCTCAATGATGCAATACTATTTCTGGGAGTAAGAAACGACGTTCCACAGCTCTTGCAGGCAATGGATGTCTTTGTCTTGCCGTCCAGATACGAAGGCCTTGGAATTGCATACATAGAGGCTCAGGCGGCAGGGCTGGTTTGCTTTGGCTCCGATTTGGTTGTTCCCAGGGAGGCTGCGGTTACCGATTTGATGCACTATATTTCGCTGGAAGAATCTCCGGAGCATTGGGCTTCCGAAGTAATGAAGTTGAAGACGGGCTCTGCAAGGAGAAACACAAAGGATGAGATATCATCAAAAGGCTATGAGATCCGTGTAGAAGCAAAGAAACTGGAACAATACTATGAGAGATGCGCTCTCTAGCAACTCATCTGTATGTGGAATGAATAGCCGATCTTCAGTCCGGACACATGCTTCAGGTAGTAGCAGTCTATTTGTGCTGCTATCAGTGTGTGCCATATCTTTGATAACTTGCGTAATCATTCTGATGAGCGATGCGCCGTCTGGGTATAGGAACATGGCATTGCTTCCGTTGTCCTTTATGTTTGTAAGTACGGTCTACTTCAAGCTGTACCTTGAAATGCAGAAGAACATTTCGGTTCTACTAGTCTTGGCAGGCTACTTTATCCGAGACGTAGCGACCCCCTTAGCGCTTGCTTTGGGGAACTATGCGACGGTCTTCCGTTGGCTGACGAGTGAGAATACTAACGCAGCCATATTCCTCATGGTGTATGAAGTCGTTATTGTGTTTACGGGAATGTTTCTCTACCTTTCGTTCAGGAAACGGCCGAAGGGAACGATGCGTGTTGCAGATAGCTTTGCCACCCAAGCAAGGAGCTACAGATTCTTCAACGCGATACTGCTCCTGTGTGTGCTCTTCTGCATAGGTGTGTCTTTGTACATACCGGAAATAGGCGGACTATACAAATCCATATTTGGAAACAGCCAGGGAATTGCCTCAATTAACTTCACATTAGATGAAATCGCGCTGAGAGGCGGCTTAAGACGCATACTACTTACACTATTCACAGTTGTTTTAGGTTTCATTAGGTATGTTGTGCCAGCATATTTCATATATGCGATATATAGAAGGAAGGGTGATTCGCCAAAAAGCATCATCCTGTCTGTGCCATTTTTGGTCTTGCCTTTCCTTTTGGTCGGCCCAACAAACATTGAACCTTTTCTTGGTCTCCTGTTGAATATGGTGCTTGTTAACAGACTGTACCCTAGAAACAGCCAGCATCTCACTAGGGTATTCCTTATTCTTGGGGGTTTATTGGTTATCTCTATCTTTGGCGCGAAGATGCATCTCATTGGTCAGTCGACGGGAATCTCAGGGCTTCAAAGTCTATCCCAAGCGCTTAACGCATATTTCCCTGGTGTCGGTAACGCAGCGGCTGCCCGCAACATCGTTGACGCCAATCCCCTGAAGACACTGTTCTATGATTTCTACTCAACAATACCGTTCATAGGGTCTCTCTTCAGGCTAGAGGGGACAACCCTAACACAGCTATTTGCCCAAAGCAATGGTGTCTGGGGGAATATCGTACCGTGCGTCAGTCATGCGGAGCATTACCTCGGGTTTGTTCTTGCACCTTTGGTGCCGACGTGCATGGCAATGTCCTCGCTAGTAATGCATGGAAGAGCCGAAAATGCCCATAATTACTGGGAGTACTTCTATTTCGTGTTGGTTATGGTATTCTCAGCACTTGCTCCAAGCATATACAACTTGGTGATATTCCTTACGTTTGCGTTCACCGTGTTTCTGCCAATATTGGTACTAACGAAGTTCATCAATCGGAGAATAGGCAAGGGAGCCAGCAACTCCACGCTCAACATGGAGAGAGGTTAGAGGGAACGAGACTCTTCAGGAATGAGTTCACTCAACCAACGGACACAGACTTTCTAGGTTCGGTGGCGTCCGTGTCAACTCATACAAGCAACACAGTGGCCTGCTATCCACGTATGAGCGTAAGAATGATGTATTCGCCGAAGGGAGGAGAGAATTGATGAAAAGGGTAGGCACGGTAACATGGGCCGAAGATAATATCGGCTCTTTGCTTCAATGTTATGCGACCCAGATAGTACTATCCCAGGTGGGATATGAAGGCGTTTTGCTAAAACGCAAAGAGAGAACACTACGGAGACTGGCGACAAAGGCCGGAAGGTATATACAGTTCCTTTTTCGATGCGTGCGTAATCCTCAAAGGATGAAGAATTTCCTTGCTGTGAGAGAGCAGAATAGGATATCACGCAACAAGTGCAGCGACACTACGAAGAAAGCAATTCAGGAGTTTGCCTGCGAGCACATCAGAGTAGAATCAGCTTCGTTTGGCGAGTTTAAGAGGCTGTCCAGGACATCTGATTACAGCGCATTTATCAGCGGAAGTGATCAGATCTGGAATGTCGCAGGGCCGTATCGTGACCCAATGGCCTTTTTGCGTTTCGCACCGAGAGAGAAGAGAATAGCTTTTGCACCAAGCTTTGGCGTATCAGAGATTCCTCCCTATGACAGAAAGGAAATTGGAGACTACATTAATGAGTACGATTACCTCTCTGTTAGGGAGCGAAGAGGCGCTGAAATTATCAAAGACCTTACAGGAAGAGAAGCAGAAGTACTTATCGATCCAACCTTGCAGTTGGACGGTGGTTTCTGGCGGCAAGCTTCAGCAAAACACTCAGACGTGAACAAGTACGATTCCAAGTACATATTCGTGTATTTCTTGAGTCCACCGAGTTCTGTCGCACTCGAAACGATAAAGCAGGTGAAGATGCGTACCGCTTGCGACATATTGGCTATGACTTATGACCATAGCGAATTCCAGGAATTGGAGGGATACAGGTTTGTTGATGGCGGCCCTCTTGATTATGTTTCGCTAATCGCAAACGCCGCATTGGTTTGCACCGATTCTTTTCATGGAACGGCTTTCTCAATAGACCTGAATACGCCGTTTCTTTCATTCGATAGGCAATACGGTCATGCCTTCAATCAATCTAGCAGACTGTTATCAATCCTGAACATATGCCATCTAGATGAAAGGTTCATAACAGATATCCCTGACACCGCTACAAGTCTTCTTGAGATGGACTTTACAGAGTCAAATCGACTACTAGACGCAGAGAGGAAGAAGGCGATAAACTACCTATCTGCTTCAATTGAAAGCGCGATCGCAAAGGCATGAACTGCCTCTGATAACAGATGCGGAATAGGAAGGGCGTCGGTCTATGCCTACAATATGTGCAGTAGAGAAGTCACCGATACTCATAAACAAATACCTTGTCGATTTTCGAATAGCCACTCGCCATGGGTACGGACCGACGAGACAGATGTTGAACACAGATGCAACAGTGATTCAAAGGTGGTGAACTAAGACGTGATCACACTATTCAGGCAAGAACAAGACTGTTGTGGATGTGCCGCTTGCATGAATGTCTGCCCGAAGCAAGCCATATCTATGAAACCCGACGAAGACGGATTCCTGTACCCTGTTATCGATGAAGCGCTTTGTGTGGAATGCGGACTCTGTACTAAGGCTTGTGCATTCCAGAATGTACCGATAACTGCCGATGAGCCGCTTGCTACCTACGCCGCTATTAATAGGAACCAAGTCACCCTGTTCGACAGCTCTTCCGGCGGAGTATTCGCAGCTCTGGCATCGTTGGTGTTCGAGAAGGACGGCGTGGTTTTTGGATGTGCATTCAATGGCGATATGAAGCCGGAGCACATCTGCGTTGACAATCCAGCCGATATGAAAAGACTTCAAGGTTCCAAGTATGTGCAGAGCGATGTGAAGAATACGTATGCCGAAGCGCAGAAGTACCTAAAAGAGGGAAGACACGTTCTCTACACTGGAACGCCCTGCCAGATCGCAGGACTGAAATCCTGCCTTGGCAAGGATTACAGCAATCTCACAACTGCTGACCTAGTTTGCCATGGTGTTCCGAGTGCAGCTTTCTTCAAAGGATATATCGCTTGGTTGGAAGAGAAGTTGAACGGGAAGATAACGGTCTATAAGTTCAGGGACAAGAGCAAAGTTGGAATGGGCCTTGTTGGTAAGGTGACCTTCCAGAAAAGCGGGAAGAGTAGAGGTGAAATTGTCTACTTCCCGTCTCATTATTACTACTACTATTTTCTGCATGGAGACATCTACCGTGACAGCTGCTACGAGTGCAAATATGCTGGTGGTAGCAGGCAGGGCGATTTCACGATGGGCGATTGGTTTGGCATAGAGGAATCTCATCCTGAAATCGAAACGAGAAATGGAGTATCTGTTCTATTAGTGAATAGTGAAAAAGGGATGGCGCTGATTGGAGAATTGTCAGAACTTCTCAACCTGACGAAATCCACTTTTGAGCAAGCCAGAGTACAGCACGACCAGTTAAGGCAACCAGCGGCCAGGAGCGACAGAAGGGAAGCAATACTCCAGACGTGGCGAGAGGGTGGATATCAGGCTGTAGCTGATGAATACTACAAGGCCAATAGAAAGCGTATTCTGATATCCAGGATCAAGATGATGGTGCCCCAGCCGGTCAAGAGGACGCTGAAGAGATTATTGGGGAGAGGGTAGATGAGAGCATTCCAAGATGTGTTCGCGTGGTCGTCCTCTTTGTTTTGCTGGCCAGTGTTTCTTGCTGGACGCCACGAGGCACAGTCGGCACCATCCAGATATGCTCGACGATGGCCATGGGACGACCGGTAGTAGCAGTAGTACCGGACTTGTGCGAGACAGCAAACACGGTGCGCGAAGGACGATTTGGATATGTCGTTGCTCCCGATCATTCGCAAGAACTGGCCTCTGCTCCGATGAGCCTGAAGAATGACAATCAACTGTGTGTGGCCATGGGGCGGCGTTCCCGCGAAATGTTCGAGCGACGGTTTGACAAACCAATTGGGACGGCTCGTTACGTGCAGCTGGTGGAGGAGGCAATCCGTGACTGACCCAGTAATTCGGGTGGCATCAGTAGGGGAGATTGGTGCGATCGCAGCAGTGCACCGAGCTGCTTTCCGATCCTTCTTCCTTACTCAGCTCGGTCCAGCATTTCTTCGAGCGTATTATGAAACCGTGCTTGAATATCCCGGCGGCATCCTGCTTGCAGCAGTGCAAGACGAATCGATTATTGGGTTTTCCGCGGGCTTCATCGACCCGCCCGGGTTCTACTCCTTGCTTCGCAAGAAGCGGTTGCGCATGGGCCTTGCAGCATTGCCGTGGCTCATTACACACCCTGCCGATCTTGCACGGGCTATTTCGAACTACAAACTGACACTGGAGGAGTCACGTGAGACCGATTCTGAGATCTCTCAAGCGGCTGAGCTGAGTTCAATTGCAGTTGGACCCAGCAGTCAGGGTACTGGAGCAGGCAAGCAGCTACTAGCGGCATTCGTTGATGCCGCAAGGGAATCAGGCGCGGCAAGGGTCACGCTGACCACCGACGCTGCTGGCAACGATGCCACTAACCGATTCTATGTACGAGCGGGGTTCACACTCGCGCGTGTCATACGGCGGCCATACGGGCGTATACTCAATGAATACGAGTTTGATCTTGGATCGGTTGGGTCAGAGGCAGTTGCCTCAGGATACCCGCCGGAAAGGATGGATGAACATGTCAAGGAGTGAGTTCTTGCAGTTCCAACCACCATACTTGGGTGAACGGGAAGCAGAGGCGGTGACCAAGGCACTCGCATCCGGTTGGATAACGACCGGCCCCCTGTGCAGGGAGCTTGAGACAGAGTTTGCTACACGGTTCGGGAGTCCAGCCGCGCTTGGTGTCAATTCATGCACGGCGGCGATGCACATTGCGCTAGCGACCTTGGGCATAGGGCCCGGCGACGAGGTCATCACGACACCTATGACATTCGTGTCTACTGTCAATGTCATTGAGTTGGTAGGAGCTACCCCGGTACTGGCGGACGTGGAGCCAGACACGTTGAACATCGCCCCTTCGGAGATAGCCAGGAAGGTGACGTCGAAAACCAAGGCTATCATGCCTGTCCACTATGCTGGTCACCCTGTTGACCTTGATGCCATCGGCGAGATCGCATCGTCGCATCATCTCACGGTGGTCGAGGATGCCGCACATGCGGTGGCAGCCAAATACAAGGGTCGGTGGATCGGCTCTGGCAACAACCCTGTCGCTTTCAGCTTCTATGCGACCAAGAACATGACTACTGGTGAAGGAGGGATGCTGACCGGGACTCCTGAGTTCCTCGAACGTGCGCGGGTGCTGAGCTTGCACGGCATGAGCCATGACGCCTGGAACCGATACTCCAAGGAGGGAAACTGGTATTACGAAATCGTAGCCCCCGGTTTCAAGTACAACATGACGGACATCGCGGCAGCGATTGGGCTGGTGCAGCTGGAGAAACTGGAAAGCATGCAAGCCAAGCGCCGGGCGATAAGCGCGAGGTATACTGCCGCCTTTGCAGACTGCGAGGCTCTGCAGTGCCCCACGGAGCACGCCGATGTCCTTCATTCATGGTATCTATACGTCCTCCGACTGAACCTCAATACACTCACGATAGACAGGGCACAGTTCATTGAGGAGCTCAAAGCCCGCAATATTGGATCGTCGGTGCACTTCATTCCCATTCACCTCCATCCCTATTACCGGGACAAGTACGGCTACAGGCCGTCGGACTATCCGGTCGCATATGAGAACTACCAGCGAATCATCAGCCTGCCGATGTCGGCAAAGCATACAGACAAGGACATTGACGATGTCATCGAGGCCGTCCTGGACATTGTCAAGGAACACAAGCGGTGAATTCGGGCAAGCGCATCTTCGATCTGTTCTGGACAGTGCCAGGGATCGTGCTGCTACTGATACCCGGACTGGCCATTGCTGCTGCGGTGGTCATCGATGATGGATGGCCACCCCTGTACACTCAGGAGCGGGTAGGACTGCACGGTCGATCTTTCAGGCTCCTCAAGTTTCGATCCATGTGTAAAGATTCTGATCAGATTGGTGAGCATCTGACAATTGGGAACGATGGTCGAGTCACACACGTTGGAAAGATACTCAGAAAAACCAAACTAGATGAGCTTCCGCAACTTCTCAATGTGCTGCACGGAGACATGTCCCTGGTGGGTCCGCGACCGGAGGTTCCAGAGTATGTTCAGAAGTACAACTCGCAGCAGCGCAATGTCTTGGAGTTGGTTCCAGGCATCACCGACCCTGCATCCATCAAGTATGCCGACGAGAGTAATGTACTGGCACTCCAAGCGGACCCGCACGAATACTACGTGGAGACGGTCATGCCAGATAAGATCCGTATCAATATTCAGTATGCCGCACGGGCTACTATCCTGAGCGACTTTTCGGTCATCATCAAGACCATGTTTGGACGAGGTAGGGTGAGCAGGAGGGCATGATGGCATTGCGAGTGAATCGACAGAACGGATGGATGGGTGTGGTGGGACGGCTGGCTGTGGATTTGGCCTTGTTCAATCTTGCCACGATTGTAGCAGTGTTGATACGACTCGACTTTCACGTTGCGCCATGGCCCCTTGTCTACACACTGAGATTCCCAGGGATTGTGGAGAACCTGGTGTTTGTCGCAGTGTCTGTGTTACTTCAGACGCCACTGGCGCTGTGGTCGTACAGCAGTCTGCGGGATGTTGTGCGTGTGGCCATCGTCGTCGCCGTGACAAAGGTGGTGGCCTTGCCGCTGCTGCTAGCCATGCGCGGAGAGGTGCAATGGTCGCGGGGGGCCTTTGCCGCATCTGCGGTGCTGGCCTTCCTGTTCATGGCGGGCGTGCGCTCGGCGAGACGCTGGTGGTACGAGCGCAATGCCGTTCAGACACAGAAGGGGGTCCCCGTTGAACAGGCCTCGACACGTCCACGCGTGCTGGTCGTTGGAGCCGGCGATGCTGGTGACATGGTCTTGCGGGAGTTCGAGGCGCACCCCGAGCTGGGCAGTGTGGTGGGCTTGATCGACGACGACCCAGCCAAGCGTGGGAGCACGATGCGTGGCGTGCGTGTGCTGGGTCCCGTTGCCACCATCGCCGATATGGCACGGCGCACCAAGGCTACACAGGCCGTCATCGCTATCCCGTCGCACGCCGGGGCAGTCGCGCGCGCTGTGTTGTCCGCCTTGGCAGATACCGATGTGCAGGTGCGGACCCTGCCGGGTATGTGGGAGCTGGTGGACGGGTCCGTCCACGTGGAGGAGATGCGTCCGATCCAGCTGGAGGACCTGCTGACCAGGACGCCGGTGTCCACGGAGCTGGGATCGGTCCGGGCATATGTGGAAGGCAGGCGCGTCTTGGTGACGGGGGCAGGCGGTTCCATCGGATCCGAGATCGTGCGGCAGGTGGCGCGGCTGAACCCGTCGCAGCTGATCATGCTGGGAAGGGGGGAGAACCGCATCTTCCGCATCGACCGCGAACTGCAGGAACATGAGGGAGTGACGTATGCCGTGCCTGTCATCGGGGACATGCGTGATGAGGCACGGATGACCTGGCTGTTTGACACGTACCAGCCGGACATCATCTTCCATGCCGCGGCGCACAAGCACGTGCCACTGATGGAGCAGAACCCGGAGGAGGCCATCCTCAACAATGTCGGAGGGACACGCATCCTGTTGCGGCTGGCTGTGTCGCATGGAACCGAGCGGTTTGTCAACATCTCCACCGACAAGGCAGTGAACCCGATCAACTTCATGGGCGCCAGCAAGCGCATCGTGGAACTGCTGGTCCAGGTGACCGACACGTGCGAGCACCTGCGGGCGACCAGTGTCCGATTTGGGAACGTGCTGGGCAGTAAGGGCAGTGTGACTGAGGCCTTCCAGAAGCAGCTGCAGGGAACCCGCACCCTGCGGGTGACCGACCCCAACATGGAACGCTTCTTTATGCTCATCCCCGAAGCAGTGCAGCTAGTCCTGCAGGCCGGCGCGCTGACACAGGGGAGGGACATCTTTGTCCTGCGCATGGGCGAGCCCATCCGGATCCTCGACCTGGCACGCAGCTACAGCAAGCTGGCTGGGCTGGAGGTCGGGCGCGACGCCAGCATCGTCATCACGGGCAACCGCGGTAACGAGAAGATGACCGAGGAGTTGTGGTCGTCCGCTGAGCACGTCGTGCCGACAAGAAACGAGAGCATCATGCGTGTCGAGTGTCCCGCGTATGCCGAGCTAGCCGTGCTGAGCCCAGCCGTTGACGCCCTGCTGGACGCCGCGCGCAGTCACGACGCGAACGCCATGCGGGCCGCACTGCACGCCATCGACCCGTCGATCAACATCCCGTAGACGATATGGGGTCAGCTGGTAATTAGCTACCCAGTGGTACATGTGCTGGGTACGGTTGACCCGTTGGTCAGCATCCTGTAGACAAGTACAAAGGATGGATTCCCGCCTTCGCGGCGAAAGCACCCCTCAGAAGCACCCCTCGCATTGGAAAGAAATGCTCGGGGGCCTTGAAGAACACCTCGCATCTTGGACAAAAGGATGCGAGGGACAAAAGGGCTCGGGGGAATGATAGAATTCCGCCGGAACGGCGGCGAACTTACCATTTCCGAGTCTATTTACCAGCTGACCCCAACGTGAGCCAACGCGCCATGAACGGGTCGACCACGGAGTAGACACCCTGCTGGTCCTCTTCGACGAAGTCGAGCTTGACCAGGGCCTTAACCGCTTTCTGGATGCCGCCTGATGACAGTTGGCGGTTCAGAGGGTAGTCTGCGCCATACAGGGACTTCGACGGCTGAGCAGCAAGCGCCCTGAGGACCGCCTTCTGGCCGGGGGGCAACGCCGAGAGCGTCGCCTCAAATTCGGGCGACTGCATGCTGAGCATCGTCTGACAGGACGCTTCGACATGCTCTGCCGTGCACGAATGTCCAAGCTGCGTCTCGTTCCATGCGATCATCGCCAAGCCCTGAACATACCAGGAGAAGCCGTCTGCCAGCCGATAGATGGACGCGGCCACGTCGGCAGGGCAGCCCTTGCCCGTCGCAGCAAATCGCTCCGAGATGAATGCGACAAACGCGTTCTCAGGGATCTTGCCAAGTGGATAGACAAGAGAACTGCGGTAGAACGGGCGGTTCTTGTCGGAGAACATGTCCGTGAGAATATGCCGCCTGCTGCCCAGGAACAGGAACGACACACTGCTGTGTTCCTGCACAAAGGATCGCAGCGTCCCTTCGAGGGTCTTGGATTGTTCCAGTGCGGCAATCTCCTGGAACTCGTCCAGGACGATGCATGCGCGCTTATGCTGGCGTTCGACGTAACGGTAGAGACTGCTGAGCACGTCGTCGATGACAATGGTGGCCGGCACGTCAGGATCGATCGTCGCAGAAGCCTTCACCCCATCACTGGTGATCTCCATGCGTGGTGATATCCTGGTGAAGAGACCGAGCAGGCGCTTCCCGATGGTGGTGGAATTCGCCCCACGGCCGATACCCCGAATGATCCCATCAGACAGCCGCTGGACAAAATCGCGCTCGGACGAAACGGGATAGACGTCGATCCTGGCTGTCAGGAAGTTCTCGGCCTCCAGGCGTTCCAGCACCTTCCCAGCCAGAGATGACTTGCCGAGGCGACGCGCCGAGAGAAGCACGACGCTCTGACCGTTGCGAACATAGGTCAGCAGGTCATTCAGTTCGTGTTCTCGATCACAGAATGCTTCATCTCGCGCGAGATGCAGCGTAAACGGATTGTCTGCCATCTCAATGCCTCCAAGCAACGACCGTCACTTGTGTCCAACGTTGCTGCTCGTAGTATATCACGTTTTATTCCACTAGCATAATCCTCACAGAGAGCGACGCACAACTGGCTACAATGGAATGGTTACGTCACATTCTGTGGTTTTATTCTTGTAGCATTATTCCAGTAGAACAATTCCGCAGTACCTCGCCATTCCCCCGAGCCCTTTTGTCCCTCGCATCCTTTTGTCCAAGATGCGAGGTGTTCTTCAAGGCCCCCGAGCATTTCTTTTCAATACGAGGGGGCACTTCTGAGGGGTGCTCTCGGCGTAGGCGGGAATCCATCCTTTCATCCTGTCGGATGTACCACCCCGGTCCTTTACCAGCTGACCCCAAAGCGCCTTGACCCAGACCACGTTGGCCCCTATCCTATAGGTTATCGCTGGCTGCAAACCGGCGGCCAAAGGGGTGAGCACGCGTGAAGAAGAACCTGATGACTGGTGGTGTGGCCCCCAGAAGTCACGATTGGCATGTGTGGTATCTGTCGCTGATCATCGTCGCGTCGATCCTGCTGGTCGGTGCGTGGATGCGCTGGTTTCCGCTGGAGCAGCTGTCCACAGCGTGGCTCGGTCTTGTTGCGCTGCTCATGGTTAGTGTTCCCTGGCTGCGTCGCCGTTTCACGGCCGAGTCGCCGGTTACCATGTCGCCTCTTGCCTGGTTGCTCATTGCCGTCTCAGTGTTCGGTCTGGTATCATTCGCCGTCTCGGTGCATCGTGGTGCCACTCTGCAGGAACTGCTCAAACTGACGGGGCTTTTGGGCATGTTCCTGTTTGCCTTGACCTTTGCGGGGTCCGAGGACCGTCTGCATACCCTCAGCTGGGTGCTGTTTGGCGCAAGTGCCGTCGCCATGGCAGGATGCATTGTCCTCTATCTGTTGTCACCCCGTGTCACGACAGGACCCATCGCATCGCTGGCTCATGCGCTGGTCGTACGCGACACCGGCGGACGGTTGTCTGCCTTCTTCAGCTATCCCAATGCCCTGGCGGGCTTTCTCATCTTGCCTATCTGCATCGGCGTCGGGTTGTTCGCCTTCGGTCGCGCAGGCCGCGAGCGCCTGCTGGGGCTGGCTGGCACCATTGTGCTGATGATCGCTCTTGTGCTGACCGGGTCGCGCGGGGGCATGATCGTGGCGGCAGGCGTGCTCTTGCTGTTTCCCGTTGCGGGCTGGCTGTGCAGGTGTGTTTCGGGTCGTCAGATGGCGCATGTCGCCGTCGCCTATGGGGTCGTCGCTGTCATGGCAGCGGTCAGCATCGCCGTTCCTGTTTCCCGCAACCAGATATGGAAGCCTCTTGTCCAGCGCTTTGCTGAGATTGTCCAGGAGGTTTCACAGGGACAGGCAGCGACGGGCCAGAGCCTTGGCAGCCGGCTCCAGATGTTCCGTGACCTTGGCCCCTATCTACGGGCATACCCGGTCCTGGGCAGTGGCCTTGGCACGTACTCCAGCGTCTATATGAAGTTTCGGTCGCAGCTCTGGTTTGCCACCGACCCCCACTCGCTGGTGGTCAAGAGCTTGGCGGAAGGCGGCATCCTTGGATTTGCCCTCGAGCTGAGTATGATTGCTGTTCTCCTTTGGCTTGGCTTCCGTGCCGCGCGTCTCTCCAGCAACAAAGCTCTCACGTTTGCTGTCGTGGCAGGCATTACCGGTACACTGATTCATTCCTGTTTTGACATCGATTCCATCTTCTATGCCATCGGCGCCCTCTGTGCCGTCTTGCTGGGCTCATGCGCCGGGCTGACCATGCAGGCTGGGGCCTCGTTCTGGGCCCTGAGCCGGCCGGTGCGCAAGACAGCCAGTCCTGCGCCGAGTGCGAAGCATGCGAAGAGCCCTCGTTCCCGTTCTCGTCCATGGTTGGCGGCGGGATTCGTGGTGCTTGGTTTGGTGGCTGGCGTGTTCGCCTTGGCCACGTCTGCCGAAGCATGTTGGGTGGCAGGGCAGCGAGCGCTCAGCACGGTGTTGGCCGTTACCGTACAACGTGAATATCAGTCTGCGGAGGCACTGAATCCGTTCAACGCGCGCTATCCGCTGGCGCTGGCAGGTTTCTCTGCGAGCATGCTGAATGTGGTGGCAAAGGATCTCCACCCTGCGCTCCTGGATCAGGCCAAGGGTGCATATCAGCGTGCCATTTCCCTGGATTCGCTTAACCCGGCCATCCAGATCCAGTATGCGCAGTTCTTGTACCAGCATGGGGACAGGGATGCGATCGATGTATTCCAGCGACTTACGACCTTGGACCCCATCGACCCTGGCACCTGGACGTCGCTGGCACATGCGCAGATCGTGTTCAACCACAACACGAAGTTAGCTGAGCAGGCCATCGACCAGGCACGGCGATTGAATCCCACGTACTATGACATTGCCAACTTGACTGGCCAGATGGCCTTGGACAAGGGAGATGTCGCCGCCGCCGAGGCAGCCTTCCGGCAGTCTGTAAAGAGTAACGCGGCGCAGCAGTTTGGGTGGAGTGAACTGACAAATATCTACCGCACAAGCGGGCAGCAGGGCAAACTCGTGGCCGCGCTGTTCGATGGCTTCGCGAATGCGCCGGATGGGGCTGCGTTTGCCGCTGAATTGCAGCGTCTGGCACCAATGGCACAGTGGACGTCACCAACAGCTGGCACATCTGTTGTTCCCGGTGGCACTGTTGCTTTGGCGTGGAATGTGGCTGGTGCAGCGAATCGACTGGAGGGGCAGACACTCTATGCTGTTGTGGCGACAGGTGACTGGATCCTGGTAGCGGATGGCCTAAAGCCTTCGGTTCGCAGCCTGACGTGGCAGGTTCCTGCTGCCATACCCCCAGGTCCTTGTCATTTCTATGTGTATCTTCAGGCATCCAAGCTCATGGCAGGATCGGACAGAGGATGGGCGTCGTATGCCGGCAGTTCTCCAGTCCAGGTGGGGCAATAATGGTCATGGGCATAGGCCACAGTGGCTTGCAAGGCGTGTGTAAATCGGTTAGTATGGGTAAGTTGGTTGTCGCAGAGTCCGGGAAGGGGGATGACGATGGAAGATGAACTCACGTTGATGGATATGTTCAAGGTCCTGGCACGCCGGTGGAAGCTCATCGTGGCTGTCACCCTGATACCCACCATTGTGGTGGCTGGCGTGCTGCTGTTTGCCATCAAGCCCACGTTTACCTCGACGGCGACAGTCTTGGTCTCTCAGCAAAGCGTGGTTCCTCCGGACCTCGGCCCACTGCCCACCCTGACGGCAAATCAGCCGGTCGCTACGATAGAGACCTATGTGACCCTAGCTCAGGATCCGGAGATCTATCGGCGAGTCATCGAACAGCTGCAGTTGTCTGGCGAACCCTGGCGGCTGACGGCGAGGACTCTTGCCCGGGCGGTCAAGGTCACATCTACCAAGGGCACCAATATGATCGCAATCGACGTGAAGCTGGGGGACAAGGACTTGGCCGCTGCTGTCGCCAACGCCATAGCAGAGCAGCTTGTTGAGCGGGCCAAGGGGCTCATGGTGGCAGAGCAACTGAGCAGTTACCGCGCCTACCTGCTGCCCGTGTCTGTCGACATTCAGGCGCAGCAGACCGCATTGGCGGCCAAGCGCGCTGCACTGGTAGGGGTACCCAAGGTACTCACGACCATGCAGTCCATTGTGAACAATCAGACCCTCCTGGACATTGCCAAGGCTACATCCAATCAAAGCGTGCTTGACCTTGCCGGGCTGTCTATGATGTCACAGCAGGTCAACCCGCTATGGGTGTCTCTGACTAGTGATGTTTCCAGTATTTCGGCTGACATCACGGCCAAGACGGGACTCAAGGCATTGTGCGAGCGGATAATTGCCCAGTTGGAGTCAGCGTCGACCAACAACGATTCCCAGTTGCCCATCCAGATCGAACAGCGGGCGGTTCCTGCCGATGAGAAGGACGCCGGAGGGCGAGCAGCCAAGCTGGCTGTCGCCATGGTGGCTGCGCTCCTTCTGAGCATCCTCTTGGCCTTCCTCATTGACTACATCCAGACCGCGCGCGCAGCGGAGGCGGAGGCTCGCCGGGCGAAGGAATCATGAAGGCAGTCATCCTTGCAGGTGGAATTGGTTCCCGGCTGAGTGAGGAGACGACTCTTCGCCCGAAGCCGATGGTCGAAGTCGGTGGCAAGCCTATCCTGTGGCATATCATGAAGACGTATGCGGCGTATGGCATTCAGGATTTTGTCATCTGTCTTGGGTACAAGGGGTATGCTATCAAAGAATACTTCGCCAACTACGTCCTGCACATGTCCGACGTGACCATCGATCTCGAACACAACAAGGTGGAACTGCATGACTCGCGCGCCGAGAACTGGCATGTGACCCTTGTCGACACAGGCGAGGAGACGATGACGGGTGGGCGCATCAAGCGCATCCGGTCGCACGTAGATGGTGAGCCCTTCCTGCTAACTTATGGAGACGGCGTCGCCGACATCGACATCGCGGCACTGGTTGCCTTCCACAAGAGGGTTGGCACCTTGGCCACGCTAACCGCTGTGCGACCCCAGGGGCGTTTTGGCGCCCTGGACCTCGGAGAAGACAATATGGTGACGAGTTTCAGCGAAAAGCCTCCTGGGGACGGTGGCTACATAAACGGCGGCTTCTTCGTGCTCGAACCCGGCATCTTCGACTACATTGAGGACGATGCAACTGTCTGGGAGCGCGCGCCACTCGAACACCTGGCAGCGGATCATCAGTTGTCGGCCTATGTGCACGACGGTTTCTGGCAACCTATGGATACCCTCCGCGACAAAAACTTGTTGGAGAAACTGTGGTCTGAGGGACGCGCGCCTTGGAAGGTCTGGAAATGACGGAGCCCGAAATCAAACAGCTGTTCGACGGCTACTACTCCCACAGGCGCGTCTTCGTCACGGGGCACACTGGGTTCAAGGGCTCCTGGCTGACGCAGTGGCTGCTTCTGCTCGGGGCGGAGGTGGCCGGATACAGCATCGGCGTGCCAACACAGCCATCGCTGTATGAGCCCCTTGGCTTGTCGGGGCAGATTCAGGATGTGCGGGGCGACGTGCGGAGAAGTCAGGACGTACAAACGGCCATGGCGAAGGCTGCGCCAGAGGTGGTCATCCACATGGCCGCACAAGCCCTGGTCCTGCCCTCGTATGCTGACCCATTGATGACGTTCGAGACCAATGTGATGGGTACAGCCAACGTGCTGGAGGCGGCAAGGCACTGTCCTTCAGTGCGGTCGGTCGTCATTGTGACAACCGACAAGTGTTATGCCAACAACGAGTGGCAGTACGGCTACCGCGAAGCGGATGCGCTGGGGGGCCATGACCCGTACAGCGCCAGCAAGGCAGCAGCGGAAATGGTAGTTGCTTCATACCGGGCGTCGTTCTTTGATGCAGGAAGTACAGTAGGGCAGAGGACTGGCGTGGCCTCAGTCCGGTCTGGCAACGTCATTGGTGGGGGTGACTGGGCAGTCGACCGTCTGGTACCGGATTGCATACGCGCGCTGACGGAGGGGAGCCCGATCGTCGTGCGCAACCCTGGTTCAGTACGCCCGTGGCAGCACGTACTGGAACCTTTGTCCGGGTACCTCTGGCTGGGCGCTCTGCTGGCGCGAGATCCCGCAACGTACAGTGGAGCATGGAACTTTGGTCCGGACCCCGAGAGTGCTGTGTCCGTCGAGCAGCTGGTCAGCCTGGTGTGTCAGGCGTGGGGAGATTCAGCCGAGTTTGAGACAGCCACTCCTGCACACGCCCTGAGCGAAGCAGGCATTCTGCGGCTGGATTGCACCAAGGCCCGCTCCCAGCTGGGCTGGCGTCCAGTGTATGATGTGGGCGAAGCAGTGCGGCAGACAGTGACGTGGTACCATTCGACAATGGAAGACGCTGGGCAGGCAGCCCCTCTCACGGTGCGAAGCATTGACGACTATGCCCGAGCTGCACGTGCCAAGGGCGTCTCTTGGGCCGCGACGGATCAGGGAGGCAGGGTGTGAGCATGGGTGTCCTGAACAACCTGTTGCCAAATCCTGCGCTCGATACGGACGCGCGCGCGGCCGAACTGCGTTCACAGATGCTTTCGCTGGCCGCGGACTATGCCCTTCTCGTTCACGCGCCGGCGCCATTCGTTCCTGGGGTGTCACCCGTGCCGGTGTCCGGCAAGACCGTCGGCGTGCCCGAAGTACAAGCGCTGGTCAGTGCATCGCTGGACTGCTGGCTGACGACAGGACGCTTCAACGACGCCTTCAAGAGACGGCGAGCCCGCTACCTTTGTATCGCATACGTTCGGACCCTCACGGAGTTGGAGAGTCACTTCGCGTACTGGCAGGAGGAATCGTGAGCGCAGCCCGTGTGGCCCTAGTAACTGGCGCGACGGGATTCCTTGGCGAACATCTCGTGCGACGCCTGGTGGTCGGTGGTTGGGAGACACACGCTATCGTGCGCCCATCGTCGAACGCAACAACTCTCCGCGACGTTCTCGGGAGCGGCAATGTGCATGAACACGACGGCAGTACCAGCGGGCTCATCAATATTGTTGGCAGTGTCCATCCACTAGCGGTCTTTCACCTTGCATCTGCAGTTATTACAGACTACGTCGCTGCCGATGTTGAACCGCTGATACGTAGCAACATTCTCTTCGGCACACAGCTTCTTGAGGCTATGGCCGTCGCCGGCGTATCGGTCATCGTGAACACGGGCACGATATCGCAGCACTATGAGGGCAAGAGCTACAGCCCGGTCTATTTATACTCGGCGACGAAGCAAGCTTTCCAAGACGTCCTTCAGTTCTACTGTGAGGCTCGCGGTTTGCATGCCGTGACGCTGGAACTGCCTGATACATATGGCCCGGGCGACAGGCGCCTAAAACTGCTCTCCCTGCTGGCTCGAGCGGCTCGCACAGGCGAGACCCTGGCGCTGACTCCAGGCGAGCAATTCCTTGATCTGTTGCACGTGGATGATGTGGTTCATGGCTATGAGGTGGCTGCCGACGGTCTGTTGACTGGACACTTGCCATCGCCGTCACAGTACCGGCTGTCTTCGGGGTCGCTTGTGCGTCTGAAGGACGTCGTTGAACTGTACCGTCAGGCGACTGGACACACAGTTAACGTCGCGTGGGGTGGTCGTCCATACCGTGAGCGTGAAGTAATGGAGCCCCGGTCACCCGTGCCGGTGCTGCCGGGCTGGATTGCCTCCAGGAGTCTGGCGACATGGTTGGGCGAATCGACAGTATGCACAGAGACGTGAGGTGACATGGCAGAGACTATGGAGTTTCATCGTGAAGTGGACCCAGCATGTGAGCAAGGCACGCGCCTCTTGACGATCTGTATTCCCACGCACAATAGAAGACTAGTGCTTGAGGAGTGCTTGGAATCGGTGTTGCCGCAGGCAGACGCATTAGGTGTCGGCGTGTGTGTTTCGGACAACGGTTCGTCCGATGGCACATGTCAGGCACTGGAAACGCTCAAGCATCAGTATCCTTGGATGCAAATCATGCGTCATACGAGAGATATTGGCTATCGAGACAATCTGACTGGGGCTGTGCTGTCCTCTCGCGCGCGCTACGTTTGGCCCCTGGGCGACAAGTACATCTTGTGCCCAGGGGCGTTGGAGTTCGTGGTCGATGAACTGGTCCGCCTGCATCCCAGCGCTCTCGTTGTGAATTGCCCGCATCAGTTTGTCTCAACTGTCGAAAGGCTGTACTCCGTGCCGCAGCTTTGCCTGAGGGAGCTGGGATGGTACACCACTCTTTGCGGTGCCACGGTGTTGCCGCGACAGGCGTGGATCGATATGCTTCACGTGCAGCCTCCTAGTAGAGACTTTCCACAGGTCGTCGCTCTCTTCTCTTATCTGGCCTCACTGCCGGTCCCTCAGGTGTTGTTTTCCGGTCGAGTTCTCATCCAACAAGGGAAGTTCGCGAGGGAGAATCATGTGGTGTGGTCGTGGGCTGGCTACTGCTTGGAGACTTGGGGTCGCAATTGGTACGACGCGGTCATGAGTCTGCCAGCCCTTTACTCGGCCAACGACAAGCTGCAGGCGGTGAGGAGCAAGTCAGAGCGCGGAGGCCCCTTCGATGTAGGAGGCCTCGTGGAGCTGCGGGTGCAAGGGGAGTTGACGCTCCAGCGGCTCAATGTCGATGAGGTGCCCCTTCGGGCAGCCGTTTCTGCCCCTTGGTGGTTGGCCGTGATCATCTCTGTGATGCCTCGGTGGATGATGTATCCCGTTACGCGCGTGTATCCTCAACGAGTGCTGCGGGCAATGCGACGCAGACTGCGATTGCTGCATGGGCAGCAAGTGCATCGGAGCGTTCCTTGACAGCCTGCAATCCACCCGAGTGTGCACTGTGGCGATAGCGCTTCAAGCCAAGCGAAATGAGTCTAGGGGGTCTGCAGTGAAAGGCATTGTTCTGACAGGAGTCTATGGTACGCGACGGTGGCCAATGCTGCGGGAGTTGTATTCAAAGCAGTCTCTCAAGCTTCCAAGAGACGGACAATCTCTGTTCGCCAGAGCGTATGCACGGGCGCGCGAGCAGCCCGAAGGCATGGAGGAGACCACAGTCGTCATGACGGGCCTGCGACCCGAGCGCGTCGTGGAGGCACTGGTCCTGACTGAGGCCCAGCCTCGGGGCATCGACCAGCCGCTGCGCCTGAGTTCGGACTATGCTGTCCCGAACGTGTCCGGCAAGGTACTGCGCATCATCCTGAGTTATACGGACTATGTCAGAAGAGTCGTATGGCAGGTGCGGGGCGCAGAGTACAGATGAGCGGAGCCTCTTGCGGCCAGCCAGAGAGGGCAGGCATGACCGCTGAAACCGCAGCGCGACACCCAAAGGTGTTGATCATAAGCCGGGGAGCGCCTGGTGTCGGCAAAGATGCCAATTCCATCATGTTATGGCGACTACTCAAGCACTTCCCGGCGAATTCATACATGGTGTTGTCATCAAGTAAGAACTGGCCAGACGGGCGGGTGCCCCAAGCACAACAGGAAGAGGGATATCGGTGCTTTGTTGGATCCGTTGTACGCCCCGGAATCAGCAGGTCAGGTGGGGGCACTTCAAGCGTGGTCCATTCAATGCATTCCACATTACGGATTCTCAAGGATTGGCTTGGGAGGTCTGGGCTTGGGAAGTCCATGCTGCGAGGCGTTGGTGTTCCCATATCTGCCGTTGTGCAGACTTGGTCGATTGCTGGGACCGCAACTGCGGTTGTCGAGAAGGAAGACATTACGTCTATCCTTGCGATCTCAGACGATGGTCCGTGCGGCATGGCTGGCTGAATCGACTGAGCACACCACGAAGTGAGGTGCCATGGCAGAAACTGTTGAGTTGGCTCGCAAAATGGACGAAACAGCTGGTCGGGCTATCCCCCTCTTGGCGATCTGTATTCCCACGCACAATAGAAGAAAAGCGCTTGAGGAGTGCTTGGAATCGGTGTTGCCGCAGGCAGAAGCCTTAGGTGTCGGCGTGTGTGTTTCGGACAACGGTTCGTCTGATGGCACATGGCAAGTACTGGAGACGCTCAAGCTGCAGTATCCTTGGATGCAGATCATGAGCCACACGAGAGACATTGGCTTTCGGGAAAACCTGACCGGGGCCGTATTGTCCTCGCGCGCGCATTACGTTTGGCCGATAGGTGACAAGCTGGCTCTGATGCCAGGGGCACTGGAGTTCGTGGTTGCTGAGCTGGACCGTCTGCATCCCGATGCAGTTGTTGTGAACTACTACCCGGGCCGAGGTGTCTCAACTGTCGAGAAAGTATACTCCGCGCCGCAGATCTGTCTGACTGAGCTTGGATGGCACACTGACCTCCTCGGCAGCACGGTGTTACCACGGCAGGCGTTTGTTGACGTGCTTCATGTGCAGCCTCTCAGTAGGGACTTTCCGCAGGTGGTTGCCCTCTTTTCCTATTTGGCCTCGCTGCGTGCTCCTCAGGTAGTGGCTGCCGGTCGAGCGCTTATCCAGGGCGGCAAGGGTGTTGACCCTGGGACGCACTATTGGGATGGCAGTGCTCTGAGGCTCTGGGGCCGCAATTGGTATGATGCAGTCATGAGTTTGCCAGCACTCTACTCGACAAACGACAAGCTTAAGATGGTCAGGAGTCACTCAAAGCGCGCAGGTCTCCTAGATCTCAAGGGCCTCATGCGGCTGCGGGCGCAAGGAGAGTTGACGCTTCAGCGACTCAATGCCGAGCAGGTACCTCTTCGAGCAGCCATCTCGGCTCCTTGGTGGTCAGCCATGATTGTCTCTGTAGCGCCGCGGTGGATTCTTCGTGCCGTTGTGTCTGTACATCCTCGACTCGTGCTACGGGCAATCCGAGACAGCGTACGATTACCGCGCGGGCAGCAAGCGCATTGGCGTGCTCATTGAAGGCGTCCAATCCAACTGATTGTGCGCTGTGGTACTGGTGCTGCAAGCCAAGCGAAGTGAATGTAGGAGGTCTGTAATGAAAGGCATTGTTCTTGCAGGTGGCACCGGTTCCCGTCTGTCTCCCCTGACGGCTGTGACCAACAAGCATCTTTTGCCTGTGGGCAACTATCCCATGGTGTTTCATCCTATTGGACGCCTCAAGCAGGCGGGCATCAAGGACCTCCTCGTTGTCACTGGTCGCGATCACATGGGCGATGTCATGGAACTGCTGGGCAGTGGTCACGACTTTGGCCTCGACTTTACGTACAAGGTTCAGGACCAGGCAGGCGGCATCGCCGAAGCGCTGGGACTGGCTCGTGGTTTCTGCTCTGGCGATAGCTGCTGCGTCATTTTGGGAGACAACATCTTTCAGGACGATCTCACACCATCGGTCGAAGCCTTCTTGCGCCAGGGACGGGGTGCGCGCGTCCTCCTCAAAGAGGTGCAAGACCCCGGGCGTTTTGGTGTGGCCGAACTGTCCAAGGACGGACACATCTTGAGTATCGAGGAGAAGCCGGCCAACCCCAAGAGCAATCTGGCAGTCACCGGTATCTACATGTACGACGCTCAGGTCTTTGATATCATTCCGACCCTGGTGCCGTCTCATCGTGGCGAATTGGAGATCACGGATATCAACAATGCGTACATTCGCGCCGGCACCATGACGTACGATGTTCTACAGGGTTGGTGGACGGATGCCGGCACCTTCCCCTCACTGCGCACAGCCAATGACTTGGCACAGAACATGGACCTGGGTCTCGACAAGAGCAGAAGCTGACACCATGAGTAAGTTCACCTTTGAGCCGTTGGCTGTACCAGACCTGATCATTATCAAGCCGACTGTGTGCGGTGACGCACGGGGATTCTTTCTCGAGACCTACCGAGCAGACGACTTTGCAGCAGCTGGTATCATGAACACCTTCGTGCAGGACAATCATTCACATTCGACACAGGGTGTTCTGCGTGGTCTGCACTTTCAGAAGACACACCCGCAGGCCAAGCTGATCCGCTGCACAGCTGGTTGCATCTTTGATGTTGGCATCGATCTCCGCTCTGGTTCCCAGACGTACGGCCAGTGGGCAGGTGTCGAACTCAGTAGTGATAATCACTGGTCGCTTTTTATCCCCAAGGATTTTGCGCACGGTTTTCTTGTCCTGTCCCCGGAGGTTGATGTCGAGTATCAATGCGACGAGTACTACCATCCTGAGGACGAAGGTGGCTTGCTGTGGAACGACCCGATCGTGGGTATCGCGTGGCCCATGCCTGTTGGGTCTGTGCCTGTCTTATCCGGCAAGGACCAGCAGTGGCCCACCCTGACACAATGGGAGAAGAGATGACCGCGATGAAACTCTTCGTCGTGGGCGCTGACGGTCAACTAGGCACCGATATGGCGCGCCTCCTTGCCCCTCTTGCCGCTGTCACAGCGTTGACCTTCCAAGACCTGGACATCACGGACCGGGGTAGTCTTACACGAGTCGTCGAATCTGCCCGTCCCGACGTCATCGTCAACTGTGCAGCTTATACTGCGGTG
>Ga0209840_1000039_pt1 | contig 28756 bp, 29 predicted proteins | sample PersoiDNA2013190_FD_185802 | JGI IMG/M metagenome (GOLD analysis project Ga0209840, IMG submission 185802) | Permafrost soil microbial communities from the Arctic, to analyse light accelerated degradation of dissolved organic matter (DOM) -... | ecosystem: Environmental > Terrestrial > Soil >... | reverse complement strand
CAAATGTACCACCGGGCTTCGTCATTCCCGCGAAGGCGGGAATCCATCCTTTGTCCTTGCCACAACGTATGGGTCCCCGCATCCGCGAGGACGACAAAATAGTTAGTCCGTCATTCCCCCCCCCCCGAGCACTTTTTTCCCATGCGAGGGGCGCTTCTGAGGGGTGCTTTCGGCGAAGGCGGGAATCCAATCTTTGTCCTTGTCTGTCCTTGCCTACGGGATATTGATGGACGGGTCGATGGCGTGCAGTGCGGCCCGCATGGCGTTTGCATCATGGCTGCGTGCAGCCTCCAGCAGGGCGTCGACGGCCGGGCGGAGCACGGCCAGCTCGGCACACGCGGGATACTTGACACGCATGATGCTCTCGAAGCTGGTCGGCACAACGTGCTCCGCGGACGACCACAGCTCCTCCGTCATCTTCTCGTTGCCGCGGTTGCCGGTGATGATGATACTTGCGTCGCGCCCGACCTCCAGCCCCGCCAGCTTGATGTAACTGCGTGCCAGGTCGAGGATCTTGATGGGCTCTCCCATGCGCAGGACAAACATGTCCCCCCCCTGCGTCAGCGCGCCAGCCTGCAGGACCAGGTGCACTGCCTCGGGGATGAGCATGAAGAAGCGTTCCATCTCGGGGTCGGTCACGCGCAGGGTGCGGGTCTCCTGCAACTGTTTCTGAAAGACCTCAGCTACACTGCCCTTGCTGCCCAGCACGTTCCCAAACCGGACGCTGGTCGCCCGCAGGCCCTCGCGGCCATCGGCCACCTGGACCAGGAGTTCCACGATGCGCTTGCTGGCGCCCATGAAGTTGACCGGGTTGACCGCCTTGTCGGTGGAGATGTTGACAAACCGCTCGGCCCCGTGCGACACAGCCAGCCGCAACAGTGTGCGTGTCCCTTCGACGTTGTTGAGGATAGCTTCCTCCGGGTTCTGTTCCATCAGCGGCACGTGCTTGTGCGCCGCAGCATGGAAGATGATGTCGGGATGGTACGTATCGAACAGCCAGGTCATGCGGGCCTCATCACGCATGTCCCCGATGACGGGCACGGCACACGTCACGCCCTGGCGCTCCTGCAGCTCGCGGTCGATGCGGAAGATGCGGTTCTCCCCCCTGCCCAGCATGATCACCTGCGACGGGTTCAGTCGTGCCACCTGCCGGACGATCTCGGAGCCGATGGAGCCGCCTGCACCTGTCACCAGGATACGTTTGCCCTCCACATACGCCCGCACCGGTCCCAAGTCGGTGGACACCGGCGTCCTGGTCAGCAGGTCCTCCAGCTGGACCCTGCGCAGGTCATCCACGTGGATGGACCCGTCCACCAGTTCCCACATGCCCGGCAGGGTCCGCACCTGCACATCGGTGTCAGCCAGAGTGGACAGGACCTCACGGGTCACGGCTGCAGCGTGCGACGGGATGGCGATGACCACCTGGGCAGCTCGTGTACGTCGTGCCATATCGGCAATCGTGGCCACAGGACCCAGCACGCGCACACCGCGCATCGTGTACCCCCGCTTGGTGGCATCATCGTCGATCAGCCCGACCACCTTGCCCAGCTCAGGGTGCGCCTCGAACTCGCGCAGGACCATGTCGCCCGCATCACCGGCCCCGACGACCAGCACGCGCGTACCGGACGAAGTATGCTGAGCCGGTTCCTCGAGGCTCGCCTGCCACGTGTGTCGCCCGTACCGCCACCGTGCAATGGAGCGCACGCCTGCCATAAACAGGAAACAGAGCACGGCGGATGCTGCAAATGCTCCCCGCGACCATTGTACCTCTCCACGCATGGCTAGCAGCAGCGGCAGAACCAGAACCTTCGTGACGGCGACGACGATGGCCACACGTTCCATGTCTCGCAGGCTGGCGTATGACCACAGCGCCAATGGCGTCTGAAGTAACACAGACACTGCGACGAACACCAGGTTCTCCACCAGCCCTGGGAATCTCAGGGTGTAGACAAAGGGCCACGGCGCCGCGCCGAAGTCGAGCCGAGCCAGAACAGCCAAGACCGTGGCGACGTTGAGCATGGTCAGATCGATGAGTAGCTTCGCGATTACTCCGATCCAGTTTGAGCGCCCAGTCTTGCTCACGACCGGAGGCATCACTGCGCCACTTCCCTGCCTCTCGTCGCCAGCCCATCCTTCAGGCACGCCACGACCTCCTGCTGCTGCTCGGGCGTGATCATCGTGAAGAACGGCAGGGCGATGGTCCGTGCGGAGACATGTTCGGTGATCGGGAAGTCACCCGGCTTATACCCAAACTCCCGCACGTAGAAGGGCTGTAGATGGATCGGTGTAAAGTAGGGCCGGCTCTGAATACCATGGTCCGCCAGCCAGCCAATCAACCAGTCACGGTCAGCCCGCGTGAACTGGTCTGCAAGACGGATCACGTACACGAACCAGCTCATCCTTGTCACATCTGGCAGAATCGTCTGCGTGATCACTTCGGGCACATCCTTCAGCAGAGCATTGTACCGTTCGGCTACCTTCCCCCTCAATTCAATAATGTTGTCCAGCCGCCGTAGTTGTGACGTTCCCAGCGCACAGCTGATGTCGGAGATGCGGTAGTTGTACCCAAGACGCTCGTGACCCAGCCACTCGCCGGTCTCACCCCGCCCCTGGTTGCGCATGCTGCGACACAACGCGGCTACCTCGTCAGACTGCGTGACGACACATCCGCCCTCGCCCGTCGTGATCTGTTTGTTGGGGTAGAACGCGAACGCCCCGGCTGCCCCCCAGCTGCCACAGCGCCGTCCCTTCCATGCGGACCCGAGAGATTCACAGGAGTCCTCGATCAGCTGCAGACCGTGCTGATGCGCGATGTCCTCGATCGCATCCAGCTCGGCTGGCTGGCCAAACGCGTCCACGGCCAGGATAGCCTTGGTCCGCCTGGTGATCGCTGCAGCTATCCGTGTGGGATCAATGTTGTACGTGTCCGGCCTGATGTCCACGAACACCGGTTTCACCCGTTCGAACAGGAGACAGTTGGACGAAGCGATGAAACTGAACGGCGTCGTGATGACCTCGTCGCCTTCCTTCAGTCCCAGCGACCGCACGATGAGGTGCAGCGCCGACGTCCCGCTGTTCACGGCGACGCCATGTGACACACCAGCCACATGGGCCAATCCCTCTTCGAACTCGGGTAGGCGCGGCCCCAGACTCAGGTGATCGCTCCTGAGGACGTCCAGTACAGCTGACTCATCACTTGCATCGATCCATTGAGAAGACAACGGAACATGTATCATCTCGAGACCTCCTGCACCGCAGTATAACGAGCCAAGCAATCGTTAACACTATAAAGTCTGCTCTGATTGATGAGTACATCATTACATGCGCACAAGGTACCCATGTCAAGTCCTGCGATCGATAACGCGAGCAGGGTTCCCCATCACAGTCAAACCGTCGGCGACATTCTGCACGACGAGGCTCGCAGCTCCTATGCGCACATCCCTGCCGATATGGACACCAGGCACTACCGTACTCTTCGTCCCGAAATAGCAGCATTCACCCACTTGAACGCGTCCACCGAGATCGACGTTCGTCATCAGTGACGTGTACTTGGCTATTGAGACATCGTGACCGATGCAACAGGCTACGTTAAGAAACGAGAAATCCGCCAAGTCGACGTCAGTGGATACCCAACAGCCCCATTGGATAATCACCCCTTGGCCAAGGTGGGCGCCTGGGGAGACATATGCCTGAGGGTGCACGAGCACGGGGAAATGGAGGCATCGATTCTCCATCAGGCGAGTGGTCAGTCTCTGTTTGGCCGCAGGATCCGCGATGCCCATGGCTACATCTGTGGCTGACGATGACTGCAGAAGCAATTCACCGGTTCCAGCCACTGAGGAACCGCCAGCCGTTGTACTGACGTCATCTACAAAACCAATCCAATCCCAGCGCTGCTCGATCGCATTCACTGTCCGCGCAAGTTCGAGCAACTCTCGCCCCATGCCACCACCGCCGTATATGTAGAGTCTCCGAGTATTCATGAGCTCATCACTGTCTTAGAACTGCAGCAGCGCACTGGCCCATGACAAGCCGACGCCGAACCCGGAGATCAGGACGCGGCTGCCAGATTTGATGAGATGAGCAGCCAGTGCATCGCTGAGAGCAATCGGTATAGAGGACGAGACAGTATTACCCAGCTGCTCAAGATTGGTGAAGACCTTCCCTGGCGGAATCCTGAGGAGCCTGGCCAACGAGTCCAGAACCAGGGCGCTGGCCTGGTGGAAAACGAAGAGATCGATATCATTCACCGTCAACTGGTTGCGATTGAGCAGTGCCTTCACTTGTGGTGGTACCTTCGCGGTTGCGAATGTCAGAATGCCGAGGCCGTCCATATGAATGTCCTGCTGGCTGCGCCAGTTGCCGTTATCATCCTCGTGCTCCAGTGCCGTATCTGCCGATATGGGCATGCGGTCACCGCCAGCGGGGACAACAAACTTGTCATACCCAGTGCCATCGGTGGCGCACACCACGTCCACGACGTGCCCGGATCCAGGGTCGTCACTGAGCCACGTGACAGCAGCTCCGTCCCCGAAGAGCACACGGGAGGATCGGTCACGGGGGTTAATCTTCTTGGAGTATGTCTCCGCCGTTACCAGCAGGATGTCGTGACACATGCCCGTGGACATGAGTCCTCTGGCAAGAGCCAGCCCATAAACGAAGCCAGAACACGCAAGGTTGATGTCCGTGACAAAACAGTCCTGTCGCAGTCCCAATAGGCCATGCAGGACACACCCGTCAGGCGGCAGCGGGTAGTCCTCGCTCTCCGTGCACATGATGAGGCCATCGACCGCCGTGAGCAAGTCCGGGTTCTTTGAGAGCAGGTGCCGGCAAGCTACCAAAGCGAGGTTGAACGCTGTTTCGCCATCGGCAGCGATATGGCGAGAGAGGACACCAGATCGTCCAGCAACCTTGGTCATGTCCCACTCTGGGTTCTCTACACACATCTGTTCGTTGGTCACGACCTTATCCGGCAATGTAACTGCAATATCGACTATACGCATGTCATCTGGTCTCCTTGTTGCCGGGTCCACCTAGACGGCTCCGACGTAGATGATCTGTCCCGTGACTGCCTGGCTGCCCGGGCTCAGCAAGAAGTCAATCGCGGATGTGACGTCGTCAAGTGAGACACCTCTGCCCGTGCCGCTTGCCTCTACGGTCCGAGCCACGACATCGGGCGACATTGCTGCAGCCATGCCCGAATCTGTGATGATAGACGGTCCGATGGCATTGGCCGTAATGCCCAATGGCGCAACCTCACGCGCAACCACCCGTGTCAACTCCTCTATCGCTGCCTTCGATGCAGCATATGCGCCTAGGCCTGCGCTGGCCAGGGGGACAGCGATCGATGACACGAAAACGATTCTTCCCGCCCGCCGGCGAGCCATGAGTCTGATCGCCTCCTGCGTACAGGCAAATGCTCCTACCAGGTTCACCCCGATGATCTCCATTACTTCCGACATCGGCTGAGCAGCAACAAGACCGGGCATCATGATCCCTGCGTTGTTGATGAGGGCATCGACCCGCCCAAACTCGCGTCGGATGGCCAGGAACATCTGACTGACCTCTGCTGCCTGTGAGACGTCGCAGGTGAAGTGACGATAGCGCTCCGACTGCAGGTCAGATGGTTGACGACTGCAACCAACGACCGTCCAGCCAAGGGAAAGGTAGTGCTCAGCCAGATGGCGGCCAAGGCTGGCCCTGGCTCCAGTCACGACCAGTACCTGTTCCTGGATCACTGTTGCGCTGCCCGCACTACTTCGGTGACATACCGCTTGATCGACCCCACCGTCTCGAATGGCGACCCCTGGGATGCCTTTCCAAGTCCCGCGGCCAGCGAAACCACAACCCCCAAGTCGGATTCGATGGCGGCCTCCAACTCAGCGATGAGGGCGACTAATGCCAAGGAATCAAACGGCCCTTCAGGGCGCTTCACATAGGCTGTGTCCTCAAGGACGACCTTATCATCGACAATTCCCGCCTCATTGATTGACTCAATCGAACGCTCGACCAACTGCCCAATTGTCTTCTCTTCACCTTCCATTGCCATCATCTCCCCCAAAGAGTAGTCTGTGCCTTTGTTCTTCCACCGAGTGCACCTGTGATCGCCACTCCACACCTAGCCCCGCATGTGAGGCTATGGCATAGTGATGTCAGGAGGCGGCACATCTTCCACCCCACGTTGCCGCAACACTTGGCCAATCGTCATGAGTAGTATGCGGACGTCCAGCCACGGTGTCCAGTGGTCGATGTACCAAACGTCCAGTTTGATGCGCTCGGTCCACGAAATGCTGTTGCGCCCGTTGACCTGCGCCCACCCCGTGATCCCCGGTCTGACCTCCAGCCGACGACGCTGAAAGATATCGTACGCGGCAACCTGCTCAGGCAGTGTTGGACGCGGCCCCACCAGGCTCATGTCGCCTTTCAGGACGTTGACAAGCTCTGGTAGCTCATCCAGGCTGGTCTTGCGCAGGAACCTGCCGATGGGCGTCACGTACGGGTTGCCAGCAGTGATCCACTGCCCTTTCGTCCGCTGCTCCGCGTCACGAGTCATCGTGCGGAACTTGATGATGCGGAACGTTCTTCCGTGCAAGCCAATCCGTTCCTGCAGGAAGAACACAGGACGACCCGAGTCGATCAGGATAGCTGTTGCGACAACCAACAGCAGAGGAAACAGCACGGCGAGACCAGTCATGGCACAAACAATGTCAACGCTGCGTTTCACCATGAACAGCCGCTTCCCCGCCATTCCATGTGTGTTTTGCGTCGCTCTCATGGTCTAGCTCTCGTGGCAGAAAAGGACGTGCTCGTACTGTCGAATGGCTTCGCGACGGCTCAAGGGACCCTCAGTGGCTGCCAGAGCAGCGGCTGACATGCGATTGTAGAGCCCGGGGTCTGCCCGCAGTCTTCTTAGAGACTCCAGTGACTCCTTCGCATCTGCAGCAACAAGACCAGCGCCAGTCTGGCGCAACTGTAATGCTATTTCGGACGAGGCAGGTACCATGGCCACTACCGGAAGACCGGCACATAGATACGTATACGTCCGGCTAGGCACACCGAGGCCAAGCATGCGTGGGTCGAGTGATGCGAGACCACAGGAAGCAGTACTCAGCAGATGTCCAAACGCAGCACCATCGCAGAAATCCTGCACCGTCATGTGGCGCAGTCCCTTCTCTTGCACCCAAGCGCGGAGGGGCTCGATGAGCGGTCCGTTGCCGACGACCTGTAGGTATATGCCCTCCTCACGCTCTATCATTAGTGCCAGAAGCTTCAGTTCGTCGACATTCTGGGCTCTGCCTATGTTGCCAGCTACGAGGACCATAAACGGTTGCTGCGGCTGCAGTCCGCGAGGGAACACCACGTCCTTGTCCAAGAACAAACGTGATGTATCACTCCAATTAGTGAGGACGGTGACCTGCTGGTCGGACACGCCGTAGTCATCCATGATGTGCTGCTTCATGTCGTGGCCGGGTACAACGATCGCATCGACTCTGCCAAAAGCCCTTCGATTCAGTCTCCGTGCCAGTACATCTAAGGGAGAACGCTGCCGCAAGACTCCCAAAGCAACCGCGCTGTCAGGTAACAGATCCCACATGAGAGCCACAAACCTGACGCCATGTCGAGAGCGTACTGTTCTTGCAAGCCAGTGAAGAGGAATCGGGTTGACGACGGCCAGCACGGCATCCACACTTGCGGCATGCCGACGCAGCTGGCGCTCTGCACTAGCCAGGAAGACAAGCCAGTTGAGCAACCGTCCAAGACTGGCACTCCGTGACAGGCCGAGTGTACGACACCGGACAACCCGCACACCTGCAGGCACCTGCTCGACGGAAAAATGGGCTCCCGCACGATACCGCTGGGCACTGCACACGACGGTGACATCATGACCAGCTGCGGCCAAGCTCTCCACCAAGTCCTCAATCAGGCCACTCGTTCGCCCCACGGACGGCGAGTAGTACTCCGTTAACAACAACAACCGACCCATAGTGCCTACGCCTGCCCCCACACGACTCTGCGCACGTAGTCGGTGTAGCTCAGGATGATGCGCAGGACCTTGTCGGACACGTTCGGGACAGCATAGTCGCGCACAACGCGCAGCGTCCGATCGTCACCCCTGGGCTGTGCCTCGGCCACCGCCAGCGCCTCCATGACGCGCTCGGGCCGCAGTCCCGTCATGATGACCGCAGCTTCCTCCATGCCCTCAGGCCGCTCGTGTGTCTCGCGCAAGTTAAGCGCCGGAAATCCCAAGATGTTGGACTCCTCCGTGATGGTTCCGCTGTCCGACAGCGTGCACTGTGCGTCCAGTTCAAGCCGGACATAGTCCAGGAACCCAAGCGGCTTGAGGAAGGAGACACCCGGAGGGACCTGCACATGACGCTCATCCAGCCATTTTCGTGTGCGCGGATGCGTGCTGACGACGATGGGCTGTCCCGATCCGCTGAGCTGGCGGAGGATGGCGATGATGGCATCGAAGTGCGCCTCGTCGTCCACGTTCTCCTCGCGGTGGACGCTCACGACGTAGTAGTCACGGGGAGTCAGTCCCAACCTGCTCAGCACGTCGCTGGCCTGAATAGTCGGCAGGTAGTGATGGAGGACCTCGTACATCGGACTGCCCGTCGTGATGACACGGTCCGGAGCGATACCCTCGCGCAGGAGGTACTCGCGTGCGATGGCACTGTAGGGCATGTTGATGTCAGCGATATGGTCCACAATGCGCCTGTTGGTCTCCTCAGGCACGCGTTCGTCGAAGCACCGGTTGCCTGCCTCCATGTGGAAGATGGGAATGTGGCGCCGCTTGGCGGCGATGGCTGCCAAGCAACTGTTGGTGTCACCGAGAATGAGGACAGCGTCGGGGTGCTCCGCCTGCAGAACCGGGTCGATGCGGGCGATGGTGAGCCCGATGGTCTCGGCTGCCGTTGCGCCTGCGGCATGCAAGTCGACGTCGGGCGTGCGCAGGCCCAGGTCACGGAAGAACACGCCGTTCAGCTCGTCGTCGTAGTTCTGGCCCGTGTGGACCAGAACGTGCTGGACGTGCTCGTCGAGGCACGGGATGATGCAAGACAGACGGATGATCTCGGGACGGGTCCCGACGATAGTCATGACCTTCATGTTGCTACCTCCTGTGCCAGAACGGACTCGCTCAACGTACCCGACACCGGCATCAGGCCCACCTGAGGTCGGGCATGTCGTGAACCGCCTTCGCCAGTTCGTCCAGCATTGTACCATAGTCGTGCACCTGGAAGCTAAAGTCCGTTCGAGTGCACACCAGCGTGCGCTGGCAACGGGGACTTCCCTGTGGCACGATCTGTACACCACGTATGTCGAATGCGCGGGCGATTTCGCGCAGAAGGTCGGATTTGGAGACGGACCTGTCCGGAACCAGGTGATACAGGCCGCACAGGTCCTCTTCGATGGCCACATGTACAGCCTTGGCCAGTTCGAGTGTGGTGACGCCCGTCCAGAGAACGGACGCATAGCCAGCAACCGGTCCCGTCTGACGCAGGAACCACTCCAGAAGGCCACTCCCGTTCTGCTTGAGCTCGGGTCCAACAATCGAAGTCCGGAACGTCAAGTGGGGTGACGACGAAACCTCGCCCAGCGCTTTGGTACGGGCATACATGGTCGTGCCATCCGGCTCCGAAGCCTCGGTGTACCCGCCGGTCGCGCCTGAGAACACGCAGTCCGTGCTGACATGGATAAGCCGGAAGCTCAGCTCGTCTCCCATCCGTGCCAACCGGTGCGGCAGGTAGCTGTTCAGGAGAATAGCCCGTGCCGGATCGTCGTCTGCCGCGGCGTTCAGCACGCCCACGCAGTTCACCACCACAGCAGGCTGCGTGGCTTTCAGCGTATCCGCGAGCTGACCGAGGTTCTCGACGTCGACTTGGCGGTCGACATACTGTGAATCCTGCGTTCGAGCCAGGCCGATGACCTCGTAGGTTCCCAGTCCTGACAGGTATCGCTGGATCATGTGCCCTGCCATACCCAGGGATCCCAAGACAACGACTCGCCGGCTGCTGCTCATGTTGTTGCCTCCGTCCTGCGCACTCTAGCTCCCATGTGCAAAGGGTCCGCTGTCTTCGGCAGTTCCCTCCAATTCACGTTTCACTTCAGGCAATGCAGCTAGGACAGCCTGGACCTCATCTACGGACAGGCGCTGCGCGTTTGCCGACGTGTAATCGTCCTGCTGCATTCTGTCAATATTCCCTTCCGTGAAGTACTTGTCGTAATTGAGGTCGCGGTCGTCCAGATGAACGCGCCAGTAGTCCCCCATGTCCTCGGAACGGCACAACTCTTCGGCCGTCGCAAGAGTCTCATGGAGCTTCTCCCCATGACGGGAGCCGATAACCTGCACTGGGACATCGGAATGGAAGAGCTCCTTGAGCGCCAATACCAAGTCGCCGATAGTGCTCGCAGGCGCCTTGCGGATGAACAGATCGCCAAGCTCGGCGTGCTCCATGGCAAACAGGACGAGCCCGATGGCCTCATCCATCGACATCAGGAAACGGGTCATCGTGGGTTCGGTGACCGTCAGCGGTTCACCTCGTTTCATCTTCTCGATGAACAGGGGAATGACCGAGCCACGGGAACACATGACGTTGCCATACCGGGTGACGCCAATGATCGTCTGTCTGGCGTGTCCTCCGTCCCTCGCTGCAGCATATGCGGTCTTCTCCATCAGGGCCTTGCTCATACCCATGGCGTTGATAGGCTGCACAGCTTTGTCGGTGCTGAGGCACACAACACTCTTGACCCCGTGAGCGATAGCTGACTCAATGACATTGTTGCTTCCCAGCACGTTGGTCATGACCGCCTGGATGGGGAAGAATTCGCAAGAGGGGACCTCCTTCAGAGCAGCGGCATGGAAAACATGCTCGACTCCCTCCATGGCCCTGTCCACGCTGGCACGGTCCCGTACGTCACCGAGGTAATACTTAACCCGCGAATCATGCAGTTCCTTGCGCATGACCTCTTGCTTGAACTCATCACGGCTGAGAACGCGAATCTCCGGGGCGCCTTCTTTCAACATGTACTCAAGAAAGGCCCGCCCAAAAGAACCAGTACCGCCCGTAACCAGGATGGGTTTCTTGATTTCGCTGCGATTACTCATGTGTTGACCTCCGATGGTGCTACTCATAGTACAATGGGGCTTGACCCCCTAGGTACGTTGGTCGGTTCCACGACGAACTTGACCCTTCACGATATTCACAACTGTTTGCCAGGAACTGGACTGCTCGGTCTCTGCACATTGAGCGTTTTGGTCCCGTGCCACAGACGGCAGAGCAGTCTCCACAGCACGTTCAGACTCGGTTGCTAGCATAGCAGATGCTAGCTGAATAGCAGATTCGGAAGCAAAAAAACGGGCTCGGGGGTATTGGTCCAGGATCTCTCTGGCAAAGGGTGTGTCTGCTGCGATCACCCAGGATCCCAGTTTTCGAGCTTCAAGCAGCGGCAGACCGAACGTCTCAATGATAGATGGAAACACCAGGATCGAGTACTGCAGCGTGAGTAGTACCGAACGTCGTGATATGGGGCCACAGAATTGTACAGCATCCCCCAATGGCGTAGCAAGCTGCTTGATCCTTCTGGCGTAGCCATTTTCCCTCCCGGTGATCGTCAAGGCGAGCTCAGCATGATGTCCCTGTGCTTGCAGGAGGATGAGCGCCTGGATTGCCACTTCGAAGTTCTTGTAGGGCAGCGCCGAGGCCGGGTAGAAAAAACGGATGCCTGGCCGAGTGCAAGCCGCGCCGGAAATGTCAGATTCGTCACCGGCAGTCAACGATACATCACAGTCAGGAGGAACGACCACAATGCGCCTGGGATCTACTCGACTGGACACCGTCAGCGCCTGCTGCATCCAATGAGTCTGTACTATTGTCACCGACGCTCTTCGGACGCTCCACCGTATCACTGGACCCAGAACCGCAGCTCGCACTGCCATCTCCCTCTCTTCACTTCTGAAAAATGACCACCGATGCCATCGTGCAAATGGAAGTGGTTGGTGCACATAGACGACTTGAGGCACTTTCGTAAACGCTACGGCTGTGTTCTGAAGCGAGAACACAGCATCCGGTGCGTAGCGCTGCACCAGGCGTGGCGCTACGCATATTTCCCATATCAACCGATGTATCCAGCTTCTCTTCGGATAAACATCTTTCACCACTCGAACCCAGGGGACAGACGAAGATATGGCATCTGACGAGACAAGACACACCCAATCAACACCCACGTCCTGCAATGCGAGGTAGTCAATGAAGTCCTTCAGAATGCTCAGAGCTCCCCCGCTCGACGCAGCTATGTCAACGAGCACCACATGCAGCCGTGACGTGATGCTGACAATCTTGGCATGATCGACATCTCCGTCGATGCACGTCATCGGCGTTGTCTGCAAACAGTCATCCAGTACTGATCCCAACGTAGGATGGGGCTTCGCTAGGTAGGTTATCACTATTCATACTCCCAATATTTCAAGCATCTGTGGCATCACGATATCAATGCCATATTTGTTGACAGCGTAATCACGTAGCTCTGCAACAGTGTGGCTGGGTAACTCGTTGTGCAGGAAGTGAGTCAATAATGCTGCCACGTCGGTTGCAGAGATCGTAGATGCCAACCAGCGAGGCTCAACGGGACGCACAACCTCCGGTATGGCGCCCACCGGTGTCGCCAGTACGGGGACCCCTGATGCGAGTGCCTCGACAGCAATGATTCCAAAACACTCCAGCTCAAAGGTGGGCAGGACAAATGCTGTGGCTGCAGCATACATCTCAGGCAGAATGGCATCGTCTACACGGCCTACAAATCGAACCATATCGCTAACACCCAGCGTTGCTGCCATCTCTTCGAACTGCACCCTGGAAGGCCCTTGTCCACCTATGATCAGCACAAACTGAGGGCAATCGTGTCGCACAATCGAAATAGCTCGCAGGAGGACGTCGATACCCATGCGTGGAACAAGCCGACGCAGAGTGAAAAGTATCGGACGGTCCGTGGGCCAGTTAAGTCGTTCCTGTACAGCACGCTTGTCTTCAACGGGCCTGAAACGGGCGGGATCCACCCAACCAGGAACAACTCTGACTTTCCCGGCCATGCTCTCGCCGTGCAGGAGCGCCAGCTCACGCACCGTGTAAGAGGATTCCGCGGTAACGAAAGTCGACCTCTGGATACATTCGCGCTCAATCCGTGAACACGCAATCCCCGTGGCAATCAGCTTCAGCTGGGTCAGAGCAGACCCGCCGCGAGCAGTCGCTGCCATCTCCATGCGAACAGGCGAATGCACACTATAAATACTACGAACTCGGTCACCATAGATACTCATTGCACCCGCGTACTGCAACAAACCATGGCCATGCACGACGTCTGCCTGAGGAACATACTGCTGGATAAGCCGTTGCGTGTGGTGCTGATGTATTGTTGAACGGCGAGGATCGAAGGCACCAATGGAGGGACGTTGGTATCGCAGCAGATTCACGCCCCGTGTATGTTCATATTCCGGCCCAACACCAATCACATCTTGCGCAACAGCCCAGACCTCGTGCCCGCGGCCGACCAGGAACTGGCTTTCATCGAAGGCCAGTTTGCCACTGCCGCCAGGCGAATCGGGAAACCAATATGACATTGGAAGAACAATTCTCATATACCCTCAATATCATTCATATTTCGCAGCAGCTTTGCGTAACTGAATTGTACAACTTTACTCGCCACATTGATGAGTATCAAGCGGGCGACCGAGCAGTTCGTCTCATCGACTTAGGCGGCGTCAGGATCCACACTATCCCAATAACCACCACACTCATGACCAGTCTCTGTATCAGACCTGGAAAGAACTGGCTATAGAGGCTCTCATAGTTGGCCGTCATACTCACGACAAGAAACAAAGCACATCTCAGTGGCTGCAACTTCTGCCCTTCGATTAACCATCGGTATAACAGTCTGAGAGAAACTCCGAGCAATGCCATTCCCATGAATATCCCGACTAGCCCAAAGTTGCGATAAAGGTCTCCCATGTACGTTGTCGCAGGCGAAGTCCCAGATGTGTTGAAGTACAAGTTTCCGATTACTTCACTATTGCCAATTACGGGTTTGCCGGGCCACAAGAACCGTGGAACGAATGATGCTACGAGATCTTTGAGAATATTGCCATTGATGCCGACGGCGATCTCTCTCATCTCAAGATCTGCATGCCGCGAAACGATAACCCCAAGAGAGGAAAGGCCATCTAAACGCTCAAAGATCCTGTCACGCGTGAAGGTTGTCAGACCACTTATAGGTGTTTTGCTCATCTCTCGCAGTGCTATAGCAGATATATGCAGCGTGTCTGCGACTCCTAAGCTGCTAGCCCTGCCGACGGTGCCTACCTTTTCCATGCGGAAGAAAGACCCAAACGACATTCCAAAAGCTAGCACAAGAGCACCGCAAATTGCCCAAATGGCTAGTCGCCGCATTGGCAGCCCCTTGTGATGATATTGATATAGCCCCATAAGCAGTATCAGACTATTGAACAACGCACCGCGGGAACCCGAGAGGCTTGCCCTTCCTAGTAGTATCAGTGCAGCCACGGTTAGGAGAGGCCAATCCCGGTGATTATCCAGGAAACACCAGAAGGACAATAGAATACCAACGTCGCCAGCCGATGTGAGACCGATAAACAACGCACCCTGACTGCTTACTTGCTGCACTAACTGGTATCCTGCAACGCCGGTGCGCAGCGATCCCACGTACCCCACCACGCCCAACACCATCAGGACGACTGCTGGAAGTCGCAATCGTCTCGCAGGCAAATCAAGGACGTTCAGAGTAACTGGCTTTCCTACCGGAAGTAAGTAGCCGAAGCAGAGAAACACCAAACCAGCTACTGCGAACCAGACTGCGGTCGTCCGTGCCCTCATCGGATTAGAAAGCAAGAGCCCAGCACTACCAAGAAGCGTGGATTGATTTGCCAAGACCAACACAATGGGAACAACGAATTGTGGTATAAAGAAGAACCAGCAAGCCCGCAAAAGCGGAGAGAAGTAGTCGACGAAACCGACTCGTAATGACAACCAACGATACACGAGGTAGGAGACGGTTAATAGTGCTAGCGCCCCAGAGATTAGCCCTGCAGCCTCAGGAACCTCCACGAGTCCAAATACAGCGACGACAGCCAAACAGAAGAGGACAAGGGTATCAGTCAGCCGACTCAGCCGGCTCGCCAACATCAGACCATGGCTGTGCTGACCACCTTTCCTGCCAGGCGCCGTGGAACTCGTAGTCGCACCATTCATGAGACTGGGATCCATACTAGCGTCCACTCAAGCAAGTCTCTTGGACATTAAATCGTAACCCGTTCTGTCCACAAGAACACACTTGAGTTGCGTCCCACGATCGCCTTCTTCTGGCAGCCTACCAGGTTGTGACACCCCCTGAAGTGAATAGCAGCTACTTGGTCCCACTGCCTAGCCTTGCAAGGTCAGCTCGTACCATCATCTCTACCAGGCCCGCGAAGGCAGTCGATGTGGTCCAGCCCAGCGCGTTCCTAGCCAACGTCGGATCGCCCAGCAATGTGTCAACTTCTGCAGGACGCATATACTTGGGGTCCTGTACCACGTACTGCCGCCAGTCCAGCTCGACTGCACCAAATGCCAACTGAACAAATTCGCCTACTGAGTGGGACTCACCCGTCGCAATGACGTAGTCGCCAGGTTCATCCGGTTGCATCATGAGCCACATGGCTTTCACATAGTCGCCAGCGAATCCCCAATCCCGCTTTGCATTCAGATTTCCAAGTCTAAGTTCCGTCGCAAGACCGAGTTTGATCCTAGCAACACCATCCGTGATCTTGCGCGTCACGAACTCAATTCCTCTGAGTGGCGACTCATGGTTGAACAGGATACCATTGCAGGCGAACATTTCATAACTCTCGCGGTAGTTCCGTGTGATCCAGTAACCAAAGACCTTTGACACGCCGTAAGGACTGCGTGGATGGAATGGCGTCGTCTCTCGTTGGGGGATCTCTGCCACCTGGCCGAACATCTCGCTGCTCGATGCCTGGTAGAAACGTATCTTCTTGTCGACTCGCCTGACAGCCTCCAGTAAACGCAGAACGCCCATTGCAGTGACGTCAGCCGTGTAGACTGGCTGTCCCCAAGACGAGGCCACGAAACTCTGTGCCGCCAGATTGTAGACTTCGTCAGGTTCCGCATTCTCGATGGCTGCCTCCAGCGACGAAGAGTCACCAAGGTCCCCCTCTACCAGCTCGATCTTGTCAAGCACACCCAATTCTTGGAGTCTCCATGTATTCGTCGTACTTGAGCGGCGATGTAGCCCTACCACTCGATAACCCTTCTCAAGCAGTAGTTGAGCCAGGTATGCTCCATCTTGTCCGGTGATTCCGGTTACTAAGGCATTGCGCATCATGTACCTCCTCCTTCAGACTCATTCATGGTCTGCACGACCGTATCTGTCCTCAAACCTCTCGATGTCGTCTTCTCCAACGTACTCGCCATTCGAGACCTCGATGATCTCCAGTGGAATCTGACCCGGGTTGCCCAGACGGTGCAGGGTTGCTTTGGAAACAAAGGTACTGCGACGGCATGCCCCCGTTCCACAACAACTGCCCACCGACCAACCCAAACCGAGACGTTCTCTGTTGTCACGAGAGCAGTCTCCGGTAAGACTCAACCGTTTCGGCTACCGTTCTATCCCAAGTAAAGGTGGCTTCTCGAGCCCTCCCGGCCAGAACAAGTTGACTACGCAGTACGGAGTCTCCAATCACAGCTGCCATACCGCTTGCCAATGCCTCCGAGTCCGTCGTATCTACTGTCATTGCAGCATCTCCAACTACTTCCGGAAGAGAGCTGGAGTTTGAGCACATGACCGGGCAGCCATAGTGCATGGCTTCGAGAGGAGGTAGTCCGAAACCCTCATAAAACGACGGATAGATAAGCGCTTGGGCATGGGCATAAAGAGAGGCCAGCAAAACATCGCTGCCCTCCATCCATGCAATACTGTGACTCAACCCCAACGCTGAGATCAAGCCCCGTTCGGACTCAGAAAACCTGTTCCGACCGAAACACACGATGAGGAAACTGTCCCTGAGACTCCTCATCTCTGCCCAGACTCTCACAAACCGGTCGAAGTTCTTCTGGCGTTCGCGTCCTCCAACGAAAAGCACGTACGGCCGCCCGACCGGATCGCCGCCAGACTCAGCATGCAGCGAATTCGCGAGAGGGGTGACATCGACGCGTAGTGGATCTAGGTGGTAGAACTCAACGATATCCCTTTTCGCGCTCTCCGAAATCGTAATGATGCGGGAGCACCGTTCGACACACGCCCGCTTTTGAGTTAACAATGGCGACTGGCCGAACAAGTCCGGGAACCGTTCCGGAATCATATCATACACTGTCGCAGTCAGCGGGACGCGCACAGTTGGCATTCTTCTCGGATAGTAAGTCATATGGACAGCATCGACCTGTTTGGACCTCATGTTCATATATCTCTGGAACCAGAATTCGTTCAAGAGGGCAAGGTACCTAAGACCACGATTAAAAGGAAAGTGGACATATCGGAACGACACGGCCTGATGTCGCATCTGTTGTAGTCCATAACGATTGGGTGAAAAGCCCATGTGCACGCTTACTTCGAACCCGTCCATGGACGCTACTCGAGGGATGAGTTCGGTCAAATATCTGGAGGCGCCTCCATACTTTTCAACAGAGAACATGTCAGGGCTGAAAACAATCCGTAGGGGCTTGGTCAACCGGTCGCGATCGCTCATGATTGCTCTCCTTGCTGGCCTGAGTTACCGCTGAGAGACCGCCCATATATATCCTCTACTCTTTCAATGTCGTCTTCGCCGACGTATTCGCCATTGGAGACTTCGATGATTTCCAGTGGCACTTTCCCCGGGTTGCTTAGACGGTGCAGTGTTGATTTGGGCACGAAGGTGCTTTCGCCCTCATGGACAAAGAGCGTCTTCTCGCCGATGGTTACCTGAGCGGTGCCGCAGATGACGACCCAATGCTCGGTGCGATGCATATGGCGTTGGAGGCTGAGCACCCCTCCGACGTTCACGACGATGCTCTTGATCTTGAACCTGCTGCTCTCTTCCAATATCCGGTAGGTGCCCCACGGACGAATTATCGTCGTGTGCTCGTGGACCTCACGCCGACCACTGGTTTTGAGTGTCTCGAGGAGTTCCTTCACATGCTGGCTGCTTCCCCTCTCGGCCACAAGAATGGCGTCATCTGTCTCAATGATGCTCAGGTCTTTGACACCGATCGTCGTGACCAGCCGCTTGCGTGAAACAACCAGTGAGCCTGTGGTATCAAGAGCAACAACATCACCACTGAGAGCATTGCCATCAGCATCCTTGTTCGTGATGGCATAGACAGCATCCCAGCTGCCAACATCGTTCCATGTCAGATCCATGGGGACGACTGCGACATGGGACGCCTTCTCCATGACGGCATAGTCGATGGAAATCGAGGGCATGCCGGCAAAACTGCTCATGACTTGGTCATATCCTGCTTCCAGTACATGCGCTATGTCGGGTTGGTGTTCAACCAGGGCCGCCATCATGTCCCGTGCCGTGAAACAGAACATCCCGGAGTTCCAGTAATAGTCGCCCGAGGCAATATACCCTTGTGCGGTCACTGCATCCGGCTTCTCAACAAACCGCACAGCCTTCAGAACACCATCACTCAGGTACTCGCCAGCCTGAACATAGCCATAGCCTGTCTCGGGGCCTGCCGGTCTGATGCCAAAGGTCACGAGGTAGCCTTCTTGTGCAGCCTGTTTTCCCATCTTCACGTAGCCGGCAAACGCACTCACTGGCTGAATCACATGGTCGGACGTCATGACCAGGAACGACTCCTCAGGTGATACGTGCAGCTTGTCCCTGGCATACGCGAGAGCCAATCCGATGGCAGGTGCGGTGTTGCGACCGACAGGCTCGCAGAGAACATGGGGGGGAACCTGACCAGTGACCTCCTGAAAGGTGTCCTTGACGAAGAACACGAAATCCTGGCTGGTCACCGTTATGATGTCTTCGGGTTGAACCAGCGCCTGCGCGCGCGCATACGCGCTGGCCAGCAAGGATTCGCTGCTGCCCGGCAGGCGCAGGAACTGCTTAGAATAAAGTTCGCGCGACATCGGCCACAGCCGCGTACCACGGCCTCCAGCCAGGACTATGACTTTCACTCCAGACCCTCCGTCAGCACACTCGTGCCCCACTCGTTCAAGATACTGCTTGACACTCGCCTTGTCGCATCATGCGCATCCGTCGCGGTGCAGGCAATAAGGCCACGGTCCATCAAGTCTTGTGCAAGGTAGTCGCCTCGGGTGCAGTCCAAGCTCGATGCTTTGGGTATCGACCGTGACCGCTCCAGAGCACCATCGATATCGTCGCCCAGCGTACAATCATCTGGCAACTCTTCGAGCGCCGCAGCCTGAATCTTCAGATTATTCTGCCAGTTCATCAATGATCGGCCTCGCTGTGGGGTCCGGTGGCACTCCGGAATGACTCCAGAGCTGACAAGCACGACTCGACATCGCTAGCATCAAGTCGGCGAAGCTCATCCTCGTCCATTGTCCACCACTGAACAGCAGCTAGTCTCTGCCTTGTCCGCTCATCAAAACGGTATTTCAGAACGCGCGCAGGAACACCAACAACAATGGCCCATGGAGGAACATCATGTGTTACGATAGCACCAGCACCGATAACTGCGCCATCTCCAACACGAACACCCTTCATTACTATGGCATTTTCACCAATATACACATCATTAGCAATGACCGTGTCGATGTGATCTTCCTGGAAATTGACTCCGTATATAAATGGGGACGTACTTAACGAAGTCAAACGATGATTGCCGACACCAATAGACACGTTACAGGCTATTGAACAATAGCGGCCGATGCGGACCCTATCCCAGCACATGCCAGAGTTCCAGTAGCTTCTCCGTCCAATCGACAGATAGTTTTCAACCGTCACCATCTGAACTTGACCAAGGCTAGAGAATGGTTCCATAACCAATACCCCACTGCGCGTTAATCTCCATTGGTCGAGGTGTAACCGTATCCCCTCAGGCAGCAACAGCCGAACAAGCCTCCGACAGCGCCTTATCGGTGCCAAGAAACTAGCGTGCCTCAAACTCGTTTGTTTTTGCTCCATTGCTTACCCCGCTCTTCCCTCAACGAATTTCCCGACGCCAAGCCGTGCAAGTGGTGAGTCCATGGTCTATCAGGCCTTATACGAGGTCGTCGCCAGTGGTGCGGTCCAGACTCATGCCCCACCCTTGAGGGGGTCTCGGCGCAGTCGGGAGTTCTCCCCTAGCCTGAGCATCGAGATGCCGCTGCACATCCTCTATCGTCCGCTTTACCAGCATCATCGAGTGCGACTCACCCATGGCGTACGCCTCCTTCTGACAGAACTGCGAGCAAGGTCCTTCTGACCCCATCGGACAAGATCTGGCCAGTCTGCCAGCGAAATGTTCGCCTGACCACTTGGCTGTCCAAAGCGTATCTCCCGTTATGCCCCGGACGGTCCGGGACGAAGGTGATGAGGCAGGGGTAGTCCCCTTCGGGTTTGTCGGTCTGCTTAAGGCGTGCAATGGAGTGAAACACCATGGGGTAGCTGCCCACGGGCAAGAGATGCTTGTTGGTCACAGCCGTCAGGGGAGAGAGACGGGAGCCGGTGCCTCCTGCCAAAACAATGCCTTTCATCCTAGTAGTAGTCCCTGGTGCTGGAGACAATAGAATGGAGCCAGGATGCCCAAAGCCCCCTCCCTCATCTTTGACATGTTCACGACTCCTTTGACCGGCGAGCCTCTGCCTCCGCTGCGCGCGCGGTTTGGATGTAATCGATGAGGAAGGCCAAGAGAATGCTCAAAAGGAGCGCAGCCACCAGCGTGACAGCGACGGTCGTGGACCGCCCTCCGGCGTCCTTTTGGTTAGCAGGAACTGCCCGTTGCTCGATCTGAATGGGAGACTGGGAAGCGTCGCCGGTCGACGGTGACTCCAGTTGAGCAATTATCTTCTCGCACAATGCCTTGAGACCCATCTTGGTCGTGATGTCTGCTGAAATACTGGAAACATCACTCGTCAGAGACTGCCACAGCGGGTTGACCTGTTGTGACGCCATAGACAGCCCGGCAAGGTCAAGCACGCTCTGGTTGGATGTGGCCTTGGCGATGTCCAAGAGGGTCTGATTGTTCACAATCGACTGCGTTGTCGTGAGAACCTTGGGTACCCCGACCAGTGCAGTGCGCTTGGCCGCCAATGCAGTCTGCTGCGCCGGAATGTCGACAAGCAGGGGCCGGAGATACGCACGGGTATTGTTCAGCTCCTCTGCCACCATGATCCCCCTGGCACTCTCAACAAGCTGCTCTGCTACTGCATTGGCGACAGTAGCGGCCAAGTTCTTGTCCCCCAACTTCACGTTGATGGTGATCATGTTGGTGTCTGTGGTGGATGTGACCTTGACCGCCCGGGCAAGAGTGCTCGCCGTCTCACCAGACAACTGCAGCTGCTCGATGACCCGTCGATAGAGACTCGGATCCTGAGCTAGATTCACATAGGTTGCTACCGTAGCGACCGACTGATTCGCCATCAAGGTGGCCAGTGGACCGAGGCCCTGCGGAACCACCATGCTTTGTTGGGGAACCACGCTCTGCTGAGAGACCCAGACCGTCGCTGTCGATGTGAACGTGGGCTTGATAGCAAACAATAGCACGCCGGCCACCACAATGGTGGGTATCAGGGTGACAGCCACGATCAGCTTCCACCGGCGGGTCAAGACGTTGAACACATCCATCAACGTGAATTCATCCTCCATGGTTGTCCTCCTCCATATACCACCCGCAACTTGACCCGACCTCTTCACTAGTATACGTCTGTTTCGACCATTGGCGCGACCGATGCCAAAAATGGTTCATTGCGCCACCTGGACTGAAGAACTGCTAGCTGAGTACGTCCATCCTCTGTTCGATCCCGCCATGAGCTTGGGTGCCTGAAGATACAGATAGAAATGACAAGGACCTGGGGAGATGACAGCAGGAACCCGCCACGTCAGACTGCGAACCGAAGGCTTTATGCCATCGCCAACCAGGATCGCATGACCCGCGGCAGGGACAGCATAGATGGTTTGCCATTCCAGTCGATTTGTTGCATCAGATACGTTCCACGCCAAAGCAACAGTGCCACCGCGAACAACAGACGTGCCAGCTGCCGGCGATGTCCACTCTGCCACTGGGGCAAGGCGCTCCAACTCGGCACTAAACACGGCCCTATATTGCGCATTCATGGCGGCATCAACCAAGGCTGCGATGAGTTTGCCCTGCTGCCCGCTTGTGCGGTAGATATTCGTCAGTTCAGTCCACCCGAGCTGCTGTAACGGGTTGACCTTGACGGACTGCCGGAAGGCTACCTCGGCGGCGGCAACATCTCCCTTGTCCAGAGCTATCTGGCCGGTCACGTTGGCAATGTCATAGTACGTGGGATCCAGGTGCCGTGCCTGGTCGAGTGCCTGTTCAGCCAACTTCGTGTTGTGGTTGAACACACTCTGTGCATGCGCCAGTGACGTCCAGGTGCCAGGATCGATGGGGTCCAGGGTCGCCAACTGTTGGAACACATTGACGGCGTCCTTGTCCCCATGCTGATACAGAAACTGCGCATACTGGATCTGGATGGCCGGGTTGAGCGGATCCAAGACCACTGCACGCTGATATGCCCCCTTGGCCTCATCGAAGAGGGCAGGCTGGAGATTCTTTGGCACTACATTCAGCCTGCTCGCAGAGAGACCTGCCAGCGCCAGCGGATAGCGCGCATTGAACGGGTTCAGTACCTCTGCAGCCTGGTACTCATCTTGTACAGTAACGGCCAACGTCGTGCTGACCGCTCGCTGCCCTGCCACCCAACATACTTCAGCCGATGTGGCCAGCACGAACACGACAGCGGCTACCCCAAGCGCCACGAGTCCCACTGTCCCCAGCCATGGACGAGAACGCGGACGAGAACTCTTCACATGCTTCGCGCCTGACGCAGGACTGGCCGCACTGTGCATCGGCCTGCTCAGGATCCAGAACGAGGATCCAGCCTGCATAGTCAGTCCGGCACACGAGCCCAGCAAAACGGCGCAGAGAGCACTGATGGCATAGAACATGGAGTCGATGTCGAAACAGGAATGGATCAGCGTACCAGCTATACCCGCCACGACAGCGAACGTGAGAGCTTTGTTACTGGAGAGACGCGCGGCACGGAAGCCAAGCCAAAGGAGAACAGCAATCATACTCAGCTCGAGGACAAATCCAAGGATGCCGCCTTCCGCCAGGCTCTTGACCACCAGCGAGTGTGGGTCGGTGGCAAAAAAGAGCTGTGACCGGAACTTCATGTAGACACTGGAATAGGTGCCAAGACCACTCCCCAGGACCGGGTATGCCCGCAGATAAGGGCCAAGGTCACGGAACATCTGGAGTCGACTTCCCAGTTGGGCACCCGTCGTTGCCTGCCCCTGTGAAACCTCCTGGACAATCTCAGCAAAGCGCTGGATAATAGGCTTCCACACCCGATTGCGGGAAACGGGAACGGCTATGCTGACCGCTACCATGACAGCGACGACCCCATACGCGACGGCGATGTGCGTCATCTGGCGACTCGAAACACACCTGCACAGCCAGCCCGCAACGGGGAGCAGCAAGAGCACGCCTGCCGCCGCGAGCAGGCCCCCGCGCGACCCGGTCAGCACAAGCGCAGCCATGAGCACAATGGTGCCAGCCAGCCCCAGCAAGCGCTCCCGGCCAGCGCGACCGAAGGCGAACAACCCGACACCAATGCAGATGGGCAGGATGAGGAAGCCAGCCAAGGCGTTGGGATAGCTGAAGAAGGCAGCAAAGCGTCCGCCGGCGTCGCGCACGACCAGCGCATGAGCCAGGGACGCGATGGGTCCCGTTGCAACCCGGGGTGACAGCAGATAGAGGACAATGCATCCTGTCATGGCGACGACGCTCGCGCCAAACAGCACCCAGCTGAGGGTATGCAGGCGGTCTTCGGACCCTGCAAAGGTCAAGGCAAACAGAAACATGCCCAGGAGTCCCGTCAGTTTGAGCAGCTCCTGCAGGGTCACACCACGGTGCACGGAGACTGCGAATGATACCAGACCGAACACGGCAACGGCAATGAGCAACCAGGCAAGAGGAGACATGGCGACCAGCGACGCAGCCATGGAACGGCGACGCAGCCAGGGAACACCTATTATGAGCAGCGCAACAAGACCCAGCCACGCCGTGGACAGCTGTTCCAGCGGAAACCAGCGCATCCACGCACCGACCAGCAGGATCGACGCAGCAATGGTCAGTGACAAGTACCACAATTGCCAATCGTGGCTTCTGGGGGTCACACCACCAGTCACCAAGTTTTTCTTCACCCGTGCTCACCCCTTTTGCCGCCGGTTTGCAGCCAACGATAACGTATAGGATAGGGCCAACGTGGTCTGGGTCAAGGCGAATGAAGTGGAAGGCGCTTTGGGATACGCTGCTCATTGGTTGAGGGTGGTACATCCGACAGGATGAAAGAATGGATTCCCGCCTGCGCCGAGAGCACCCCTCAGAAGCGCCCCTCGCATGGGAAAGAAATGCTCGGGGGGGAATGACAGAACTTCGGCGCAAGGGCAGCGAATGTACTACTCAGTACCTATTTACCAGCTGATCCCATAGTTGCAGGAGCAGGTGCGCCGCATACAATGGAGCTCATGAAAAAACGACTGTTCATGCTGCTCGCTTTGCTCCTGCTGGTCGGCCTCGCTATCGGGACCCGATATGGAGATGTCGTCCTGTACACGGCTGACTGGGTATTTGCGGCCACTACGCTGGTCGTCTTCGCCGCCTGGTGGCGTTGTCGGTCGACTGGTCGTCGCTGACGCTGATGGTCGCCGTCATCGCTCTGATCCTGCTGACAGGCTCAGCCCTGGGACCATGCTTTCGTGCGCGAACAGGCGTGTCTCGATACCCATCCCCGAAAAACATCTGAGTTCCCCCCAGAATGTCATTCGAGACAGCATCGCCCGGCGCTACGTTGCGACTACAGACGGCGACTTTCATCTCTACCGTCACTCATGCCTATTCCCGCTGACTGGAGAGCCCCGAAGAACTTGCCCGTGATGACCTCCGCAGCGTAGTTGTTTCGGAATCTAGCTGTTCCCCTAGTGACAAGGGTGGTGCGCAACCGGGCGTCATCAAGCACGCGACGTATCGACGCCCCGAACAACTCCGGGTCAGGAATCTCCCAGACCAGACCAGCGTCACCCACCGTCTCGACTACAGCTCCGGCAGCATATGCAATGACCGGCACCCCGATGGCCATCGCCTCCACGACCGGAACACAGAACCCTTCATGCAGACTCGTGGTGACAAGGACCTGTGCCCTCTGATAGCAGGCCTTAAGCTGTGCGTCACTGATCTTGCCCAGAAACTCAACACGCCCGCTGAGACCGACGCGCTGGATGCGTGCGCGCAAGCCGGCGACATAGCGCTCAAAGGCTGGATTGATGCTTCCCACAACCGCAAGCCGAACAGGTACTCCGCATGGACCGTTGAGAAACCCGACACTGTCGATAAGCGCTCCATGGTTCTTGTTGGGCGCAATCCGGCCAACAGAGAGAATCATGGGGCTGTCATCGGGAATTCTGCTGAACACCCTAGTGTCCGCAGAAACAGAGAGCAGGCGTTCTACGTGATGAAAAGGAGGCACGATGAAACACTCACGGCCCTCGGGCAGTACTGCAGACAGTTCGGCAGAGTCGAAGCTAGAGTCCGCCAGATACAGGTCCAGGTGCATCCTCCCCAATTCTTCCAACTGCTCCCGGCCGAGTCTGCAGTCCCGCCCGTAGGAAGAGCCGATGTAGGAGAAGAAAGCGGCTGGCGTGACGTTGTGGTACTTCATCACGCGATGGCAATGCAGGTGCTGCAAGAGGTTGATACCCTCGGAACACCCTATGGAATGGTGATAAACAAACAGGTCCCTGTTGTCGTCCAGAAAAGCGAGAGCGTCTTTGGCACCATAAGCCCGTGTGCCTCTACAATGAGACGTCTCGGCGAACACCCGCACATCCCATCCATAGCCTTCCAGCACGCGGGCCATCCCCATCATGTCGTTGCCGACTGCATCACCGTCAACCAGGGAAGGGGTGTAGAGCCCCGCTCGGCGTACCCTGTTCATACAGTGCCCCCATTACTCTCGTCGTGTCCCTGATCGTCACAACGTGGTGTGGGTCTGACCGCGGCGACCGCGTAGTCCTGCGAGCAGTTGAAACGGTCGAGCACAGGGCTGAGCCACTCTTGGTGCTCCTCACTTGGTTTCACCATCTCGAGCGCATGCAGGCGCAGCGTCTCCACGTCGCCAAAGCCACGAGCCCTGACCAGGAATTCCAGGAGATCTGGAGGTATCGGCCTGATGTGTGTTGGATCGACGTAGAAATTGCACGTTGCGACCACAATATTCTCGGGGTTCGGTGTCTCCAGTATGAGCACGCCACCCGGACGGAGAGCGCGCAATGACAGGTCAACGATCTGGAGAAGCTTGTCGAATGAAAGGTGCTCGATGACTTGAAACGCCGTAATCATCCCGGCTGACGCAGGTCTCATGCGCGACAGGTAGTCCACAGCGTCGGCGCATTCTACGTCGAGTCCCTTCCCCCGACAGAGCTCCGTCATAATCGAGCTGCTGTCGGCGCCACGCGCCAGATACCCCTGTTCTTTGAGCAGTTGAAGCCATTCACCCCTGCCACAGCCCAAGTCTATGACAGGGCTGTCTTTCCTCCCTGCGCCGCAGGCAGCAACGCGTCGAACGTACAGTTCAAGCTGGCTGCGTATGGTTGCATCCGTCCCTCTGAATGCCTCCTCGAGAGCCAGATACAGCAGCTCGCCACCAGCATCTGTCATCCCGCCCGTCAGAGGTAACAAGCCAGGCGCCTGTTCCGATACAGTGATCACTCGGTCGCGCTGTGTTCGCAGCTCTGCATCCCCGACACGATACTCGTCCACCGGGAGCCGACGCTCAAACTGATGGGCCCCACGAGTAGTCTCACTGCCGGCCAGAAGGTCCCGAAGGTGTTGACTCATCGCAGAAGCCATCTCAGTTCTCGAGACCTGTAGAGCAGCATTCTGAGACAAAAGCCAGTCGACCCTCAGCGAGAGTCTCCGAAGGTCGTACTCCAGCGTGGCAATCTGAGCCGGTGCATGCCTGAGATTCACGGCAAACGAGGCGAGATGCCTGAAGAGGCTCCGATTCGCCAGCAACTGCACCGATGGTGCTGCCCGACGCTCACCCAGCAACGCTGACGGATCGACATCCTTCAATCTGGCCTCGGGCGATTCGGCGAGACTCCACAACACGTCGATGCGCGACTCACCCTCGATCAGATGGTCCATAACATCGACATAGTCTACACTGTCGATGGCTCTCCCCAAGACAAGCTGATACGCTGCACGGGCAAAAGAAGCATCGTCGAGAGCCAGGATCCGCACAATCTCGTCGGCTGACTTTGCTGGTACAGTTTCACAGGACGAATCCGGGATCCAGGCTGCCCCTCCCCGACGTTTCCGCAGAGCTGCCACCTCCTCCACGATCTCGGCTTTCACTGCATCGAGATCAACTTCAGCACCCCTGCCCGCTAGGTTTATTTCCCGTTCGTCTCCTGACATCACGTCGCCTCCTATGTCCCCCTCAATCGTTGGGCTATGTCCACATGTCACGCAGCCCCATTACTCACGATGTGACGCTCATCCCAACCTCGGGAGGTCGGTGCGCGTAACCCGGGGTGACAGCAGATAGAGGACAATGCATCCCGCCATGGCGACGGCGCTCGCACCAAACACCACCCAGCTGAGGGTATGCAGACGATCTTCGGACCCTGCAAAGGTCAAGGCAAACAAAAACATGCCCAGGAGCCCCGTCAGTTTGAGCAGTTCCTGCAGGGTCACACCACGGTGCACGGAGACTGCAAATGATACCAGACCGAAGACGGCAACGGCAATGAGCAACCAGGCAAGAGGAGACATGATGACCAGCGACGCAGCCGTGAAACGACGACGCAGCCATGGAACACCGACCATGAGCAGCGCAACAAGACCCAGCCATGCCGTGGACAGCTGTTCCAGCGGAAACCAGCGCGTCCACGCACCGACCAGCAGGATCGACACGACGATGATCAGCGACAAGTACCACACATGCCAATCGTGACTTCTGGGGATAAGAACTCCAGTCGCACGGTTTTCTCTCACTTGTACTCACCTCTTCTGCCGCCGGTTTGCAGCCAACGACGATTTATAGAATAAGACCAACGTGACCTGGGTCAAGGCGCTTTGGGGTCAGCTGGTAAAGGGACCAGGGTGGTACATCCGTCAGGATGAAAGAATGGATTCCCGCCTGCGCGGGAATGACAGAACCCTGGGGGGATGACGGAGCACTGCGGAATTGTTCTACTGGAGAATTGTTCTACTGGAATAATGCTACAAGAATAAAAGCACACAACATGATGTAACGGTTCTATTATAGCCACTTATACACCGCTCTCTGTGAGGATTATGCTAGTGGAATAAAATGTGATATACTACGAGCAGCAACGTTGGACACAAGTGACGATCGTTGCTTGGAGGCATTGAGATGGCAGACAACCCGTTTACGCTGCATCTCGCGCGAGATGAAGCATTCTGTGATCGAGAACACGAACTGGATGACCTGCTGACCTATGTTCGCAACGGTCAGAGCGTCGTGCTTCTCTCGGCGC
>Ga0209840_1000038_pt1 | contig 30078 bp, 27 predicted proteins | sample PersoiDNA2013190_FD_185802 | JGI IMG/M metagenome (GOLD analysis project Ga0209840, IMG submission 185802) | Permafrost soil microbial communities from the Arctic, to analyse light accelerated degradation of dissolved organic matter (DOM) -... | ecosystem: Environmental > Terrestrial > Soil >... | reverse complement strand
TGCGGCTGCGGAAGGCGAGGCGCTGCTCGCCCTTCGCGGCGCGCGCGCTCCGCTCCAGCACGCTTCTCTCGTCGGCGCTCGGGTGGATCGCCGTGGAGACGTAGGCCATGGGTCCTCCTCGCTGGGGGTGGGGAGATCTCCCGGCAAGGATAGCACGTTATACTAACTTCTGCAAGGAGCTACTAGCCATCCTTGACGTACCGTGAAGGGGAGAGCCCAGCGAGACCGCCACGGACGTCCCTCCGTACCAACGCCGTCGCGCACCGGCTGAAGCCTGAGCCAACCAGCGGCGAAGCATCTGTGCGGCAAGGAGAGTGGAGCCCCCACTGACGACAGACACTCAACAACACTTCGAGACCCCTTCAGCGCCGCGACTTCGTCTAGGACGAAGAAGCTCAGATTCAGGCCTCCGAGACGCTGCCGTACCTCGGCATCGAACATGAACGAGTTGAACAGCACCGAGAGCGCGAGAAGAACTGTGGGTCCGGGCGCCCGCAGGGGATTGAGGGAATGGTTACACGGCCAGTCGGAAGCGAAGGCGGCCACCACCGTACGAGCATTCGTGGAGCTCGTGATGTTCATCACCGGCAGCTTCGCACCGCCAACTCCGTGCTGATCACAAACAGACAGCGCCATGAGGTATTGCGGCTCGATCTGCTTGCGCTCCCAGGGAATGTCACGCCAAACCGCCCCGCGTCCCTTCCCGCTCACCCAGCCCTTCTGGCTGAAGTCGAATTGACCGATCATGCGACCCTCGTAGAGCGGCAGCGCCACGTCCTCCACCCGCTCCTCTCGGATCCACGCATCGGCCTCGCGCGAGACGATGATGCCAGCGGGGATGTCGGCGCGCGATACCGGCAACGTGTCGTACGGCGGTTCGGCACAGCACAGCCGGCACTCGGTCCGTGTCACGTCGCCGGGCTTGAGCAGGTGGCCGAGGGCGAAGCGGGCTTCGGCCATCCGGCGCTCGGGGCCGGCACTCGTGTCGAACAGCCAGTCTTCCAGCTCGACCTCGGCCGGCACCACGCGCGCGGGGTCGATCCCGAGCTCGGCCCACAACTCCGCGACGGGCCGCCAGTCGCCCTTGAGCCAGCGGCTGTACTCGTCGGGGCGGTAGCCGCGCTCCTCCCACCACGGCCGCGGCGGGAAGAGCTTCGAGTCGTTCGTCATGTGGAACTCGGTCGAGTACTTCACGCCCCAGCCGTCGGGGCCGTCGTCACCGAGCAGCACCGAGTTGGCGTAGATCTTCTCGAGGATCTCGAGGTCGCGCGCCGACTGGATCTCGAGGATCGCGCGCGAGCGCGGGCTGAAGCGCTCGACTTGCTCGCGCGCGTACGGCACGGCGAGCTCCTCGGCGCGCTCCCAGTCCTCGAGGGCGCGACGCATGAAGGCGGTGCGGATGGCGGCCGTACGGCCGCCCTTCTCGATCACAAGAGGGTTGAACTTGAAGGACCGGTGGATGTCGAAGATCCCATCGCGGTTCTCGAAGCCGAAGAGCCACTCCCAGCGGCAGTGGTCGAGGAACAGTTCGCGCAGGCCGCCGGTGCCGTGGTCGGAGTACAGGCCGGAGGGCACGATGAAGCCCAGGCGCCCGCCCAGGCGCAGCAGCGCGTGGGCCTGCTCGAGGAAGGCCTTGTAGAGGTTGATGTCGGCCGAGCCCTGGTGGCGGAACGCGTGCCGCGGGTCAGCGTAGCCGCGACTCGTGGCACGCGCCTCGCGCCAGCGGTCGTGGAAGGCGTCGTTCTCGCGGCCGCGCGAGACGGCGAAGCGGTCGCCGCCGGCCTCCTTGTCCTCCGGATCACCGAAGGGGCTCGCGGCGGCGCGCATGTAGTTGGACTGGGCGCGGAAGTCGGCGTTGTAGTCGAGCCAGCCGCGCTCGGTCGGCTCGCCGGCGAAGTAGGCGGTCTGGCAACGCAGCGCCTCCTGCTTGCCGTAGCTGCGGTAGAGCGGGTCGATGTTGCTGAAGAACTCCTTGGAGTTGGGCTTGGCAATGTCCCACGGCGGATTGCCGAGCACGGCGTCGAAGCCGGCGCCGTGGGCGCGGAAGACGTCGGGGAACTCAAGCTCCCAGTGGAAGAAGCGCTTCTCGGCGGCGAGACGCGCAGCGAGGGCGCGGGTCGGCTCGGGGGGCGCCGCCAACGTAGTCGGCAGCGGCACCTCGCCCAGCCGGTCGGCCGGCCAGAACCAGCAGGCGCACCACAGGTCCATCGCTTCCTTGAGCTGGCGGTAGGCCGGCGAACCCAGCAGCTCGTCGCGGTAGATGCGGGCGCGCTCGCCCGCATCCTGCACGGGCAGGTCGTGGAGGCGCGCGAGCGTCGCGAGCGCGCCGTCGTGCACCGACGCGGCCTCCGCGCTCAGGTCGCGCTCGTCGAACAGCGACGGTCCGCCGAGAAAGCGGCGCAGGTCGGGCGTCAGCACATCCTTGACGAAAGCCTTGAGCGCCTTGCCGCGCGCATCCTTGGCGAAGTGCACGCCGTTGCTGTGGCCCTTGTCGCCGCCCTCGCGATTCTTGAACGCCATCACCGGATAGTGGCGGAAGGCATCGAACCAGGCGCCCACCAGCGAGTTGCCACACTTCACCTTGTGGTCGAGGAAGCTGAACGGCAACGTGCGGTCCATCGTCTCGATCCAGAGACTGAGGCGGCAGAGCTCCACGGCCAGCGGGTCGAGGTCCACGCCGTAGATGCAGCGCTCCACCACGTGGCGGCGCAGCAGTGCTTTGAGGCGCGGCTCGAAGGAGTCGTCGTCGGGGCGGCACGGCAGCAGAACGTGGCCGAGGCGCTCCTCCGGTTCTTGTTCGTCCAGCGGCGGCGCGACCAGATGCACCAGTGCCCGCTCGCCCTGCTCCGTGATGCGTTCGTGATAGTGCAGCGACTCATAGAGCGCCTCGGTGAGGTAGCGCAACGTCGCGACCGGGAAGGTGCCGGAACCGCACGCCACATCGCCGACCTTGAGCGCGAGGATCTCCTCGGGCAGCTTGGGCGCCCAGGCGCCCGCGGGGGCGTCGCGGTCGGGCTCGCCGTCCGCGCCCGCAGGTGGGTCGTAGGCGAGCGGGCGCAGGGTGCGCTGCACGGTGGGCACGGCCAGGCCGGGGCGCGTGTAGAAGGTGCCCGAGCCTTTGCGCGTGCCGCCCCAGCGCACCACGTACCACTCGCCGGGCAGCACCACGCGCGCCACGAGCTGGCGAGCCTTGCGCGCGACGGCGGCCTCGTAGGCCAGGCGCTTCTCGGGGCTGGGCGCGCCGCGCGGCGCCTTGACGAGCTTGCCGGCCAGCACCGCGCGGCGCGCCCACACCTCGGCGCGCGTGCGTGTGGTGTGGCGTTCGTCGACGGCTTCCTCGACCTCTTCCTCGTCCACGTCGACGGCTTCGTCGTCGGCATCGTCATCGTCATCGCCGTCCGCCTCGGGAGCCACTTCCCCGCCGTCCGCCGCGGGAGCCTCTTCCCCAGCCTCCGCCTCGTCGCCGCTCTTGCTGGTGTCCTTCATCTTCTCGAGCAGACTGGCCAGCGCGCGGTCGTCCATGGCCTCGAGGCGCGAGAGCGGCAGCGCCGGCTGGTCGCCCATGGCGAGGAAGATCACGGGGTCGCCCGCGGGCGCCGTCTTGAGCTCGAAGTCGAGCAGGCCCTCGTAGAGGATGCCGATGTACTCGCTGGAGAGGTCCGAGAAGTCCACGGGCGCCGCCACCCATGTGCTGGCCCTGCCTTGGCGGAGCTTCACGCGCGTGCGGGTGATGAGCTCCAGCATGCGATGCACGTCGCGGTCGGGCAGCAGCTCACGGGCGAAGCAGGCGCGCTCGAACACGGCGAGCGCGCGGGTGAGCCCGTCTGCCGCCTGCGGGTCGCCGGGCGCGAACAGCTCCCCGCCGTAGGCGGGCACCGGCAGCGCCGGATGCGACGAGCCCTCGTACACGAGCGCGAACAGCGCCAGCACGCGCGGCCACGCGGCGTAGGAGCGCGCAAGGCGCGCGCCGCCGCGCGCGGCGGCCTTCTCCAGCTCTTCAATGAGGCCGCCGAGCCCGTAGGCGCTGTGGTACAGGGCGTTGTCCCGCGGCAGCAGCTCGCGCGACTCGGCGAACAGCACGACCACCATACGCATCACCACGCGCACGGCGGCGCGGTAGATATCTGCCGGGTCGACGCCGGCGGCCTGCTCGCGCAGCGCCTCGCCGTGGCCCTGCACCAGCAGCTCGACGGCCTCGCGCACGCGTTCGCCGAGCACCGCCGAGAGCTCGGCCTGCCCCTTGCGACTGTCGAGGATCGCCTGCTCCAGCGGCGCCCGCCCGCCGTCGGCCGGCGGCGTCCAGAGCGCGGGCTGGATGAGCGTGCGCAGGGCGTCCACCTGAGCCGAGAGCTCGCCCTCCTCGAGCCACAGGTCGGCGTCCCACTCGCACCAGGCGTCGATGTCCAGGCCGGCGAAGATCAGGCGCCACTGGCGGCCGTTGGTGAGCAGCGCCAGGCGCTCGTCACCGCCGCGCAGCCACTGCACCACCTGGCTGGCCGTCTTGCGCCCGCGGCCGACGCCCAAGCGCTTCTCGGCGTCGATGAACACGGGCAGGGTGCCGCCCGCGGCGCCGCGCCAGAGCTGGCGCGGTTTCACCGTCTCGCCGGTGAGCGCGCGCCGGCCCCACTCGGCGCCTATCGAGGAGCCGCGCTGCCACGTGCCGCTGTGCGCGTCGAAGCCGCACACTTGCTCGAGGACGAAAGCGGCCAGCTCCGCCGGATCGGCGGCGCCGTCGAACAGGTTGCCGACGCGCCGGCGCAGCTCGCGCTCGACGTACCAATCAAGAGGCGCCGGCGCGAAGCGCGCGACGGCGCTCAGGCGTTGCGGGTCAAGCAGCAGGCCGCCGTGGCGCAGCTGTGCCCAGCCCGGCACTTCGAGCGCAGCGATGGCCCGGCTCATCGTGCCGGCTCCGGCAGGCGGATCTCGACGCACACCGGGAAGACCTGGACCGGGGTGGGCATGGCGTGACGTTTTGGCAGCAGGTGGCGCACGATCCGCTCGCGTTCGCGTTCGAGCTGCCCGCGCACCTCCTCGTAGTGACGGCGCCGGCGCGCGACCTCGGCCTGCTTCTCGTCGATCGAGCGGTCCAGCTCGTCGAGGAGCGAGTCCTGGTCGAACAGCGTGCCCTGTTGGCGCTGCACCTTGAGCTCCCCGATCTCGCGCTCGAGCTTCGCCAGCGTGCTCTCCTGGATGAGGGCGGAGACTTCGCCTTGCCGGCTGCGGTAGCGCTCTTCCTCCGACGCCTTGGCCTCCTCCCCAGCCCTCGCGAGCTCGGCACGCAAGGCTATCGTCACGTCGTCCCCGTAGGCGCCCAGAAAGCGCTTAAGGTCGGGCAGCACATCGTCGAACAGGTCGGAGGCGCGAGCGATGAGGCGCTCGTCGCCGGCCGGCCTCGCCCCTCGCAGCGCGATCGCCGGGCGATGAGGCAGTGGGTCGGTCAGCGCCCCGCCGCGGATCGGGAAGGCGATGGTGCGCACCCAGTGGTGAAAGGTCTCGCGCAGCTCGTTGACGGCCAGCTCCTCCACCGAGAGCAGCACGATGGCGTCGAGGTCGCTGGGCACGCCGTTGACGCGCACCGTCCAGCGCGAGACCTCGTCGCCGGTACCGGGGAAGCGCCGGCGAGTCAGAGAGGCGAAGCTGCGTTCGAGCATGGGATGCGACAAGTGCAGCATGGCCACGTCGGCGCGCGGGGCGAACACCAGGCGCTCGCCGACGCGGTCGATGAAGGGCTCGGGGCCGAAGGCGAGCCGAGCCACCGGCCCGTGTCCGTCTCGGCGCGCGCCCAGTCGCAAGGATTCGTCGACCACCTCGGCCCAGCCCGGCAGGTCGGGGCGCACGAGCCTGAAGGTGCCGGACTCGGCGGCGGCGGCGATCTGAGGGCGACCGGCGTTGACCGCCATCGCCGCCTCGAGCGTGTGTCGCACCGCCGGACCGTCATGGTCGAGCTCGGCGGCCAGGGCGGCCACCTGCTCGGCCGCGCCGGCGCCATGATCGCCCGTGGCCGGCGTCGCGTCGGCCTCGATGGCGGCGCGGCCACTCGCGCGTGCGAGCCGGCGGTCGAGGTCCGCCTGTACGGCGTCCGCGCTCTCGCCGTCCACGAGGCGACGACGCGCCGCCTCGTCGAAGAGCTCGTTGGCCGAGCCCAGGTCCTCGCGGATATCGTTGGCCTTGCGCAGCACGTGGGCCAGAAAGCGCAGGTCCTGATCCTCCGCGGTCATGAAGTGGAAGATCTGCACGTCGCGCGCCTGGCCGTGACGGTCAAGGCGGCCGTTGCGCTGCTCGAGCTTGGACGGGTTCCAGGGGCAGTCGTAGTGCAGCAGGTAGCGCGCCGTGCGCTGCAGGTTGAGGCCCTCCGACGCGGCGTCGGTGCCCAGCAGCACGCGCACCTGCTCGGCGGGGTCGTTGAAGGCCTGCTTCACCAGGTCGCGCTCGGCTTCGTCCATGCCGCCGAACAGGGTGAGGAAGCGTTCAGGCTCGTAGCGCTCGCGAAGGCGCCGCGCGAGGTAGTCGAGCGTGGTCTTGTACTCGGTGAAGACGACGAGGCGCTCGTCGTCGCGCCAGGCGCCGTCGCGGCGCAGGAGGCGGTCGATGACGTCGACGAGGGCGTCGAAGCGCGCGTCGGCGGCCGGGTCGTGCTCGCCGACCTGCCCAGCCGCGTGGGCAAGGCCGAGCCTCCCAAGCGCGGCGTCGATGGCCGCGATCTCGTCGGCCACGTACGGACCGGCCTGCTTCAGCCAGGCGCCCACGACGCTCGCCGCCACCGCCTCGCGCGACTGCGTCTCGCGGTCGTCGCCGGTCTCGCGCTCGACCGTACGGCGCGCCGCATCCACCTCGGTCTCGCTGGCCGTCTCCACGTCGTCAAGACCCTCGCGGCAACGGCTCCACGACTCGCCAAAGGCCACCGGGCAGCTCAGCAGGCGCTTGCCCAGGATCTCCACGGCGAAGCTGCCGGCGCGCCGGCGTTTGCGGTCGCCGGCGGCGATGTAGGCGCGCATCGCGGTGCGGAAGTCGTCAAAGGCGTGGGTGAGCGCAAGCTCCTGCGGCGAGAGGGCGAGCATGAGCGCCTGCGGCTCGAGCCGCGTGCAGAACTTGGGTGGGTCGCTGCGCGCGTTGATCTCGCGCTTGAGGCGGCGCACAATCACCTGCTGCACGCGGCTGCGTTCCGCCGGCTTGAGCTCGTCGGTCTGGCTGAAGCGCACCGGGTCGAGGATCTCAAGCAGGCCGGTGAAGCTGCGCGTGTGGCCGTTGTGCGGCGTCGCGCTGAGGAAGAGCCGGTGCTCAAAGCGCGGTGCCAGCAGGCGCACCATGCGACAGAGATCGCTGTCCTCGCCGAACGGCGAGGGCATGAGGTTGTGGCACTCGTCCACGATCAGCAGGTCCCAGGGCAGGTGCGGCGAGCCCGGCGGCGTCTGGCAGGCTGCCATGAACTGATCGAGCACGTCGTCCTGCCGCAGGTAGTGGTACGAGGCGATGATGCGGCTGAACGAGCGCCAGGGGTTGGCGTCCATGCCCAGGCGGCGGCGCAACGTCGCCGTCTCGTCGCGGTCGACGAGGTTGAAACGCAGCGAGAACTTGTCCCACATCTCGTCGCGCCACTGCAGGCGCAACGAGGCGGGCGTCAGGATCAGCACCCGCTGGATGCGGCGGCGGATGAGCAGCTCGCTGAGGATGAGGCCGGCCTCGATCGTCTTGCCCAGGCCGACGTCGTCGGCGAGCAGCAGGTTCACGCGCGGCATGCGCAGCGCCTTGAGCAGGGGCACGAGCTGGTAATCCTCCACCTGCACGGCGCCGTGGAACGGGCTGCGAATCGGGAGTCGTTCCAGGGGGCCCGCGCTGTCCGGGTCGAGGTAGGGCATGGCGGCAGTCCAGCGTGCGGTCCGCAGCAGGGCGTCGAAGTCGTCGGCCGGCATGGGGCCGGAGCGCGATGGGTCGGGCAAGGCGGTGGGCTCGAGCAACAGCTTGTGGGGCTCGAGCTCCCAGAGCAGCTGCTCCTCGACCGGCAGCTGGTCGTCTTTGTACTCCACGTGGACGAGGTGGAAACGGCCGCCCTCACCGTCAAACGGTTCGACGCCGGCCACCACGCCGCGACGGTTGCGGACGGTGCAAAAGAGGCCGGGGCGCGGGATCTGGGCGCCGGATGCCGGGCTAGGAGTCACGTTCGCCCCACGCGCGAGCGCGGACGGAGCGCCGTCGCAACGAAGCAAATCACCAGAACGAGCCCCCCAACCCAGCTGACGCCGTGGATGGCGCGGTGCGCACGCACTCGTCAACCCTATCACTGGCGTAGGACGCATTCGCCGAACGGCGCCGGGCTCGTACAACGACCTACTCAAGACCACACGCGAGACGCCCACGCACAAGACGCTCAGCGTCGGCTCACCGGACGGACCGGCACAACCCCGTGGAGCAGAGACACCAGCCAGACGTCCCGCACTTGGACTAGTGTCCCGCATCTGGGGGCTTGGTCCACACGAACGGGTGGCAGCGCTCGTTCCAGCCGTCGATGAGGCGGCGGATGGCGGCCACCAGATCCTTGACGCTCGTGAAGCTGCCGCGGTGGATGGCCTGGCAGGTGATGATCCCGAAGAAGACCTCCACCAGGTTCAGCCACGAGCCCGATGTCGGGGTGAAGTGCAGCCTGACCCGTGGGTGCTTGGCAAGCCAGGCCTCGACCTCCGCGTGGCTGTGGGTGGCGTAGTTGTCGACCACGACGTGCAGCTGGCGCCGCGGGTAGGCCCGCGCCACTTTCTTCAGGAAGTCGAGGAACTCCTCGTGGCGGCGCTGCTCGCAGCGGGCGTCGGTGACGCGGCCGCTGGCGACCTCGAGCGCGACGAACAGGGTTGTCGTGCCGTGGCGCACGTAGTCGTGGGTGGCCTTCTCGGGGAGGCCGGGACGCAAGGGCAGGATCGGGGCGCTGCGGTCCAGAGCCTGGATCTGGCTCTTCTTCTCGACGTAGAGCACGACCGCCTTCTGCGGCGGGTCCAGGTAGAGGCCGATGACGTCCCGGACCTTGGCCTCGAGCTCGGGATCGGTGGAGAACTTGAAGGTCTCCCGCCGCCACGGCTGCAACCCGAACCGTCGCCAGCAGCGGGCGACCGTGGCGTCCCCGAGGCCGAGCTCGGCGGCGAGCAGCTTGTCTACGACATTGAGCGCCTTCGTAAGCACTTTCCTGCAGTGCCGGTAAAAGTCATTCTGATCGATGTTGAAGAACCGCGGGCCACGAGCTAGAAACCAACCGCAACGGCCACATTCACACCGGTTGCAGGGCTCTCACGCCACGCGTCGCGGGCAATGGCTTCCGCGCCTGCGTCCCCTACCGCCCAAAGCGCTATAATCCTTGGACTCGCTTTTCCCCGGGGCCCAGTCGCCCCGCCAACCCAGTGAGGTGCAGAAGGCTTCATGCCGCCTGCAGATAACACGAGCCCGCCCGGCGGGATCGCCACCGTGGTCCCTGTGGCGCGGCTCCGCAACGTGGCCATCATCGCCCACATCGACCACGGCAAGACCACGCGAACTTCTCCGGCGAGGTGGAGCGCGTGCTCTCCATGGTGGACAGCGTGCTGCTGCTGCTGGACGCCAACGAAGGGCCCATGCCCCAGACCCGCTACGTGCTGATGCGGGCGCTGCGGCTTGGACTCCCCCCATCGTGGTGGTGAACAAGGTGGACCGTCCGCGGTCCGACCCGCACGGCGCCCTGGACAAAACCTTCGACCTCTTCCTGGAGCTGGGCGCTACCGACGAGCAAGCCGACTTCCCCGTGGTCTATGGCTCGGCGCTGGAGGGCTGGATAGTCCGAGACCCGGACAAAGACCCGCACGAGGGGATGGACGCGCTGTTCGAGACCATCATCGCCGAGGCGCCGCCTCCGCAGGTGAACTACGATGTTCCTTTCCGCATGCAGGTCTCCACGCTGGTCTGGAGCGACTACCTGGGGCGCATCGGCTGCGGCCGGGTGCTTGAAGGAGTGCATCGCCGGGGCCAGGAACTGGTGCGCACGTCCGGCCGCGGTCTTATCGGCTACCGCGGCGACTTCCTCACGGACGCCCGGGGCATGGGCATCATGTCGTCGCGCTTCGTGGGCTACGGACCCTGGTGCGGCGAGGTGAGCCATCGCGACCGCGGATCGCTGGTGAGCATGGAGACCGGTCTCGCAACCGGCTACTCGCTGGAGAACCTGCAATCCCGGGGCACGCTGTTCGTGTCCCCCGTGGACCCGATGTACGCGGGCATGATCATCGGAGAGCACTCGCGGCCCGACGACATGTCCTGCAACCCCACCAAGACCAAGAAGCTGGGCAACTACCGCTCCCAGACCAAAGACAACGACGTGGGCCTGAAGGTGACGCGGCGCATGACCCTGGACCAGGCGCTGGAGTGGATCGCCGCCGACGAACTGGTGGAGGTCACGCCCAAGTCGGTGCGCGTGCGCAAGGCAGTGCTGGACGCCGAAGAGCGCAAGAAGCTGAACCGAGCCATGGCCGGAAGCCGGACGTGAACATCCTGGCCATCGCCGGCAGCCCCCGCCTGAACGGCAACAGCACCTCTCTGCTGAAGCTGGCGCTGAACGCCGCGCGGGAGCAGGGCCATCTGGTGGAACTGATGCACGCGGTGCAGATGAGCGTGCGGCCCTGCATGGCCTGCGACGCCTGCAAGCGGGGCGATTCCTGCGTGGTCCACGACGGCATGATGGAAGTCTACGCCGCGCTGGACGCCGCCGATGCCCTGGTGATAGCCACCCCCATCCACTCGTACACCATGTCGGGCTGGATCAAGCCCGTGGTCGACCGATGCTACGCGCTGTTCGATGCGCGGGGCAGATCCCGCCTCCACAAGGGCAAGAAGCTGTTCGTGATCACCGCCCAAGGTGACAAGGAGCCTGACGACGGACATGCCACCGTGAACAACCTGGCCCGCGCGTACGCATACTGCGGGTTCGTGCTGGCTGGCTCCCTGGTGGCCAGCGACATCATGGACGTTCACGACTGGAGCGACCGGCCCGACCTGCAGGAGGCCGCGCGCCACCTGCTCACAGACGTAGTGGGAACTGCAGCGGCCGAAGGCGACGGAGCCTAAGACCATGCCGTCGGGTTCCCGCGCCGGCACAAGACCGGCGCCGGAACCCGACCGAAGACGGAGCCTACTCGGCCTCTTTCAGCTTCATCTCCTCACCGCAGCACATCAGCTTGCACTCGTCCACGGTGCAGGCGTCACCGCTTTCGTGCGAGCAAGGCGATATCACCTTGAGTTCCACGCCGCAGTCGAAGCAGTAGTACACCTGTCCCACTTCCATGTCCATGCAGCAACCCATCCCGAACCTCCCTGCCGTCGGTAGCACCCCACCGTGTGGGCGTGCGCCAGACGACCTCATCGTTTGCAGGGCTGTCAGGATACCAAGCGCCCGCGTCAGGCGCACGCACTCGCGGCGCCCGCGTCAAGCGGCGGCCGCGTCAACCGGCCGCCGCGCCGTCTGATCGGAGGGTCCGCCGCCTCGCGACTACCAGCCGGGCATTTGCGCGTTCAGCTCTTCAATGGGAGCGAACCCCAGCTGCGGATGACCGTAGCGGGCGCCACCGAACGAGACCTGCCCGGCGGCAGAGGAGAGGCCGCTCCGCAGCCGCGCGTGACAGGGGTAGCCTACCAGCGCCATCTCTGTGCCCTCCGTGATCTCGACGCTCATGATGCCGCGTCCCGTGGCAGGATCGAGCATGCAAACGTGGTCCGGGAAGACGGCCCGCAGCGCTCCGTCCACCCACAGCGCCATGGTCTCGTTCTTGATGACCAGTTTGGCCGGACCCCCGGCGTAGCCGCCGCGGCCGTCCAGGACCACGTTGGTGATGTAGAAACCGCCCACGTCCTCCCCGCTCACGTCCGCCACCACACCCCTGAACAGCGGCCGCGCCCCGAGGACCGCCGACGCGGCCGCCACCGGGTCCTCGCCCACGGCGCGCGCCCGTTGCAGCTCCCGACCGATCTCCATGGCCTGCGTGATGGTCCCCGGGACCACGGTGCGCTTGAGGTCCGCCCCGCTCATGGGGTAGTGGTTGTTGGCGCCCATCCCCCCTCCCCGCGTGACCATCCAACGCCCGATCTCATCGGCGAACGTGGGCTGATCCTGCTCGGTGACGACTATGGCGTTGCCCGCGGCGTCCACCAGCGGCATGGGGGTAAGAGAGATGCCGTGCATGATGAAACTGGTCATCTGTGTCTCCGGTGCGGAGCGTCCCAACGCATCCCCGTTCACCGCTGCGGTTCCCAGACGCGCTGCGAGCGACAGGATCACCGGTGTGTTGAGCCCTCCCACCTCGAAGGGCACCACGTAGTCCACGGAACGGTGCAGGTAGTGCTCCATAGTGCGTGTGGCGCGCAGCAGTTCGAAATCGGTCTCCCAGCGCTGGACCAGCTCTTTCACGCCGATCTGCTCGAAAGTCTTGACCGATCCCATGATGCCACCGCTCACCACGAGGGACGAGTCGGGCAGGTCGTCGGGGTCGATGATCTCCAGGCTGCGTCCTCGAGCCAGATCGTTCACGAGGATCTCGCGGCCCCAATCCGGGCTACCTCCCCCGCCGGTCCCCTGGATGGCAAGCCCCTCCAGGAGCGGGTCTACATCCTCCGCGTTCAGACGATAGGTCGCCACGCCGTCATCCTCCTCTTGCGGTCTTTAGCGCTGGACGCGACCGGAGGCGTCGCCTTTCACCAGGGCCTCCACTTCGTCCACCGTCACCATGTTGAAGTCGCCCACCACCGAGTGCTTGAGGCACGAGGCGGCGGCCGCGAACTCCACCGCGTCCTGCGGGCCACGCCCCCGGAGCAGCGAGTAGATGAGCCCGGCCGCGAAAGCGTCGCCTCCCCCCACCCGGTCCACCACGTGTATCTGGTACCTGCGGCTCTCGTAGAACACGGTGCCGTCGTAGAGGAGGCCGGACCACCCGTTGTCGGAGGCCGACTGACTCTCCCTGAGCGTGATGGCCACGTGTTTCAGACCGAAGCGGCGCTGCAACTCGGCCGCCACCTCGCGATAGCCGGCGGAGTCCAGTCGCCCGGCGGACACGTCGCTCGCCGCCGCCTGGATGCCGAAGACCTTCTCGGCGTCTTCTTCGTTCGCCACGCACACGTCCACGCTCTTCATGACCTCCCCCATGACCTCGCCGGCCCGAGCGGGGCTCCAGAGGTTCTTGCGGAAGTTGAGGTCGCAACTCACGGTGCACCCGGCCGCGCGCGCCCGGGCCACGGCCTCGAGCGTCAACTCGGATGCGAGGGGACTGATGGCCGGGGTGATGCCCGTGATGTGGAACCAGGAGCAGCCCGCCAGGATGGCTCCCCAATCGAAGTCCTCCGGCCGGGCCTGGCTGACGGAGGAGCCTGCGCGGTCGTAGACGACTTTGGATGCGCGCTGGGCCGCGCCGTTCTCCAGACAGTAGATGCCGAGCCGGTCCCCGCCCCATGCCACCAGGTCCGTCTTCACCCCGAAGCGGCGCAGGTGGTTGACGGCTGCTCGGCCGAGCGGGTTCTTCGGCACTTTCGTGACGTAGTAGGAATCCAGCCCGAAACCGGCCAGCGAGACGGCCACGTTGGCTTCCCCACCCCCGTACGTCACGTCGAAGGACTCGGCCTGGATGAAGCGGAGATAGCCCGGGGGTGAGAGCCGCAGCATGATCTCGCCCAGGCACACCACTTTGGCCGGCGCACTCATCACGCCCGAGCCTCGCGGATGCGCTCCATGAACGCCTCCGCCGTAGCGGTCACCTGCGCGTAGTCCCCGGTCTTGGCGCCCTTGGTCAGCTCGCCGCCCACACCTACCGCCACGCAACCGGCCTTGAGCCAAGCGCCCACGTTGTCCAGGCTCACGCCTCCCGTGGGAAGCAGGGGAGCCTGCGGCAGCGGCGCCTTGACCGCCTTCACGAACTCCACTCCCAGCACGCTTCCGGGAAAGACCTTGACGATGTCGGCGCCGCACTCCATGGCCTGCACGACCTCGGTCACGCTCATGGCGCCGGGAATGCAGACCTTCTGGTAGCGGTTGCAGAGCCGCACCGTCTCCGGGTTGAGGTGGGGGCTCACCACGAACTCCGCACCAGAGAGCAGCGCGGTGCGCGCCGTCTCCGGGTCCAGCACCGTTCCCGCGCCTATCAGCACCTCCTTGCCGGAGTAGGCGCGCGCCAACTCACGGATTACGTCCATGCATCCCGGCACGGTGAGCGTGATCTCGATGATGTCGATGCCCGCGGCCTTGATCGCCTCGGCCACGGCCAGCGCCTTCTCCGCGTTCTCCGCCCGCACCACGGCCACGATGCCGCGGTCCACGATCCGCTGCAGGTCGTCAAGCTTCTCCATCAGAACCGTACCTTTCCTCCGTATCCTCTCCGCTGCTTTCCTTGATCTCGGACGCTGCGCGCCGGCAGGCCTCATACAGGATGCCCACATCCACCGAGTACGAGATGTACTGGACCCCGAGCATGACCCACTCACGCGCCACCGTGACGTCGTCGGCGAACGTGCCCACGGCCACGCCCGCCGCCCGCGCCCGACGCACCGCCTCCAGCATCCGCTCGATCACCGCCGGATGACGCACCTGCCCGGGCACGCCCAAGGACTGGGAGAGGTCGTACGGGCCCAGGAACACGACGTCCACGCCGGGCACGGTCAGGATCTCCTCCAGCCGCTCCAGACCCTCGCGCCCCTCGATGTGCAGCACCACGCAGGTCTCTTCGTTCGCACGCGCGAAGTACCGGAAACGGTCCTCCGACGAGTAGCCGGCCGCCCGGACGTACCGGCACACGCCCCGTTCGCCCTCCGGGTGGTAGCGGGCATAGTGTACGGCCTGCTCCGCCGCTTCGGCCGAGTCGACGTGCGGCACTTGAACCCCCTCGGCGCCGATGTCGAGCGCCCGCAAGATGTCAGGTCCCGCGTTGGCGGCCACGCGGATGACCGGCGCGGCGCCGGCAAGCCGGGCCGCGCGTACCAGCCCCTGCGCGGTCTCCACGCTGAGCGGACCATGCTCCAGGTCGATGATCACGTAGTCGAAGCCGGCGAGGCCCATGATCTCGGCGGCAGCGGCGTCGCCGAACTTCATGAAGGGCCCCACCACCACGTGTCCCTCGCGCAGGCGGCGGCGCAGGCCGGCCACAGCGCGGGAGTCGCCGCGCGTGTCGTCCATCGCCGCTACCTCCCTTCCCGGAAATCGGCCAGGGCCGTGAGCCCTGTGCGGATGTCATCGCCGGCCGAGGCCAGCGAGATGCGCACGAAACCCTCGCCGGAGGGGCCGAACGTGGACCCGGGAGCCACGGACACTTTCTTCTTCTCCAACAACCCGAGCGCGAACCCCGTGGAATCCTCGCAGCCCACCTCCACCCACAGGTAGAAGGCCCCGTGCGGCTCCACGTATGGGATCCCATGCCGATCGAGGACCTCCTTGGCCACCGCTCGGTTCTCCCGGTACGTCTCGCGCATCGCCGCGACGCAGTCCTGGGGCCCGGCCAGCGCCGCTTCGGCGGCCTTCTGCGAGGGCGCCGGCGTGCAGGACACGTACGCTTCCTGCAGCTTGCCCAGTTGCCGGATGATGGGCTCCGCCGCCACGGCGTAACCCACCCGCCAGCCGGTCATGGCGTAGGTCTTGGAGAAACCGGAGGCCACGATGACGCGCCCGTCGGTGTCGAACGCAGAGGCCGGTGTGTGGCCGCCCTCGAAGATGATCTTCTCGTAGACCTCGTCGGAGATGAGGTAGAGGTCGTGTGCGCGGGCGAACGCCACCAGGTCGCGCACGAGGTCCTCGGGGAACACCGTGCCCAGCGGGTTGGACGGCGAGTTCACCACCATGACTTTGCTGCGGTCCGTGAGCACGCCCTCGATCGCAGCCGGATCGGGCAGGAAGCCGTTCTCGGGCGGCAATGGGTAGCGCACCGGCACGGCGCCCACGCACATGCACATCATGTGGTAGTTGGGCCAGCCCGGGTCCGGCAGGAGCACGTGGTCCCCTTGATCCACCAGCGCCCGCAGCACGCCGGAGATGGCGCCCACCGCGCCCACGGTCACACCTACCTGTTCGGCCGCCACCCTGAGCCCGTACGTGTCCGAGACGCGCTCCGCTATGGCGTTTCTTAGCGAAGGTATCCCGGAGTTGCCCGTGTACTTGGTGTAGCCCTCCCGCGCGGCCGCCAGGGCCGCCTCGATGATGTGCGGCGGCGTGGGGAACAGTGGCTCCCCCACCTCCAGCCGGGTCACACCCGGGATCTCCATGGCCATGTTCATAATCCGCCTGATGCCGGACTCCGCGAGCCCCAACACCATGGATGACATGGATGACACCTCGCCCACCTCCTCTATCGCTCAGCCCATGCGACTACCCGCCGGCCAGCCCACGGATGACCGTGAGGGCGTCTCCCGGCGACAGTGTCCGCGCGGCGCATTCCTCGGCGGGGATGCGGCGGCCGTTCACGGCCACGAGCACGGCCGGATGGAACACCTCGTCACCTTTGTCCCGCGCCAGCGTCTCCAGGGCCGCCTGCACGGTGGTGCCCTCGGGCAGCACAAAATCGGTCACCTCCACGCGGGAGGTGCCTCCGAGACCGCCCCCGAACCTGAGCCGCACCGTCATCATGGTCGTCACCATCCCCCGCTCAGCCCGGCAGCTTGCCGCGCCGCTCGAGCTCGCCGCCCACATCGACCAGGCCCACGGCCTCCAGTGTGGCCCGGGTCGGCCACGAGGTGGCGCGATCCCAGCCGTGCAGGTCGTAGTAGTCGTCCAGCATGACATCAAGCTCGGCTTGAGAGTTGATGGCGTCGGGCTCGGGACGGTCGGGGTTGATCTCGTTCATGAGCCGCCAGGGCAGGTGGTCGTCCGCCCGGGTGGCCCCCTGGCGCACGTTGAAGCACTTCTCCAGCGTCACGATGCGCCGGCCCAGGTGCATGATCTCGTCTTCCGTGGTCTCGATCCCGATGGCGGCCGAGTAGATGTCCGCCATCATCGCCGGTGTCACCCCGTACAGGGCGGTGCTGGTGAACGCGCAGTACCCGAGCGCGTCCGTGACGGCGTAGCAGTCCTCGTGCCAGCGCACGATCTCCGCACGCTTCTCCGAGCAGTACGCGGCCGTGTACTTGGGATCGCCCGTGATCTTCTCGATCAGCGCCCGCCCTTCCGGGCTCATCCCGAAGTCGGCGAAAGTCTCCGTGTGCAGGTGGTCGGCGCCGCGAGGGTTCACGGCGAAGGCCAAGGCATAGGCCTTGGCCGAGCGCGTATCCACGCGGGACTGCTCCAGGCCCTTGCCGTGCACGGCCCACTTGTACGAATCGCCCCCCACCCGCTCGGCCGCCCGCTTCACGCCGTCGGCCAGTACATCGCCGAAACCTTCACGGAAGGCAATCTTGCGGGCCAGCTCCACGATCATCTCACCATCGCCCCAGTGCATCTCGCGCCCGTCAAGGTCCTCTTTGGTGATGAGCCCTTTCTCGTACGACTCCATGGCCCACTGGATCACCGAGCCGAGCGAGATGGTGTCCATGCCCATGACGTTGGCGATCTCGTTGGCCATGATCACCGCCCGCGCGTCAAGCGTGCCGCACCCGGAGCCGAGCGCTACCAGCGTCTCGAACTCGGGCCCACCGGTGGACGACCCGGCGAACGGCCCGTCTCCCACCGCGCAGTGACGGTGGCAGCCGATGGGGCAGCTGAAGCAGGCCACGCGCCGCTTCAAGAGGCCGGAATCCGAGAGGTACTGGCCGGTGATGCGATAGACGTCATCGACATGGCTGCGCCGGAAGTTGTACGATGCCAACGCGCGCACCTCGTTGACCGCGGCCAGGCTTCCCGAGGTGCCGTAGGTTCCGAGGCCCTCGAAGCCGGAGTCGGCCTCCACCGAACGCCGGGCGGCCAAGGCGAGCTCATGGAAGCGGGCGGGTTGCACGGGCTTCACGGCACCCGTGCCGCGCACGGCAACGGCTTTCAGGTTCTTGGAACCCATCACCGCGCCTGCCCCGCCCCGGCCGGCCGCGTTGTAGACCGTGAACATGACAGAGGCGAACATCACCCGGTTCTCTCCGGCGGGTCCGATGGCCACGGTCTGGATGTCCTCGTCGCCCAACTCCTCTTTCAGCGCACGGTCGGTCTCGCGCACATCTTTTCCCCAGAGATGGCGGGCATCGCGGAACTTCACGCGCGCGTCGTCTATCCACACGTACGTGGGCTCCTCCGCCTGCCCCTGCACCACGATGTTTCCGTAGCCCGCGTACTTCATCTCTCCGCCGAAGTGCCCCCCGGCGTTAGTCTTCAGGTACCAGCCGGTGGCCGGGCTCAGGCACGTGATCGTCGTGCGCCCCGAGCTCGGGGCCACGGTTCCCGTCAAGAGGCCGGTGCCGAAGATGAGTGGGTTGTCTGGACCGAAGGCATCGGCGCCGGGTTCGTAGAGCTCCCAGAGGTATCGGGCGTTGATGCCACGGGCGCCCAAGTACTGCCTGACGAGATCGTCGTTGGGCTCACGCCACGAGATGCGCTTACTGAGGTCGATGAACAGCGTGTCACCCGCGATCTGCTTCATCGTTCCTCCCTCCCCAGCGTGGCGTCCATGACCAGCGCGAACTCCTTGACGCGCCCGCGCCGCTTCTCCCGTGTGGCCTGGCTAATCGACTCGAACTTGAGGGCGCCGGTGGGGCACGCTTTGACGCAGGCGGGATCGCCGCCGCACAGGTCGCAGCGGATGGCCGTGTCCTTGGCCGCCGGCACATCGGCCGCCCCGATGGGGCAGGCCCCTACGCACTCCTTGCAGCCGATGCACCGCGCCTCGAGCACCACCGCGGTGCCCGTCTGCGGATCGTGGGTCATCGCTCCGGTGGGGCAGACTTCCTCGCAGTACGGCCGCCGGCAGTACACGCAGGTCACCGGCACGCTCAGGCCCTCGCCCTCGAAACGCACCAGCCGGATGCGCGAGAGACCAGGTGAATACACACCCTCGTGCACGTACGAGCACGTCAGCTCGCACTGACGGCAGCCCGTGCAGAGCTCGGGGTAGGAGACCACTATCCTGTCAATCATGCCTGCACCTCGCATGCTCGCACTTCATCCTTCCTGATGGCCGCCTGCAGCCGGCCCGCCTCGCTCACGTCCCCCACAAGCACCGCGCCCACCAGGCGCCCCTCACGGAGCACCAGCTTCCGGTACCGCCGCCCTGTGCGCTCCACCACGGCGTCGCAGCCGTCCTCGTACCTGACCCTGACCTGCCCCATGCTGACGAAGGGCAATCCCAGCACGTCCGCCGCGTTCCGCTGCAGACCGCCTCGGAACCGGGCGTCTCCACCCGCCATGTTGGTGCCCGCCACCCGGCCCTGCGCCACCGCGTGCGGCCAGATGGCCCCCACGCACCGGCGGCAGGCCACCACGTCCCAGACCTCCGCCACATCACCCGCCGTGTACACTCCCTCGGCGCTCGTCCGCATCGCATCGTCCACACACACGCCCACGCCGGTCTCCACCTGCCCCGCCGCAAGCGCCACCGCCGGCTCCGCGCCTTTGCAGTACACGGCCAAGCCGCAGGGGAGTCCGGAGCCGTCGGTGAGACCCAGCGCCTCCAGCCCGTCCGCGCCCTCCACGAGTCCCTGTACAGCGGCATCAAGGTGGAAGAGGACACCGTAGCGGCCCAAATGGGCCTGCACGATGGCGGCCGCCTCCCCGTCCGCCACCTGCGACAGGATGTGAGACGACGCCACCACCACGTCCGGCGGCGCACCGGCCTCGCAGAGGGCGCACGTCAGCTTGAGTCCCACCGGTCCCGCCCCGATGACCGCCACCCGCCGCCGCCGGGCCACCGCCTCCCGGATGGCTCGTGCGTCTTCCAGCGTGCGCAGTCCCTGGATCCCGGTCAGACCGACAGGGGTGCCGCGAGGGAACGCGGCGCACGCACCTGTGGCAAGGAGCAGGGCATCGTAGGGCAGCACACGCCCGTCATCCAGCGTCACTTCCCGGCGGGACACATCCAGCGCCGCCGCCGCGACACCGCTCAACAATTCCGCGCGCAGCCTCCGGTACTCGCCGGCATCGGCGAGGTACAGTGCCTCCTCCGGCAGCCGCCCCGCGATGAACGGAGTCAGCAGCACGCGCGAATAGGCCGGACGGGCCTCGGCCGCCACCAAGGTCACCTGCCCGGCGTCGTCCAGCGCACGGATGGCCCGCAGTGCCGCGAGCCCCGCCGCGCTGTTGCCCACGATCACATAGCGCCTGGCGCCAGATGGCCCCGGCATCACTCCACTCCCTCGCGCAGGGCCATGCGGCCGCGGCGCCGCCCGGCCGCCAGTCCCCCGGCACGCCCGCCGCCGCCGAGGGCACCCGTGGGGCACACGCGGACGCAGGCGGGCGTCCCCAGCTCGCGGCACCCGTCGCACTTGAAGGCGCTCGGCCCACCCGGCAGAGCCCCCGGCTCGTGTCGGGCAAGCTCCACCGCCCCGAACGGGCACTCCATGACGCAGGTCCAGCATCCCACGCACCGCGAAGTCCGCACGTCTACCAGCCCCGCTTTGGCGTCCAGACAGAAGGCCTCGCTCACACAGCCGTCCACGCAGACGGGCGACTCGCAGTGCCGGCACACGGCCACGCGGTAGCGCGGGGTCTCCGGCCCTCCGCCCGATCCGGCGGCCGTGATGCGGATCCGGGTGGCGCCGATCCCCTCGAGCAGCCACGCTGCCGTGTCCCGATCACCCGCGTGGGCGGCCACGCAGGCGAGCTCACACAGGCGGCAGCCCGTGCACTTGCTCTCGTCTACGCGGATGCCCAGCACCGCCCGCCACCGCCTCTAGCCATTCCCACTGATCCTCTCGAGGAACGGGGTGTATGTGGGATCGTCCGCCAGGCGCGCGCGCTCGGCCAAGCCGCCCGCCCGGAGCAGGAGCGCCGTTTCCACACAGCGCCGCCCCACGTCTCGAGCGGCCTTGGCCACAACGCCCGCGTCGAACCCGCCGCCGGCCACCTGGGTGGCGAGCGCGTCCTTCTCGATGGCGTTGGAGGTCCATCCCCCCGCGCCTATGTAGCACTCCCACATGTCCCCGGAAACGGGGACACACTGCATGAGGAGCGCGTGGTTCACCAGTTGCGTGAGAGTGGACTCCTGTCCGGAGAAAGCGTGGATGCCCTGTGCGATGCCGCCTATCGCTTTCAGATGCCGGGGAAGCGACTCTCGACCCGGCGGGTACAGCGGGCTGTACCGGGCGAAGAGGCTGTTGCCCAGGCGGTCGATAAAGCATTTCACTTGTCCGGGCATGCCCATGTGGTACACAGGCACCGAGTAGATCACCACGTCCGCAGCCACCCACAGGTCGCGCAGCGCCTGGAAATCGTCCTTGATCACACATTCGCCGCCCAGCTCACCGCACTTGTAACAGGAGCTGCAGGCCCGGAACTTCTTGCCGCGGAAGGTGTAGCTCTCAAGGCGCGAACCCACGGGTGCGGCCTCGGCCGCCGCCTTCATGGTCTCCCCGAGGAGGAAGGCGCTGTTCCCGTTGCGCGGGCTGCCGCAGACCCCGAGGATCATGAGGCCGCTCATGTCCGGTCCTCCTTCCCCGCTCCCACGGTCGCGGTGGACGCGCAACTGGCCGCGGACCCGTCCGTCTGACCCGCCATCAGGAGTCCGATCCTGCTGACGTCGAACTCGCCGCGCGCAAGCTCGCCCACTACCCGGCCCCTGTACATGATCAGCATGCGGTGGCTGAGAGCCAACAGCTCTTCCAGGTCGCTCGAGATCAGAAGGACCCCGACGCCCTTCTGCGCCGCAGCCACGAGCTGCTCCCGCACGAACTCGGTAGCGGCGAAGTCCAGGCCGCGCGTAGGCTGAGACGCGAGTACCACCTTAGCTCCCCCGCTCAACACCCGGGCGAGCACCACCTTCTGCTGGTTGCCGCCGGACAGCGTGCACACGGGCACGGCAGCCGAGGGCGTGCGCACGTCGAACTCCTCTATCGCCTCTCCCGCGTTGTCCTGGATGGCTCGGCGGTTGAGCACACCCAATCTCGAGAATGGCGCCTTGTCGCACCGGTCGTAGACCAGGTTCTCCGCCAGCGTCATGTCGCCCACGCAGCCGTAGATCTCGCGGCTCTCCGGGATCGAGCCAAGGCCCGCGTCGGCACGGCGGGAGATACTCCACCGTGTGGCGTCCTTGCCGCCGAGTACTATCCGCCCGCGCACCGCCTTTCGCTGGCCTACCAGAGCCTCGGCGAGCTCCGTCTGCCCGTTGCCGGAGACGCCGGCTATTCCCAGGATCTCACCACTCCGCATCTCGAACGACATCCCGTGCACCGCCCGCTCACCCTCCACCATGGCGGTCACGAGGTCCCGCACCTCCAGCGCCACATCGGAGCCGGGCACCGGCAGATCATACTCACGCCGCTGCACCCACGTGTGGCTCACCATCATCCCGGCCACGTCCTCGAGCGATGTCCCGGCCCGCTCTACCGTGTCGATCACGTGGCCCGCGCGGCAGACGGTGATGCGATCTGCAACCGCCATGGCTTCCTTCAGCTTGTGTGTGATAAGGACTACTGAGTGCCCCTCCCCCCGCAGCCTCACCAGCAGTTCCAGCAGCCCGTCGATCTGCTGGGGCGTGAGCACGGCGGTAGGTTCGTCCAGGATCAGGATCGTGGCGCCCTGATAGAGCATCTTCAGGATCTCGGTCTCCTGCTGCTGGCCCACGGGGATGTCTTCCACCCGGTCGTCCAGGTCCAGCGAGAAGCCGTATGCCGCGATAAGCTCCTCGAGCTTCTGGCGATGCTGGCTCCATCCCGGCGCCACCTGCCCCCAGGTGAGGTGCGGCATGACCACGTTCTCCAGCACCGTATAGGGGGGGATGAGCGAGAAGTGCTGGTGGATCATCCCGATCCCGGCCTGGATGGCCTTGCGCGGCGACCAGTCCGCTCCTACCTCGGCGCCCCGGATGCTGATGGTCCCCGAATCCGCGCGGTACATGCCGTAGAGGATGTTCATGAGGGTGGTCTTGCCGGCCCCGTTCTCCCCCACGAGCGCCCGGATCTCGCCCTCGCGCAACTCCAGAGAGACACCGTCCAGCGCTAGGACGTCGCCGAACGACTTGGAGATGTCACGCATGGACACCGCGATCTGCGCCCCATCAGCCACCAGACACCGCCTTCACGTTTGATACGAGGAGGGGCTGGGACGCCACGGCGTCCCAGCCCTCGAGGAGGAACGTCCGCTACTGTGGGTTAATCTCCTCGTGCGTGACTTCCGGGATCTTGAGCTCGCCGGACCCGAGTTTGGCGATGGTGTCGGTGATGTCCTTCTCCACCTCGGCCGACACGCTCCCGCGGAACGGCGCCGCCCTGAAGAAGTCGAACCCGCAGGGGTAGATCTGCTTCTTCAAGGTGCCGTTGCTGAACGCTTCCGCCATCTGCTTGTACATCTTGGCCGCGTCGATCAGGGCGCTGGTCAGGATAGCGTTCGGAGCGTCGTCGTACCAGTCCGCCGCAAAGCCGATCACCTTGGCGTTGCCGGCCTCAGCCGCCTCGAACACGCCGGTGGTCCCCGGACCGCTATCGGCGAAGATCACGTCCACGCCCTTCTGCACCTGCAGGTTGGTCACTTCCTTGTGCTTGGGCAGGTCAACCCAGTCGCCCACCCAGGATACGGTGACTTCGACATTGGGGTTGACCGCCTTGGCGCCTTCGATCGCGCCGCTGAATAAGATTACCAGCGCGGGAACGGGCACGCCGCCGATCAGGCCGATCTTGCCGCTCTTAGTGGCTTTGGCCGCGATGATCCCCACCATGTTGCCGTACTTGTAGAAGTCGGGAACCCACGCCGCCGCGTTGGGCGCGTCCGGCAGGGCGTCCACGGCCGACATCATGACGAACCAGGTCTTCGGATATTGCGCCGGCACGGACTTGAAGGCCTCGCTCTGCCCGGCGTCTGGGAAGATGACCGGGTTGTAGCCCTTCTCGGCGTAGCCGGCCGCGGTCCCAGCCGTCTGCGGGTAGGGCACGCCCTCGGCCACGGCTATTTCCCAGCCCAGGTCGTTCTTGAGGTACTGCACGCCTACCCAGTCGGCGCGGTCCCAGCCGCCGGCCTTGGGCGGGTTGGTGATAGAGAACATCATGCCGGCCTTGACCTTGGCCGCCCCGGTCGTGGTCGTTGCGGGATCTGCCGTGGTGGTGGTGCTGCCGCAACCGGCCACAGCCAGGCCGAGGAGAGCCACGAGCAACAGTACGACCGTCACGATCCAGGTCTTGTTACGAACGATGATCATCGAAAGAACCCCTCTTTCTCCGCTCCATGCGGACCTTGCTACAGAGCCAGTGCTGCTATCGCCGGTGATCCATCACCCCTTTAGGTAGGGTTTGCCCGCGTCCCGTGGGCCACGACCCTTGCCGAAGAGGCCCACGGCGATCAAGGTCATGACGTAGGGAAGCATCAAGTAATAGTACGGGTTGAGCCCCACCCCCGCCGCCTGGGCTCGGAAGGCCAGCGCCTCTCCCGCGCCGAACAACAGGCACGCACCGAAGGCGAGCAGCGGGTTCCAGCGTGCGAAGTACACAGCGGCCAGGGCGATGAAGCCGCGACCCATCGTGAGGTTGTCCGTGAAGCTGCGCACCACCGCGAGTCCGAGGGCGGCGCCTCCAAGCCCGCACAGGGAACCCGCCGCGCACAGCACGATGGTGCGCAGGAGCGTGACGTTGAGACCGGCGGCGTGCGCCGCGTGAGCGCTCTCGCCCGCTGAACGCAGCAGCAGTCCCGGACCAGTGCGGAAGAGGAACAAGTACATCAGCACCACTGCCACGATCGCTATGTACGCGAGGGGAGACCACGACGCGAAGAACCCGATCACCGGCACGTCCTTGAGACCTGGTGCGATCGATTGTAACGTGCCCGGGGCAATCAGCTGCATGCCCTTGTCGATGGTGATCTTGTAGATGAACGAGGTGAGCCCCAGACACGTGCCGTTGATGGCGATGCCCACCACTATCTGGTCCGCCGGCAGGTAGACGGTGAAGAACGATTGGATGACCCCGATCACGGCGCCGGTGATGCTGGCAGCCACTACGGCGATCCAGACATTCTGCGTGAGCACGGCGATCACCACGGCGGTGAGCGCGCCGGCCAGCATCTGACCCTCCACGCCGATGTTCAGCACACCCGCCCGTTCTGCCAGAAGAATGCCGAGCGCGGCGAAGATGAGAGGCACCGCGTCCCGCATGGTGGCGAGGAGGAAGCTGACGATCCAGGAACTCATCTTGTGACCACCACCCTTCTCCTGCTCCTGCCTGCACCTGTCTTCCAGCGTGAGATGCGTATCGCCGCCTGCAGCCCAACATAGATGAGGACCGGAAGTCCCTGGAACAGGCTCACCAGCGCTGCAGGTACGCCGGTCATGGCCTGCATGTTCCTCGAACCCGTCTCCAGGATGGCGAAGATGAAGGCCACCACGAGCACACCCAGCGGGTTGCCGCCCATGAAGCCCACGGCGATACCCTGGAACCCCCAGGACTTGGACCAACCCTCCGCCACCCGAAAGCTGAACGCCAGGATCTGCACCCCGCCCGCCAGGCCCGCGATAGCCGCCCCGATGAGCACAGCCGTCACCATCACGCGGTCCACCTTGATGCCGCCCGCCAGAGCAGCCGACCGGTTGCAGCCCACGGCGGTCGACTGGAGGCCGAAGACCGTGTAGCGCCCCACCAGATACATGAGCACGGCCACGCCCAGCGCGATCAGCACGCCGGCGTTGATCCCCTCGAACAGAGTGGGGAGTCGCACCGCGGTGGATACCAGCTTGGTGGTTCCGTAGAAGGCCTTGGGATCCTTGAGAGGACCCGTAACCATGACATACATGAAGAGGACGCAGGTGAAGTTCATCATGATGGTGGTGGTGACCTCGCTGGCCCCCCGCTGCACGCGCAGGAACAGCGGCACCACTGCGGCCAAGGCACCCGCCACGAGCGAGCCGAGCAGAGCGATGATCATCACGATCCAGCCGGGTGCCGTCACGAAGAGCCCGATGACCACGGCCGCGAGCGCCCCAAGTTCCACCTGGCCCTGGCCTCCGATGTTGAAGAAACCGGTACGTAGAGGGATGAGTACCGCAAGGCCCGTCAGCGAGATGGCCGAAAACTCAGCCAGGGTGGCCAGCACCTCATAGCGCCCCTTCAGAGCGCCCTCGAAGATGGCAACGATCGCCGTCACAGGGTTGGCCCCGGCAACGAGCGCGCAGAGGCCCATCACGATCAACGATAGGATCAGCGTGACGCCGCCTATGAACAGCGGCTGCCACCGCCCCATGGCCACGACCATGATTCGGTCGAAGAGGCTTGACCTGGGGATAGTGGCTGCCGTGCTGGTCATCGCGTCGTACCGCCTCCTCTAGTGCACCCGTGTCCAGTCTATGTCGTCCGCCGCGGCGAAGACCGGGCGCGCCGCCTCCACGGCCGCTCCCCGCTCCAGCGGGTGGTCGAACGAGACAAGCGTCTCCTCCAGGCCCTTGATTCCCTGGAACACGAAGTGGCGCTGCGCACCCACGCCCATGGTCCCGATGCGTAAGTTGTCATCGCCGATCTCGCCGTTCCCGATCGCCACGCCGAAGCGCCCGAGCAGGCGCTGACGAAGGTCGCGTTCGTAGAGCCCCTCGGGGAGGTGGAAGACGGTGACCACCGGAGCCGCCACCTCGTCAGACGCCGCGACCACCCTCAGTCCCATCGCCCGCACGGCCGCCCGCACCGCCGCCGCGCACACCTCATGGCGCCTGCGCGCGTGTTCCAGACCCTCGGTGAACAGGTCCGTGAGAGCCCCGTGCAGGCCCTGCACGACGGGCCCGGAGGGGGACGTCTCGTGCGGCGCCCGGCCGCCGCCATGTGGTTGCGGCGCGTGTTCCCGCCAGGCCAGGTTCATCCCGCGGACTTTCACGTCGTGGTATCTTCGCCACACCGTCAGGTCCAGGCACAGCGAGGTGTTCTCGTCCGGGTCACGGGCGTCCACGGCGGCCCACACCCGAGGGCTCACCCCCACGATGGCCACACCCTGCGGCCCCGAGATGCACTTCTGCAGGCTCGCGAAGGCCAGGTCCACGCCCCAGGCGTCCACCTGGAAATCCATCCCGACCAGCGACGAGATGCAGTCCACCATGAAGAACAGGTCTCGCTCCCTGGCCAGCCACCCCAACTCGGCTATCGGGAAGACCGTCCCGGTGGAGGTCTCCGCGTGGACCGCGTAGAGCCCCCACACACCTGGGACATCCAGCGCCGCCTCCACCGTACCCACGTCCATGGGCCGGCCGTACGGTACAGCAACCACGAGAGGCTCACAGCCCACGATCCGCAGCAGACTCGCCGCCACGCCGCCGAACACGCCGCCGTTCATCACCACCACGACGCGGTCTCCGGCACGGAAGAGGCTCTGCATGCTCGCCTCCATGCCGTAGGTGCCACATCCCGCTATCAGAAGGATGTCGCCCGTGGTCGGCAGCAGCCGCTGCGCCATCCCCAACGTCTCTTCCTCGAGGTCCCAATACCAGGGGTAGTAGATGGGCGCCCACATCTGCTGCGAGAGACCCCGCAGGCAGCCGCTCGACATGGGCGTCTGCCCCGCGCTCATGTTGACCCTCATGCCGGCACCTCCTCTCTCTACCTACCGCTGTGGAGCGGCCCGGCCACGGGCAGGTGGCGCTCCCCACGCAGCCGGGGCCCGTACGATTCCACCGGGAAACCCAAGTTGGCGGAGATGTCCCGGGCGCATCTCTGCACCAGCCGAGCCGTGGTGGCCACCGCCTCGTCCGCGGACCGGAAGTCCGGTCCGGAGATGCTCACGGCCGCCAGGAGTGCTCCGGTATTGTCGAAGATGGGCGCCCCGACGCAGATGATGCCCTCCTCGTTCTCTAGGAGGTCGAGCGAGTACCCGTCGCGCCGGACTTCCTCGAGAGAGGCGAGCACGTCCTCCGGGCGGGTCCGCGTGCGTGGCGTGCGCGCCACGGGCGGGTGGCGTCTAAGCACCGCAACGGCCTCCTCGGCCGGCATGTACGCCAAGAGAGACTTCCCGAGCGCCGTGCAGTGCGCCGGCACGCGCGCCCCGATGCGGGAGGCGATGCGGATGGGGCGCAGGCTGTCCACCTTGCTCACGTAGACCACCTCCCCCTCGTCCAGGACGCCCAGATGGACGGCTTCCTGGGTGTCTTCAGACAGCCGTTTGAGCGGAACGCGGGCCGCCGCCACGAGTTCCGCGCCCTCCAGAAGCCATCCGGACAGCTCTACCACCTTCCAACCTAGGCTGTACTTGCTCGTCTCGGGAGACTGGCGTACGAAGCCGCAATCGTGGAGCGTCGTGAGGAAGCGGTACACGGTGGACTTGTTGAGGCCCACCTGGCGGGAGAGCTCCGAGAGGCCCAGCCCGTCATGCCGCGCCAACACCTCAAGGATATAGAGAGCTCTATCGACTGATTGGATTCTCTTACGGGGCTGGTTCACTATGTGGCACCTCGGTTCAAACCGTACAACGATGTCCGGGCCAAAGTCAAGAACAGGGAACCGCGCTCGATCGAGCCCGCCCGGGCCCACGCACCGGCGGCGCCCGAGTCATCGGGCGGGGGCGCCTTTCAGCCGGCCGCAGGTCGCCTCGCGACTACCAGCCGGGCCTTCCCGCGTGTTCACTCTGGTGCTCATCCGGGCAAAGGGGGGTAGCCGGTTAGCTCCTCCTCCCCTGGCTCCGGCTCCAGTCGTAGCCGAACGTCAGCTCAGCCTCGGTGAGCGGCCCGGCAACCACGGCTTGCTCGATCAGGCGACGGAAGACGAGCCCACGACTGCCGGAGCTGCGTCTGTTGAAGCGGAACGTGAACTCCTCCAGGTAGGACTGCTGGTGGGCCGGGGTGACAGAGCCCTGATGCGTGCCCAGGATCCAGCGTTTGAGGAGGGCGGCGACGCGGTGCACGCCGGGCATCGAGACGTGGGCTGGATCGCCCGACGAGGAAAGCACAGTCCGCTCGTGCACGTACCCGTGCCTGAGCAGGCCGTTGTACCCAGTCCAGCCGTCCATGCGCACGGTCACTCCCTGGGCGATGACGTCGCCTGCAAAGGGCTGGAGGCTCGCGCCGGAGACATCGGGGACGTGGCGCATCCGCAGGCGCCCGAATCCCTTGGGCTCCTTGACCTCGACGGCGATCACAAGGAGATGCGGGCGTGAGAAGCCACTCGAAAGTCCCGCCGCGATGAGTCCGATAAGACGCTGGGTAGGCGCATGAACCTGCTGACCCTTCTCGGCATCGCCGTGGGCCTGGCGATGGATGCCTTCGCCGTCTCCATCGGCATCGGTCTGAAGCAGTGCTAGGTAGGCACCCGGACGACGGTCCGCCTGGCGTGGCACTTCGGCCTCTTCCAGCTCCTCATGCCGATCCTCGGGTGGCTCGCGGGTCTCTCTCTGGAGCGCTGGATCAGCGGCGTGGACCACTGGATCGCCTTCGGGCTGCTGGCCGCCATCGGCGGCAAGATGATCTACGAGGCGATCTACGGCGACGAGGAGAAGCGCGCCGAGAAGGACCCCACACGCGGCGCGTCGCTGGTCGTGCTGTCGGTGGCGACGAGCATCGATGCTCTCGCCGTCGGCCTGTCGCTGGCGCTGCTCGGCGTGCAGATCTGGTATCCGGCGGTGATCATCGGCGTGGTCGTGTTCGCCTTCACGGCGGTGGGTCTGCACATCGGCCGTCGCTTCGGCTCGTTGCTCGGGAAGCGGATGGAGATCGTCGGCGGCCTGGTCCTGATCGGCATCGGCGTCAGGATCCTCGTCGATCACCTGTTCTGACCGCGGACGGGCCAGACGGGATGGGCGCCCTCAGGCGACGGTGTTGTGCAGCTCCCCGACGCCTTCGACGACGATCGTGACAGTCTGACCGGCGGCCAGCGGGCCGACGCCGGGCGGCGTACCGGTCATCAGCACGTCGCCGGGCTCCAGGGTCATGATGCCGCTCGCGAACGCGAGCAGCTCGAGCGGCCCCACGAGCATGTCGCCGACGAGGCCGTGCTGGACCTCGGCGCCGTCGAGCAGCGCGCTCACGCGCGCTTCCGGCGACGGCGCCTCGGCCACGATCCACGGGCCCAGCGGGCAGAAGGTGTCGAAGC
>Ga0209840_1000037_pt1 | contig 30844 bp, 30 predicted proteins | sample PersoiDNA2013190_FD_185802 | JGI IMG/M metagenome (GOLD analysis project Ga0209840, IMG submission 185802) | Permafrost soil microbial communities from the Arctic, to analyse light accelerated degradation of dissolved organic matter (DOM) -... | ecosystem: Environmental > Terrestrial > Soil >... | reverse complement strand
GACTGCGATAGTCCTCTGCCAGCTCCTTGTTTCCCGCTTCCTCGTACGACTCGCTCATTTCCCAGAACAACTGCTGTCGAAGATCGAGATCTGGCTGGTCGGCTTCGAGGTCCAGCGCCTGCTGGAACAGGACGACGGCCCGCTCATGGTTCCCATCGAGTGCGCTCGCATCGCCGATCGTCTGCAGTGCACGCGCCTGAAAAAGCTTATCGTGCAAAGCCTTGCCAAGAGCACCGCCCTTTTCCGCCAGCTCACGTGCCTTGACTGCGTCTCCCTGAGCGATGGCCACCTGGCTCATGATGAGAAGAGCATCGGTTTCGAGGTCCTTGTTGCCCATACTCTTCGATGTGGCGCAGGCAACCTGGAAGTAGTGCATCGCCTTGTCCCACTCCTCCATCTCCGTATACATGCCACCGAGGTCACTCGCGTAATGGAGCGTGAGCTCAGGATCCACCGGCAAGTCCTTGGCCAGAGCTTCGGCCTTCAATGAGAAGGTAATGCCCTTCTCCATCTCGTCGAGCATGCCGTACAACGGACCCATGTTGACATAGACGTGGGCCAAGCCGGCATTATCATGCTTGGCCTCGTACAGCACGATCGCCCTGTCCAGCAGGGCCAGCGCGGGTTTGAACTCGTCCTGCTCCGCAAGAACCACCGCGGCATCCAGCAACGCGGTCGCAGGCGGCGTGCCCACCGGACACGCCTGTTCCACCTTCTGAACGAAGTCCTTGGGGTCCTTCTTGAACGAACGCGTCAGCTCGGCGAGGCGTTCCCGCTGTCTCCGGTCCTTGCGGTCTTCGGCACTGCTGCTCATGGGTTCTCTGCTCTTGTCTGTCATGCTTGGTCCTCCTGTGCTGCTCTGCCGCGGCTACGCGCGCGGACTGGCCAGCTGACCCGCGGCAAACGCGATCGCGCGCCGCATGTATGCCTCGTCGAACCCGCTTACAACGGCTGGTGTTTCAAACACCCGGTGCGGGATAGTCAATTTGTTGAAGTCGAAGCCGTTCGCAAACTTGAACGCGAACTTCGCCCGATAGATATCGTCTGCGGTTGCTGCCAGTTGTTCGGCGGTCAGATTGTACCCCGCGGCGGCAAGCGCCCGCAGTGTCAACTCCGGCGTGTAGATGCCACGGGCAAAGAAACATACTGTGAGCGAACTCAGCACCTGGCGCCAGCGCTCCTCGTCCATGAGCTTCTGAGCTAGCTGTTCGGCCGGAATGAGTCCCTTGATCAGCTCCTTCTGGTCGATGGCATAACCGGCATTGTCCAGATGGCTGTGACGTGCTCCCAACATGAACCCCAGGTAGCCGGCCGGGCCCGTGTGGTATCCGGGCATCTCGTTACCACCAAACGCCATGGCAAAGTCGGCGCCACCATAACGGGCAGCTGCTGCGTCGACACCACGGCTCAGGATGTTCCAGAACTCGTTGGACTTGCTGGTGATGGCCTCGACGCCTGCGACATAGCCGTCGACCTTCCCGAACTCAAGCTTCATGCCGCCCGTGTCCTGTTCCGTGACCAATCCCTTTTCCATTGCTTCGGTCGCCCAGGCCAGGCACACGCCGGCGCTCATGGCGTCCAGTCCCAGAACTTCCACCTCATCCATGAGGCTCAGCACCTGCTCAGGATTGCTGAGGCCAAGCATCGAGCCGAGCGCATAGATAGGCTCATAGTCATAGGAGATCATCGTCGTCTTGTAGTAATAGGCCTCATCCTGATAGGGTTCGCGCAGCGCCGCGATGTGGATACACGCGACGGGGCAATGCGAGCAGGCCAGGCGACGGCCAAGGTAATGCTCAGCATAGTGCTCCCCCGAGATGGCTTCAGCAGACTCGAAGCGTCCCGCCTGCACGTTGCGTGTCGGCAGCCCGCCGAGCGCAGACAGTGGCTGGATGTTCTCCGCTGTTCCCAGATCGTGGTACTTCTTCATGACGGGGCTGCTGACCGCCGCGGTGTTGATCTCGTCGTAGAGTGCCCGATACGCGACCTTGTCCGCGACTTCAAGCGTCCGATTGCCGGATACCACGACGGCCTTGAGCTTCTTGCTGCCAAAAACCGCCCCCATGCCGAGCCGCCCGAAGTGCCTGTAGGTCTCCGTGCTGACGTCGGCGTAGGTCACCAGGTTCTCCCCTGCACGACCGATGCGCATGATGCTGCGCAGACCTGCCGAGCTCTCGCTCTGCCGTATGATGCGCCCAGCGGTCACGCTGGATCTCATGCCCCACAGTGTGGTGGCATCGTGGAAGTATGCCTTGCCTTCCTCGATGCTGAGGTACCCCGGATTGGTATTGGCGCCGGTGATGACGATTGCGCCGATCCCCGACATCCGGATGGCTACCGCGCTACGGCCTCCCGCGTGCGATTCGCCCAGGTTGCCGGTGTGTGGCGACTTGAACATCGCCACGGTCTTGGACCCGAGAGGGAAGAGTCCATCCAGAGGTCCGGTCGCAAGCACGATAGGCGCCTCGGGGGCCAGCGGATCCATGCCTGCTGGGCAATTCTCGGTCAAGAGCTGGATAGCGACCCCCGCCCCTCCGAAATACTTCCCAAACAGGTCCTCACGACGCTCTACCCACGAGCGTTTCTTGCTCAGGTCGACGTACAGGACGTTGGCAAGTGGATCATTTGGCAGCATTGGGGACCTCCTCGCGGCGTTCTTCGAGCGCCAGCACTCCATGCGGGCAGTACTTGGCACAGTAGCCACAATGCACACAGATGATCGGCTTCTCTGCTTCTTTGTCCCAGAAGATGGCGCTGACGATGCACGCTTGTTGGCACAGTCCACAGCCCGTGCACTTCGAAGGGTTCAGAAGGACTCCTCCGCCCTTGCGCAGGACCAATGCATCCTCCGGGCACACCTTGGCGCACGGGGGGTCCTGGCATGCTCGACAAACGACCACCGAAAGACCATGTTCCATGCCGCCCACGGACTTGACGTGGATTGCCGTCTTGCCCATTCCCGCATAGCCCAGCCGGCGAGTGCACGCAAACATGCATATCTGGCAGCCTGTACAGCGTTCCGCGTCAATGACGGATAGTCTCATGGATTCTTCTCCTTGCACTGCTGCGTTGTTGGTGGCTACATCCGCCTGATCATTTATAGTATATGTCCAGTATAGCTATGTCATGCATACATAGTGACTTATCCAATATACACGTGAATCGTTCCTTCAACTCATGAAGCACAGAACCGATTGCTTCCAGGCCAGAAGCCGCTCTCCAGGACCACAATAGTCATCGACCATCAAAACCAGACAGTCAAGTTTCCCTTTCTGGCGAGCCTGCAGCTCTGTGGTTCGTATAAGGTCTGGTTTGGATATACTTTCTTTACAGTACGAGGAGGTTCTGATGGAACAGTTTCATGAGACGATGGCGGGGGCCACGGTCACACGGATGCCGGTCGGCCCCCTGCTGACCAATTGCTATCTGGTGCAGTCAGGGACGGAGCTCATGCTGGTGGACCCGGGCATGGTTTGGAACCGGGAGCTTGAGGAAGTGGCCACCGTCATCGAGAGCGCTAACGCCCGCCTCCGGTGGATCGTCTGTACCCACGGGCATTTCGATCACATCTCGGGTGTCGACACGGCGATGAAGCGTTTCCCAGACGCAACACTGCTCATGGACCCGCAGGAAGTTGAACTTGCCAGAGACCCGGTGGCGAACTACGCCACACAGATGGGGTCCACATTCGCCATGTACGCTGAGCCATCTCCGCTGATTGCCGGGCAGGAAGTACCCCTGGGGCTCATCACCTATCGCATCGCGACCATATCGGGGCATACGCCTGCCAGCAGCGTGCTCATCGCGGGAGACCACGCATTCGTCGGAGACACGCTGTTCGCCGGTAGCGTCGGTCGCGCGCCCAACCAGAAAGAGTTCGAACAGCTGCTTGACGGGATACGCGTGACCCTCATGACGCTCCCCCCGGCGACCCGCATCTTCCCGGGGCACGGAGAACCGACGAGCATCGCTACCGAACTGGGCGCGAATCTCTGGCTGTAGGCAGTTGCGGGAGCGAGAACCAGGTTGTTGCGCCCCAGTGTTCTGGCGTCAGATACCAGATCTGCACATTCCTCCTTTGGGCCATCACTATGCCGGTGGTATCATGAATTGATAGAAGACACAGTTCACGGAGGTTGACATGATCGACGTTTTTGTTATCGGTGGCGGACCTGGAGGGTACGTCGCTGCAATCAAGGTAGCTCAGCTGGGTCTGTCGGTCGCGCTGGCAGAAGAGGCCGACATGGGCGGGGTCTGCACAAACTGGGGTTGTATCCCTACCAAGACAATGCTGGCCAGCAGCAAGCTCTTCACACGCATGCAGGAGGCTCGCAAGTTTGGTCTGACTGCTGATAACGTGGGTGTTGACTTCGGTGCCGTCATGACCCGAAAGGACCAGGTCGTCGTCCGGTTGCGCAAAGGCATTGAATTCCTGATGAAGAAGAACAATATCCAAGTGTATAAGAGCCGTGCAACACTCAAAGACCCTACTCATGTCTGCATCGACGCGACCAGCGAGGTCGTTGAAGCGAAGAACGTCATCATTGCCACCGGCAGCTCTCCCATCAAGTTTCCCCCTTTCACCGACCCGGGCATCTGGACCAGTGACGACGTCTTCCGCAACAGGGAGCAGCCGAAGGAACTTGTTGTCATCGGTGGCGGTGTTATCGGCGTCGAGATGGCGACATTCTTCAGCGCCATCGGGACGAAGGTCACCATCGTCGAGCTCATGCCGCATATCCTGCCTGTCGAGGATGAGGACGTAGCACTGGCCCTCGCTGCAACCCTCAAGAAGCGAGGTATCACCATCATCACCGGGGCGAAGACCCAGTCGGTCACGCCCACGGAGACTGGTTATAGCCTGACACTCGATGTGAACGGCGCCACACAGGAAGTCCATGGTGATCACGTTCTGCTTTCTATCGGACGGCGGTCGAACGTCGGTCCAGAACTGGAAGCGGCAGGGATCACCCTGTCCAAGAAAGGTATCGTCGTCGACGACCACATGCACACCAGCGTCCCCGGCGTCTATGCTGTCGGTGACGTGAAGGGAACCTACATGCTGGCACACGTCGCCGAGAAAGAAGGAGTCGTCGCGGCCGAGAACATCGCCGGGCACGACGCTCACATGGTCTATACCGCCGTCCCTTCGGTCGTGTTCACCGACCCGGAGATCAGCGTCGTGGGCAAGAGAGAATACGAACTCAAGGCAGAAGGAATCCCGTACAAGGCAGGGACATTCCCTGTCAGCGCCAGCGGCAAGGCCCGAACGATGGAGGAAAGCATCGGTTTTGCGAAGGTCCTGACACATGCCGAAACCCGCGAGATCCTGGGGATCGCCCTCTATTGCCCCGAAGCCACCGACCTCGTCATGGAATCGGTCCTGGCCGTACAGTTCGGGATGACGGCTGAGAAACTGCTTGAGGCGATTCACCCGCATCCGACGATGACGGAGATGATCATGGAGGCCGCAGAAGGCTCGATCGGACTACCCCTGCAAATGTGAACCCCATAGTGCCTGACCCCAAGGGGATTCACAATTGAGGACCAGCGGTTGCCCGGGCACGTTGTGCATCACGGAGTAGGTGGAGGACGGCTTTCTCCTCCTCCACCGCTTGCTCCCCGGCAAAGTCTACGTCATAGACACGCCAGACAAGGCCTTCAATGTCAGGAGACGGCGCGGCACGATGAACAAGCTCGAGAAGCGTCTCGCCGGGCAGTCGCCGTTCTCCGACAAGGTCCTCCAGCGCTGAAGCGAGCCGGCCACGCCTGTCCTCCACCCGGCGGCGCAGGAACAGGAATGCCAGGGCGGCTGCAACCACAATACCGGAAAGGACACGCCAATCGCGCAGCAAACGTGACGCCACCCTCCGGAAGGACTCGAACGCAGAGGTGATGGCACGGCCGCTGCCCGTAAAGAACCGGCCGAGACTGTTGGCAGTCTGCACCTGCCTAGCCAGGTCATACGTGACGACGTTCCGGTACCAGGCCATGCGAACGGTGTCCAGGATATTTGTGATCAGCGACACTTGCTGGAAGGAACTGGGCGTCGGGTCGTAGCGGACCCAGGTGTCCCCGTCCAGGACTTCCACCCATGTGTGCGCGTCCTTGGCCCGCACAATGAGATACCCTGAAGCTTTGTTCCACTCTGTGGCCACAAAACCTGATACCAGGCGAGCGCGGATACCCTGGGCACGCAGCAGCAACACCATGGACGTGGCAAAGTGCTCGCAGTACCCGGTATGCCGGTTGACGACGAAGTCCTCGACCGACGTTGCTGTCGGGTTCAGTGAATACTCATAGTTAGCAAGGAGATAGTCGCGAGTCGCCTGCGCCTTGTCTCTGACCGTCAGACCCCGCACGACGCGTGCGGCAATGTCCCTGAAAGCCTGCGAAAGCTCTGGGACCTGAAGGTACCTGTCCAGCAATGCCGGTCGGCGAGCCACGAGACTGTCGACAGGGAACGTGTCCTGATCGAGTGACGAGACGTCATACCGGATGGTCTTGTAGTAGGGCGCATCCGTGAACAGGTTGCCCTCTGCGTCGCGGCGGAGGTACTGGAACTGCCCTCGCAGGCCGGTAATGTGTTCCAGCCCAAAGACGACGTCCGTCCCGGTCGGCTCGAGGTAGACGGTCGTTTGCGTATCGGGCTGCTGGTCGCTTACTATGAACGAATCGATCCCGGAGGACGCGTACACGGACTCGGGGTGACCGGCCGCGACTAGCCATTGCTTGCCACTAAAGGTCGTGTAGCGCATGCCCGAGATGTAGGCGGGCAGGGGCAACCGGGACCCACCCTTCCCGGGATCGATACGCATGACAACGGTATTGTCCTGCTGTACCTCCCCAGGAGTGATCGTGACGTCCTTGGAGAAGCCTGTCGTCTGGGTCGCCAGCGCGGGACTGCCTTTGATATAGCCCAGTGTCCACCGCGGAAGGGCAAAGAACACGCCAAACGCAAATACAAACGACACGAGCGCAGACACGACGATGGCGCTATAAAATCCCCGACCGATGTGCGGGACCCTGCCTTCGAATTGGGCCATGATCAGCAGGACAGTCGCGATCAGAAACTCGGCGAGCAGCAAAAGCCCGAACGCCACCGAGATGGACCCGGCGGCAGACAGGACAGTTACGAAGACAGCGATGAGCACCAGCCCCTGATAGTCGCGCGTATTGTCCGTCAAGACGAATCGACACACCATTGCTGCCAGCATCGCCTGCGCCAGGAGGGCGAAAAGCTGGGTCCCCAGGACCATGAGGACGAGAAACCAGACGAGGGGGAGTGCTTCGAGGGCACGCCGTCCCCAGCGCCCATGAACATGCCCGGCCAGAAGCAGGGCTACGACGAATGCGACGGCATACAGAGCATACCAGGGCTCGACGATGGACAGAAACCCGCACGCCGTAAGGCCGAGCAGAAACGCCAGCACGCGCCGGATGTCCAGCGGGCTCCTCATGGGGCGCCGTTCACGAAGCTAATGTCTTCGTGTGTGAAGCTGTGCAGAGGTCCAGGATGGGGTGGGTCCTCGGTGAGTTCCGCCAGGGCCAGCAGTTCCATTGCCTGCTGCCACGCCCTGCGGTCACGTCCGTCCAGAAACGATCCAGGAAGCGCAAGCGCGATGGCCTCTCCCGACTCAAAAACTGACGTCAGGCCACTCGCGATCTTGGAGACCCCCAGTTCGAACGCCTGGCTGTCAGGCCACGCACCCCTTGCCGTATCGAGGTAGAACACGGTCTCCTGCTGGTACCTGGCTTCCTGTTCCACGACGTAAGGGTCGCCCCTCCGCGCCGACACCTTCCAGTCGATGTGGCGGGAATCGTCTCCCACATGGTACCTGCGTAGAGAGAAGAAATCGCCGTCGCCGCCTGCCCTCGCCCTCTCGAGACGGTGCTCACCCTGTTCGTCCTGTCGCTGCAGAAGGACAGGGTGGACCGGTGGGTATACGATCAGCTCGCCGCCGACAGCTACGTCTCTGCGCATCTCGACGATACCGAAGGGGAACGCGGACGCGATGTCCGCCCGCAATCCCGTCACACGGCCACGCGTGGGCAGGGTAAGCGTGACCGGAAGTTCCACGGCAGAACGAGCGCCCACAAAGGGAACACTCAGCGATACAGTCTCTCCACCCGCTCGGACGTCAACGCGTGCGAAGAACAACGGGAACGAACCAGTATTGCGAACCCGGACGGCCAACGACGCCGGACGACCTGCATAGACCTCGTCCACCGTGTCGAGCGAGACCTCGAGATGACGAAGGTTGGCGACCGACAGCAGTCCCGAGAAGATGAGGGCAGAAAGAAGTGCGCTGAAGACAAGATACAGTAGGTTGTTGCCCGAGTTGATGGCGACCGCCCCGATGCCGATGATGGCAAGGAAAAACAACAGGCCGCTGCGCGTCAACCGTTCAGCCCGGTGGTATTTCCTGAATCGCACCTCGACCAGACTCATGGTGCTCCGGCTGCCGGAGACCCCCGTCACGCAGGCGCCGGCACCTGCTCAAAGATGCGGTCGATATCGGCGCGCGATGCCCCTTTTCGACTACCACGACGCAGGATGCGGTGAGATACCACGTAGGGAGCCATCGTCTTGACGTCGTCAGGGACGACGAACGTGCGACCCTGAAGCAGCGCCCATGCGCGAACTGCCTTGAGCAGATCGATCGCGCCCCGGGGGCTGACGCCCACCTCGAACAGCGTCTCGGAACGGGTCGCGCGCGCAAACGTGAGGAGGTAGTCCAGCATCGCCGGCGCCACCGTCACCTCGTCGACCGCAGCCTGTGCGTCCAGCACCTGCTGGACTGAAGCTACCGGCTGCAGATTGATGGAATGCTGCCGTACGGGGCGTTCGGTCAGGATCCGGCGTTCCGCCTCGACGTCTGGGTATCCAATGCCCATGCACAGCTGGAAGCGGTCCAGTTCGCTCTCGGGAAGAGGATATGTACCCGCATACTCGATGGGATTCTGCGTGGCAATGACAAAGAACGGGTCCGGCAACTCCCATGTCATCCCGTCGATGGTGATGCGTCGATCGTTCATGGCTTCGAGAAGCGCGGACTGGGTTTTGGGACTGGCCCTGTTGATCTCGTCGGCCATGACGACGTTCGCGAAGATCGGGCCGCGCCGAAACCGGAACTCCCCGGTAGCAGCCTCATAGATGTTGACACCAAGGATATCGGCGGGAAGGAGATCAGACGTGAACTGGATGCGGCTATAGGAAGCGCCGATGGATTGCCCCAGCGCCTGTGCCAGCGTCGACTTTCCGACGCCCGGAACGTCCTGCAAGAGCAGGTGTCCACCTGCGATCATGGGAACCAGGGCCAACAGGACCTGCTCATGCTTGCCCCGCACCACAGTCTCGACACTGGCCGCTATCGCGGTCACCGTATCCGTCGCTACCTGCAGTCTATCTGTTTTCTCGCTCACATCCGCTCCTCTCTTGCTTAGGTTATACGACAATTGAGAAAGAACTGCAAACCTGTGAACAGCCACGTCGCCCTGCTGGAACAACCGGCCGATGTCAGTCTTCATGGGAATTTTGCGTCATCAAACCTCACAGATTGTGATAAAGCCTATCACACGGCCTTGCTTGTATCAAATGCCGCACTTCGTATGATTGTGCACGGTCACGGAGGGGAAGGCTGCGGCTTTCCCTCACCATCCAACATTCCTCGGAGAGCGGACAGCTTCGGTTGCCTGCTCTCCAGGTCTTCCGCGCGCACTCTCAGCTCCCAGCGTCTTCGCAGTAACTAGTCTGATGCCTCCCGCCTTTTCGGAATATACTGTAACGAAATCATACACGACGAAAACCAAGAGGCATGCATGAATATGATCCGCAAAAGAGAAGAGCTCGGACGCAATGTCGTCAGATATGTTGTCGACGCACCGCTCGTCGCAACGCACAGGAAACCCGGGCAGTTTGTCATCATCCGCGTGACGGACCACGGTGAGCGGATCCCGCTGACGATTGCCGACGCAAACCCCGAGATGGGGACCATTTCGCTGATCGTCCAGTCCGTGGGCAAGACCACGCGTGAGATGGCCATGCTGAGACCCGGAAATGCCATCCACGACATCGTGGGCCCTCTGGGCAGACCGACGCATATCCAGCGGTTCGGAACCGTGCTGTGCATGGGCGGCGGTATCGGAATAGCCCCGCTCTACCCTATCGCGAAGGGCATGAAGGAAGCCCGCAACCATGTCATCACAGTCCTCGGAGCCAGAACGTACGACCTGCTCATCCTCGAAGACGACATGCGCAATGTCAGCGATGAGCTCATCGTCACGACCGACGATGGATCATACGGCACCAAGGGACTCGTGACCGACGCGATCCGCTCTCTGGTGAACGGTGGAACCCACATCGACCAGGCTGTCGTCATCGGTCCTCCTCTCATGATGAAGTTCACGTCTCTTCTCACCAAGGAACTCGGTATCCCCACGATGGCCTCCCTGAATCCCATCATGATCGACGGGACCGGCATGTGCGGCGGATGCCGCGTCACCGTGGGTGGCGAGATCAAGTTCGCCTGCGTGGACGGCCCCGAGTTTGATGCGCACGAGGTAGACTGGGACAGCATGATCCGTCGTCTCGGGACCTACCGCACAGCGGAGCAGGTTGCTGCTGACCGCTATGACCACGAGTGCCGCGTCGGCCTGGACGCCGGGGAATTACGATGAACGCTGCTACTCGGTTCAAGCTGCCACCCGTCGTCATGCCCGAGCAGGACCCTGTCGAACGCGTCCACAACGTCCGCGAGGTGCCACTGGGGTTCACCCCCGAGATGGCGTTGCAGGAAGCGCAGCGCTGCCTTCATTGCACCAACCAGCCCTGTGTGGAGGGGTGTCCCGTCGGCGTGCGCATTCCCGAGTTCATCCAGGCCATCGAGTCCTGCGACTATCTCGCCGGGATAGGAATCATCAAGCAGACCAACCTGCTGCCGGCCGTCTGCGGGCGTGTGTGCCCCCAGGAAGACCAGTGTCAGAAGAACTGCACGGTAGGCAAGGCGCACCGAGACGTCGGGCAGGCTGTGCAGATCGGCCAGCTGGAACGATTCCTGGCCGACTGGGAACGGGAGAACCACGCGGCAGTCATCCCCCAGATTCCGTCCGCGAGCGGCAAGCGAGTGGCTGTCATCGGCAGCGGTCCCGCGGGACTCACCGTGGCCGGCGACCTCATCAAGCTGGGGCACGCCGTCACCGTGTTCGAAGCGCTGCACATGCCGGGAGGCGTCCTGGGATATGGCATCCCCGAGTTCCGTCTGCCAAAGGAGATCGTCTATCAAGAGGTTGCCTACCTGACCACGCTGGGCGTCGACTTCCAGTACAACATGGTCATCGGCAAGTCCATAACGGTCGACGAAGTGCGCAAGGACTACAACGTCATTTTCATCGGGAGTGGCGCCGGGCTTCCCAATTTCCTGCACATCCCGGGCGAGAACCTGCTTGGCGTGTATTCCGCCAACGAGTACCTGACACGCACCAACCTCATGCACGCCTACGACGAGAACTCCGACACTCCCATCCTGCGTGGTAAGTCCGTGGCGGTCCTCGGCGGCGGCAATGTCGCCATGGACTCGGCCCGGACGGCGCTGCGGCTGGGAGCCCTCAGGGTCATGGTCATCTATCGACGCTCGGAGGAGGAGATGCCCGCCCGTAAAGAAGAGTATCACCATGCAATCCAGGAGGGAGTCGAGTTCCATTTTCTCCAGAACCCCGTGGAGATCCTCGGCAACGGTGAGGGATGGGTCACCGGCCTGACTGTACAGAAGATGCATCTCGGGGAACCGGACGCATCTGGTCGCAGGCGCCCCCTGCCCATAGCCGGCCAGACCAGTAATGTCCCTGCGGATGTCGTCGTCGTGGCTATCGGCAACGACCCCAACCCGCTGATCCCCGCCGCCCTCCCGGGTCTGCAGGTGAACAAGCATGGGGGGATCATCACCGACGAAGACACCATGGAGACCTCGGTTCCGGGAGTCTTCGCAGGTGGCGACATCGTGCTGGGCGCTGCAACAGTCATCCTGGCCATGGGCCAGGGTCGCAAAGCTGCACATGCCATCCACGCCTGGCTCACAAGGACTACCGAGACATCCTGAGGGTAGATCGGACATATCGAAAGCATTCATGGGCCGGAGTAAGTGTTCCGGCCCTTTTCACTGTCCTTGCACTGCGGCCTGTCTGCTCTTGCCGCAAGCTTCTGGTGGGTCAAGAGACGCTACCGTTCCGTCGCCTGGCTGATGACGATGTTTGCCACGGTCACGGTCGTGGCGACTCAGGTCCTCAAGCAGCATGTTATCGCGGACACGGTCGGCAGTCTGCTCGCCATTGCGCTGTACCTTCTGACCTATCGCATCTTCAACTTGAAGACGGAACACTGAGCCTCCGCTGGTCAGACGATCCATAATGGTATTACCTGCATTCCTCTGTCTTGCATTCCTGCCTGTCTCGCAGAGAATGAATGAAGAGGATTTTCTCCAGGAGGTGCCGCATGGCAGATGACGCATTGTTCGACAGCAAGGCCGACACTTATGATAGCTGGTACATGACACCCTTGGGCGCCTATGAAGACGAGCTCGAAAACGCGCTGGTCTTCAAGCATGTAGGCGTAGTGCGGGGCAAGACCGTTCTGGATGTCGGATGTGGCACCGGATTGTACAGTATCCGGTTGTCCGAAGGCGGCGCCGACGTTACTGCCGTCGACATCTCCTCGAAGATGATCGAGATAGCGCGCCGCAAGGCCCAGGTCCGCAGTCAGTACATCTGGTACGAGCAGGCCGACATGGCCAAACTCCCCTACGAAAACAGGACCTTCGACATGATCGTGTCGATTACTGCGCTCGAGTTTGCCGCAGACCCACTGCTGGCCCTCATGGAAATGGCCCGGGTACTACGACCGGGTGGCAAGTTGGTCGTCGGCGTCCTCAACAACGATTCTCCATGGGCCGACGCTCGCCGTGAACACGCCAAACGCGAGGAGTCCATCTACGGGACAGCCCATTTCTTCTCGTCGTCCGACCTGCGCTTGCTGTTCCACCGGACGGGTACCTTTGGCGCCCTGACGATGGAAAGCTGCATCCACACGTTTCCTGACGTGGACGAGTTCCAGGACAGTACCGCCTCGCGGCAGGAACTCTTCGGCCGCATGTTCAGGCCGCTGACCGGCGCGTTCCTGGTCGGCACCGCGCGTAAGCGTTAGAGTCCCGGGGGAGAATCCGATGCTTGTCCGTGACTACATGACGCACGACCTCGTAACAATCGAGCCCGAGGCACGGTTGTCCGATGCTCTCAACATAATGCGCGCCCACAACGTCCACCGTCTTCCTGTCGTCGAAGACAACCTGTTGATCGGCATCGTCTCCGAGAAGGACCTGCTGTACGCACTACCCTCCGTAGACCGACCCATCAGCTGGGTGGAAGCTAGCGCCCAAGCTGCCGCCCTTCCTGTACGTCAGGTCATGCAGCACGGTGTGGTCACGGTCTGTCCTGACTGCCCCATCGAGTTGGCTGCTGCCACCATGACTGACCACAAGATCGGTGTATTGCCCGTCGTGAGCCCTCCGGAGTCGCATACACTTGTGGGAATCATCACCGAGACGGACATCTTCAGGTTGTTCGTCGAGATGCTCGGTTCCCGCGCACCGGGTGTCCGCGCATCTCTTGAAATAGACAACCGCAAGGGCGCTCTCGCCTCGCTGTTCAACCGTATCGTCGAAGCGGGCGGGCTCGTCACTACCGTGTCGTCGTTCCCTACAACATCACCACATCGTCTCCGGATCATCCTCAAGGTGGCAGATGTAGACCAGAACACAATGCGCAGTCTCCTCAAGCCGGAGGAGACAGTGATCGACCTGCGCGAAATCCAAGGATCTCGCTAGACCAGCTCCTCTTCGCAGGACAGTGGAAGGGCCGGCGGGTTCCGCTCCTCACGTTTGATCCGCCGCACCAGCTAGATCGCTTTCGAGATCGTCAGCCCCCCTGAGGACTTTTGTTCAATCCGAAGGGCGCAATCCCTCGGTCACTAGGTCTATGCAAACTGGTATACCCAGCTACTAATGCTTGGCGAAGAAATAATCAGCATCATTCTTTGCCAGCTCGCTCGTCTCTGGGTCCGTAGTCACGTTAGCTAATGCCTGCAACGTCCTGGCAGTAGCTAGATTATCGCCTTTGTGTGCCTTAAGCGCGTTAGCTTGCCTCACTTCAGCCGGTTCGTCTTTGTGCCAGTTCATTTCCACATTATGCTGGTACCATTTTTCACTTCCAGGCGTTTTGCCAGGTTTCCCTTTGTCTTTGGTGTAGTAGGAGGTACCTTTGACCATGGTGCCGTCTTTACGTACATAAGCTTTACGGGTCACTTTTATTTGAGCCATTTCTTTCTATCCTCCTTTGCTGATAACGAATGACTTAGTATAGACTTAGTATATTTTTTTGCGACAGGTTCCTCTTCGGGCATCATTTTATGTATCCTGGAGGAGAGACATGACTTCCTTCTCGCACATCTCGGAGGCGTTCTCGAGGGTGACCCCATGAACAATGGTCTCGTCGACCTTGACCGGAACCGCTTCGGCACACAGCCCAAGACAAAAAGAGCTCTTCAGCTCGACGACGTCCTCAAGCTGGTGCTCCTGGATTTTTCTACGGAAGATTTCGACGATGAATTGTGCGGACTTCAGATGACATGCGCTTCCCATGCAGATGTACAGTGACTTCATGGCTGTTCCTCCTTTTCGATGTGGACGGGCACACCCTTGTACGCGGGGGTATGCGCAACCGGATCAGTGTTGTTGGGCACGAGAATGTTCAGCGGAGTATCCTGAAAATGGTTGGGGATAAAGACAAAGCCCCGGGGAACGGCCACGCTGATCTTGGCAGGCGTCACCAGAAAGCCCCGTTCCGAAGTAACGCGCACCCGATCGCCATGGACGATGTCCATCTGAAGGGCGTGTCAACTCATGAGAAAATATACCTGAAGCATCAGGTCGTAGACTCATCTAATAAGTACGCGTAGTTACCACGTTTCTTGATGACCAGGGGTTGTCTTCTCTTGACCATCTCGTCCAGTTGTTCCTGGTCAATACATCCCTCGGATACAACAACATCCTCGGGAGTGGAGAATCTCATGGCGCCCCCGAGGATGTTGGTCCAATCCGAGGGGTGCTTCTAGACTGGTCAGGTCCAGCTCTGCACGAGTGGCCAGGAGATGCTTCTTCGTCTCTTCGGGAACATCCATCCGTGCCAGCATCCTGGCACAGGGGACAGCACCCCTCCGAGTACACCCCTCGGATACAAGAACATCCTCGGGGGATGGGACGAAAGTTCTCAGGGGTCTGTGCTTGGTCATACACCTTGGTGATATGGCTCCCGGTCCTCACCTTGGAGAGGAGTTCCTGGCTAAGAAGGAACCAGTTCACCAGGAGATGCAGGGAGCGGTACAGCCGGTTCAGGAGATCAATCTCAGTCTGACTGTCATGCCGGTCATATCCCACGAACTTGCGGATGACCGAGTCGTTCTTCTCTTCGACATGGGAATTGTCATTCTTGTGATACGGACGGGACCGGGTGAGGGTGATCTCCCGGGTATGGCAGAAGCGGACGAGGTGGCCGGGCGTGGACCTCAGTCCCGTTGTCCGCATGGAGGGAGATCACCTGCCCAGGATACCGGCGGAGACACGACTCAAGGGCAGCGACGACATACACTTCTGCCTTCGTCCGTACCGCTCCTGCCTCGGTCCATCCCGTACTCCGATCCGTGACGGTCAGGGTCCAGTTGAAGTCTCCCACTGCCTGTCCTCCATCATGCCTCACCAGGTCCACGCCAGGGCACCGGGGATATCCAGGGGAAGCACCCCTCGGATACAGTAACATCCTCGGGGGGAGGATCCATACAGGTCTGAATGGGGATCCTGCCACCCAGGGGAGTGCTCCGGGTATGAGAGATGCCATGGAGACGGTACATATGTCGCTCTGTTGCCAGGAGCCTCCCGATGGTGGCAGGACTCATCTGCAGGAGGAGCCTTCGGGTCTCCTCATCGATAGGGAGATGCCCATGGGTGACCAGATTCGTTCTTGCGGATGAGGACGTCCAGCAGCTTTTCCTCGCAGGGCATGACCGGCAGGGCCACGCGCCCGCTGCCGCCGTACTTGCGCAACGTCTGGACAATGTTGAGGGGTGCGGTGACGACGGTACCCACAAGCTCCACGATCTCCCTGGGGTCGTCGATGAACCTGGTATGCGTCAGATTGCGCTCCCGGTCATGCTCCACACCCAGCACCGCATCCACCCGCCGTGTCGATAGCAAATACCACATCGCCGTCGTGACAAACGCGCCGTTTGTGGCATGAGCCAGTAGTTCTCCATGGGTACTGCGCGCGTACAGATGATCGCCGATCTTTGTCATTGTTACCCCCTCGGGATCTGACCTGTGCATCATTCCATATTCCACACCAACTGCCACATCATGAACGACAGACACCTCACCCTATGTGAATTCTATCATAAGTACGGTGTCCCGGCAACGAAAAACCATGACTTGACCATCGCTGTGAACAAATGTGGCCGGTACCCAGTCCAACTGCTGTGGGCGAGGAGACCAGGTGCCCTCCGGGTCTTCTCGCCCCTCTTCAGGTTCCCGTTTTCGCGTCGATCCGTCTCCTGGCACAACCCTGATATAATGACCTGTGTGGCGGCAACAGCCGGCCGGAAACGAGGAGCGTGTTGGATGAGAAGACTCATGACGGTCATGGCCTTTGCAGGAGGCCTGTTGGGCCTGGGTAACTACGTCTGGGATGGGTGGACCATGGTATCCGGCGGGCGCAACCTCTATGTTCCCAGCAATATCGTGTCGGTGCTGCTGCTGGTTATCGCCGGTTCCGTGGCTGCGACCATGCTGCTGCGCGACCACGGCCGGATGATTGAAGAAGAACGCAAGGAATACCGGGCAACGCTCGCCATTTCCGTAGCCGCACTGGCTATCCTGAGCTCCTGGATTCTGTTCCGCGCCGCCAGAACCGCCTGACGCTTATTCGATCGTATTTCTGAGGGTACCGATACCCTCGATCCGGCACTCGACGACATCGCCGGGTTTGAGCCACCTGAACGGACGGAAGCCCATGCCGACACCCGCCGGCGTCCCTGTGCTGATGATGTCACCCGGCATCAGGGTCAGACCTCTGCTGAAATCACTGACAATCTCCGTGATGCCGAAAATGAGGTCCGACGTGACAGCCTTCTGCCGCAACTCACCGTTGACACTGCACTCGATGTCCAGAGCCGGCGGATACGCGATCTCGTCCGCGGTGACAATGACGGGGCCCAGGCAGCACGCACCGTCCAGGCTCTTTCCCTTGAACCACTGGTCGTGACTCTTCTGCAGGTCCCGCGCCGAGATGTCGTTGAGGATGGAGTAGCCGAAGATGTACTCGGGCACACTCCCAGGGTCGATGTCGTGGCCCGCCCTTCCAATGATGACGGCAAGCTCGGCCTCGTAGTCCAGCATACTCGTGACAGCTGTGTGGGCGGGAACGGACTCGGTTGAGCCGCGTACACGGTCGACCATCTTGGAGAAGTAGACAGGAACAGCCGGAATGCCCGATGTGCGACCGCCAAGGACGGCAGCTTCCTCCACGTGGTCTCGGTAGTTCTTGCCCAGGCAGATGATGTTGCGTCGTGGATACGGGATGGGAGCGACGAGTCCGACATCTACCACGGGCAAGCCCGTGTCCGGTGAGACCGATACCGCCTGCAGTCGGGGACCCAGGTCCTTCCACTGTTCGATGAGCTCGATCATCGTCGCGGGGGCATCGATACCCAGCAGTTGATTGAGCGGCACGATCCTGGCATAGTCCTGTGTAATGAGTCCCACCTGCTCGAGACCCAGGTACGAGAATGTTGCTAGTTGCATGACTGACCTCCTCCTGTCAGAGAGACTCCACGAGTTCGGCAATCTTGGCCGCCGCCTTCAACCCATGTCCGGTAAACGCTGTCACGATCGTCTCGTCCGGCGCTGCGATGCGGGCATACCTGCGCGCGCCCGCGATAACCGCGGCGGACGTCGGCTCGATGAACCAGCCCCCCCGGCAGCAATCCCGAAGACTTGCGACGATCTCCTGTTCAGAAACGGCCACGAACGATCCATCGGTGACACGCACTGCGGCCAGCACCTGCGAACCACGCATGGGGGTCGCAATGGCGATGCCCTCGGCAGCCGTATGGCTCGCATGGATCTCGATGGGTTCATCCAGGCCGTCCGCGAACGCGCCTGCAAGAGGCGCACATGCCGCAGCCTGTACCGCGATGATGCGCGGCACGTGACTCACGATTCCCGCGCGCGCCAGCTCCGTGAACCCCAGGTACGCGCCCAGCAGCAGGGTCCCGTTGCCTGCGGGCAGGACCAGGGTATCGGGGGCTGTCCAGCCGAGCTGTTCGGCGACCTCATACGCAAACGTCTTGGTCCCCTGCAGAAACCACGGGCTGTACACGTGGCTGGCGTACACACACACCACCGCGGCCTTGAGCGCCGCGCGCGCCGTGTCTTCGCGCGTTCCGGGGACGCGGTGCAGCGTCGCCCCATATGCCTCGATCTGCGCCGTCTTGGCCGGGGAAGTGTCCGCCGGGACGTAGATGTCGCAACCGATGCCCGCGCGAGCAGCATAAGCGGCCACCGCGCAGCCCGCGTTGCCGGAAGAGTCCTCGACGACCCGCTCGATCCCCAGCTCGTGCAAGTGGGTCATGAGCACTGCCGCGCCCCGATCCTTGTAGGAACCGGTGGGGAACAGTTGCTCCTGCTTGACGAGAAGCTGCCGGCCCTCGAACGTCACCGGAAGGAGGGGCGTCCAGCCCTCGCCCATCGTCACGACGTCATCACCGACAGGCAGTGCCTCGCGGTAGCGCCACTGGTCATGCGGTCGGCCGGCCGTCATTCCGGACTGGAAGGACGGCTCGAACCGCAGGTCCAGCATGCCTCCACACTCACAGCGCAGGCGCCTTCCATCATCATCGTAGTCCCGACCGCACCGGACACAGCATAGGGCATATCTCATCGTCCCTCCGGCAGCACGTCGAAATCGGTACCGGCATCCCCGGCGAGGATATCTGCCATAGCGGTGCCGAATCGTACGGCAAAGGTCTCCAGCGCCGCCTGCGAGGCTGCAAAACCGGCAGAACCCAGCTCCCGCTGCAGTACTGCACTCATGGTGGAATAGAGGTGTGCCGTGTGGTAGCTCCACGGGAGAACCCGCTTCTCCTGAGCCCGCTGTGCCTCTTCGTGGACCAAGGTCCCCTCGAACGCACCCTGATAGACGAGCTGGCACAACCGGCTTCCATTCGTCCTCGTCCCCTTCACGTCGACAATCAGGTCGGCGTTGAACCCACGCACAACAGCCTTGTCGATCTCCTGGCAGTAGTACTTGCCGTAGTCAGTGAGTCCTTCCTGCTGCCACGTCGTGGCCCAGCAGCAGCGGCGCACCTGAGCCCGGAGGTCTCCTCGCCAGGGCAGGCCTGTCTGCTGCATCTCGCCCACAGGAACCTCCCATTCGCGATACGAGAGATAGCTCGCCATTGAGAGGGGTTGCCCATCCTGCTGTGCCCGCAACGCCATGCGATGGCCGCGCTGTTCGCCATACAATCGAACGGCCGCGCGTATGACAGGCGCAGCCTCCTCCTCGCCAATACGCACGATCGCCTCCCGGGCGATCCACGCGAACAGCAGCGCATGGTGTTCGGCAGTAAAGGCTTCTCTGGTCTTCGCGTCCTGCACTCGTACCTCCTGGAGTACTCTCGACATAGGCTCCTGCCTCTGAAGTGTATCGGGACAACCCCGCCAGGCAAGCCCGGACATGGATGTTTTCGCGTCTATTCTGCTATCATGTCTGCATGAGAAAACGGACTTCGTTCATCGTGAGTCGGGCTCGCATGTGGCTGGAGAACCCCTGGCCGTTTGCGGCGCTTGTCGGTACGGCGCTGATCTATGTCGCCTTCCTTGCTTCGGGTCTCGCGGAGGAGGTGCTCGACAATGAGAGCATCGTCCGCGCAGACGGCTGGCTCGTACACTGGCTGGCCGCGCACCGTACGCCGTTCGGCATAGGCTTCTTCGAGGTGGTCTCGTTTGTCGGCAACTGGGAAGTGGCAACCCTGGTGGTGGTTGCCGCAGTCATCTTCCTGTGGAACCGCAGACGACGGACAGCCCTGACGATTGCACTGGTATGCGCCGGATCAGAACTGGTCGTCTACTTTGGCAAGGCTGGTTTCGGACGCCCGCGTCCACCGGCAATTCTCTCTGTCGTGACAGAGTTGGATGGCAGCTTCCCTTCAGGCCACGCGAACATCTCGGTTGCCCTTTACGCACTGGGTTTCTACCTGCTGTTCCGCGCCACGCGCTCACCGCTCCTCAGGAGACTCTGGCTTGCCCTGGCATTTCTCTTCCCTCTGTTGATCGGGTTCAGTCGCCTGTACCTCGGCGCGCACTACCTGTCGGACGTCCTCGCAGGATGGGGTGTCGGGCTGTGGTGGTCCATTCTCGTTCTGAGCATACCCGGCTTTGTCCGTCGGCGGAGAGGCATGAAACGTCAGGCAGCAGACTTGAGGTCGCGCCCGAAGACCGCGAAGTAGATTGTGCCGGCCGCCCCGAAGGCTGCAGCGGTGAAGAAGTTCACTCCCGGTCCCCTGTTCCACAACCAGGCGGCACCAAAGGCTGCGACCGAGACAATGATGTCGCGCAGGAGATAGTACGTTCCAAACGTCGACGCCTTGGCATTCTCCGGAGCAAGGTCCATGATCAGCGCCTTCCGCGTCGGCTCACCGTATTCCTTGAGGCCACGCAGCACAAAGGCGCCGCACAGCGCGGGAAACGACCGGCTGAAGTACAACACGATCGGGAATGCCGTAAAGAAGACGAAGGTCGTCAGCACAAACGGCTTCTTGCTGTTGCGGTCTGCCAGGATTGCAATGGGGATATAGACGAGCATCGCAGTCACCATCTCGATCGTGGTCAGGACGCCGAATTGCAGGGGCGTAATGCCATTTCGGTCCACAGCCCACAGCACGACGAACGCATAGGGAATCTGTTCGGCAAACCGGATGAGGATGTCCGAAATGAGCAGGTTGCGCAGGTCAGGCGTAATGAAGCGGATCGAATCCCTGAGGTGAACGGCACGGTCCTTCTTGCCGGCATCCGAGTCTTCCTCGATGAAGAAGACCTCCAGCATGATGGCCACGGCCCCCAGCAGGAGGGCGACCCCGAACGAGATGCGGACACCCTTGATGCGTCCGAACACCTGGATAAGCGCGCCGCCCACGAGTGGCCCCAGGGCCATGGGAATGCGCCGTGTCAGCGAGTGGAGGCTGACACCCATTGTGCGCTTGTCCTTTGGGACGGCCTTGCTGACCAGCGACATGATCGCAGGCAGGGAGATCGCCGTCCATGAGATGAAGAAGACAGCACCGATGAGGACCGCCCACCACGTGGGGACGAGAATGACGATCACATACCCCACCATCGCGACGAGGTTGAATACGATGAGCGCTTTCTTGTAGCCCAGCAGGTCGCTGAGGTATCCGCCAGGAAAGCTGTACAGTGCCGACAGCAGGTTGTCCATGCCGTTCAGCGAACCGACTGCCCACGTCGTACCGCCCACGGCCATGAGATAGAGCGGCAGGAACCGCTCGGCCATCTTCTCGCCCATTCCCACCAGAACAACCATGGCAAGCAGGGCGATCATGCTGGAGTTCAGCGCAAAGAAGCTGCGGATGGTAGCAGCAATGCGATGGCGCGGCACGCGCTCCTGATTCATCTTGTCGACAGGAGTCATACCGCGCCGTTCAATTACTCTTGCCCGCTACTTAAGGCCGTACGAACGCGGAGTGGCCGGCGTACGAGGCCTGGTTGCCCAGCTCCTCCTCGATGCGCATGAGCTGATTGTACTTCTCGACACGTTCACCACGGCAGGGCGCGCCCGTCTTCAGGTGACCTGTGCCCATGCCGACGGTGAGGTCGGCAATGAAGCTGTCGACCGTCTCGCCGCTGCGGTGAGACACCATGGCACCCCATCCAGCCTTGCGCGCCATTGTGATGGCTGCAATCGTCTCGGTCAGCGTGCCGATCTGGTTTAGCTTGATGAGGACGGCGTTGGCCGCATTCTCGTCGATGCCGCGCTGAATGCGTTCGACATTCGTGACAAACAGGTCGTCGCCGACCAGCTCGATCTTCTGCCCGATGGTCTGGTTCAGCAGCTTCCAGCCGTCCCAGTCGTCTTCGGCCAGGCCGTCCTCGAGGACGACGAGGGGATACTTCTCCACCCAGTCGGCATACATGGCGACCATTTCAGCGGAGGTCGCTTTGCGGCCCTCGGTGCGCAGGTTGTACAAGCCGTCTTCATAGAAGCCGCTGGAAGCTGGATCGAGGGCAATCGCGATCTGCTCGCCCGGCTTGTACCCAGCTTTCTCGATGGCCTGGATGATCAGCTCGATGGCGTCCACGTTGCGCTTGAGCGCCAGAGCGAACCCGCCCTCGTCACCGACGCCAGTGGTGTAGCCGGCAGTCTTGAGAACACTCTGGAGCGTATGATACGTTTCGCTCGCCCAGCGCACAGCTTCCCGGAACGTGGGTGCGCCCACCGGGGCGATCATGAATTCCTGCAAGTCAGTTCCCTGCCAGTTGGCGTGGACGCCACCGTTCATGATGTTGAACATGGGGACGGGCAGCACTGTCGCCGTCACGCCACCGATGTATCGGTACAATGGAAGGTCACAGGCCTGCGCTGCAACCCGTGCGGTTGCCAAGCTGACGCCCAGAATGGCGTTGGCGCCCAGTTTCGTCTTGTGGGGCGTGCCGTCCAGCTCGATCATTGCATGGTCGATACCGGCCTGGTCAGTAGCATCTTTGCCGATGACAGCGGACGCAATTTCCTTGTTCACATGCTCTACGGCCTTCAAAACTCCCTTTCCGCCATACCGGGCCTTGTCGCCATCACGCAGTTCCAGTGCTTCATGAATCCCTGTCGACGCTCCAGATGGAACACCCGCCCGTGCCATGATGCCGGATGCGAGGGTGACTTCCACTTCGACCGTCGGATTGCCGCGTGAATCAAGGATCTCTCGTGCATGAACACTCTTGATAGCTGTTGTCATTGTTGTTCCTCCTGGTGCAGGATTGCAGACACCACAGTATTGTTCAGCCAATCTGTTTTTTCAGTGTGAGCGATATGTGAGTTTACGTGTTCTCGCGGGCGACCTTGAGCCGGAAGAACGCGTACAACGCGTCATAGACGGCGAACTGAGCCTCCAAGTTGCTGGTGTCGTCCGGGTACATCAGCGAGAAACCCTGCGCCAGCGCTTCGAGCCCCCTGGCATATGGGTTCGTGTCCAGCTGATCTGTGTCCGCGGCGTTGACGACGTCGGCAAGCTGCAACAGTGCCTTTTCCGTGAGATGATACTTGTCCATAATGGAGACAAAGCTGCAGTGGCCGTCTTGATGACCCAGCTCGGCGCCTTCACTGTCGAACGGTGTCGCAACCTCGTCTTTGGCGAACTGATCCACGATGTCAGGCGCCACAAACACGAACTCCGCGCTATTGTCGACGAACCGGCTGATCAGCCATGGACACGCGACCCTGTCCACATGCACGTGCGCGCGCGTTACCCACTTCATATGAGCCTCCCCGATGACGAACTTCCTTCAGATATTACAGTTTGCCCGGAACGGTCAATCGGTCAACTGGTCGGTTCCTTGTCTTCCATCGGTGCGCAGGCCCTCGCTTGCCACCAGCGCAATCGACACTGCTGTCAGGACGAGTGCCACCGCCATCGACCACGTGAACGAACTGCGGAAGATGACCAGCGACAGCAGGGCTCCGGCCAGAGGACCCACGGCAAAGAAGGCTCCCGTGCGGGCCGCGCCCATAACCTTGAGCGAAAGGATGAACAGCACAAGGGAAACCCCATACGAGATGCAGCCGACGCCGAGTCCGGCCAGGAGGCTGCCCGGCGCAGGCAGACCGCCTCTGGTCGCCCACGAGAGTCCCAAAGAGAAGAGCCCCGCCGCCAGTCCCTTGATACTGACCAAAATAAGCGGATCGCAGCGGGACAGCCGCGCGGACACGTTGTTATCGACGCCCCACCCAATGGCAGCGCCCACGATCAGCAGCGGTCCGATCACGCTGGACCTCCCGCCCGCCGTGATCCCGGTGAGCAGGACACCGGTCGTCGTCATCAATGCGACCGCTCCCCAGACCAGCGGCGAAACACGTTCCTTGAAGAACATCCATGCGATGAGCGCCGTAGTCACGCCCTCGAAGTTCAGGAGCAGCGACGCCGTGAACCCGGACGCCGCACGGACGCCGAACATCAGGAGTACCGGCGCCATGACCCCGCCGACAACGATCATCGTGAGCACATACGGTACATCCAGGCGCCGGAGTGGTTCGCTGTGCAGTCCATGCGTTACCCCGAGCAGACGGCCGACAGACACGGCCGCGAATGCACCGAGATAGAGGACACCCGCGAGCGCGATCGGGTCCATGCCGGTGACGATGAGCTTCGACAACGGGGCACTGAGTCCGAACAGGACTCCTGCTCCCAGCGCAAGCGGGATGCCTCGGCGGACGTTCATTACTCCGCCGCCTCCCATGCCAGTGAACGTCGCTCGTCGTCGCGTCCGACGACAACAATGGCCGCCGCCGTCAGCACGAGCGCAGCAACGACGACCCAGGTGACAGGCGTTTTAAACAGCACGAGCGACAGCAGGGCACCAGCCAGCGGCCCGATGCCTGCGAAAGCAGCTGTCCGTGCTGCGCCCATGGTCCGCAGGGACACGAAGTAGAGCAGCAGGCCTGCTCCGTTGGACACGGATCCCAACAGTATTCCCAACAGGAGATCGCGCACCGGGGGCAGGCCACCCACGCGGAAAGCAGCCACCAGCGTGAGTGTCAATGCCGCAGGCAGGCACTCCAAGAGCGTGACCATCAGCGGATCACGCGACGAGAGCGTCGTCACGACATTTGTCTCGATCCCCCATGCGACACAGGAGCCGAGAATGAGCATTGCTCCCACGACAGGCGCTGACCCTGCACTTCCCGTACCGGTGACAAGAATGCCGGTGACCGTCATGCACAGGACAGCAAGCCAGATCGATGGAGAGACGCGCTCGCCAAAGAATGCCAGTGCAATGAGCGCCGTTGCGACAGCCTCCATGTTGAGCATGAGCGAAGCAGCAAATCCACTGGAAATACGGATCCCATACATGAGGAGGACAGGTGCCGCGATCGTCCCGGTCAGCACTGCGACAGCGAGACGTGGAACATCCCGGCGCGTGACGGGCACATACCGCCTTCGGTTGCCAAATCCCAGCAGCAGCGCCAGTGCAGCGATGAGCGTCGGACCGGTAAACAGCGCTCCTGCGAGGGCTACGGGGTCCATCCGGGAAACCAGCAGCTTTGAAAGAGGAGCTCCTGCTCCCAGCAACGTACCGGCACACAACGCCAGAGGAATTCCACGCCGTACGTCAGGTTGTCGCATCATGTCCAGGTCTCCACCAAAGACACCGCGATTTCGGAGGAGAGCCGGTGCCTTTCGTCCAGTATATGCAAAAAGGGCCACAGCGCGCGCTGTGGCCCGACTGCACACTCCGGGGTTCGTGTTATGGCGTCGTCTTCAGGGCATCCAGTTTTGCCAGGACATCCTCGAGCGCCTTGAGTTCTTGCCCGGCATTCGCGAAGTCGCCCGTCGACGTGTACTGCTTGTACCGGGTCATCGTGGCGACTGCTTCCGCGATGAGTGCCTTCTGTTCAGCAGTCACTGTCCCGGGGGTGACATTTTCACCCGTCGTCCCCGTCCCAGGCGTTACGACCGGACCAGGTGTTACGATCTGCCCAGGTACGGTGGTCGCGGGTCCTACCCCGCCAATGTCCACCGGAGTTCCCAGCAGACTGCTCAGAGCCTGGTCCAGATTATCTCCCCAGACCAGCTTGTCTTTGGTGGCCGCGACGATCTTCTTGATCTGCGGCATCTTGGAACTGCTGGACTGCAGATAGATGGGTTCGATATACAGCAGCGAGCCGTCGACCGGCAGGATAAGCATGTTGCCCCGCAGGACTTGCGAACCCTGCTGGTTCCAGAGTGTCAACGTCTTGGAGATCTCCGTATCCTGATCGATGCGGGCCTCGACCTGGAATGGACCGTATACGACACGGTCCTTGCTGAACTTGATGACAGACACACGGTCGGGGCTGCTGATATCGGAACTGATGGCCATAAGCGCCACGAGGTTGTCCTTGCCAACTGGTGTAAACGGCGTGACCAGCGAGAACACAGGCCCCGTCGACCCCGGCAGCCTGAAGAAGATATAGTAGGGCTCGATAGGGGTATCTGTTCCCAGGTAGCGTTCCTTCGCCACCGCCCACTGGTCTTCCTGCCCATAGAATACACGCGGGTCCGTCATGTGATACTTCGAGAATACACGGCTCTGCAGCGCGCCCAGCCCGGATGGATACCGGTAGTGGTCCTTGACAAACGACGGAGCGTCGTCGAGCGACTTGAACAGCCCTGGGTAAACACGGTCGATGGTAGCCGCGATGGGATCGGCTTTGTCGATGAGGTAGAAAGTCGTCGTCCCATCGAATGCGTTCACGGTGTACATGAAACTGTTGCGAACGTAGTTGACGGTCTTGCCGCTCAACTCTGTGCCGGCATCGTAGTACTCGCTGTAAGGAAAGTACTGTGAGGTCGTATACCCCTGGCCAAACCAGAAGAGCTTGCCCTCGGGGTCCACGACGATGTAGGGATCACTGTCCACCTCGAGGAATGGCGCGATGTGCTTGATGCGTTCCTGGAGATTGCGGTAGACCATGATACGTGATTCGCTGCTGATCTGTCCCGATATCAGGATGTTGACGTTCTGGTTGACGAAGGAGAAGGCAAGCCGGTTGAGCATGGAGAGGCGGATGCCGCCGTTGCCCGTGTACTGGTACTGCTTGTTGGCGTCGCCCTGCGGATAGTCGAATTCCGACGAGTTGCCCTTGACGATGGCAAACCCGCTCGTGCCTTCACCATAGTAGATGCGTGGCTCGGAAATATCGACAAACCCACCGCTGCTGACGGGGGGAATGTCCTTCACCGCGTACACGGGAGCGCCTTCGGACGAGAAGTCGCTGACACCATTTGCGACCACGCCGAACCCATGGGTGTAGACGAGGCGATCATTGACGAAACTGCGCGACGTGTCTGGCAGCAGCGACTGGTCCAGTTCGCGTGCAGCGATCATGATCTCCTGCGACGTCCCGTTCAATGTGTAGCGGTCGATGTCAATGTCGTTGAACTTGTAGTAGCTGCGGATGGATTGCAGCTGCTCGTTGGTGTCGGCCAGCGCGCGCCAGTCCCACAGCCGCACGTTCTGCAGCACGTCCTTGTTGGCGATGACGGCGCCTGCGGTCAAGGTCGTCTGCGTGCCGGGATCGGGAATCACGTTGACGGCCGACAGGCCGAAAGCAGTGTTGGTCGCCGCGATGTTGTTGGCCAGATAGGGCGTCTCGCGCGAGAGTTCGTTGGGCTTGACGACAAAGCGCTGATAGAGCGCTGGAATGCCGGACACAAGCAGAATATAGGCGATGAGAGTGATGGCGCCCACCCAGCCGAGGAATCTCGGGTTTGCCAACCGTGGCTTGAACGAAGCCAGCAGGAACACGATGCCGCACAGCAGGACGCCCACGGCCGTCGCCTTGATGAGAGGGATGCGGACAGCCTGATCCACGTTGCTCACGCCGAACACGACGCCGTTGCTCTGGAACAGGAGTCCAAACATCGAGATCCAGACTCCCACTGCCGCGATCAACAGCAGGATGCCTGCGAAGAAGCTCAGGCGGTTGCGCAGCCCACGGCGCAGTGCAGCGTCACCCGGCACGGAACTCGCCATGACGAAACTCGCGCCGATCACCGCCATACCACCTGCGACGATGCCCGCAAGAATGCCCAGGAGCCCTCGCACGACAGGGTAGGTGAAGAAGTAGAAGCTGATGCTGTGCCCGAAGATGGGGTCAGTGTACATTGTCGAGGCCACCTGGCGTACCGCCGCCAGCAGCTGCAGACTGAGGCCGCTTGCGCCCAGCCCGACGAAATTCGCAGCGACAAGGGCGATGACGATACGTGTCCATTTGAGGACCTGGGAGGTGTGGCGGGCGTCGTCCGCGTTCATCCCCGCGAACAGGCCGCGCGGAAGTCCGGTAACCGCCCACACCACGGCGTAGGCCACAACGGCCCCCGCTACATAGGCAGCGATTCTCGCCAGTGTCCTCGTCCAGAAGACCTGCCGGTAGCCGACCTCGGTGAAGAACAGGAAATCTGTGTAGATGCCTGCCAGCGCCGAGAACAGCAGTCCCGTGACTGCGACGAGCAGAAGCGCTACGCTGAGCCCCAGGGCCCAGCCCCCGAACTTGCTCCTGCGCACCCAGATGAAGATAGCGACAGCCACCAGCAGCAGTACGCCGAACGCCGATATCATTGCCGTCTGTCCAGTCATGATATGTCAACCTCCTGTTTCAAAGCAGAGCGATTACTCTGGAGCAAATCAACGTGCACGCAGCTGAAGCCGATCAGGTTCCTGCTACAATGGGAGAACACCTGGATCACCCTCATGCCGTCGAGAGCATGGGAGACTCCTTATGACAGTTTACGCCGTTCACCGGCCGAGACAACGCTGACGGCAGACTCATGTGCATCGCGCCGCAGACCCGATATGAAAACGCCCCCATTCGCGGGGGCATCTTCATACCTGCAACCCAAAGGAATCTCAGGATTTAGGGTATGTGATGGTGATCGTCTGAGTCGAACCTTGCCACTGTACGTCTGCGCCCAGGCTCTCGGCGACGAAGCGCAGAGGGAGCATCGTGCGGCTGTTCAGGATCTGAGGCACGACCTTTGGGTTTGTGCTGTCGATGGGCGTCGATTTGCCATTCACCAATGCGCTCGACTTCCCGATGACGAGCTTGAGGTTGGTCCCGTCGAGCGATATCGTCACTGTCTGACTGCCAGCATCCCAGGCAACGGTTCCGCCAAGTGATTCGATGATTGTCCGGATCGGGATCAGCGTGCGCCCCTCGACAATGACCGGCGGCGCATCCAGAACGATGCTGGAACTGCCGACTTTCATGGTCGGCAAGCCGACGCGAAGGACAAGAACCGTCCGGGGTTGTTCTGCGAGGATACGCACGGGAATGGAACGCGCCTTGCCCGCAAGGGCCTGCCTCCCCCCGTCTCCGCCCAGTAACTGCAGCTCGTCGACATCCAACTGCGTCGTCCCACCCTCAAGTGCACGAAACGTCAGGACAGCGATACTACCGTTTCCGCTGACCGGCTGGGCGTCGCCCTTGAGTGTCGACGCGATGCGAACTTCGCCTGTGGTGCCGTGTTCCTCGATGAACAGCGTATCGGGGCCCATGAGGTCCCCCTTCGCGACACTCACGAATTGCAGCGCCTTGCCGTCATAGGTGACACGACATCCCGCGCCATAGAGATTCTCCACATCCCGCGCGTCCAGCGGAACCTGCACCGTGGCTCCCATGAACGTCTCGAACGACATTCCGCCGACAACCACAGGGGGAGCAGTGCGAATCACGACTTTGGCGTGGACGGTCGTGATACTCGCAGAGTTCAGCACGCTGTGGACCTCGACATCCACGACACCGACTATCCCCGGCGTGAGACCCACCGGGACATGAACCGTCACCACCACCGTGCCTGTCGCTCCAGACAACACTCTAACCGACGCAGGACTGACCGAACTCGACCACCCGCTTCCGCCACGGACAATCGACTTCACCGTGAAGGTGTCCGTCCGGGCACTCCGGTTACGAAGACTCACCTGGAAGCCGGTCGTCGTTCCAGCGGAAACTGCACGCTCCACGGTGTCCAGCCGGACGGTCACGGCGGTACCCTGCAGCACTCCTGGCTGGCCATAACTGAGTTCACGGATCACGCTATGAAAAGCGTCGGTCACATAGAGGGTGCCCTGCGCCGACCACGTCATCCTGCCTGGCAGATACCAGGACCTGGTGGTCGTCCAGGCGACCGATCCGTCCTGACGGAACGCGACGAAGCGCCCATTCTCGGCGTCGCTTACCAGGATAAGGCCGTCAGGCAGCAGCATCGCATCGTGAGGATAGTACATCTGGCCGGCGCCGCGACCGCCGCCAACTACTCCGAAGGTCCGGACGATAACCCCTTTCGAGCTGTAGCGAACCACCTGCTGAACTTCAGAAGACTCCCCCCACAGGCAGACGAGCAGGTCTCCGCCGGGCAGGACAGTCAGTCCGCCGGGCATGCCGGCAGTTTTGAACCGACCCAGCTCCATACCGTCGGCCGCCAGATGCACGACAGAACCGTCGCCCTGGTTGCAGGCCCACAGCGTCCCATCGCTTGCCGTCTCGAGATCACCCGCGGCGTCAACCTTGCCGGCGGCAATGGTCCTGACATAGTTGCCGGCTTCATCATAGACAGCGATGAATCCTCCACTGGCATCCTGCGCCGCGACGTAGACCAGTCCTGCACCACCTGCGGCGACGGACTCCACCAGCTGCATCGAACGAGAGCCTGCGCGTATGACGGTGAACAGCTCGTTGCCGCTGCGGTCCAGGACGTCCACGTACCCACGGTTCCACTCGATCGTCTGACCGTCCGCGGAGATGAAAGGCGAGCTGCAGGCTACCCACAGCTGACCCTTGCCGTCCACTGCAATGTCCTGAGGGTTGTTCAGCCGTCCCGGAACGTCGATGGCATAGTCCTGGACAGCTACCACCCCGCCGCCAGGTGTGTACTCGATGAGCTTCGCGTGGTAGCCACTGCCAAAGGGATTGGCCGCGTCGC
>Ga0209840_1000036_pt1 | contig 31462 bp, 27 predicted proteins | sample PersoiDNA2013190_FD_185802 | JGI IMG/M metagenome (GOLD analysis project Ga0209840, IMG submission 185802) | Permafrost soil microbial communities from the Arctic, to analyse light accelerated degradation of dissolved organic matter (DOM) -... | ecosystem: Environmental > Terrestrial > Soil >... | reverse complement strand
GACGAACTCTGGCAATCTTGCGCAATGCGGAGTTAGGCTTCTTCGGTGTCGCGGTCTTGACCTGGGTGCAGACACCCCTCTTCTGTGGGCAACCCTTGAGTGCCGGAGTCTTTGTCTTGAACTTCGGCTGCACGCGGGGCGACCGCACCAGTTGGTTAAATGTCGCCATACAGTTTCCTCCTAAGGACGTAAATACACATCTCTAAATGATACGCATTAGGGGGCAAGTGTCAAGCACTTGCCCCCTTAACAAATCACACTCCCGCAACCCAAATGTCACTCGCTTGACTCTCTGGCCGCGTTTTCCCAAAAATCTAACTCCCGCGAGCCTCCCGCAGAGGTTCCGCCTGCGTTTTGCGCTTCTCAAACATAAGCTCCGGAGATGATGTGCCAGCAGGAATCGACTTGCCCACGATGACGGCCTCCTTGAGGCCGGTCAGCCGGTCGATTTTGCCCTTGATAGCTGCGTCAGCAAGCACTCTTGGCGTCTCCTGGAATGATGCAGCGGACAGGAAACTATCCGTTTCGAGAGAAGATTTTGTGATGCCTTGAAGGACCAGGTCAAAAGACGCAGGCTTGCCACCCTGCGCGCGGACCTTGCGGTTCTGCAGCAGGAGTTCATGCTTGCTCACGATCTGGTCGGTGAAGAATGTCGTATCGCCCGGGTCGACAACCTTCACTTTCTTCAGCATCTGGCGAATGATCATCTCCACGTGCTTGACATTGATATCGACACCCTGAGAACGATAGACCTTCTGGACTTCCTGAACCAGGTAGCGTGCCGTTTCTTCGACGCCCACCAGCTCAAGGAGACCCTTGGGGTCGATGGAGCCCTCGGTAAGCTGGTCACCCACGCGCACGTGCGCTCCATCCTTGACGCGGAACCTGGTTATCGGCGAAACTTTGAACTTGGCTTCGACACCCGTCTTGGGCGTGACAACAATCTGCTTCCTCTCCTCGAGGTTCTTTTCTTTCACATCGACGATGTGCAATACGCCGTCCATCGTCGAGACGACCGCCTGCCCCTTTGGTGTACGTCCCTCGAAGATCTCCTCAACGCGAGGCAGACCGGTTGTGATGTCAACGACCGCGATGCCTCCTGTGTGGAACGTGCGGAGGGTAAGCTGCGTACCGGGTTCGCCGATGGACTGAGCCGCAATGACACCGACCGCCTCCCCGACCTGGACATCATTGCCAGTGGACAGGTCACGGCCATAGCACATAGCACAAACCCCATTCTCACTTTGGCACGTAATGGCAGAACGAAGGCGCACGCTGGTGATACCAAACTGCTCAATGGCAATCGCTACTTCGTCACGGATGAGGCCATCCTTGGGAACCAGAACGATATCTTCGTCCACGACCACCTCGATGGATGTGATGCCGGCGCGTTTCGTTGCCGCAAGCACCTTGTCGGTAAGAGGGTCGCCCTTCTCTGCAAGAATCTTCTTTCCCTCAGCAGACACGACGTCTGTCGCAACAGGTCGATCGAGGATACGTTCGAGCGTCGTCTTCGACCAGGCTGGGTTCACCTTGATTGTCGATGCACGAAGGACGATATCATCGGCTGCGTATCGGCCAGCTACCTGTTCGCGGAGACCGACGATGACAGCACCACCGTCGACGACAGGCTGAACGGTCAAGCCACCAACATACCGCTGGATCTTCAGGAACTTGAGGCCGAGGGCTTCCAGGCGTTTCGCCTGTTCCCACGAGATCTCCTCACCGGGCTGGATGATGGTCTCTCCGGTCAGAGGATTCACGACCTGTTCATCGGCGATTTTGCCCGCTAGCTCCTCCGAAAGGGAGGACACCACTAGGTTGCCAATCTTGATCTCACGGGCCTGAGAGTGGGTGCAATCTTCTTCGCGGACCACCAGTTCGTGCGCGACATCGACAAGACGACGCGTCAAGTAACCCGAGTCGGATGTCTTGAGTGCCGTGTCGGCCTGTCCCTTGCGGGTCCCGTGTGTCGACAGGAAGTACTCGAGGACCGACAGACCCTCACGGAGATTGGACTTGATGGGGAACTCGATGATCTTTCCCGAAGGGTCCGACATCAAGCCTCGGATACCCGTCATCTGTACGATCTGCTTCTTGCTTCCACGAGCGCCGGAGTCAGCCATAATACGCACGGAGTTCTCTTCGGTAAGGTTGCGGAAGACAGCCCGTTCGATCTCTGCGCCCTTCTCCTGCCAGACCTGAACCACCTTGAGGTAGCGGTCGTTGTAGGAGAGAAGACCCTCATCGTAGAACTCATTGATCTCACGGACGGTTCTGTCGGCGTCATCGAGGATACGCTTCCGCTCGGGCGGTACTTCCATGTCGGACAGGCCTATAGACATGCCCGATTCGGTCGCATACTTAAATCCGAGTGCCTTGATGTTATCGAGAAGGACGTTGGTCTTGGACACGCCAAACTGTCGCGAAAAGTCCAGGATCATCACCTCGATCTCCTTCTTGGGCATCGTCTTGTTCTGAAAGGGGAAGTCGCGATACTTGGCCTCACCCTCAAAGATGGTTGCCCGGAGTTCATCGTTGAACACGACCCGACCTGCCGTGGTACGGATCTTCACACCACCAAGGCGAACAAGAACCGGGTCATGGACATGCAACTTTCCCGATTCGAAGAGATAGAGGACGTCCTGCTCGCTGTAGACAGGAACAGAATTCCACTTCGTCGCCTTCATCTTCTCCTTGATCTCATACGTGAGGTAGTAGGCGCCCAGCACCATGTCCTGGACGGGGCCGGCCATAGGGTTTCCGCTCGCCGGCGAGAAGATGTTGTACGAAGAGAGCATAAGCAAGCGTGCCTCCGTCTGGGCGGCAAGACTCAGGGGAAGATGGATGGCCATCTGATCTCCGTCGAAGTCAGCGTTGAACGGGGTGCACACGAGCGGTGAGATCTGGATAGCCTTCTCATCGATGAGCACGGGTTCAAAGGCCTGGATCGACAGACGGTGAAGGGTCGGCGCACGGTTCAGTAGAACAACGTTGCCCTTGACGACCTTCTCGAGGATGCTCCACACTTCTGGTGTGGGCTTCTCGACAATGTCCTTGGCAACCTTCATACTGCCCACGACGCCTTCACGCATAAGCCGGTAGATGACATGCGGCTTGAACAGTTCGAGCGCCATTTCCTTGGGAACACCGCACTGACTGATCTTGAGCTGCGGTCCTGAAACGATGACGGCACGACCGGAATAGTCGACACGCTTGCCCAGCAGGTTCTGACGGAACCGCCCTTCCTTTCCCTTCAGCTTGTCGCTGAGGGAGCGGAGAGGGCGCCCGTTCGCGTTGACCACGGGGTATTGGCGCTTACTGTTGTCCAACAGAGCGTCCACAGCATCCTGGAGCATGCGTTTCTCGTTCTGGAGCAGGATCTCCGGAGCACTCTCGTCAAGCATCTTCCCCAGGCGGTTGTTGCGGTTGATGACCCGGCGATACAACTCGTTGAGGTCATCGGAAGCAAACCGGCCTCCCTCCAGTTGAACGAGGGGCCGAAGGTCAGGTGGAATCACCGGAATACGAGTCAAAATCATGTCCGTAGGCTTTCGACTATTGTTGATGAGAGCCGTGACCACGTCCAGCTGCTTGACTGCCTTTGCACGGTCCTGACGAGACTTGCCTTTGATCCGAAGAAGGAGGGTGTCGCGCATCTTGTACAGGTCGAGGTCCTTCAGAAGTTCGAGGAACGCCTCGGCACCCTTCCTGGCGACGAACTTCTCACCCTTGATCTTGCGATCGCGGAACTCTTCATCAGTCACAAGTTGTTTGCGCACAAGTCCCTCGGCATTACCTGGGTCCAGGACAAGCCAGCTGCCGAAATAGACGACCTTCTCGACAGCCTTGCTGGGCATCTCCAGGAGAAGCGCGATGTAGTTGACAGCGTTGCGGAAGTACCAGATATGTGCGACCGGCGCGTGGAGTTCGATGTGCCCCATGCGCTCGCGGCGAACGTTGGAATCGGCTACTTCGACGTGGCATTTGTCACAGACCTGCCCCTCGAAGCTTTTTCCCTTGAGCTTGCCACAACGGCACTGAAAACTCTTAGTCGGCCCGAAGATGATCTCACAGAACAGTCCATGAGGCTTCGGTTTGCCACTCCGGTAGTCAAGCGTCTCAGCTTCAGTCACCTCTCCATGTGACCAGCTGCGTATTTCCTCCGGTGAAGCCAAGTGGAGGGATAGAGCCTCGATCTTGTTGTTTCTCAATCTTCCTCCCTTCGAACTACTCTTCTTCCTCAGCGACCATGGTAGCCTTCGCGTTGGCAATGATCTTCTCAGCAATACGCTCGGGCACTTCCTCGTAGTGGTTGACTTTCATCGAGTATGTACCGGTTCCCTGAGTAATGGACCCCAGGTCGATACCGTAGTTCAACATCTCTGCAAGTGGGACAGACGCCTTGATGATCTGCCTTCCCTGAATATTCTCCATGCCTGAGATCTTGCCACGCTTGCTCGTTAGGTCCCCCATGACGTCGCCCATGTACTTCTCGTCGACAATGGTTTCGAGCGCAACGATCGGCTCCAGCAGAATGGGATTGCACTGCTCAAATCCCTTCTTGAATGCCAACGATCCAGCCAGCTTGAACGCCATTTCTGACGAATCGACGGGGTGGTAGGACCCATCAACAACGGTAACCTTGATGTCCACCGCGGGGTATCCGGCCAGATGGCCCTTGTTCATAGTCTCCAGCATACCCTTCTCAATAGCGGGAATGTACTGTTTCGGGATTGCTCCTCCAAACACCTTGTTCTCGAAGACCCATCCACCACCACGATTGTTTGGTTCCATCTCAATCCAGCAATGACCGAATTGGCCATGACCACCAGTCTGCTTCTTGTGCTTGCCCTCCACGCGTGCCTTGCTCTTGATCGTCTCGCGGTATGGCACCCGGGGCACTTCCAGGTCGATGTTCACCCCGAATTTCTTCTGAAGACGCTCCACGATAACCTGAAGATGGGCTTCACCCAAGCCGCTGAGGATGGTTTCATGGGTCTCTGCATTCTTGTCGATGACCACAGCGGGTTCTTCTTCTTTGAGCCGGCTCAGGGTGGAGCTCAGCTTGTCGTCGTCAGCTCTGGTCTTCGGTTTGAGAGAACGCATGAGGAGGGGTTGTGAAAACACGATGGGCGCCAGATCGAGAGTGACATCTTTTGTCGAAATCGTGTCGTTCGTCGCACTATGCACCAATTTCGAGATGACCAGGATGTCCCCGGCGACTCCTTCGTCCGCTGGTTCCTGCTTCTTCCCAATCATGTGGAAGAGGCCACCGATCTTCTCTGAGACATCTTTCGTTCCGTTATAGATTTCGTGACCGATCTTCCCGCTGTAGACGCGTATGAACGACAACTTGCCCACGAATGGGTCCGAGGTAGTCTTGAACACAAGCGCCGCAACATGCGCCGCCGGATCAGCCTGGAGCTCCACGGTCTCATCGGTCCCCTTACGAGTCGCCTGGACCGAAACCTCTACAGGCGAAGGAGCGTAGGACGACACGAAATCCATGACGTAGTCGCAACCGACCCCTTTCAGGGCAGACACGGCAAGGACTGGGAACACTTGGCGTTTCTTGAAGGCCTTGGTGAAGACCATCACGAGCTCGTCCTGAGTCAGAGCTTCTCCCCCAAGATACTTCTCCATGATGACGTCATCCGATTCTGCAACAGCTTCCGTGAGAGCAATGCGCGCCGACTGGTAGTCGGACCTGACAGCATCAGGAATGGCGTCGGACACACTCGCCTCGTCTTTGCCGGCCGTATACGTGTAGACCTTGCCAGTGAGGACGTTGACAAACGAAGAGAAAGCAGGGCCTGAGACAATCGGGATCGTCAGTGTGGCGACCTTGTGTCCGAAAGCATCCTGTAACTCAGCAACCCGGGCATCGAAGTCGATATTCTCCAAATCGACCTTGTTGATCACAAATGCAACGGGAATATTCTGCGCTTCGCACAAACCCCAGAAACGGGGGGTCTGGACTTCAATACCAGCCCCGGCATTGATTGCGAGGAATGCGGCGTCAGCTACCCTGACCGCCTCCTGTGCTTCTGTCATGAAATCGGCATATCCCGGAGTATCAAGCAGATTCAGCCGAACCCCTTTGTAGTCAAACTCACAAAGGCCAATACTTGTACTGATGTGACGTTTGATTTCCTCATCCAGGTAGTCGGAAACGGTAGTTCCATCTTCGACACGGCCAACTCTCTGGCTCACGCCGGCACGGAAAAGCAGGCGCTCTGTGATCATCGTCTTGCCAGAGCCGCCTTGTCCAACTAGCGCGAAGTTCCTTATGTCACTCGGGCTGAATCTGCTCACCTTTTCCTCCCTAGAGAATGCTATTCGTTGTCTTCGAGCACTACCTTGGTACTCTTCGCATGCGTGTCCCCTGCCTTCGGCAGCGTCTCCAAGTCCAGCCCCAGCCCACGAAGTTCCTTCACGAGAACATTGAACGACTCTGGAGAACCCGTTTCAAAGAGGTTGTTTCCTTTTGTGAGACGTTCGTAAGCCACACGTCTGCCCTCAAGATCGTCCGATTTGATCGTCAGCATCTCCTGCAGTACGGTCGAGGCACCATACGCCTCCAGGGCCCACACTTCCATTTCTCCAAAGCGCTGGCCACCGAACTGTGCCTTGCCACCGATTGGCTGCTGGGTAATGAGAGTGTAGCGGCCGGTCGAGCGCGCGTGCATCTTGTCTTCGGCCAGGTGAATCAACTTGAGAATGTATGCTTCTCCTACGGTAACCTGGCTATCGAAGTACTTGCCAAAGGCCCCATCTCGAACGTCCTCCTTGCCGCTGTCGCTAAGTCCAGCCTTGCGCAGAAGAGCTTTGATCTCTTCCTCGGTAGCGCCGTTGAACACGGGCGTCATGGCGCGAACGTTCAACATCCGGGCAGCCATGCCTAGACTGGCCTCAAGAAGCTGGCCGATGTTCATGCGTGAGGGTACGCCAAGCGGACTCAGGATAACATCAACAGGTGTTCCATCCTGCAGGAACGGCATGTCCTCCTCTGGCAGAATGCGCGTAATGACACCCTTGTTTCCATGGCGTCCCGCAACCTTATCTCCGACGATGATCTTGCGTTTCTTGGCGACATAGACTTTTATGATCCGTTCGACGCCGACGGGAAGAGCGTCACTCGTGTTGTCTTTCGTGATCTCCTGCACGTCAATGACGACTCCGTCCTCTCCGGGCGGCACTTTGTAGGATGTGTTCTTGTAGTCACGGGCCTTGTCATGGAACAAAGCGAAGTAGACCCTTACCTCGGGGGATTCCTCCTGTTCAGCGCGTGGCGTGATCTTGCCCACCAGAACATCCTCGGCCTTGACGTGCGCTCCGACCTGAACGACGCCACGCTCATCCAGGTGGCGCGCGAGTTCCTTGGAGACGTTGGGTGGATCGCGGGTGATTTCCTCTTTGCCGAACTCTGTCGACCTCACCTCGATCTTGTGCTCTTTGATGTGAATGGACGAAAGACTATCGTCGCGTACAAGACGTTCACTGACAATGACGCCGTCCTGATAGTTATACCCTCGCCATGGGACATAGGCAACCAAGAGGTTCTTGCCCAGGGCAAGTTCCCCTTCCACAGACGCATACCCGTTTGCGAGAAGATCACCGGCGTGTACTTCATCTCCTGTGGAAACGGCCGGGTGCTGGTTGATACACGTGTCCTGGTTCGTCCGCTTGAACTTCTGAAGCTCGAACACACGAGCCCGGGGCACAGACACATGGGTCACTCCGTTCTTCGCCATCAGAATCAGATCGTTGCGAGTCAGCTTTCTCCCAACAGCCAGCTTCTTGATCTTGGGCTTGCGAAGCTGTACGTCCTCAGCAAGTGTCTGACCAGCAAGCGATCCGTTGACTCGGAAGAGCTCGTAGCCTGCTGCCTTGGCCGGATCATACGTCAGGATACTGGCGTTCTTGTCTTTGACAAAGAGGTCGCGGAGACTCTCCTCGGCGACCGTGCGACTGATATTGGAACTCAGGTCCTGCACCGATGTCACACCCAGAATCCGATGGCCGAGAACCTGCTGCCCAATGGGAGTCATGGTAAGCGTCTGTAGTTCGACCAACGTGGTCTCGTTGCCTTCTTGTATAGGAAGGGAGCGGATTTTTGCATTGTTGATGACGCGGCCAAGCAGAGTTTCCGTAATCTTTGTGCCGGCTTTGTGCACCTTGTTCTTGCCTTCCTGCACATCCTTAGCCAACACTTTCCCGACCAGACTATCATTGGTCAGCACATCAAACAGGTCAGTCAGCGAATTTTGAACGATCGAACCTGCGGGAACGTATTGAAATGATTCGACTCCCTCATCCGAAAGAGTCTCGACTTGCTCGCGTGAAATCTCCAAGCCTATTAATTTGAGAATAACCTCTGGAACACCGACAGGCGCGAAGGAAATGGGCACCATGCGGACATCGCCAAGAATACCGGGCTCGTTTGCATCTGAGGCGAGCATGACGGGAATGACATCCACCGGAATGCTGCCGGCCTGAAGGTCTGCCACGTTGACCAAAGGCGAGATTCGGATCTGCTCGGCATCCACATATGAGACGATCCCATCCACATCGCTGAGCACGAGGTCACCGTTGTCATGAACAACCCGTCCTTCCATGGCAGTCGAAACGCGGGCGCGATCGGGACGTACCAGCGGCACTGCCTGTCGCTGCATGTTGCAGCCCATGAGTGCGCGGTTTGCGTCGTCATGCTCAAGGAAGGGAATCAACGAGGCCGAAATGCCAAATACCTGCGACGGCAAGAGGTCAATGTAGTCGACCTTGCTGGCAGGAAGCTCTTTCGGGAGGATTTCGCCACCTTCGCTGCGCTGCCGGGCGATAACCGTCTTCGAAGTCAGATGGCTCTTCGCATCGACAGCAGTATTGGCTTGGGCGATCGAATGATGCTCCTCCTCCTCGGCGTCCATATAGACCACGTTCTTCTCGTCCTTGCGACCATTCGCGACTCTGGCATACGGCGCGGTGATGAATCCGAACTGATCAAGTTTGGCGTATGAACTCAAACTGTTGATTAATCCTATGTTTCCGCCCTCTGGAGTCTCGATGGGGCAAATACGACTGTAGTGGGAAGAGTGGATGTCACGGACTTCCACGCCCGCCCGCTTCCTGTTCAAACCGCCCGGTCCGAGAGAGCTTAGACGCCTCTTGTGCGCAAGACTCGACAACGGGTTGATCTGTTCCATGAACTGGGATAGCTGGCTCTGTCCAAAGAAATTTCTGATAGAAGAGATGACTGGCTTTGTGTTAAGAACATTCTGGAGGTTCATCATCTGCTCTGACGAGTAGATCGTGACCTTGTCACGGGTCGCCTTGGCCACCTTTAGCATGCTGTCCTGAATTTCCTCGGCAAGCAACTCCCCCACACGCCTGATACGACGGTTCGCCAGACTGTCGATATCATCGAAGTTGGCTTTGCGTTCGCGGATGTCAATCAGGTGTCGAATAATGGAGACGTAATCGTCTTTGGTCAGAACGGCGGAATCGCTGTCTGTTCCAAATCGTTTGTTGATCTTGTACCGACCAATCGGCGCGAACGTATTGTATGCGTGGTCGGTCAAAAGGGTCGAGAGCAGACTCTGCGCAGCCTCGAGCGTAAGGCGCTCCTTCGGTTGCATCTCCTTGAAGATCTGCTTCACCGCGTCTTCCTGATTCGTGGTCTTGTCGGCCTTGAGTGTCTTGATAATCCAGCGGTCAGGCTGCCTGCTGCTGACCAGAAACGAGCTCGCGCGATGATTCTCGAGAAGGCTCATTGCTTTCCGAGTAATCGCAGCGCCTTCCTTGATGATCTCTTTGCCCTTGGAATCCAGAAGTGGCTCGACCGCCGTATATTCGGCCTGATCGAACACCAACCGAAGCTGTTCGGTGGATAGACGCTCGGTCTTCTCGATGGTGAAAAGGCGCTCGATCTCCTCGTTGGACTCGATGCCGAGAGCCTTGAGCACGAGAGTCACGGGAACCTTGCGAGCCTTCTTCCGAAGACGCGTATAGATGACATCGTCCTTGCCAGCCTCAATTTCCATCCAGTTTCCCCGGTCAGGAATAAGGGTCACCATGTAAATCTGTGCGCCGGACAGCTTGTCCTTCCCGCCCTCGAAATAGACGCCAGGCGAGCGGACCAGCTGAGAAACGATCACGCGTTCCGCGCCATTGATGAGGAACGTTCCAAATGGCGTCATGAGCGGAACCTGTGTAATAATAAGTGGCTGTTCCCGTATCTCGCCGGTTTCCTTGTTGATGAGGCGAAAATTGGCACGAACCATCGCTTCAAAGCTCAGCCCTGCCTTGCGGCAGTTCTCCATCAACTTGGCCGGCTGTTCGATATCGTGGTTCACATATTCGATCCGCAGTTTGGCGGTGTCGATGGGAAATACTCTCGCAAAGATCTGAGCGAGTCCTGGTCCCAGAAGCCAGTCGTAAGACGTCTTCTGGAGCTGGAGGAGGTCGGGCATCGCGTAACTTGATTTGATTTTGGTAAAGTCTATAATATTCCCTGCCACGCGCATGGCTCTCCTTTCATATCGGTGTGGAAAAAAGCGGTCAAATTAAAAGTTTACTCCCTTTTGTTTGGCAGTCAACTGCGCTCTCTCCACGATTTTTGGGGCCTTCACCAATCAGCCTCTCTTGTCAGGGAAATATGTCTTCACATTTTCATCTCCCGTGAATACCCACGCAGCCAGGGAAAAGGGGCTGCAACTCCCTCTCGTCTTCACATTGTCCACTCGAAAACGGTCCGCGCTCATACAACCGATCAACCTACCACCTGAACAAACCGTATCGCACAAGCACCCCGACAAACCTGAGAGTATCAGTGAGCGTGTTGATTTTGCTCCTTGCCTCCGTCCGGTAGATGGTCCGGGTTGGCACCCAACCTATCCGATACCCTGCCCTGCCTACCTTGAAGATGACCTCAGTCTCCAGGTCATACTTGTTCGCCTTCAGCCGCAGAGAGAGGACCGAAGTCAGCTTATAGTAGCGAAAACCATTCTGGCTGTCACGGACGTTCTGCCCAAGGAACAGGCTGACGAGGAATGAAGAGGCATGGTTCGCGAATCTTCGGATGAAGGGCATCGTCGAGACATTCGACATCCTGTTGCCGATGACCATGTCATAGCCTTGTTCAGCCGCAGCGATGAACAGCGGAATCTCAACAGGGTCATGCTGCCCATCAGCATCGATGGTTATCGCGCCATCATAACCACTATCCATGAGATACCTGAATCCTGTCTTGAGCGCAGCGCCCTTGCCCACATTGAACTCGTGGCGAAGGACAATGGCTCCTGCGGCTTCCGCAGCCCCAGTCGTATTGTCGGCAGAACCGTCGTCGACGACCACCGTGGCGGTCACAAATGGACGCACCCCTTCCACGACAGCCGCGATGTTGTGTTCTTCATTGAACGCAGGAATGACCGCAGCGATTCTCATGGGACGGTGCTCCAGAAATCGAAGAAATTCAGAAACTGTGTGGGATCCTGGTCAATAATAGCCTCGTACTGCTGCGCGAAGTCCACCACAAAGGCTCGCACCCAGGACCGCTCGTCTGAAGTTTCCGGGTTGATTGACCGGCCAAACTCCAGCAGAAACCGGCCACTTGGCTGTCGTACAAGAAATCCAGGAATTCCAACGAGCTTCCTGCGAAAAGAAAGCAGTGCTGCCCCACGGGGAAAGCGGACAGGATGCCCAAAGAACTCTACTTCCTCGCCACCGTTCGCATAATCTCTGTCGGAGACGATAGCCGGCACTTCGCCCTCTGGTAGATGTCGGAGGAGCTCCCTCAATCCGAACCGAACGTCGTGGGCAGTCAGTCCAAAACGCACACGGAGCGACTCATAGAGCCGCTGGACGACCCAGTTGTTCTGCGTGAGTGCAATCGCATGCGTCCTGTAGCCGCCAAGGCCAAGCATCGCCCCAGCCAGTTCCCAGTGGCCATAATGCCCGGTAACCAGGCAGAAGGGCCTGCCACCGGATCGCTGGTCGAGGAGCAGGTGTATGTCTGCAAAGTTCATGATCATCGATTCGATGCGAGCATCGCTGGTAGACGGTATCCTGAAGAAGTCGACCAGGTTCATGCCAGCCTGATCGAACGTCCGTAACACCAACCGTGACAGCTCCCGATGGCTTGCTTCAGGCCGCATGATTCTCAGGTTCGCGAAGACCCCTCGCCTCTGCCTCGTGTTGAAGACAAAGTAGCCCCACGCAATGAGCCTGGCAATGACCCGTCTGAGCCAGACGGGCAACACGGCAGCAATGCGGAAGGCGACAACATACCAGAAAGCCATCATCTAGTTGCCCGCCAATCCTTCGAACGCAGCATACCAGAGCAACCCAATGAGGGTCTTTGCATCATTCATGCGCCCGTCGCGGCATCGTTCGATAGCTTCGGTGACAGGCATCAGAACCGGTCTGATGAATTCGTCGGAATCCATCTCGGTGGAACCATGCCGAAGACCCCTCGCAATGTACAGCGTCAGCCGTTCATCGACGAAGCCGGGGCTGGGCCAGAATTCGATGCACTTCTTCCAAGACCCCGCAATATACCCGGTCTCCTCACGGAGTTCCCGGCGTGCGGCGGTGAGGAAGCGTTCGTGCACGCTGTGACGGCGTCCAGCCGGGATCTCGAGCATGACCATCTCGGGTGCCGGTCTGTATTGGCGCACAAGCACAACGCGATTGTCGACGGTCAATGCCACGACACAGACAGCTCCGCCCACATATGTTACGACGTCCCGATGAACAACGCGGTCGTCCGGCAATCGGACGACCTTGTCCAGAACCTCTATGGACTTCCCGAGATACGCTTGTCGACATGACAGGACCGCCTCGAACATCCGCTGATGTGTCCTCAATGAGACCGGATCATCTCCTTGATTTTCAGAAGCCTCGTGGTGTTTGCCCGCTCATTCTCGTCCAGTTTCGACGTAATGAACCGGATCGTCTCCTCAAGGTTGGGGATCATGACATACTCGAGGGCATTCACCCGCCGCCGGGTTCGCTGAATTTCCTCCGCCATCAGACGTATGCTTGCCTCAATCTGAGCCAGCTTCACGATAGACGGCATCAACTCGTACAACCTCAGAAGGGAAGCTTCTACCCCGGCTCCCTCCAACCCGGCGAATGACGGAGACTCGAAATCCGAGATCGAGAAGGACAGCACAGGCAAGGCTACATTCATGACGGTCTTGGTTCCCGCTTCGATGTCGAGACGAGTAGAGACTGTTCGCGAGAGAAGCTCCACGACGACCGCCGGGTACGTGGCGGTTTGACCCTTGAACGCAGCCAGTGCGTCCGGCAGTTCGTGGTCAACGTGCGCCCGATAGTCACCATACTCCTCTGCAAGCCTGATGAACGTCTTCATAAGACCCTCGAGCTTGTCCTTGAGAAGTTTGTGACCCCGCCGAGCAAGAACAAAACGCTTCTGCAGCCGCAGAAGTTCCATCCTGGTCGGGTTGACCTTGAGGATCATCGCTCTGCCTATGCCGTACTCTTCGGCATATACTTCTCTATCATGGCTGGCGAGACACGCTTCAGTTCCTGCAGCGGTAGTATCGAGAGGAGCTCCCACCCGATGGACAGTGTCTGTTCAATCGACCGATCCTCGTCGCGCCCTTGCTGGACAAAACGATGTTCAAACTCATCTGAGAATTTCACGAAGGTCCGATCCGTCTCTGTGAGCGCCGACTCGCCCAGGACAATTGCAAGTTCCTTTGCATCGCGTCCTCGGGCATAGGCGGCGAACAACTCGTTGAGAAGGCCAGCGTGATCCTCGCGCGTCTTGCCCTTGCCGATACCCTTGTCCTTTAGCCGCGAAAGCGATGGAAGCACATCGATTGGCGGGTAGATGCCTGCCTGATGCAGTGACCTGCTCAGGAAAATCTGTCCCTCGGTAATGTAGCCTGTGAGGTCCGGAATCGGATGCGTCTTGTCGTCTTCAGGCATAGTCAGGATTGGCAGCTGAGTGATCGACCCCTTCTTGCCCTTGATGCGACCAGCTCGCTCGTAAATTGTGGCCAGATCTGTATAGAGGTATCCCGGATAGCCACGTCTGCCCGGTACCTCTTTCCGAGCTGCAGAGATCTCACGCAGAGCTTCACAGTAATTGGTCATATCGGAAAGGATGACCAGAACGTGCATTCCGAGTTCGAAAGCCAGATATTCGGCAGCGGACAGTGCAAAACGAGGAGTCGCTATGCGCTCGATGACCGGATCATTTGCCAGGTTCATGAACAGAACCGACTGGTTGATTGCACCACTCTTGCGAAAATCAGATATAAAATAGTCGGCTTCCTCGAATGTGATGCCCATCGCGCCAAAAACGACGGCGAACTCGTCAGTTCCGGAAAGCACCCGAGCCTGCCTGGCAATCTGCGCGGCGATCTCGGCGTGAGGAAGACCACTGCCCGAAAAGATCGGCAGCTTCTGACCCCGAACAAGAGTATTGAGTCCGTCGATTGCAGAAATGCCAGTCTGTATGAACTCGTCGGGATAGTCGCGCGCATACGGATTCATGGGATCGCCATTGATGTCCAGCACTTTCTCAGGGAGAATCGGAGCAACTCCATCGATCGGTGCTCCGAGTCCGTTGAACACCCGGCCCACGATGTCGCGCGAGACCCCGAACTGCAACCCGTGTCCAAGGAATCGAGTCACTGTCTGACCGCGATCCATTCCCGACGAACCCTCAAAGACCTGAACCAGAACCGTGCCACCGGAGACCTCGAGCACCTGGCCATGTCTCAGCCCCGAGATCGTGCGCAGTTCGACGAGTTCACCATATTTGACATCCTGAGCCCCATCCAGAAGTACTAGCGGCCCCACGATTTCGCGGACTGTTCGGTAATCCCTATTCATGGTACTCCTCCCGTGCAGTCGTGTCCATTTCTGACAGAGCCTCAAAACCCTTCTTTATCGAGTTCTCAAGCGTGTCGAATGCAGCAAGGTTCGCCTCGGGAATGCTCTTTGAGCGAGCAATCTCGATTCTGACCGGCATTGCGAGAACAGCACCGAGTGGTACGCCCCCCGATGCAGCCTTGCCCGCCAGATGGCTCCACAACATGATGACGTCAAGCATTCGCAACTGCTTGCGGAGAGAGGTGTAGCTGTCGCCCTCGGTGAAAGCTCCCTGCTGCAGGAAGTCCTCACGTATGGACTTCGCCGATTCCAGTACCAGGCGGTCCAATACAGACAGCGCGTCGACACCTACGAGACGAACAAGCTCCTGCAGCTCCGCTTCCTTCTGAAGCAGAGCTCGAACCTCGCGGATATCCTGACTCCAACGCTCGCCAAGGTCCTTGTCGTAGAAACGCTCGAGCAAGTTGCTGTACAGCGAGTAGGACTGGAGCCAGTCGATCGCCGGGAAGTGCCGTGCATATGCAAGACGGGAGTCGAGTGCCCAGAAGACCTTGACTGCCCTGAGGGTAGCCTGAACGACCGGTTCGGACAAGTCGCCACCAGGAGGAGACACGGCCCCGATGACGCTCAGGCTGCCTTCTCTTGGTTGGCTGCCAAGGCTCAAGGATCTCCCGGCACGTTCGTAGAATGCCGCCACTCTCGATGCAAGGTAGGCCGGATAACCCTCTTCACCGGGCATTTCTTCCAATCGTCCCGAAATCTCACGCATGGCTTCTGCCCATCGCGACGTGGAGTCTGCCATCAGAGCGACGCTGTAGCCCATGTCGCGGAAGTACTCGGCTATTGTGATGCCAGTGAAAACCGAAGCCTCGCGAGCTGCGACTGGCATGTTGGATGTATTGGCGATGAGGACTGTACGATTCATCAGAACCTCGCCGGTCTTCGGGTCCTTGAGCTGCGGGAATTCCTGCAAGACGTCCGTCATCTCGTTTCCACGTTCGCCACAGCCAACATAGACAATGATGTCGGCATTCGCCCACTTTGCCAGCTGATGTTGGATAACGGTCTTGCCGCTGCCGAAAGGCCCGGGAACACAGGCCGTCCCGCCTTTGGCAACAGGGAACAGGGCGTCAATGACGCGCTGCCCGGTCACCAGCGGAGTATCCGGTGCCATGCGCTGCGTATAGGGCCTGCCATTACGAACTGGCCACCGCTGGATCATGGTCATGGGTTGCTCTTCGCCCGACTCGGCTCGCAGGACTGCAACGGGTTCCTCGACAGTGAAGTCGTTCTCTGCTATCGATACGATCCGACCCGCCAGGCCCTTGGGGACCATGATCTGGTGCAGGACGGCTCTGGTCTCCTGGACCGATCCGATGATATCTCCTTCGACGACCACGTCATCTGCCTTCACGCATGGAACAAAGTGCCACTTCCGGTCACGAGGCAGTGCAGGAAGAGCCACACCACGGGGAATGAAGTCACCATACTGCGCACGGATAGCGTCGAGCGGTCGCTGGATTCCGTCATAAATCGAAGTGATGAGGCCCGGCCCGAGTTCGACAGTAAGAAGGCTCCCCGTCTGGACGACAGGTTCGCCCGGCCCAACGCCGCTTGTTTCTTCATACACCTGGATGCTTGCCATCTCTCCTCGAAGCTCGATAATCTCACCAAAGAGCTTCGCATCGCCGACGCGCACCAGTTCATACATCTGCGGATTCGTCAGATCCTTGGCGACGACGAGCGGTCCGGCAACCTTGACGATCTCACCGTGTATCATGGCTTTTCTCCTCCATCATTTTTCCAACTAGGTCAATGCCTACTGCATTCTCTATGAGATGCCTCACGGCAACAGTCGCTGCGCCTGAAGCTGATGAAGTCACTGGGATTACCAGCACCACGGGTACCACAAGTCTGCGCGCCGCCCCCGACCCAGACCACACATCGGCCACATCGGACGTCAGCAGGACCAGCCCGAATCTCCCCGAACGAGCAATCGATTGAACAGCCTGAGATGCTTGAAGACCATCCTCGACAACAGTGCCTACAAAACCCAGCGCCTCAAATGCCCCGACGGAGTCCCGCGTCGTCACAACCGCCGCTTTGCTCACAATGCCACTCCTGGTCCATCAACACGCGGCCTCGTGGACGCTGCCGCTTTCAGAAGCCGCCGCAGTGACCAGACTTCTCGCCTGAAGTCCATTAGATAGGCAAAGACGACTCCAACTCCATATGGTTCAAATCCCGTTGCTTCCGGGCGTCCGACAAGCCACGACTCCAGAGCGTCCTCAAGCATCTGTATCCGCTCTTCAGGAGTGTATCGCCGGCCGACGGCGAGTACGTATGCCGAAGCTTCCGGAACGAGATCCGCCGGCTGGAGCGTATCCCACGGTATGCCCTGGATGCGTTCCACAATCAATGCGAGCGACACTCGTATCTCTGGCTTCAGGAAAGGCAACAGCCTCTCGAGAGGAGCTCCAACGCCGGCTGTGCTGCGAAGCTTCATTTTCAGCGCATGTCCGGCTAGCATGAGCTTCAGCAGGCCATCCATGTATGCCATGACAGCAGGATGTCCATAGATCCTCGCCAGATCATCCAGGGTCGTCTCGAAGGAAAAGTCGAACACTGTCTGGGCGTCGGAAGCCGAGGCTCCCGCTTGCGCCGCTTCCAGCCCCTCTGAGAGTGAAATCCCAAAAACCGATTCCGCAAGCAGCCCAGGGGAACTTCCCCCCGTCTGGATGCGCGCGCAGTACGCTGCGTACTCCCCGCTTGTTCCATCAGTGCGTGCTCCGGCATCCCCACCAAGAAGAGCTTCGGCCAGACCAGCCTTCGCGTATTCTTTCTCATCAAGCGTTGCGAGCAGGTATGGAAGAAAGCTCTCCGGCAGATCATGCGTCGCCTGTGCCAGAAAGGCCTGCCACGTGCTCTCGACCCTGGCCAGGACATCGCCTGCCGACATGTCGTTCCCAATGGGCGCGTAAACACTGCGATTGAGAGCTGCCAGCAGAGACTCGGCCTTGCCTGCTTGTGATGCCCGCCGAAGTTCCTGGACCGGGAGGAGCAACCCTCGCCTGACAGAAAACGCGCCCGAGGCGTAGGCGTAGTCACTCGAATCAGCCTGATGTGGGATGAGCGGAGCGATCATCTCTTGTCGCCAAACAGCACTTGTGCAGCCTCAACGAGCGTGACCTCCCGGAGGGCAATGGACGCCGCCGACAGGGTCAAGTCGAGCTCCGCCTCGGCAAAGTGGACAATGAAACCTCCATTGCTGTCGGCGAGCACCGCATCAATACGTACTCCTTTCCACTTCCCACGTTTGGGCAACAGTGCCCTGATGATGGGCTCGTCTTGGCTTCGGCACTCGATGGAGACTGGGATCTCTTGTCCGATCTGTTTCACCGCTCGCTCGAGATACTCACCATAGAGAGCATCATCGTTCCTGACTTTCTGTTCGAGCTCCTGGTAGAGTCCTTCAAGCAGCTCCTGCTTACGTTTGAGGATGGCGTTTCTCAACTCGATCTTCAGCGCAGCCGCTTTCGTTGTGACCTCACGATCCCGGAGAGCGCGATGCTCCGCTATCCGGGCATTGGAATCTTCCTCCAGCTGTCGCCTCTGACCATCGACAAGTTGCGAAGCCTCAACAGTGGCGGCCTCGATGAGGGCGGTCGCCTCTGCAGTCGCCTCCTGGAGAACCGCAGCTCTAAGTTCCTCGGTTCCCATGTGCAAAACGTCCTAGAAGACTGCCTGAGAGATCCAGACGATGAGCAGAATGCCGGAGACCAGAGCTATGACTGCATAGGTCTCAACGAGAGCAGGTATGAGGATTGCTTGACCCGAGCTACTGGGCTGGCGCCCGGTCAGGCTTTCCGCCGCAGCCGACGCCTGTCCCTGGAGAACGGCGGACAACCACTCAACAAGGCCGACACCGATTCCGACTGTCAGAAACGCAAGACCCTTCGCGTTGGAGATGACCGTTCCCTTGTTGAGAACACCAGATAGTACAATCATCATGATTCCGCACACGAAGCTATAGAATCCCTGTGTGCCTGGAAGAGCCATCATAACAAACATCTTGCCAAAAAGCTCCGGCTTCTCGGAGAGTACTCCAGCCGCTTGGGATCCACTAATACGAATTCCTATGGCAGACCCGAGACCACCGAGAGTGATGACAAAAACTGCTCCCATGAATATCCAGAGCGAACTCAGCGATGTCATCGGCGTGTTCGAGAGCTTAAAGGCGAACGCCGCCCCAACAGCACTGAGCGCCGTTACAAGAGCTCCGACGAGAATTGACCACAATGCTTCAATACCCATGATGTACCTCCTATTTTCCCCGAACAGTCGATGTGTCGACAATCTTGACAACTTCCGACGAGAAGCCAAAACGATGAAACCGAGGTGCTCCCCCCTCGTAGAACCGTCCAAAGAACTCGAGCAGAATGAGACGGGCAGAATGGATGAACGCACCCATGGCACCCATGAAGTAGTTCAGCAGATGCCCAAACAGAAGTACCAAAGCACCCACGATCAGACCAAGAACAGGGACCTTCACGAGAGACCCAATCATGTTGAAGGCCGAGCCAAGCATCGAGGTGGTCAGTCCCAATGCCAGCAGGCGCGAGTATGAGAGTACATCGCCCAGGAACGAACCAGCGCCATAAGAGCTCTGGATACCGTAGAGGTTCACGAGAGCCGTCAGCACCTTGCCCGCACCCTTACCCTGTCGCGCTCCCCCAAGAAGAAGGAGTACAAGCCCTATCGTCAAAGCGATGAGGTATCCGGACCTGAATGCAGTGCCCCACTTGGTCCCTATGAACAACAGCGCTGAGATGGCCGGGAGAAACAGCAGCCAGCCGACACAATCATAAACGATGGAGGCGTAATCGTGCCTCCGCGCCGCCTTGTAAATAGCCAGACCAACTCCATACAACTGGTTCAACGCGCCGATGATCCAGGCGACCATCAGGAACTGGAACGCGGACTGAAGAGGATCTATGATCCTGAGCGATGTAACGAACCTCGCGATCACATTTCCCTTCCCCAAGTATGTCTCTGAGATAAGGTCTCCTCCCCAGCTGCCAGTGAGCGCACCTGCGATCATTGCGGCAACGCCGCCATACAGGAATACCATCATGAAGTTGTGTACGCCCGTCGACTGCCTGTACTTGCGCATGAAGTAGAGGCAGATCCCTATCTGGATGGCCCCGTACAGAACATCCCCCAGACAGAGAGCGAAGAAGAGGAGAAACGGAATGGCCAGAAAGACTGTCGGGTCAAACGTCGAGTAGACTGGAAATCCAAACATGTTGATCAGAATCTCCATGGGCTTGAGCCATTTGTTGTTGGTAATGGAAACGGGAGTGCTGTCTCCCTCAGTGGGATCCCCCGTCATGCAGACGATGCCACCGAAACCTGCGCACAACTGCTCCAGAGACTCCACCTCGACTTTTCGAACGTAGCCGGTGACCACGCTGCAGCGCTCGGTCCGGGTGATGTCATGCGAAGCCTCCAGACGTGTTCGTTCATTCAAGAGATACTCGCGATACACAACGATCTCCTGTTTGCGGGCGAGGAATGTGGCAACCTCAAGCTGGAGTGCTGCGATCTTTTCATAAACCACTCGATCCTCTTCCGTCATACGGCCGATCAGAGACGCTACGGTACCAGTGGTATGCGACAAGTCCTGCTCGACAAAACCCTGCGACGCCAGCACGGCGCGAACGTCATCCGTCTGGGTACGCAGGTACGCAACGACCACGTTACTCGTGCTCTTCGTCTCAGATACCGCATCAACTGCAACGACAGTGCCATGATCCAAAAGACGCTTGACAGCTCGCGCCATGTCCAACGGCGATATAGTACCTGCAATGAGCGCGATCCGTTGCCACCTGGCAACCTCGCCGAAATCCACTGGCAGTGACGACCACGGCAATAGCATCGCCCGGTCCTGCTCAAGCTGGTCAACGCAATGACGCAGTTCCGCCAACTGGACTTTCAGTGCAAGAATACTGCGCATCATGCCTGTGTAGCCATTACTCATAGCCGTCGAAGCGGTCTTGCTCATGTCGGCGACATTGACATACACTTCGTCTGGGAAGAAACTTTGAATGAGTCCCTTGGTCACGGGGTCTACTTCGGCGAAAAACGAGAGCGTTGCGCTGGCAAGCTCCAACTCCTCGGCGACATGGCTCAACGACCGTTCCCTCTCCAGACGACAGATGTCCAGCGAAGACAGGACAGCAGTATCAATTGGAGAATCATCTGATGGGGTGTAGGAAGTCAGGTGTAGCATTCCCGCGCCGAACAAGCAAGACAGAACCTGGTCTTCCCTGTTGTGCGGAAAGGCAAGAGCGAACTCACGTACTCTGTCGATCGCCATCCTAGCGAGCGGTGAGTCTTGACAGAAGCAAATCCAGAGTCGCAGGTCTACGATCCTGCGCCCGGTCCTCGAGGTTCTCAAGCTGTTCTTTGAGATCTCGGCGAAGCTGATCCTCGGCAAGTTTCATGTGCTGATTCGTTTCCTGATCAATTGCGTCGAGTCGCCGCTGCAGCGACAATTCTACAGAAGCTCTGACCTCGGCGAGAGAAGACTCGGCATTACCCTGGATCGTCTGAACTGTCTCTCTTGCGACCTTGATGACGCCTTTCGCCTCGACCTCAGCCTGCTGCAAGCTCTGAATGAACTCCTCGATCATATTCGTACCCCTCCGGTTTGGATAATTGCTGGTCGGGATGGTGGGATTCGAACCCACGACCTCTTAGTCCCGAACCAAGCGCTCTACCAAGCTGAGCCACATCCCGACAAATAGTGGTCGGGGCGACAAGATTCGAACTTGTGACCCCCAGCACCCCATGCTGGTGCGCTAGCCAAACTACGCCACGCCCCGACTATTTGTTCTCAACCAGCTTCTTCAGCTTTCCGCTGGCCCGAAAGGTCACAACACGCTTCTCCGGAACGTTCACCGCTTCACGCGTTTTCGGGTTCACACCCGAGCGAGCCTTTCTCATAGACACACAGAAAGCCCCAAAACCGGTCAGGGTAACCTTACGACCTGTCCGCAACTCCTTGCTGGAAGTGCTCAAAGCCTGGTACAGCACGTTTTCCACAACCACTCTGGAATAACCCGTCTTCGTTGCAACCGCTGCCACCAGATCCGACTTTGTCACCTGACCACCTTTTCGAACTCATCTGCTAGAACTCGCTTTTCGTTTCCCGGCTCATCAGGCGCTGGAGACCAACCAGAGGCGTGACGCTTCCGGCGACGATCCCGTGCAGCTGGTGGACGATAGGCAAGTCAATATTACTCAGTTCAGCGATTTTTGCAAGAGCCTCGAGGGTTGGGAGTCCCTCAATGACAGTACGCTGGCCGGTTTGAAGCTCAGAAGCAGGCGTCCCCCTGCCAATCGCTTCACCCGCCATGCGGTTGCGGCTCAGCCTGCTGAAGCTGGTTGCAACCAGATCCCCTGCTCCAGCAAGTCCGTTAATCGTAGCCGGGTCTGCCCCAAGCGCCGTCGCGACCTTGAAAAGTTCATGAAGGCTGCGGACAATCAAGGATGCTTTCGAGCTGTCGCCAAATCCTAGTCCGTCCGACAAGCCTGCCGCGACAGCGTACACGTTCTTCAGCGCCCCACCCAGCTCCACTCCCACCAGGTCCGCACTGGTGTATGCCTTGAGCGAACCGCCCGAGAGGAGTTCCTGAAAATGGCGGCGCATGCCTGGTCCCCGGCTGGCGATGACGGTGTCCGCCGGCTGGTTTCGAGCAATCTCAGGAGCGAAATTGGGTCCGGATAGAACGGCATAGTGATCATAATCACTGAGTTCCAGATCCTCACAGAGCAGTTGAGACACTCGCAGATGTGTTTCCAGCTCCAGTCCCTTGCTGAGATTCAGCAAGGGAACACTCGGTCGGCGTAACTCGGGAGCCAGCTTGCGAAACATCGCCCGCAGTCTCTGTGTGGGTACAGCCAGAATGATGGCATCAGCTGAACGCCAGGCACCCAGGAGATCGTCGGTCGGCTCAACATTGTCCCGCAACCGTACGCCAGGGAGATACCGAGTATTCTCTCGGGCATCGCGCAGCGTCATGAGTGTGTCTTCTCCGTGTACCCAGAGAACCACGGTCGCCTTAACCGCAGCCAGATTGGCTATTGCAGTCCCCCAGGCACCCGCACCTACAACACAGACACGGGTCATGCGTCCACCTCCACGCGAACATCGGAACAGACTTGTCTCAGCCCCGCCATGACTTTATCGATTGTTGCCTGGGGGCAAGACGTGCCGCTTACGACTCCCACGGTATCCACACAGGTCAGCCCCACCTCGGGCAACACGGCCGCGTCCCCTATGAGATACGTCCTCGGACATGCAGAGACAGCTACCGCCACCAGTCTTCTGGTATTGGCACTGGAACTATCTCCCAGAACCAGCATGACCGTGCAGCGCCGGGCCAGAGCGACAGCTTCGTCCTGCCTTCGCAATACCTCCGGACACAGCGTCATCTCTTCGGCAACCTCGATTCCTCTCCGTCGAAACCATGCCAGGACCAACTGTCTGAACTCGCGAGACTGTGTCGTCTGGTAGATGATCCCCACACGGGAAACTGATATCTCGAGAGTGTCCAGGTCCTGCTCCGAAGCCACAACCCTGAGCAGCTGACTGCCAGCAGCCTCCATGAGATACCGCGTCTCTCGATGATCTTTGTCTCCGACGACAACAATGGGAACGCCAGCATCTGCAAACCGGTTTACGGCGTCGCGGGCCCGGTTCACGATGGGGCAGGTCAGATCCCGCACGGCTCGCGCGCTGACAATCCTTCCAAGGTGCTCCGACAACGTCGAACCGTGAGCAGGCAGGAGGACCGTCGCAGCACCCAGCTCTTCGTCGCTCAGCAGTTCCACAGATCGCAGTCCCATGGAACCAAGCCGGTTCATCTCACCGGCGTTGTGAAGGAGCGTATCTGTCGCCGCAACCGTTCCTTCCGAGCGCAAGGCCGTCTCAGCAGCGTCAATCGCTCGCCGAATGCCCGAACAGAAGCCCAGCTCGCGTGCCAGCACAATGCGCATATCAGACATGCCCCTGTTCCTGCAGCGTCCGAATGCGGCCCATGATGTCCATGCTGATTGCCGTCAGATCTTCTCTGCGACTCTCGCGCTCGGGTGGGAGGTGATATGCGACCGGCTCACCTATCCGCACGGTAATGCGACCGGTTCTAGGGACTCTCCTCTGCCTCGGCCAGCACTCGTATGAGCCGATGATGGCCATGGGGACAACCGGGGCTCCCGACTTCACTGCCAGAAAAGCCGCCCCGTTGTGAGGGTCCTGCAGACGTCCGTCTGGTGACCGCGTTCCTTCGGGATAGATCATACACAGGTCGCCGTGGTCCATGATTGCCAGCACTGTCTGGAGGGCACGCTTGTCGGCCAGAGACTCCCTGTCGATACGCACGCCACCCAGACGGCGTATGAATGGCCCCAGCAGCGGCTGCTGGTAGATCTCCTTGCGTGACAGGCTGTAGACCTTGCGTGGAAGCGCGAAAGCGGCAAGCATGGGGTCCAGATAGCTGCAGTGGTTGCCGCAGATAAGTCCTGGTCCGTGCCTCGGTACATTCTCAAGCCCAATGACGTGGAGTCTGAAGAAGGTCCTGAACCAGAGCCTGCCTATCGGGACAACCAGCTCATACAGCATGCTCAAGCCTCCTGCGGTACTCGGCCAGGATCGCCTGCACGACTCCATCGGAGCCGTCAGCAGAGTTGTCCAGCTTGACGTGCTCCTCTGTGCATCGAAGAGGCGAGTCTTCTCGGGACGAGTCTATCGCATCACGTTCCTTGATGTTGGCCAGCACGGCTCCGTAGTCGACCGGGCTACCCTGACGCTCAAGCTGGGCGACTCGCCGCCTGGCGCGAACATCCGGGTCCGCAGTAATGAACACCTTCAGAAGAGCCTTGGGAAGAACCGTCGTTCCTATGTCCCGGCCAACCATGACAACATCCTGGAGCAAGGCGATGCGTCGCAACTCCCTGTTCACTGCTGTCCGCACCTGTGGCACTGCACTGACAGGCGACACGAGACTGTCTACTCTCGGGTCGTGGAGGGACAACTGAAGAACGCGCCCGCCAAACAGAACCGTACCGCCGGACTCGTAGTTTATACAACGCTCGAGGATATCCAACAGGCGATCACTCCGGAGACAACGGTCAGATGGAAACTGCTCGGCATATGCAGCGGTGAACACCCTGTACAACAGCCCAGAGTCGACGAGCATGAGACCGAGTTCAGCGGCCACACCCAGTCCCACCGATGTCTTGCCGGATCCAGAAGGCCCGTCTATAGCAATGTCGCGTCTCACGGAACCTCTCCCACAAGCGCCGCAGCCACGTCAGCACAAGAGATACTGCCCTCGCGCAGGATGGACCACGACCCCGCTGTCAATCTGACAATTGTCGATGGCCGACCTTCTGGCCGCCGCCGGCTGTCCAGGACCAGGTCCGCTCGCTCCAGCAACCCGGTGGCTCCGGGCGCGTCCAGACTCTCAATGACACTCTCACCGCTCTCATTCAGACTTGTCTGCGCCATCACGATGCCACCGGCAAGCAAGCGAAGGAGTCCAGTGTGGCGGGGCACCCGGAAACCGATGCTGGATGCTTCTGGGTGTGGCAGGGGCTGTGTGTAGAGACCACTCCCCGCAACGTCGACGACGATGGTAAGCGCCCCAGGCCAGAATACGCTGGCAAGACGCTGGGCCATGACACGTGCCGCAGGCTCGACCCACGGCAGGACACGAGCGATATCGGGTACAAAAACGGGCAACGGCTTGGCGACATCGCGATGCTTTGCTGCGAACACCCTGGTAACCGAAGACGCACATGCCGCGCTGCAACCAATGCCATAGACAGTGTCCGTCGGGAACACTACGACGGCCCCCAAAGCAATACGCTCGGATAGCCGCAGAAAATCGGCGTCTGAGCAGGTGTCCAATAGGACACTCTCAGGCAGAGATATCTACCGCCTCCGAAAATAGGACCATTCGAGCTTGGGCTCTTCGCCAGCCCTCAACCGACGGATGTTCGCGGCATGCCGAACGATGCCGAGCACGGCAAGCAGGGTATAAATCAGAACAAGTTTCGGCGGCTGTCTCAGAAGAAGCGCTGCAACTGGAAGAGCGGCAAACACGACCACTGATGCAAGAGAAACGGTATTGCGGAGCACCATCACGACAAGCCAGATGCCCAGCTCCACGAGAGCGACGGGCCAGCTCAGCACAAACACAACTCCGAATGTCGTAGCAACACCCTTTCCTCCCTTGAATCCGGCAAGAACGGAGAAATCGTGACCCAGGACCACGACAACAGCCGCCACAAGCAGTGTTTCCCACGATATGGCCGGAAAGAACCTTATCAGCACGAGCAGAAGGAGTACTGCCTTCAGAAAGTCGCCAGCAAAAGCAAACGCAGCAGGAAGAGGACCTGCGGTGCGCAACACATTTGTAGCTCCCATGTTCCTGCTGCCCACCTTCGTGATGTCCACACCCTTGATCATTTTAGCGAAGATGTAGCTGAAAGGCAGAGAGCCGACGAGGTACGCAACGACAAAAACCGCAAGATCACGCAAGATATAGTTGAACGTGTTCATTCTGCTCGACGTGCCTCCGCGTAGCGCGGCAGCCCTCTGAGGTCAGGCGACCAGCGTCCGTCCCGCAATCCATACCGCTCAAACAGGTTGAGTATACCCTCTTCCAATCCATCGTCAATCTCGAGCAGCAGCAGGCCACCGGGTCGTAACCAGGCACAAGCTTGTGCAATGATCCGTTTGTAGAAAACCATGCCTGACGTGCCGCCATAGAGTGCCCGGACCGGTTCTCTGGGCGAAGACGCGTGTGCTGGGAACAGACGCTGTTCACGAACATAAGGAGGATTACTGACAATGACATCGGTGCGACTGCGGAAATCGGCGAGGGCAAGACCCCACGCTGCCAGCACATTGCCTTGGACGAACCTGACCCGCTCTGACAAACCAGCGTCCAGGGCGGATTCGCGGGAACATGATACAGATATGGAATCGAGTTCCAGTCCCACAACCGCTACCTGTGGCAGTCTGGCGGCCAATGCCAGAGCGATAGCCCCTGAACCGGAGCAAAGGTCCAATGCGATGGCGCGGGGACAATCCTGCTCGATAATGAAATCCCCAGCCATCTGCACCAGGCTTTCCGTCTCCGGGCGAGGAACGAGAACACCCTCCCGCACTCGCACGACGATGTCACAGAAAGCGGCATAGCCGGTGAGGTACTCCGCTGGGTATCCATCGGCCAGTTGTTGGGCAGCATGCTCCACAAATACCTGTATGTCGGCATTAGCAGGTAGATCCAGCCGAATGAACAGATCTGAACTGCTCCATCCTCTGCTTGCCGCAACAACATACTGCAGCTCACCGTGTTTTTGCGACGAGAGCTGTGCACGCTGCTCAGCATGTGCAATTACTTCTCGCAGAGTCAATCGTCGTCGTTGCCCTGTAGAATGGGCGTCTCAAGCGTTCTCTCCCGGGAAGCCCGGTGGAGTGCGTCGACTACTGGATCGAGGTTTCCCTCCATGATGAGAGGCAGGTTGTACAGGGACAGACCAATCCGATGGTCAGTCAGACGACCCTGAGGGAAGTTGTAGGTACGGATACGCATATTGCGCATGCCACTGCCGATCTGAGCCCTGCGCTCATCGATCATCTCGCTGTCGGCCTTCTCCTTCATAAGCTCATAGACGCGGGATCGCAGCACCTTGAGAGCCTTCTCCTTGTTCTTCAGCTGAGACCTCTCATCCTGGCATGACGCAGTGATGCCTGTTGGAATGTGCGTCATGCGAACAGCCGTCTCTACCTTCTGAACGTTCTGCCCTCCATGTCCAGACGCATGAAACAGTTCAAGCTTGATGTCGTCGTCGTCGATATGCACGTCGACATCTTCAGCTTCAGGCAGTACCGCTACGGTCGCAGTGGACGTGTGAATGCGTCCAGAAGCCTCCGTCTCAGGAACACGCTGGACGCGGTGGACGCCACTCTCGAACTTGAAGAGCTTGTAACTTCCTGTCCCAAGCACCGAGAAGACAACTTCCTTAAACCCTCCGATCTCGGTTGGGTGACTCGAGATGACCTCTATCTTGAGGCCATGCTGTCCTGCGAAGTACGAGTACATGCGAAACAGATCAGCGGCAAACAACGCCGCTTCGTCGCCACCGACACCTCCCCGGATCTCAACGATGATATTCTTGTCGTCATCCGGGTCTTTAGGGATACGTTCTTCCTCGATCTGAGCGTGGACAGCTTCCAGTTCTCGTCGAAGTCGGAGCTTGTCTTCTTCGATCATGGCAGTGAACTCGGAATCCGTTCCCTCTGCAAGAAGTACATCATTGTCAGCAAGCTGAATCCTCAGAGATTTTTCGCGACTAAGCAGCTCGAACAGAGAATCCATCGTGCGTCGCTCCAGAATGAGTTTCTGGATTTCCTTCTGATCGACATCATAGCGCAGGTTGGCAACTCGCTCGTCAATCTCATGAATTCTACGTGCCAACTGTTCTGTTTCCAGGCTCATCGGCTCACTTCGTGCCTCAAATGAGACGCTCCTTTTCCAGTACACGCTCTGGTCGACCTGGAACCACATGGTGCTCACGACAGCGTGCTTCGTAGCTCTCGGCTGCACCTACCATCACCACCGGGTCGTCGTATCGCGCTGGACATCCATTGACGATGCGCTGAGTACGCGTCGCCGGTCTGCCACATACCATGCACACCGCGGTCAACTTCGTCACTTCTTCCGCAAGCGCAAGCAGTTCAGGCATAGGCCCGAACGGCTCACCACGAAAGTCCTGGTCGAGTCCAGCGAGGATGACACGAACGCCCTTGCCCGCAAGGTACTCTGCAACATCGATGATCCCAGAATCGAAGAATTGCACCTCGTCAATGCCGACGACTTCCACCTGTCTCTCCTCGACGATCCTGAGCACGTCAGAAGGAGACGCCACGATAGCCGATTCAAGGTGAATACCCGAATGGCTTGTGATCGTCTCGAGCCCATAGCGGTCATCGAGAGACGATTTGAGAGCGATGACCTTCTGCCTCGCAATCTGAGCCCTCTTGAGGCGTCGAATGAGTTCCTCGGATTTCCCCGAGAACATACAGCCGGCAACGACCTCGATCCTGCCGGAAAGGCTATCCATGATATCTAGCGTCCAGCGCTATCCTGCGCGACGATGTTGGCCAGAAACTCCCGATTGTTGGCAGTTCTCTGAAGCATGGCGATGAGCTTCTCAAGGCTCTCCGTCGGATCCTCGTTGCCGATGAACTGTCTGAGAGCCCAGATCTTGCGATACTCTTCGGGCGTGTACAAGAGTTCTTCGCGCCGCGTGCCGGATTTTCGGACGTCGATGGCGGGGAAAACGCGTCGCTCAGCCAACTCACGGTCCAGAACAAGCTCCATGTTGCCAGTGCCCTTGAATTCCTCATAGATGACCTGGTCCAGGCGGCTGCCTGTCTCGATAAGCGCTGTTGCGATGATTGTGAGACTGCCGCCCTCGACCATGTTCCGCGCCGCTCCGATAACTCTCTTGGGGCCACGAATTGCAGTCGGGTCGAGACCACCCGACAGAGTCTTTCCAGACGAGGAACTGATAAGGTTATAAGCGCGTGTGAGCCGGGTGATGCCATCCAGGAGAATGACGACATCCTTCTTGACCTCGACCAGACGCTTTGCACGCTCCAGGGCCAGCTCGACGACTCGAATATGGTTCTCGGGGGGCTGGTCGAACGTCGAACTGATCACCTCGCTCCGAATCGACTGCTTCATGTCCGTGACTTCCTCGGGTCGCTCATCGATAAGGAGCACCATCAGCGTGACCTCGGGGTGATTGTACTCGATGCTCTGCGCAATGGCCTTGAGAATGGTCGTCTTCCCCGCCTTCGGTGGCGACACGATCAGGCCACGCTGACCCTTGCCGATTGGGGCAACGAGCTCAAGGAGGCGCACCGCCATGCTGCAATTGGGCGTTTCCAGCTTGAGATGCTTGTTGGGAAAGATCGGTGTGAGTGACTCAAATTGCGGTCGGGCGAGCACGTGTCCTTCGATGCCAATGCCATTGATGCTGCGGAGGCGCATTAGCGAGGAATACTTCTCCTTGTCTCCACGCGGCAGATGGACGATACCTTCGAGCCAGTCACCGGTCCGCAGACCGAACCGCCGGATCATAGGGGGCGAGATATAGACGTCCGACGAGGAAGGGAAGTAGTTGGAACGCATGAACCCATATCCCTCGGCGAGGATTTCACACAGGCCCGAGGCAGTGAACTCCTCCCCGCCCGTTCGCGGAACCTCTCCGCCATGGCGCTCAGACGAACTCGAGACAACAGCCCCGGAAACGACGTGCTCCGGTACACGTTCCTGCTCGATGTCGAGGTGCTCAGTCACTACCTCAGGCTTGTCATGGTTGTCGTAGGGTCTCATGGAGCTCATGGCAGGCCCCTCCTGATCGTTAGCATCCTTACCCCCAAGTTTCAACAGCTCCTCGATGAGGTCCGGCTTCTTGAGCCGTGTATAGTTCCGAACATGCAGCACTTTCGCAATCTCGTACAATTCCCGGGACGTCTTTTCCAGCAACTCTTGTTCAGTGAAGTTCATGATCCTCTGCCTTCTTTCGTCAAGTGGTCACTCAATAGCCAGCAAGCGCCCGATAGAATCCTTGAACGAGCCCAACACAGCAATACGCGTCTGACACTGCTGAACTGTCACACGTGTCTCATCTTTGAAGACAGGATCTCGCAGATATGCAAGATTGACGTAAACGTTGGCAATGCCTCCGGCATAGGCAGCCTCGAGCATGGCGGCGCCAACATACAGGTCGGATGCAATATCCTTTGGCGCATCACGAAACGTTGCGACGAGAAGCTCGGCAAAATCGCACACACGGACGGCCAGCGAGAGAGGAGCTCTCGTCGAACCCTTGAGTGCATCCTGCATGGCCGCCCGTCGCACAAGTTTCTCGTCATCGGTCGTCTTGGGCAATTTCATGGCAGCCATGTAGCCCTCAAATGCCGCGCTGTCCTGGTCCATCATCGCAACAAACTCCGCCCGCGACACTTCGCAGCCCTCGACAAATAGTGCCAGACGGCTCTTTTCTGACTCATCACGCACACCTACGACATTGGCGACCATTTCGACTAAAGCTGCCCCCATCGCCGCGGCAAGCCCAGCAGCACTACCTCCGCCGGGAGTCGGATTGCGCGATGAGAGTTCGGTCAAAAACCCATCTAAGGATTGATTTTTATACATCTCGACCTCTTGGTTGACGATTGGAATGTATCGACTAGTTCAAATAAATAATACCTGCTCGCTTGGAAAATGCAAGCGTGAGCGTCCTGAGAAGAGCCTTTCCCCTACAATTGTAGTATAATGCACCCTACCTAGTCTAACCGGAGGTCATCATGATTGTCAAGGCAGTTCAAGACGTCGAGGAGATTTCCGTCACCGAAGCCGGAGCCCGTGGCACTACGATACGCTGGATGCTCAACCGCTCGGACGGAGTCCCCACGTTTGCGATGCGGTACTTCGTCGTCAAACCG
>Ga0209840_1000035_pt1 | contig 31822 bp, 53 predicted proteins | sample PersoiDNA2013190_FD_185802 | JGI IMG/M metagenome (GOLD analysis project Ga0209840, IMG submission 185802) | Permafrost soil microbial communities from the Arctic, to analyse light accelerated degradation of dissolved organic matter (DOM) -... | ecosystem: Environmental > Terrestrial > Soil >... | reverse complement strand
TGGATCGCACATGAGCATCGCAGCAGAACGACGGCGCAAGCCGGTATCAGATTGTTCCAACGAGGTTCTTGACCCGGAAGCGTACGCTCGCAAGACCCGCAAGGAAACCCCACGACAGGCAGCTGTCCTCGCTTGGCTCGCTATGCAAGATTTCGTATTCTGGAGGCAGAACACCGGCGCAGCCAAGCACGAATACACCCGGAAAAATGGCACGATCGGACGGTCGTTCATTCGCTACGGCGTCAAGGGTCTGCCCGACATCCTGGCGATCGAACCTGGCACGGGCCGTCTCATTGGCATCGAAATGAAGCGTCCGACAACCGACCAGAGTGATCCACAGAAGGAATGGCAGGTACGTTTCGAATCAGCCGGTGCTATCTATCTGGTCATCCGTGAAGTCGAAGAACTCGAGGCCTGGTGGCACGAGCGGCAGGTGGCACCATGAAGTGGTCATCGCGTGGGACAGAACCCATCAGTTGGTTTGATATCCTCGTAGCCGTGCTGGTCGTTATCTGGGCGATTGCCATTGTCCTACTCATTGCAGCCGTGGCGGCGTCACCAAAACGGGCAAGCGCGGGCGATGTCGTCAACTTCCGGGTCGCTCGTCGGCTGGCAGCCGTAGCCCTTCCCATCGACAAGGTAACGACGCGATACTCAGAACCCGTCATGGTTCTCTCCATGGAGATCACGGCCTATAGTCCGACCGTTGCCGAATGTGACGCGTCTCCATTGGTGACAGCCAGCGGTAAGCGCGTCTACGTTGGTGGCATTGCTGCAGACTTGTCCGTGCTGCCCTTCGGCTCGCTGGTCGTCATCCCTGGTTATAACGACGGCAAGCCCTGTACCGTCATCGACACAGGGGGCGCCATCCATGGCAACAAGCTCGACGTGTTCCTATGGTCAACGGACGCGGCAATACACTGGGGAAGGCGTCACAACGTGCGCGTGGAAGTGCTGTACATTCCCGGGGTGACCCCATGACGACCGCAGAAAGCAGGGCAATCCGTAACAGTCAAAGGAGAGCCGTCACAGCGGAGAAGAAGAAACGGCGGACGGCAGAACAGCGGGAGATAGACGAGAAGTTCCAAACCGCGTTCACGAAGGAAGAAAACATTGAGCGGACACGTTTGTGGTGGGTGACACTATGACCAACAACGGTGTCATCAAGAAACTTGTGCCCGGCCAGAAGGTCGAGCTCGTCCTGGTCGACGGCCGTATCTTCAAGGGCCTCGTCGTCGGCAACGGGGTGCAGCAATGGGTTGAGCTGACGGCTACGAACGGCGACCAGTTCACGATCCAGACAAGCCGTCTCGCCCGCTGCCTTGGTACGCTCGAGGTGACGCCATGAACCACTTGGACCTGTTCTCTGGCATTGGTGGTTTTGCCCTTGCCGCTCAGACAGTGTGGGGTGCCGATTACCACTGTGTCGGTTTCTGCGAGATCGATCCGTATTGTCAGGCGCTGCTCAAATTGCGATTTCCGGGGGTGAACGTCTATGATGACATCCGAACTCTATCAGCCGAACGACTTATTGCCGACCCCGAGAGCAGCGGACAGCTGGGATCCCATGAAGTCAACACAGCACAGAGAGGGCAGCAAACACTCGATGAGCTTGACGGACGTCTTGACCTCCTCACCGGTGGCTTCCCCTGCCAGCCGTTCAGTCAAGCAGGAAAACGACGGGGGGGGGGCAGACGACCGCTATCTCTGGCCTGCAATGTTTAGGGTTATATCCGAGACAAGGCCCCATTGGGTCATTGGTGAAAACGTGCCTGGGATCGTCAACATGGCACTCGAACAGGTGTGTACTGACTTGGAGCGATTGGGCTACGAAGTTCAACCGCTCATTATTCCAGCTGCGGCTATCGGCGCGCCGCACAAAAGAGACAGAGTCTGGATTGTCGCTTGTCGCGACACCGAAGGCGTCTCCATCGGGTCCGGACTATGCGAGAGCGAGCCGGAAAGGCAGTGGGGGCGACGATCTGGGGACACAGATCGCATTACTGCCAACGCCTGCGACGAGAGATTACAAGGGAGCAAACGGGCCGAAGCATATGCAGAGGAAACGGCCTCACATGAGCCAGCTGCCGAACGTCATCACTTATGGAATGGGGACTTCCCCGACTGGAACCAAGGATGGGTTGAAGCTGCAACCGCCCTTTGTCGAGTGGATGATGGGCTACCCGTCAGGCTGGACGGACTTGAACTGTCCAAATCAGGACATCGGACACAAAGGCTAAAAGCGCTCGGCAACTCCATAGTCCCGCAGGTCGCCATGGAACTCATGCGAAGCATCAAGGCAATCGACGAGGTTGCTGTATGAGACCCCGTCAGATTGATTCCGGGTATGTGGATAGTCTGTTTCCTGAACCTATCGAGCAGGTCATAGTTGAGGACTACTGTGTTCTGCGTGGCGCCCGCTGCGTCGTTTATAACGGCTGTCAGCATGGGTTTGTTCCGTGCACGTTGAAGGATGTGCCACACCTCGAAGAGATCCACCTGCCATGTGAGATACACGCGCTGCTTGACCTTGCCATCAAGCCTACGAAAAAGCCAATAGCCTTGCTGCTGAACGGCAAGTGGTACTCCGAAGGCAAAGTCCTATGGGATTGCTCCGACTGTCTTTGCCTTGACTGTGCCAACGAGGGCAAGAGCTGTCACGACTGCAAGGGGTTCGAGCATTGTATGAAGCACGGCGGCAAGATGGGTCTCTGTCCGGACTTCCGCGCTCCCGACGGCAAGGAACAGGACTGCATGCACAACTGCTGTCTGTGTATCGGGTGCGAACGAGTAGGACAGGACTGCAAGGAATGTGTCGGGCCCATTCGTTGCCCGAAGCCCACTGTTCAATGCAAGGAATACGTCGGGGCTGAGGTGACACCGTGTACCTGCGCTTTGAAGAGCTTGGGCATAGCAGTTCTGGCAAGACGCGCATATGGGCGGGGAGGAACCTCCAGGGGCTTGCCATCTTGGGCGTCATCAAGTGGTACGCACCCTGGCGGCGCTATGCCTTCTTCCCGCAGAGTGGCACCCTCTACGACGCCGGGTGTCTTACGGAGATCAGTACGTTCCTCGAGCGGGGGTTTCGGCCATCCGCATAATATAAGAAGGCAGGGCAGTGTAACCGCAGCGCCACGCATGGAAAAAACCGGCCAACGAAAGGTGCTGCGCCGAAGGACAGAAAGACGGCACGACGAGAACGCTGGCGTTTGGCGCTGGGAAGGAACGATAGATGACAAACACTGGAGAGCATGTGGCTGCAGCGCTCGCAGCTAGAGGATACGTCATCCTGAGCGCGTCATGCACGTTGTGTGAAGTCTCAGGCCCCACCCTCGGATTCGTCCTCCTACTTGCGGATGTCGTCGCCGATCTGCGCATCATGGAGGGCAAGGTCATTCTACAGACGACAGATGGTATCCGGGACATGTACCGCTTATGGAACGGGACGGTCCTGGCAAGGGTCGAACGCCTGTCCTCGGTCCACACGAAGTACGTCCGCCCACTGCAACCATTGGCACCAAGGCATACCTACTTTGGCATCGCGCCCGTCGGCAAGGGCAAGTGGCGGGCAGTGGTCAATACGACAGATCCCCGGACACATAAGACGCACGTCGTCACCAGCCGCTACGTGAATGACCCGGAGACGGCAGCCAGGGAACACGACCGTATCGCCCGCGAGTACGCGAACAAGGGCATGGTCGGCAGCCGTGTCCATCTGAACTTCCCTGCAGGATTAGTAACAGTCGCGCATAGTTGACCGAACTTCCACAGTGCCATAACATGAGAGTGCACAACCGATCTAGGAGGTCGCAGCACGATGAAACGAGGGTACGGCACAGACACTGATATGATGTCGCGTGGTTTACGTGCCATCACATGCCCTCCTTCCACTGCAGGCCCCTTGTCACAGATGCTCACGGTTCGGCCGGTTATCGTCCCGTGATGTCGAAGCAAGGGGCTTGCGATGTCTAAGCTCCCGATCAGCCCGAAGAAGTCAAACAAGGCACTGCACGTGCCTGTGATTCATACGCCGCCAGCCCCGAAGCCTCCTGAAGAGAAACGCGGCCGCGGCCGTCCGTCTCTTCCTTATGACAAGGAGCTGCACCCTCGCTGGGCGTGGTCGCTCGCCATTACCGGCAAGACTGAGCCACAGATCGCCGCGGCCATGGGAATTAGCCTCAGCACCCTGAAGAAGTGGAAGAGTATCTACCCGGATTTTTCAACCGCCATAAACGACACGAAAGAGAGCGCCGACGCGCACGTTGTGAAATCACTCTACCAGCGCGCCTGCGGATATACCGCCTACGAAGACAAGGTCACCAAGGATGGCGACGTGGTGTCATGCCGTGTGGAAATTGCGCCGGATGTCGCCGCCTGTATTTTCTGGTTGAAGAACAGAGAGCCCAAGACGTGGCGTGACAAGCAGGATGTGAACCTGTCCGGCCATGTCGACGCCGGCAAGCCCGACCTCACCAAGGTCAGTGAGACCGAATTGAAAGCCGCCCTCACCCTGGTCGAAAAACTCAAGGGGCAACAGTGACGCCCTTCGTGTTCCGATGTTCGTATTCCGCAGAATCACACCGCATGGATAGCGGGCTGCAGGTCTCGCTATGACACCGACGCAAAATGTTTACGCTGCGAAAAATAAAACACGCTTGCAGAGCGGGGCGCAGGGTACGCTCCATGAACGCAAACCGCGATTTACGGCTGTGGATAACTCTGCTGCCCTGAAGTTCCTCGTCGAGAATGCCCCGGCGATCGAAGCCGAACTCTGCGGACGTTCGCTGTCCGAGTTCGTCGCCCGCGCCTGGCCGATCATCAATCCGAGCACGGACTATATCGACAATTGGCACATCGGCTATATCTGCGAACACCTGCAGGCAGTCAGCATGCACCAGATCAGACGCCTTGCCATCGAGATCGAGCCACGTTGCATGAAGTCCACTCTCGTGTCCATCATGTGGCCGACCTGGCACTGGGCACAGAAGCCCGGCGCACGGTTCCTGTTCGCGAGTCATTCTGAGACGCTGAGCACGAAGCACTCCCTCGACCGCCGCGCCATCCTTAGCTCGCAGTGGTACCAGGAGCGTTGGGGCGACAAGGTCCAGCTGGCGGGCGACAACAACCTCAAAACGGAATACTCCAACACGGCCATGGGTGTCATGCGTGCTATGACCGTTGCGTCGAACGTGACTGGCTTCGGTGGAAACTTCCTGGTAGCGGACGATCTGGTAGCCGCCGTCCATGGAGACAGTGAAGCGTACCGCGACGCCGCCAACACCTTCTTCGACCGTTCCTTCTATGACCGGCTCGACAACAAGAAGGAGGACGCCATTGTCGTCATTATGCAGCGGCTTCATACGCAGGACCTGATCGGCCACATCCAGGCCACGCGGCAGCACGACGACTGGACGTTCCTGACCATCCCCACGACGGCTGAGCACGACGAGCGCATCATCTTCCCGCTGAGTGGCCAGGTCGTCGAACGCAAGGAAGGCGATCTGCTCTGGCCGGAACGCGAAGGCCCCGACGAACTGGCTGCCGCGAAGGAACGTCTTGGTTCGTACGGCTACTCCGCACAATATCAGCAGAACCCTGTCCCGCGTGAAGGGGCCCTGGCGAAGCGCGAGTGGTTCAAGATCGTGCCCGCTGCGCCCGCCGGCATCAAGCAGCTCATTCGCCGCTGGGATCTCGCCGCCACCGAAGTGCGGCCTGGCAAGGACCCGGACTATACCGCGTCCTGCCTGGGCGGCATGCTCGAGGGCGTGTTCTATATCCTGCACATGACGCGCGACCGCCTGAGCCCCATGCACGTCGAGGCCTTGGTCAAGCAGTGCGCCCAGCTGGACACCGAATACGTAACGGCGCGAAAGACGCACCTGGCAATCTGGATGGAACAGGAACCTGGGTCATCGGGCGTCAATACCATCGACAACTACGCCCGCCATGTCCTTCCTGGCTACGACTTCCACGGCGACAAGGTGACAGGCAACAAGTTCGAGCGCGGTGCTGCGTTCCTGGCTGCTGCCGAGATGGACAATGTCCGCATCGTCGAGGGGCCGTGGAACGAGGCCTTCCTGGACGAGATGAGCGTGCTGGGCGTCGGAGCGAATGACGATCTGTACGACGCTGGGAACGGGTGCTTCACGCAGGCGAACGCACAGAGACAGAGCCATGGAGGGCGGAATGTTTGAGACAGTCGACGTCATCGAGCAGTCGTTTAGTCGCAGCGAAGCCCTGGCGGTTCAGCGCGGCAAGTCCCGCCTTGCCCTCTACGAGAACGCCTATGAGGGCGTGTATCGGGTCTATCTGCCACTCAAGATTCAGGCGGAACTCGCCGGCCGGCTAGGCATCAGGACCAACCTCTGCGCGGCGGTTGTCGACGCCATGGTTGCCAAGCTGGACCTCAAGAGCTATACAGGCGGGACAGGCGCCGATCAGGCGATCCTGACCGAAGAATACGAGTACAACCAGCTGGAACTGCAGAGCACGGAGATCCACCGCACGACGGGCATCGATGGCGACGGCTTCATGGTCGTCTGGCCGGAATATGACGAGCTCGGCAAGAAGACGGGGCATGCCTTTGTGCGCGTGCTGGCATCTCAGGACATCGACATGACCTACTCGCCCGCCGACAAGCTCAAGCCGATTCGGTGTGTGCATCAGTGGAACGAAGAGGAACTCGGCAAGATGTTCGTGGGGAAGCCCGTCGTTCGTCGCGATACCATGACCGCCAAGACCGTGCAGCGGCAGTACAGCGTGTCCGGTGAAGGCAACGCCTGGCATGGCTGGACGTTCGACGGTCTGGAAGAGATCGTCAAGAACGACCTCGGCGTCATCCCGGTCGTCCACTTCCGCAACAAGATCGGCTTATCGGCCTTCGGGACTTCGGAGCTGGAGAACGCGCTGCCCATCCAGAACGACATCAACCGCCTGGTCCAGGACGCGATGATCCGCTCGTACTTCAACGGCGGGCAGCAGCTGGCGGTCTTTGGTATCGACAGTGACGAGTTCCTGAAGAAGAACCCAGATGGCCTCTCCCGGGAAGTTTGGGGCGCGTGGATGCTAGACAACGAGAAGGCCAGTCTGACCGTCATCCCCCCGCAGGACATGGCCGACATGTGGAACTCCGTGGACAAGCGCATCGACCACCTGGCACGTGTGACGGCCACACCCATGAGTTATCTGGACCCGAAAGCGGCCCCCTCCGGCGTAGCGATGCAGGAAATGAGCGGGCCACTCATCGACAAGGTCTATGAGGCACAGACGACGCTCGGTTCTGCCTGGGCGCGGGTGTTCCAACTCATCCTGAAAGTGCGGACCCAGAACATCATGCCGGTGCACGTCGAGTGGGAAGAGCCGTTTGTGCAATCCAACATCGATACCGACCTGAAACTCTATAGCGCCGGTGCGATCTCGCAGGCTGAGCTCCTGCGCAGGCAGGGCATGAACCAGACGCAGATCGACAGCATCATCGCTGAAAGGCAGGCCGAGCAACAGGCTGCCGCGACCTCCATCTTCAAGCTGCCGAACATCGTGCCGCCCATCTGATGAACGACCTCGCCCGTATCGCAGAGCAGCATACACAAGCTTACGTAGATTCCTACGTTGAGCAGGCCTCTGCGCTGGCGGCACAGGGTGGCGCGCTGCTGACCACGAAGACGGGCCGGACGGCCCTGGACGCGCTTACGTCGTGGGCTGCCATTCAGGGCGTCCGGATGTGCGACAGCCTGGTGCGGCAGACCCTCGCCCTGGCCGACAAGTACCAGGCAGAGAGCTACAAGGTCTATCTCGCCCAGTATCCTATCGCCCTTCCTGCACCGTGGCAGCAGGCGCTCGGCTATATCCTCGGCGGCGGGTTCGATTCAGTCGCCCTGGCAGAAGTCAAGAAGTGGCGCGAGACGGAAGGGTTCTCGCTCTCGAAGGCCCTGTGGAACTATGCCGACGGCGCGCAGCATACCATCACCGATGTAATTACGCAGTCGGTCAATGAGGGCTGGTCGTTCAAGCAGGTTGAAGAGAAGCTCGCCGCGTCACTCACTCAGAAGGGCACGGACAACCTGGCGTTCAACGTGCGGCGACTCTACGTGAACGAGGTCAACACGGCGTGGACCTGCGACCGCAAGGCCATCACCGACGCCATGCCGTTCATCTCAAAGGTGGAGCTCGTGCGTGGTGAGGACGGCGACCCGACGTGTGAGATCTGTCGTGCGGCTATCGGCGACCCAGGCACGCGGATCATCGTGGACAAGGAAGGCGCAGACTTGCCACCCTATCACCCGTTCTGTGTCGATTCATGGAACGACGTGCTGCCGACGGCCGACGAGATGATCGCGGCACTGAAGCAGCTATGACCGAGAAGATGCTCGCCTTTCGCGCCCGGCAAGCAGAGAAGTCGAAGCAGAACCAGGCAAAGGGCCTGCTGCCGCCAGTACAGGGCAGCGTTCCCATGGCGGACTATCTGAAGGCTCTCGACGACTTGAACGCATGGCGCAACCGGGCAGTCGACGCAGAGGCCCGGCTATGTGGGTCCGGCGACATCCTGGGCGAAGGAAGACTCGATGTTCTGAAAGGATCAAGCAGTGCAAACAACCGTTCGTAAGACTTCGCGTTCGCCAGCGTTAAGGCGGAAAGGGAGACAGATATGAACTTTACACACAGGTACTTTGGACCAGGCGAAGAGAAAGCAACCGACACCACGACGACGGTCGTAAAAACGGAGACAGGTGCCGAAGACAAGCATGAGGCGACGATCCCCTACGAGCGCTTTCACGAGATGGATGTGAGAGCTATAGCTGCCGAGAAGAGAGAGGCAGAGAAGCAGGCACAGCTCGACAAGATCGCCACCGATAAGAAGACCGCCGACGAAGCGGCCCTGGCAGAGCAAGGCAAGTTCAAGGAGCTTGCTGCTACCAAGGACGCCGAGATCACAAACTTGAAGACAGCGTACCAGAACTCGACCATCACCAATGCTGTCCTCGCGGCAGCTCATACTGCCGGGGCTGTCGATCCTGATGCAGTTGTGGCCATGTTTGACAAGTCCAAGGTCACGATCGCAGCAGACGGCAAACTGACCGGCGTAAAAGAAGCCGTTGATGCATTACTGAAAGAGAAGCCCTACCTCGTAGCACAGACTGGTTCCGGATACCGCATGGGAGCCGGTGGAGGCAACATCTCCAACCCTTCCGCGGCTGAGGTCGACGGTATGACCCCAGAGCAGTACCGCGCGTGGAGGATCGCACACCCCGACGCTTAGGAGGCGTCTAAACTATGCCTAATGTGTTCATCACCCCTACCGTTGTAGCAAACGAGTTCCTGACGCACCTGCAGTCCGCTCTGGTCATGGGCAACCTTGTCCACCGCGGGTTCAGCAAGGACTTCGTCAAGGTCGGCGACACCATCACCGTGAAGGGTCCGGCCACGTTCACCGCCGAGCCGGTTCAGGCGGGCATGTCCGTTCAGGGCATAAACGAATCCAGCATCTCGCTCAAGATCGACCACCGTGATGGTGTTCTGGTCGCCTACACTGCCGAAGACGCCTCGCTGAGGATCAACGACTTCAACGAGCAGATCGTCATCCCTGCCGTCCGCGCCATTGCGGAGAAGGTTGACACCAACCTCATGGCACTCGCCCGCGACATCCCCTACGTCCGGGAACAGAGTGCGACCGCTAGCCTTGCCGACCTCGCTCTCCTGGCAGCCGACCTGTCGACCCGCCAGTGTCCCATGGATGACGGACTCCTGAACCTTGTCATGGACCCCATGTCCTACGCGAAGTACATGTCCATCGAGGCCATCGCCTCCCTGGCAGCTCGTGGCAACACGGACGCCGTGGCCAGAGGCCAGTTCAAGGAGGCTATGGGCTTCAATATTGGCAGGTCGCAGCAGGTCGCGACCGAAGGCACGCTGGTCGGTTCACTGACCAACGCTTCGACGCCCACTCCTGTTGCTCTCGGCGCAGTCACCATGACTGTCACCGACACCGACGCGACCGTAGGGCTTCTGCCCCATGGGTACACATTCACCATCGCGGGCGACACCCAGGTCTACACGCTGACCGCCGATGCCACCCAGACCGCGACCGGTTGTGTGATCTACTTCGCCCCTGGCATCCAGATCGCCATCAGCGGAGCGAAGGCCATCACCGGCGAGACCGTCGTCAGCTCGGGCAAGTCACAGAGCCTGGCCTTCCACAAGAATGCCATCGCCCTCGTCACGGTTCCCGAAGCTCCCTCACAGGCCTGCCCTTCCAAGGTTCTGTTCGACAAAGGGCTGAACGTGATGCTCACCTATGAGCGAGACACCACGAATCACATCGACACCATGCTCTTCGAGATCCTGTACGGCGTCAAGGTTCTCAACGCGAAAATGGCGGAGCGCTTCATCTCTGACTAGCTCTGAGAATGAGGGGGCCTTCGGGCCCCCTTGCCTGAATGGGAGGTATCTATGCACGTGAAGTGTCAGTATTGCGGGACAGATTGCTGGGACGCCCTGGCGCGCGACGGCCACGAGGTCCTCTGTGATCAGAACCCGGCGAACGGCAAGGCGAAGGGAACCGTAGTCGTGTTGTCGGATGCGCCGACTGTAGCGACTACTCCCGAGCCGGACGTTCAACCCGGAGCTCCTGCTGCTCTCGTCTTTGGCGGCAAGTCGTACCCAGGTAAGAGCCCCGAGGAAGTCATCAAGACCGACCGGACTTACATCGAGTGGGCTGCGTCGCTCTACCGTGACCCTGCGATCAAGCAGCGGTGTAAGGAACTGCTCATGGAGACCCCGAAGTGAGTGAGATTACCGCACTCGCCGCCGTCAAGGCCACATCGCTGCTCATCTCAGGAAACCTGACCGACGAGCAGATCACCACCTTGCTGGCCGGCTATACGACCGTTGACGAAGATGCTGTGACGATCTATGACACGACCGGCTGTGCGATCGCCTGCCTGAAGGCGCTCATTGGCACGGTGCCTGTTGCTCGTTCGATCGGCGGCATCAGCTACAGCACCGAGGGCATCCTGGCGGCCATTGCGGAGCTCAGGCGCAACCGTGGCGGCACGATCCCGCTCTATCACGACGCGCCAGTCGACGAGGGAGACATCTCCATCCTATGAGCTATCTGGACATCTTCGACTCATACGTCAAGGCCTTCACGCTGCAGACCGCGACGTTCGAGACGCTTGCCGGTGGCAGACAGGTGCCGCACTGGACGCCCGTTGCGGTAAGCGAGGGCCCGCTGCTTCCCGCGAGCATGAGCCTCACGCGGTATGAAGAGGGTGCAGGTGTCACCGTCACGAATGTCCTGTACGTGGCAAGCGAGAGTCCAGCGACCGTCGTGGCCGTCGGTAACCGCATCGTCGTGGCGGGCACGTCCTACGACGTCGTGCGCGTCCGTGACTATGGCACGCACAAGGAGGTTGAGCTCAATGTCGTCCTTTGACGTTACCTTCACTATCCCACAGTCGGAGATCCTGAAGGTCACCGACGCGATCAGAGCCAAGATGATGATCGCCGTCGACTGGTGCACGGATACCATCAGCACCTATGCCCGCGAGAACCACGCCTATACCAACCGGACGCACAACCTGACCACCAGCACGAAGTTCCTGCCCGCTATGCAAGAAGGGTCAAGCATCATCGGGCTGGTCTACGTCGGCATGCCCTACGCGAAGTATGTCCATTGGGGCACCGGCATCTATGCGGAAGGTCCGGGCGGGTCGAAAGCGAAGAAGGTCCCCTGGGTCTACAAGGACATCGATGGACAGTTTCACCGCACGTCCGGCCAGCATGCGGACCGTTGGGTCGAGCAGGCGTTCAAGGATAAGCGCGACGACTGTATCCGCGTGCTGAAGGGGTGCCTGTGAAGAGTAACGACGTCACGGCAATCCTCGGCACAACGGGGCTCAATGTCTTCTATATCTATCCGCGGACTGCCATTGGCGACAACCTGCCCTGCCTGGTATATCTGCTGGACCGGCGAGGTATCGAGGGTGAGCCCAATTGCAAGACGACTATTACCACGACGCTCTACTGTGCGGTCACGGCGTATGAGAGCCTGGCTGACAGGGTGGACGCCATGGTCGAGAAGCTGTTCTGCCTTGACCGGGCGAATGTCCGGCGGGTCGACCAGTACGAATTAGCGTTGGATATTGCGAAGGGCACCTGGACCATTCCCATTCAGGGATAGATAAGGAGACACCATGCCAGTAACACTACTCACGAAGCAAGTCAGCAAGGCAATGAACGTCGGCAAGATCGTCACGCTGGCTCTGGCCGACGGGACGAACGGGAACAACGTGGCGGCCGACTCGGAATACATGCACCTGGTGGTCATCAATACGGACAGCGCAACGCATACCGTGACCATCACGCGCCCGAAGGCCAGCAACCTGGGCATTGTCACCGCCGTGGGTCCGATCACCGTTCCCGCTGCCGTGACCGGCAAGCCCGGCATGTGGGTGTCTTCGACCTTGCCGACGGACTGGTTCAAGAGTGCCACAACCATGATCGACTTCACCTGTGACGCGACTCCGACCGGCGTGTACGTCGCCGTTGTAGACATGACACCATCGCCTTCTGCGGTGGAATAAGGAGATGCAACATGGATAGCGGATATGCGTACGGGATGGGCCCTGGTTCATCCATCACGATCACCGGCGGCCCCACGGGCATGATCATCGAAGGGCTCAAGTTCGACTCCAATGCTGAGACGGAATTGGAGGTCCTGAACAATGACGCGCGGCAGAGCGTCGCACAGTCGGTCATGACCAAGAAGAAGACCACGGTGAGTGGCACGGCAGAGTTCAAGGGCTGGGCCGATTCTGATGCCCTCGTCGGGCTGGAAGCAACCGTCGTGGCCTCGAGTGCCAATACGGTTCCAGTCACGAGTGGCAGTGTGCTAGTGACCATCAAGCATGCGGGCCTCGATGTCAACCGCGGCAACTGGATGTTCGACTTCAACGGAACCGTCCACGCCGCCGTAGTGTGATGGAGATCACCAAGGGTCAAGTCGACCAGCTCTTTGGCAAGTACCACGTGAGTGTCTACGGGATGTCGTATGAGGAATATCTCAAAGGAGATCCCGGACTTGTCCATGACCTGGTCGCGATGCACCGTGGTAAATCAGTGACAACAGGCGAGAAGCTCACGGCCGAGGACATCCTGGGAGCGTTCAAGTATTTTTTCGTGGAAGGTGCCACTGGCTCTGGGACAGAACAGAGCTCGACTACTGGGGCACCAGAGCTAGAGAAGTCCTCAACTTGATTCACGGAGACCTCATGCGCCTGACCCTGGCTGATGTGGACGCTATGCCCGTCATGCTGCTCACGGCGCTCGAGGTCATTGGCTCTGAACACCGACTCGGCGAGAAGCCGTATGGCGTGGGGGACTGATGAGCGAAGAGTTTGATATTCAGGGCAATGTAACAGTCAATACGGGCGGCGCGGAGGCGGCGCTCCAGAAACTACGCGACAAACAGGCCGCTGCTGACAAGAAGTCACAAGCCGACCAGCTGGCCGTCATGTCGAAGGCCGGCACGATGGCCATGGTCGCAGGGGCCGCCCTCATAGCAGGCGTCGGGGTCATGACCAAAGACGCTGCTGCCGCTGAGACGGTCCAGAAGAGTCTGGCGACCTCCCTCAAGAATACGGGTCAGTATTCGATCGCCACGATGGCGCACATCGACGATCTGACCAACAGCCTGCGCAAGCAGACGACGGTCGACGACGAAACACAGAAGTCCGCGCTGGCGTTCGCTTCAACCATGAAACTGACTGAGACGCAAGCAGAGGCGCTACTCCCCCGGCTGCTGGACATGAGTGCCGTGACGGGCATGGATCTCGAGCAGGCGTTCAGGGCAAGCGCACAAGCCATGACGGGCAACGTCGGGTTGTTCCAGCGCTACGGCGTGATCATTAAGAAGAGCGCCGATGGCACAGTCGACTTCAACGATGTGCTGAAACAGCTCCAAGTCTACGCAGGACAGGCAGCCGCCAAAGTGTCCGGCCTCGAGGGCGGGGGCAAGAAGCTCAAGAGTGCGATCGACGAACTGGGCGAGTCCCTGGGTACGAGTCTTATCCCTGAGCTCACCAAAGCAGCAACCGGCATGACCAGCCTTGTTGAGAAGTTCAACGATGCCCCGGACTCCATGAAAGGCCTCATCACGCAGAGTGCGCTGGCGGCTGGAGGCATCTTGCTGGTAAGTGGCGCGGCGTTGAAGACCGTCGTGGCCATCGCAGCTCTGAAAACGAGTATCGACACCCTGACAGCGGGCGCCGGCTGGGCTGCGCTACTGAAACTCCTGGGGTTGGCAGCTCTGCCCTTGACGGTGGGTATCGCAGCGGTCAAGGCAGCGAACTCTGACGCCTGGGCTGCTACCCGCGAGAAACTGCTCAATGCGTTCAATCCAACGTACGGCAACAACTACGACAACGGGCTGACGACGACACCCGGGATAGCTGCAGCTGGTATGACGCGGCCGGATCGCACCTGGACGGAAGGTATGCAGAATGCTCTTGTCCTCTCCAACAACAGACCCACGCCTACGCTGACCGGCGCGTTCACCGGAGACCAGATCACCGCCAACCTCGACCTCCAGCACCAGCTCTATGACGCCTCGCACACGGAGAAGCAGCAGGAGCTTCATGACCTTGACCTGGACGTGGCAGCCTGGAAGAAGGCGGGCTTAGACAAGGTGCTGATCACAGAAACATCGGCAGCCAGGCGGGCAGAGATCGAGAAGAAGTACGCGGACATGGCAGCGAAGGACGCCGCGAAGGCAGCGAAGGACGCCGCGACCTGGTCACCAATCAACGTGTCCGGGGTCAACGTCAATGGCCTGAGCTCGTACATCGGCAGTCTGTCCGGTGCGGTCAAGGTCAAGAAAGCAGAGCTACAACTGACCTTGAAGATCGACGGCACGTCTATCAAGGTCGATCAGTCGGCACTCAGCAAGCTGAAAGAAACGCTCGGCTCCCTGGTCTTCGCCAAAGTCATGGCTGCGCTCGGCAGCAGTGCTGCCTTTGGAGGGTGATATGAGCTACGCCATCCCAAATGATACCACACGGACAAGCACGTGCGCCTACGTCGAAGAAACCACGCCCGGCGACGTCTGGACGCCTGTGGGTTCCATTGCCCCAGGTCTCCGGGGTGCCATCGGGTTCCGGGGCGTCGGGTACTGGAAGCGCCGTCTCGTCATCCACACAGCAGGAGCCTCCAAGTTCACCGACCTGATGACCGGTCTCAAGGACAACGAGGAGGCGATCACCTTCGGCGGACAGACGTACTCACTCGCGAGCGTCGACGCCCAGGTCATCGCCTCGAACGACAGCCGGGACGTCGCCAAGCAAGACCTGGTCACTATAGAGCTATGGCGACCATAAGACTACCGGACGTCTCGATTGCTGTTCCATTTTATGGCACTCTGCCCACGGCCAACTATCTGCCGATGCACATCCAGCTCAAGACTTCGGTGTTCGACGGGGGCGGCGCGACGCTCGAGGGCTTTGAGCCGTCGCCGGTCATGGACGTGAGGAACTTGGCCGGCGAGTGGCTGATCACCATCGACGACACGACGTATCACTATGAACTCGATGACAGGACGGTGGAGCGACTCAAGGACGGCGTCACAAGCAACTTGCCATTTAGCGACCGACTCTCAGCTTGGAAACTGCCGCTCATTCAGAAGTCCTGGACGGTGAGCACCGTCGGTGCTCTTCTGCAGGCGCTGGTGACTGCCGTATCCGCCCTGTCCGGGATCTCCTGCGACATCCTGGTCACCAATACCACGCCCATGACCGACATCTGCGACGGTGGCATCTACCTGGCAGCCAATTCAACCTACCTGGCAGAGATTCAGCAGATCCTGCAGTGGCTGGGCTACGCGATCTACGCCGTGCCCGAGACGGGACGGTTCGCGATCGTCGCGCCCTGCTACACGGCGCCCATTGGCACGATCTCGCTGTCAGAGACCGACCCGCTGATCATGGGTGCGAGCTATGGCCTCCACTATGACCAGATCCACTCAGATGTCGTGGTGGCCAACAGCAACACCGGCACTGGCAAGATCGCGGGCATGAGCGGGATAACGCCGGACCTCACCAACTACAACCTGAGCAAGAAGGTCAACCCATTCCTCGCCGAGGTCTGGCAGCTCAAGGATACCAAGTTGCAGGACATGGCCGACGAACTCTACAAGCTCGACCGGCAGGCGGCGCAAGGTCTCACCGTCCAGCGGGCTGGGCTGCTCATGAACACGCTCTGGAAACAGTTCGACTGGCATGACGTCAATGGCCAGCTGGGGCATTACAAGGTGTCTTCATCGGTCATCGACATCACGCCGACTGCTGTGACCACAACCCTCGAGGCGATGATCGTATGAGCAGACGGGGCAGCGATCTGATCAACGGCGCCATCAAGTCTTACGTAGGGCAGATCGGTCAGCAGATTGACTACGGCGAAGTAACCGGGACGACCATCACGTTCCTGCACAAGTTCAAGGATCGCCCGGTGGTCCATGTTACCGCCGTGGCTGCCACAGGAACGCCCGAGTCACACGTGGTCTCGGTCAATAAGGTGGGCGACTGGTACACGACCGCGACGATCACCAACGCTGGCTGCGATTATGTGGGCTGGGACGCCAAGGGCCTGGGGATCGTGGCATGAGCGCAAAGTCGTTTCCGTGGGTGGGAAGGTTTCAACTATCTCGCGTCATCGGGACATTTGTTCCTGTTCTTTCTTACTATGGTGTTGCTACCCCCCTCTCTGTGGCTCGTTGTCTTTTGGTCGCTGTTACTGTAGGGGGTTACGCACTGTTTGGAGGAGGGAGTACTGCTTATGGTTTTAGTTATACTACCTGGACGACTGTCAATGCCTATAATGTATCCCTTGTTCGTTCTACTCCAACTGCTCTTTCTGCACCAAGAGGCAAACTGGCTGCAACTACCATTGGGAACTATGCACTCTTCGGTGGGGGGCAGGATATCACCTCTGGTGGTAATCAAATACTTAGAAACACCGTCGACGCATACGACGCATCTCTTGTTCGTTCTACTCCAACTGCCCTTTCTGTAGCACGGTATGGTCTCGCTGCTACCACCGTAGGGAACTATGCACTCTTCGGTGGAGGAGCCGATGGTTATAATTCGTTGACTACCGTCGATGCCTACAATACGTCCCTTGTTCGTTCTACGCCAACCGTTCTCTCTTGGCCACGTGATGGTCTTACTGCGACTACTGTTGGCAATTATGCCATTTTTGGTGGAGGAAGCAACTCTGGCGCCACAGGGGTCAGATTTGATGCTTACAATACATCCCTTGTTCGTTCAAATCCCGTCACTCTTTCTGCTGCACGTACGAATCTAGCCGCAACTACCATAGGGGGTTATGCACTCTTGGGCGGGGGGTTACTCACTAGCCCCAGTGCTGTCGTTGATGCTTTCAATACCTCTCTTGTTCGTTCTACACCCACGGTTCTCTCTGTAGCAAGGAGTCATTTGGCCGCGACCACCGTTGGAAACTATGCACTCTTTGGTGGGGGAAAGGCTGCTGTTGTCAGTGCCGTCGTTGATGCCTACGATACTTCACTTATCCGTTCTATACCAACCGTGCTTTCTGTGGCAAGATGGCAACTTGCTGCCACCACAATAGGTACTTACGCACTTTTTGGTGGAGGACTTGCTGATGCCGCTGGTTCTTTTAGGTCCGCTGTTGATGCCTATCAATATTCTTAGGAGGAATGGTGCTTAAATTAGAGAAGTTTACGGGCAACAAAACGTACATGTTCCCGAACGGTGAGATTGCTGACCCTGCAAAAATCAAGGCACACTTTCCTGCCGTCGACTCGTTTGTACATATCATCGAAGTAAACGGCGATGTGTGTCAGGCGGTAGAGAACTTGGCTGCGATGCGGGCAATTCATAACATTGACCCTGCACTGTCAGAGGCTGCGGCCATCACCGCCATTGAAACCATTATCAACACACCTGCACCAGTTGTCATTGGTGCCGATGAACGCATGGCGGCGGCGGCTGAGTTCGCAAATATCCTTGCCCTCCCCGACGTGGCGGATGCAAGCAAGAACGTACTGGGTAACACGACCATTATCCAGAAGAACTATGACAATGGATTGTGGTCTGCTCCGATGCTCTCTGTTGCCGTGGCGAAGGGGATGATGACAACGGCACAGGTGACGACGGTCAAGGCAGTGAAACCGACAAAACCATAACATGGAATGGATCAGTCGCTTTCAACTCACTCGTGTTCCTTAGGAGGTCGTCATGCAACTGAGATGAAGTTCCCCACATGGTTGACGGTCATAGCATGGGCCGTGTTGATTACTGTAGTGCTGATGGACGTGGTATTTCTTTGTAACTGCGTAGGAGGGGCGAAGTGAGAACCGAGACCGTGTGGACTGTGGATACCCTGAAAGAATACGAAGATATCCAACTCTCCGACATGAAGGACATGCTTCAAGAGCGATTCGTCATGCAAACGAAGGCTGTCGATTCAGCTTTTGATGCACAGCAAACCGCCATGACGACCGCAAAGACTGAACAGTCCACAGCCATGGTGACAGCTTTCCAAGCACAAAAAGAAGCTGTCAATACGGCCATGGCAGCCTCAGAAAAGGCCGTCAATGCAGCCATGGCAGCCTCAGAAAAGGCTGTCGCCAAAGCTGAGACCGCTGCTGACAAGCGGTTTGAGTCTGTCAATGAGTTCCGGCAACAGTTGGGAGACCAAGCTGCATCATTCGCGACGAAGGAAGAACTGGATATCCGATTGAAGGGCCTCGGAGATAAGTTCGATTCTGAGTCGCAGCATCTGCGAGAAGCCGGCAGTGGAAGAGACCAGAATATCAGCAACCTCGAACTGCGTCTGACACGACGACTTGATTTGTCTCAGGGACAGGAGAAGGGAACGGATGAATCTCGCGGCAACAGGCGGCAGGACACGTCACTCTTCGTCTCCATTGGGAGTCTCATTCTTGCCATAGTAGCGGTTGTCGTAACCATTATCAGCGTGCTTTCTAAGTAAAAGGAGTGTGATACTATGAAAATATTGGACTATTCAGGTGGACGTCCTGACCCAAAGAGGGTCAAGGCCGAAGGATATGGGGCTGTGGCTCGTTACCTATTCACTCCAACTCCAGGGGGAAAGGGGATCACCAAAGCAGAAGCCACGGCGATCAGGGCAGCAGGACTCGGATTAGTCCTCATCTATGAATCATATGCAGGCCGTGCGCTTGAGGGTCAGGCAGCAGGTGTCACAGATGGCAAGACAGCCCTTGCCTTTGCTCGCGCTATCGGCTTTCCAGAGTCACGGCCTATCTACTTTGCCGTGGACTTCGCTGGCACATCGGCACAACAGCCTGCGATTGACCTCTATCTGCGAGGCGTCGCAAGCGTCATCGGGGCTGCCAGGGTAGGCGTCTATGGTTCGTATTATGTCGTGGAGCGGTGCTTTGCCAACAAAACCGCTCAGTGGTTCTGGCAGACGCGGGGATGGAGCAATGGCCAGGTGTCCGCTCATACGCATTTCTACCAGTACCTCAATGGTCAGACCGTCGGTGGGGCATCAGTGGATCTGAATGAGAGCAAGCAAGACGACTTCGGAGCTTGGGAGGCACCGATGACGAATCCAGTTGTAACGCCTGTTGTAACGCCAGTACCAGTTGTTCCTGCTCCGGCCCTTTCTACTGCGATGCAGTGGTGTATTGATCAGGGTATTTTTGACAAGGGAACGTCCCCTACGAAGTTGATGGACGCAAACTTTCTTGCTTGGTCGCTTTATCGGGCCAAGGGTAAAATATAGGAGATGCAAACCATGACACAGTTTTTGATTCTGCTTGTCTTTGCAATTCTTGTCGAGGCCGTCATCAACATGACATTGGGCGACATCCCTTGCCCCAAGTGGGTCAAGCTGGTCGCATCTATCGTCCTCGGGATCTCCGTCTGCATCGTGTGGAAAGTTGGAATCATCGGTCTACTTGGCATCGAAGGCGGGATACCTGTCTTCGACTACGTGGTCACGGGTATCGTTATCTCCCGTGGTTCCAACGCTGTAAATGACATACTTACTCGCATCAAGGGTGGCAACGTCACAACTACACAAACTGTCACGCCCGTTGTCCCTGGTGCATCGACAAAGACCGAGACGGTTACAACGACCCCGGCGCTTACAGGAGACACTACTGGGGATATGCCTACGCAGAATTTTCAGCCGACGGAAGAGTTGAAGTTGTAGCCTCACCTGCCAAGAGCAGGAAGAGATCCTCGGCCGATGCTTTTTCCAGGTCGGCCGTCGCAATTTGGGGTCAGATTGCTCCCTGGGCAGACCGGCATGACGAAAAGAGGCCCTAGGAAGAGATCTCGCGGAGAGAGACGTGTATTTGTACGTCCGGGTACGGTTTACGCTGACAGGACAGGCGCCCTGCAGACGGCGGGCACGGATCTCCCTATTTGAGGAATGCCACCAGGAGACCAATCCCGATCGCGGTCACTCCGAGCCAAAGCAGGACATTGGCAAGCTGACTCGCCGCCTTCAGCTTCAATTCCTTCCTCTCTTCCGGCGTCAGGTCGATCTTCTCTGGTACTGTGTCCATGATTGCCTCCCTATGATTCGACAGCATAGCCGCACGTCACAAAATGAACAGGCCCCGGCGCACGGGTGAGGTGATACGGGGCAAAGGTTGGTGCGCCAGTTCCCTGCGAGGGTCGGTACGCACCATAGGTTGGGGCGGGCAGGTGTGGAACCTGCTTGCTCACGATCGGGATACATACCCGAACAGAGTACCACGCCCCATATGAGACGCTGGGCGGTGTCCTCAGTGTCGGGCGACCCTCAGAGAGAGTCGGGATGCCAGGGCGTCTGTCGTTCACACCACGCGCCCGCTGCCGTTACATGGACGGGCGTGGCTGGCGCCCGTTGACCAAGGAGGATACATGTAGAAGTAGCCACCTGTACAATACGATGGCCTGGCTGCCGTGCAACTTTCAGCGACTGTTACTCGTGACGCAAGAGCAGATCTGAGATATTGGCTGCCTCTTCCGGCTCGGCTGCCTTGTGCATCTCGGCCTCGAGCTCGCGCGCCATTTTCTCGACAGCAGCCTCACGCAGCCAGTCAGCCATCGGGCGTCGTTGCTTGAGGATGTGGGTGAGCAGTTCGAGCTTGTCGGCCCAGTCGATGCGAAAGTGGATCTCGGCCCGCGGTTCTTCGCCCCTGGTCGCTTCTTCCTCGAGAAAGCTCCTGGGTCGCTTAGTCATGCCACACCCTCCCTTCGATCTCGGCCATGAGGCTCAAGTATGCGTCTGCTGCCTTGGACTTCGCCTGCCAGTTCCACACTGGCATGTGCCGCCGCATTGCACCACGGATCGCGTTGGCCAGGGGCAGTTCGCTGGCAAACACCGCCTCCTTGTACTTGTCTCGCACGCGCACGATCGTCTCACGATCATCGACGACGTTGTACCGGACCTGGTTCAGGACGATGCCGGCCACCGAGAGTTTGGGGTTCCACTTGATGCGCATGGCCGCAATGCTCTGTGCCATGCCGTCGATGGCCATGTCCAGGTACTCGTCCGGCAGAATGGGGATAACCAGGACGTCGGCTGCCAGCATTGCAGCCCGGAAGAGTTGACCGAGTGTCGGGGGCACGTCGATGACGACAGCTGCATAGGGTGTCGTGACCTCGCTCAGGACCCAGCGGACCGAAGCCAGCACGTCGTCGTCCTTGTCTTTCATGGCCTCACGTTTGCTGAGACTGATGTTCGCGCCCAGCAGGTCGAGGTTCTGGCCGACTTCGGCGGGCGTCGGGATCTCGTCACCAAAGGCCAGCATGATACTGTTCTTGTCCGGCACATCGGCGGGCGGCACGAAGGAGCTGGTCAGACTACCCTGCGGGTCCAGGTCGATGACCAGGACGCGTCCTCGCCGGGTCAGGTAATGCGCCAGGTGGAAGGCGATTGTGGTCTTACCAACGCCGCCCTTCTGATTGGCGACGGCGATCACCTTAGCGGGCATCGTCTCCATCGCCCTCCGTGACGAAGTGCAGCGGCAGCTCTTCCTCTGGTTCGACGACCGGCGAGTTCGGGCCGTAGCGATACTCGACAGCGTCAGCGAGGATAGCGGATTCGGTACGGTGTTCGATGTGGGCGACGGTCCGGATGAGTTCAATGACACGCGGGTCGGCGATGTGATACGTCCTGCTGCAGAATCCAGAAGCCATATGTACCTCCTATGTCTCCTAGACCGGCTGCAAGTGTATCACAGTTGGCGCGATGGCGCAAGCGCCAGGGGGACAACGCGCCCGTGGGCGTACTGACCATCGCGCCAGGGGGGCAATGTGGCCGCTACTATGTCTGCAGGCATCAGGACGGGCGATGTTCTCCCTGGTGGCGTGATAGTCTTCACTATTCTTTCATGATGTGTTATCAACAGCAGATAATATAGCATCAGCACAACCGATCTAGGAGGATCGTATGGAAGACGAACGCGAAGACATCATGGAGTTGCGAAGTCGGTACCTGCACCAGGAAGTGAAGATCGTCGACGGGTCCAGCGAGGATGGAGAATTTGGCTACGTCGTGGGAGTGACGGCGCACTCGGCTGAACCGATCACCGTCCTGTTCTACCACATGGGTGAAGTGAAGCATCAGAACTACTACCGCGCGGTCGATCTTGTATTGACGGGCGACGACTGGAAGGAAGGCAAGCCGCGTGACCAAACACTGCGCTGCCGGCGTTCACGCTTCGACGGACTTTTTCACATGATCGACCGACGCGGCCAGCACGGCGCAGGAAGTGGAACGAGGGGCGGCGCATGGGCGCAGTATCTGAGTGAGGTCGTCCGGCACGATGAGCCGGGAAAGGAGCAGAATGGAACAGAAGCAGGAATTGAGACCGTTGGCACTGTGGTTGCAGAAGCAGCACAAGTCGACGGCCTGGCTGGCCAGGAACATGGGGGTGAGTTATCAGACAGCCTGGTCGTGGGCGGGCGGAATGTCGCGCCCGAACCTGACCAATGCGATGAAGCTGAAGAAGCTCACGGGACTGACCTTGGAACAGCTGACACAGTAACAGCGAAGAAGTAGCACCACCAACAATCGATCTAGGAGGATCGTATGCCAATCACAGGGATTACAGACGGGCAGCGCTATATGCCCCGTCTTGGGAAAATACACTTGGGCGTCCGGAAGTTTCGCGACGTCAAAGACAAGAAGGGTTATCCGCAGGCGACCGATTACTTCGTCTGTCCGGACGAGGTCAGGGCGGTCTACGGCGAGCAGCCGAAGGAACTCTCTGTCATGTTCCTCAGCAACGACGTGGACGTGATCCTGCCGCATTTCTACAAGCTGTACGGCACGTCCACGATCGCTCCTTTGTGCAAGGGTGACGGTCTGATGGCGAAGCGCCTGGACCTCAAGACCGGCACACGCATCGAGCTCGAATGCCCAGGGCCGAAGCTCTGCAAGTTCAATCAGTACATTGACGGCAACGGCGAAGTGAAGCCCAAGGGCTGCGCGCCGACGCTGAACCTCATGGTCAACGTGCTGAACGTACCCGGCATCGGGACGTACCAGATCGATAGCCACAGCTGGAATGGACTGCGCGAGCTGCTCAATGACATCGGTGTCGTGAAGGCGGCTCTCAACGGGCGTCTGGCCTTCGTGCCCCTGAAGCTGAGCCTCATGGAACGGGAAGTCGACCGTCAGGATCCGGTCAAGGGGTCGGTCAAGAAGCGGATCCGCTACATGCACCTGGCGTATGAGGGGACGATCGCAGATCTGGCGAAGCTGCCCACGTCCCTGGCGCCTGCGTTGAAGGCTGGCGAAGATGGCGGGACTGTGGCCGTGCCGGAACCGGACGAGAGCAGGCCGGACGAACTCGAGGACGTCGTTGATGGCATTGGTGAGGAACTTCCCAAAGAAACACCCAAGACTCTAGGAGCTCCGGTGCAACGTGACCAGCTGGCGGCGATCGAAGGGCTCGCAGCCGGCAAGACGACCGAGGACTTCGCGCAACTGAGCATCCAGAGTATCAATGTCCATGCAGACCCGCCGACTGTGACCATCGACGGGAAGGTGCTGACCATCGACGCCGACTACGCGGCATGTCTCATCCGGCAGCTGCAGGACGGATATGCCCCCGCGGACCCCCAGGAGTTCGGGAAGAGGTTCGAATGAAGATCCTCGCATTGCATGTGGCCGGAATCAAGGTAGGCGAACTGCCGGTCCAGGACGTGCGCGGGTGTGCCTGGGGACCGTACAAGATCTCAACGAACGCCTTCATCGTAGACCTTACTCTTGACCAGGCTCAGCAGCTGGCCGATATGGTGACCCACCAGGTGTCCCGTGCGCTGGTTCGGGCATAGGATCCTGTCACGTCTCGAAGAGGCGCAGATCATGGCGGCGGGCGTGGAGGTCGCCCGCCTGCGCCGTGAGAACAAGGTCCTGCTCGACGACATTGGTGACCTGAGAGGGCTCTATGATATGTGCTTGCGCGACCGTGAACGGTTGACCATCGCGCCCACTGGCCACCGGACCACAACGCCATCGGACCAGGTGGCTACCGGGACACGGTGACGCCATGACCTCAAGTGTCCGGCGTGCCATGACCTACAAAACGAATGCCTGTCAGAAGTGCGGGAAGGAATACCAGCCGACAACCGGCAATTCGAAATACTGCAAGGAATGCGCATATGATGCTAAGCGCGAGCAGGTTGTCGCATGGCAGAAAGCCAACCCAGAGAAAGTCCGCGAGCAACACCGTTTGTCTGGTGCCGCATGGCGCAAAGCGAACCCAGAAAAAAGGAAACAGAAATCTGCCCGATATCGTAAGGCCAACCCAGAGAAAGTCCGCGAGCAACACGCTAAATGGCGGAAAGCGAATCTAGAGAAACGCCGCGAATATGACGCTAAACGGTATAAAGCCAACCGGGAGAAAGCCGCTAACTACTATAAAGCGCACCTGAAGAAACACCTCGAGTATGCCAGTAAATACCGCAAAGCCAACCCAGAGAAATGCAGCGAGGGGTTCGCTAAATGGCAGAAAGCGAACCTAGAGGCCTGCGCTTTGAATAAGGCTAAGCGCCGCTCTCTCAAGTACGCCAACACCCCGACCGACGAACTGCTCACGCTGGCTCAATGGCATGACGTACTCGCCCTGTACAATGGCCACTGTGCATATTGTGGCAAGAAAACGGAGCGCCTGACCCTTGACCATGTGCGCCCGCTATCCAAGGGTGGCAAGCACTCGAAGGACAACGTGGTACCAGCGTGCGGTCATTGCAACAGCTCAAAAGGCGCCCACACCCCCGAAGAGCGGTTTGGTATGGGAGTAGCCAGGTGATGATATGTTGATTACATACGCTGAACTCGGCCGCATGTGGCGGTCGCCTGCAGCACTCGAAGCGGTTATCAGGCAGCGTGCCCCGGCAGCTCGTCGCAGCGGGCGCGTCCAGGAGACGGAAGAGCTGTGGCAGTTGTACCGCAGATACTGCCAGCGCCCAGTGCTGATCCGTGAACAGGCAGATGCTTGACAAAATGCCGGTGTTGTCTAAGGTGAATCCGCCAGGGTGTTATACCTTAGTTGATCCTCCTAGATCGGTTGGCGCCCTGGCATATATGGCTCTTTATGCGATCTGGGAGGATATTATGACGAAGGGTATTGACACAGTTTCGAATTCCTGTACGATGGTCATAGAGGGATGCGGCAGACGGTCAGCTACCGTTCTGAGGCAGGAGAACCTGCCGCCGCTTCCACGATCCCGGCCCCGTCCCTCTTCTTTACATTTGGACAGTGGAAAGGGATCGCGACGATGACATGCATCGAGACAGCACTACCTCAGCAGCATCCCTCCGACAGCTAACGTCATGAGCAAGGTCAACCCACAGCTCACTGACGGCTATACGCCGGTTGCCAATCCAATTATGGACGCGCTTGCACGCACCCAGCTTAGCGGGTACGAGGGGCGCGTTTTGCATTTCCTTCTCCGCAAGACCTACGGGTGGAGCAAAAAATCTGACCTGATCAGTCTGGCACAGTTCGTCGACGGGACCGGAATTGACAAAACGCATGTCGCCAACACGCTCAAGCGCCTGGCAGAACGGAACATCATCATCAAAACCTTTACCGAAATCGGTAACACTCGTCTTTGCAGGTATGAATTTAACAAGCATTATGGAGAGTGGCAGGAGTTACCGAAATCCGTAACGTTACCGAAATCCGTAACGAAACCGTTACCGAAATCGGTACCTACAATAACAATAGGTACTACAACAACAAGAGGGCCTTCCTTAAATGGTTCCAAAACCCAAGACCAAACCAAGCCACAGACCCTCGAGGACAAGACCTGGGCTGGTATCTCTTCCGGCACCTATGACCCGCACAAGGACCGGTACCATCAAGAAACCTTCAACCCGGACAAGGATGAGGAACGCTGATGGCTGGGACATTTTCGGAAGAGATGATCGGGCTGTACCGCGAACGGTTCGCCCAGTGGATGTCGTATATCGTCCGCGGCATCCGGCTGAGTGACGACTTCGGAAATGAGTGTCTCATCTGGGATCCACGGTTATGCCGCGCGCGTTCTCAGCTCGAGGCGGCGTTGCAGTTCGCTACCGTGCAGAAAACGGGCATCGTGTTCATGGGGCCGAAGGGTACCGGAAAGACGACGTCTGCCGTCCACTGCGCGCTCGAGTTCCTCAAGTGGCGCTGCTGGCAGGACCTGCTGGAAAAAGGCGATCTACCTCTCCCTGAACATGCCCTCTCAATCTGGACCGCACCACACCTGTTCAGCGTCCTGGACTGTATCTATGGCAAGCAGGGCGAAGAGGCGCGCGCCGTTGTCCGGGATGCCAAGGCGGCGAAGGTCCTGGTCCTGGACGATCTCGGGCATGAGGCTGGGGGCAAAGCGGCCGTGGCAGCCTTCTATGAAATCGCAAACAGCCGGTATCAGAAGAGGCGTCCGGTCTTCATAACGAGCAACGTGCCACCTGATGGCTGGGATACGCGCGAGGTCAAGGGTGAGAACGGACAAACAATTGTCGTGCCTGGGTACAAAGGCGGCGAACTGGCCTGTATCGCCGACCGGTGGCGGGCACAATGCGAGTGGATTACCTACACAGGCCCATCTATGCGTTAGAACAGTAGTCACAATCGATCTAGGAGGATCGCAATGGAAACAACAGTTGAAAGCAGCATCACGACGTTTCAGTATGCCGGCAAGGAGCCGGTGCGGACGTCGGTCATCGAGGGCAAGATCTGGTTCGTCGCCCAGGACGTTGCGCAGGTCCTTGGCATTCCTCACTGGAAGACACAGGTCGCGCGCCTGAACGACGACGAAAAGGGAGCACTTTCAATGTCTACCCCTGGCGGCCGTCAGAATATGACAGCCGTCTCCGACACGGGGATCTTCAAGCTCATTGTCCGTTCCCGGAAGCAGAAGGCCTTCACGCTCCGTGAATGGATCGCGGGTACGGTCCTGCCATCGCTTCAGCACACCGGCACCTACACCATCCCGTCTGTACCCAGCAACTCTGTGGCAATCGCGCCCGTCCCGACGACGTTCAGCCAGGCGTTATACCTGGCAGCCAAGCAGGCAGAGCAGATCGAACAACAGACGCAGCAGCTGGCGCTCGAGGCCCCGAAGGTCGCCTTCTTCGACACCGTAGCCTCGAGCTCCGACACCACGGACATCGGCACGGTCGCCAAGACGCTGGCCGTTCCTGGACTGGGAAGGACGAACCTATTCGACTTGCTCCGGAAGAAGTCGATTCTCCAGGACAACAATCGCCCGTACCAGCGCTATGTCGACGCCGGGTACTTCCGGGTCATCGAGACGTCCTGGACAGATCCGGACGGAAACCAGCACCTGTACTTCAAGACCGTTGTCTACCAGAAGGGCGTGGAGTTCATCCGGCAGCTGGTCCAGGGGGTAGCGTCATGATGACGGGAACGGGCGAAGACTGGCAGCGCCACCTTGAACCAGACGTAGCGCATGAGGTCTGCAACATCATGGTTGACATCCTTCACTGCTTGGAGAAGAGGGAAGATGGACTCGGTGGCGTCCTGGTCCACATCGATGATGATGTCATGGCAGACTTCCAACAATACTTGTGCGATCGCATTGAACCTCATGTGAAGTTCATCTATGCCGATGGTTACAATGACGCAGATTACGAGGCGCAGTCATGAAGCGCGCCATTCTTTGCGAGATCTGCAAGCACCAAGAATGTGCCCTGAACGCTCGCCTGCATCGTCAGACAATGATGTGTGCTGTCCGCCCTGGCGTAGTAGCAGAACAGATTATTTGCAAAGAGTTCGATCAGCGTGCATCGGCAGCGAACGGGTACATTGTGCGTCAGGTGGCAAAATGAGACGCCTCGGCAAGCTCGTGATCATGACCGATACAGAACACGCCTCGCTCATGTGTCGTTGTGAAGACGCTGAGGCGCACGCTGCGGACTTCGCGGCAGACTTTGAGCGGGTATACACTGACGGGATGATGAGAGAGGCGAACCGCAGGGAAGAGCGCAAGCGTGCCTTCCTGGCCGGGAAGTTTCATGCAGCGGGTGGATATGCGCACGCTCTCAAGGAAACACGCCTCAAACTTCAAGGTACCACGGCCGTGATGTGCCGTTTCATGGACCTTGCTGCAAAGTGGCGCCCGCTGGTCGAAGCCCTGGAGAGTTACCCCAACCAGTTCGTCGAGATCGGGTTTGACGCTGGCATGCACTTCCCGGTGAAACGGTTCAACAAAGACGGCACAGAGTATCTGGCAACCGTCCAGTACCAGGCCGCGGGGGCATTGAGAGAATTGGCGCATGACGATGACGTGAGCGACGCTGACGCGGCAGCCGACTTCGACGTTGTCGGTACCTCCGTGGCAGCAGAACGGAGGCAGCCATGAACGAGAACATCAAGCCCTCGCAGGAGAAGGTGACAGTCACCTTCCGTTACTACTGGCGCGTGAAGTTTGCCCTCGAGGAAGGGAAGTGGATCTGTTATGTCCCCTGGATGCCGCGTGACAAGGAAGTCACGACAGACATTCCAGTCGACGCCTTCCGGATGATGCAGGACGAGAAGGACGAAGGTTACCCCGTGGATGGAACAGGTGTATACCATAACGCACGGCGATACTACCGCATGATCGTTGTCCAGGAGCTGAACAAGAAGGTGACGGCATGAGCGTGGAATTTATCTCAGTTGAAGAACTTAAACAACGCATGGTAGACCGGGGCCACGTATGGAGTGGCGAGGAACTTGACGTCTTCGCTGCTGCAGTTGTCAGAGCAGAACGCAGGCGGATACTGGACGCCTCTCTCTTTCAGTTCGGGATGGGCGATGGCACGTACATGATGATTCGGACTTCAGTTGTTGACCCAAAGGAGAGCGCTAATGGCAACAGTTGATGCCGTCTCGTCCTTGGATATTTCGACTGCGCTGGCCAACAGATGCGCCCTACAAGCCCCTCCGTCTTTCTTCATGACTCAGGTCAAGAACGGTCCGACTCAATATGTCCCAGCAGATGGTGGCTTGCTGATTCTGGATGGCCTGTCTATTGCGAAGTCTTGGAGCAAGCCGTGCATCTCAGGTTACGAAATCAAGATCAGCCGTGGCGATTTCCTGCGTGATGCCAAGTGGTATCAGTACTTCGGCTACGTCCACGAGTTTTACCTTGTCTGCCCCTCCGGCATCATCGACCGTACGGAGATACCACTGGAATGCGGTCTGATGTACTACCGGCCTGAGTCGAGGACCGTCGTCATGAAGAAGAAAGCTATACATCGAGACATCACGCCCAGTGCTGACATGCTCATGTATATCATCATGTCAAAGCTGGACTCAGACCGGCTGCCGTTCTTCAACTCGAAGAAGGTATGGATCGAAGAATACCTGAAAGATAAATCTAGCTCCCACATTCTTGGTCGAAGTCTCGCGACGAAACTGCCACAGAAGTTGGCAGAGCTGCAATGCGAGATCGACCGGCTCCACAACGTGAAGGCAGATCTCGACGAGCTGGATGACATAAAAGATGTTTGTAAGAGGCACAACATCAGGGAGTGGTATGGTATTGCCAAATCTCTCGATGAGGCGCTGACCCTACCGTTTCCTCGGGAAATGGAGCATATCCGGGAAGATGCTCAAGCAATCCTGAACACTATTGAAGTCATGAAGGCGAAGGAAGAGCCTGACAGGGAGATGACCGTATGAACCGCACACGCATCGACTGGGCAGACTACTCCTGGAATCCTGTTACGGGCTGCCAACATGGTTGTGACTACTGCTATGCCCGGCGAATGGCGCAGAGATTCACTCCTAAGGAAACCGACAACTGGGACGATTGCACCCAGCCGGGCAATGGCCTTCATGAGATCAGGAAGGCAAGAAGTGCTGGCGGCTCCTGGAAGTATGGCTTTGCTCCGACGCTCCACAGTTATCGGCTGCCAGAACCAGGGAGAGTTCAGAAGCCCTCTCGTATCTTCGTGGGTTCGATGTGTGACCTGTTCGGTGACTGGGTACCCAATGACTGGATCTACTCCGTCCTGGCAACGTGCGAGATGAACCCTCAGCACCAATATCTGTTTTTGACCAAGAACCCGATGCGGTACGAGCAATTGTTCATCTACCAGGAGAAAATCAAGCCGCACGCCAATTGGTGGCTGGGTGCGACCTTCGACACGAAGAACGACACTAGCACCTTCCGCGATCACCTGTGGCCACTCCATGAGGAAGGCTGGCATACCTGGGCGAGTGCAGAACCCCTACTCGAGGACATCACCGAGAACATGGAATGGGAAGATACCATCGACTGGTTGGTCATCGGCGCGATGACGGGACCAGGATCGAGGAACCAGCAGCCAAAGACAGCATGGGTCGAGAGTCTTGTTGACACTGCCGTTGCTCATGGCATTCCCGTCTTCCTGAAGCAAAGCCTGAAGCAGATCATTCCCGAAGATCTTGTCCAGTGGTATCCGAAGGGATTGCAAACGAAGTTGTCTGAGAAAGAACTTGAGACACTCGAGAACGAAGTGAAGACGAAGGCAATGGGGGTGTCACAATGAGCCAAGGTTGGGTGAACTTCGTTGGATGGTTTTGTTTCATTGCTGGAGTGATATTCGGAGCGGTAGGGATGGCACTATACATCGGTATCAGCATTGACCGAGAGCAAAGGAGGATGAAGCCATGAGGGCGATCTGGAAGTTCAAGTTGGATGAAGGCGTCGACTGTTTTGCCATAGACATGCCGAAGGGCGCGAGTATTCTTGCGTTGCAATTACAGAATGGAGCGCCGTGTTTGTGGGCGCTGGTTCCCGATGTAGACGCTAGGTGTGAGACCCGCACGTTCAGGCTCTACGGCACCGGCTTATTGATTCCCGAAGGGCGCAATGTGCAGTATATCGGAACGTTTCAGCAACCGCCCTACGTCTTCCACTTGTTTGAGGAGACTCCATGACTGAGCTTCCTGACGGTTGGACAGAGAACGAGAACCACGATCTTCTCTACCAGGGGGTCATCGCTGTTCCCGTAGAGAAACGCACCGGGTGCCTCGTATATTCCAGGGTTGTGGGGTACTTGACCCCGGTATCAACGTGGAACAAGGGGAAGAAGGCGGAATGGAAAGACCGCCGTGACTTTGAGGTACCAGCAGGAGGCACCGTAGCAGAACACCAGCACTAGCATCTGACTGTACGCAACAATCGATCTAGGAGGATCGCACATGAGCATCGCAGCAGAACGACGGCGCAAGCCGGTATCAGATTGTTCCAACGAGGTTCTTGACCCGGAAGCGTACGCTCGCAAGACCCGCAAGGAAACCCCACGACAGGCAGCTGTC
>Ga0209840_1000034_pt1 | contig 32320 bp, 29 predicted proteins | sample PersoiDNA2013190_FD_185802 | JGI IMG/M metagenome (GOLD analysis project Ga0209840, IMG submission 185802) | Permafrost soil microbial communities from the Arctic, to analyse light accelerated degradation of dissolved organic matter (DOM) -... | ecosystem: Environmental > Terrestrial > Soil >... | reverse complement strand
TCTATGTCCTGGGCGAGGGGCGCCTTGTCAACCTGGCATGCGCCGACGGGCATCCCATCGAGATCATGGACCTGACATTCGCGTTGCAGGCGTTGTCGGCTGAGTACCTGGTCAGACACCAGGAGTCTCTGCCTAATGAACTCATCAATGTCCCCGAGGCGATCGACGACATGGCATCGAGAGCCTTTCTTGCATCCCGCGGTCTGTCCATCGATACGCTGACCGAAGAACAGAGCAGGTATCTCATCTCGTACTAAACCTCAGAGATAGACATAGATCGCGCCGAAGCGAAGGGCCGGACCTAACGTCCGGCCCTTCGCAATGAAACGTTCATGAAACGGCTCTAGCCAAGAGCGTACCAATTGCCCCCGTCCCGTTTGACCCGGGACAACGCTTCATCCGCTCGTGCGATGACGTCGGTAACTGACGTGTCCTTATAGTCCACCACCGACCCTCCGACCGAAACGGAGACCTCGATAGCGTTCTTCGGGCTCTCCGGCGATGACAGGATCGAGTGATGAACGAGCTCGACGATCCGTTTGCTGAGCTTCTCAACTCCCTCAAGTTCGACAAGTGGACACACGATGATGAGCTCGTCGTCACCAAAGCGGGCGAGGAAATCCATCGAACGCATCGTGCGCTGCACGACAGAGGCGACGAACTTCAGTGCTTCGTCTCCCGCTAGACGTCCAAAGCTGTCGTTGATGTTCTTGAACTTGTCGACATCGATCATGATAAGCCCAAACCGCTGGAAATGACGCTTGAACAACCCATATTGCTGGTCCAGGATCGTGTCGATGTAGCGCCGATTGTAGAGACCAGTCAGCTGGTCGACGATCGACGCGTCAGACAGCTGTTTCAGCCGCTCTGCAAGAGCGCTTCCATCCACCGACTGGAGTTCGCCGAATACCTCCACGCCGTACCGTTCATCTCCGACCTGCAGGATCGATGCCTTGATGTAGACAGCCAATCGCTCTCCGTCTTTCCGCTTGAGGAAAACTTCCTTGGCCTCCTGCCGCTCGCCGGTCTCGATGCATTTCTGCAAAGGGCACCCGTCGAAACACAGGTTCTTGCCGAGGACATCGGTATGAATCAGGATGTTGTCGTAGCAGTGCCTGTTCAGAACTTCGTCAGACGAATAACCGGTAATGCGCTCCGCCCCCTTGCTCCAGAAGACGATCTGGCGCTCTCCGGTCGTTACGTACACGCCGTCCGAAACAGCGTCCAGGATTCCGCGCAGACTCTCATCAAGTACTCCCGCATTCATCATACCCTCCTGATTGGCGAAAATCGTGCGACCCGCCCCGCAATCACGAGATCGTAACGACGACGGGGGTATGGTCTGACGGCTTCTCCCAGCGCCTTGGCTCGACGTCGACCACGCAGTCGGCGACGCGCACGGACAGCGCCTCCGAACCCCAGGCATAGTCGATGCGCATGCCCATGCGGCGCTTGAACATGTTCATGCGATAGTCCCACCAGGTAAACTGCTGCTCACTGTGGAATTTCCGGAACAGGTCGACGAAACCCCACCCGCGTAGATTCTCAAGCGCCTCACGCTCTTCCTGCATGAAGCCGATGGCGTCCTGCATCTCCTCGGGAGCCCAGACGTCCTGGGGGTCCCTTGCCACGTTGAAATCGCCCATGAACAGCAGGCGATGGTCTCTAGAATATGTTGTGTTGAGATAGGTCCGAAATTCCCGGAAGAACCGAAGTTTGTGCAGAAATGCCTCGTCGCCACGTTCGCCACCATGCGGCAGATACCCGTCGATTAGCGTGACGTCCCCGACGTCCACTGCCAGAATCCGGCTCGGATCATTCCCGGCCCAGCCCTTGACGACACTGGAAATGGGTAGTCTGGACGCAATGGCAACGCCGTTGTAGGTTTTCTGGCCAGACATTGCGACCTGATATCCCAGTGCCTCGAACTCTGCAACAGGGAATGTCTCGTCGACCGTCTTGGTCTCCTGCATGGCGAGAACGTCCACCTGTGACTCCTGCAGCCACTTCTGGACAACAGGCAAACGGGCGCGCACCGAGTTCACGTTCCACGTCGCTATCTTCACGGCTCACTCCTCATATTTAGTGCAGGCAGGTTTCCGCCCGGCTTCACGACCTCTGGTCACCGTCCTCGCCATGGCGGCTGCAAGCCGTTGTCTATCCCACAGTTCGACCCCCGACCTTGTCGCCAGCTCTCGGGCTGATTCCGTGAACCCGCTGCTCGCGACGACCATACCACGCGTGCCGCGGTAATAGTGCACAGCTCCCAGAGCCTCCTGCACGGCGCCGATGCCGACGTTCCCGCTATACCTCTTTGCCTGCACGACGATGCGCTTATGGGGCGAGGTCAGCACAAGGTCTGCCCCGAAGTCATGACTCATACCAACATGCTGGACGTGGTAGCCCAGATGGACAAACAGCACTGCCAGGAACTCCTCGAACTGCGTACCGTCCATAGCGTCGATGGAATTCAGCGTTGCTCCGTGAAACATTCGGTCGCGACGCATCCGGATGACGATGCCGGCCACTGCTATCAGAACAAGAAGCGCGGCAGTTGCCACTAGAGAAGGAACGAATGACATAAATGCATTCCAGCCGGCGGTCATCGTCCTGGAGGCCCACTCCGCTGTCCGCTGCTGCAGCGCACCAAGAATCCCCTGGATGTCAGGCAAGCAGGGCCTCGATCTCGACCTTTCTGCTCATGGCGGCATTATACCCTCGCTCCACATACCCGTGGACGTCCGCAGGCGCGCAACCCTTGAGATCAGGCCAGATGACCAGATCAGCCGCCTCGAGCTCCGGCCGTGCGATGTTGTTGAACATCAGGTTGAGCGAACGCTCGAGCAGTTTGGGGATGTTCAGGTTGGTCTTGTACTCTTCTTGCTGAAGCGGATCATACAGTGACACTGCAATGACCCTCGTAGCACCCCGCTTGCGCAGCTCGGTCACGGGAACCGGCAGTGACATGCAGCCATCCAGCAGATACTGGTCGTCGAGTTCGGCGACCGGAAACATGCCTGGCAGGCCGAAGCTCCCGGACAAGGGACCCCAGATGTCCCCACTGTCGAAAAGAATGGCTCTGCCAGTCTGCGCGTCGGTCGCGGCGATGCAGACGGGTTTCTGGAGAGCCTCGAAAACCGTCACCGGGAGTGATTTGCGGAGAGCGGCGCGTAGACGCAAAGGCGTCGTCAGGCCACCCACGGAAATGGCGGACCCAAGCAGCGTGGCCACTTGGGCACCGTGCCTGACACTGAGAGCTTCCAGGGCTTCGGAGTCGAGGCCCGCCGCACTGAACACGGCTACCACTGCGCCCATCGAAGCACCCGAAAACAGGTCGATCTGGACGTGAATCTCTTCCAGCGCCCGCAGCACGCCTATGTGCGCATACGCAAGGATCCCACCCGAACTGAGAGCCAGGCCAAGCTTCTGATTCTTGTGAGTCCTCATCGTGACTCCTCCTGTTCCGGGGCCGGGAATGATCCCCTTATCAATAGTATATTGCGGATATGGCAGCTGGGCAACAGCGCTCCTCACCTCATCAACCGGCTTGACATGACTCCCTCCATCCTATACTTGGAGTGACATCAGGAGGCACACATGGCCATTTTCGACGTCATGGGACCGATCATGATCGGACCCTCCAGTTCGCACACGGCAGGTGCTGCCAAGATTGGCTATCTGGCACACTGTGAGCTCTTCAAGCCAGTGCTGGAGGCCGCGGGTTCGTGAAGGAGCAGACGACGCTTCACCAGGAACGACATTTCATCCGCTCTGTACACGAGCGCTCGGACCTTGCACGTGGGTATCCCATCGCTGTCGCCAGCGCCATCATTCTGTCGACCACGGCTATCTTCATCCGCTACCTCACACAAACATACAACATGCCTGCGCTCGTTCTGGCCTTCTGGCGAGATTCGTTCGTGGCACTCACGATGCTGATTGTACTCGCCATCCTGTGCCCGCGCCTTCTGCGCGCGGAGCGACGCCACGTGGGCTATCTCGTTGCCTACGGCCTCATGCTGACGATGTTCAACTCCTTCTGGACGCTGTCCGTCTCGCTCAACGGAGCAGCCGTGTCGACTGTCCTGGCCTACTCCTCGGCGGCGTTCACCGCTCTTCTGGGCAGGTGGCTCCTGAAGGAACACCTCGGATGGGTCAAGATTGTGACAATCGCAGGCTGCCTGGGAGGCTGCGTTCTGGTTTCCGGCGCTCTCGAGCCCAGCGCATGGCAAGGAAACCTGACAGGTATCCTGACAGGAATGTTGTCGGGCCTCTGGTACGCGGGTTACAGTCTGATGGGCCGTTCGGCCTCTCAGCGAGGGCTCAACCCGTGGACGACCCTGCTGTATACATTCGCCTTCGCAGCGTGCTTCCTGCTTCTGCTCAATCTGTCCCTCGGAAGGTTCTTGCCCGGCGCGGCTGTTCGCCCCGCGGATCTGCTGTGGCTTGGAAAAGCCGCGCGGGGCTGGTTCATCCTCTTCCTCCTGGCGGCAGGTCCCACTCTCGCGGGTTTTGGACTGTACAATGTCAGCCTCGGCTACTTGCCGTCAAGTGTCGCCAATCTGGTTCTCACCCTCGAGCCGGCATTTACCGCAGTAATCGCCTACGTCGTGCTGGGTGAACACCTGAACGGCATCCAGATCGCCGGCAGTCTCCTCATCCTGGGTGGCGTCGTCTTCCTGAGAGTCTACGAGAGCCGGCACAGCATCCAAGTGCCGATCACGCCGTAAACCTCGACACCGTGTACATCTCCCCAACTCCCCACACTACATATCCGACGTCACACACCCTCGGTGAGATGATGCCAGTCCCGCGCCCTGCCCCGCATCGTTGCGCTCCGCTCTCGGCGTACTATGATTAAGTAACGTGATTCAAAAGGAGCAGCGCACATGAATCAGCCTCAGGTTCGAAAAGGCGGGATCCTGGTCGCCCTGGCGTCGGCCGTCATCTATAGCGGCGTCTCTGTCCTCGCCAAGTTCGCGTACCGGTACAACCTGAGCCCCGTGCAGCTGCTCAAAGAGCGCTACCTCCTCGCCAGCATCATCCTCGTCGTGATCGTTGGGTTCTCGAACTGGCGCCTGCTGTTCCCTCGCAACTGGCATGAAGCCGGCATCCTCCTTGGCTTCTCGGCCGTGTTCGTCACCGGGCCGACGTTGCTCTACTTCACCGCCCTCCGGCTGCTGCCCGTGTCGACCGCCATGTTCCTGTTCCACTGTTACCCCGCCTTTGCCGGCCTGTTCGCCTGGATTATCCTGCATGAACGTGTGACGCGTGCCTATCTGGCGTCGGTAGGGGTCATCGCTGTCGGCCTGCTGCTCCTGCTGGGCGCGAACTTCCACAGTGTCTCCGGGGTCGGCGTCCTGACCATGCTGGCCTGCACGGTGGCCTATGCGCTGTACGCCGTACTCTCGCAGCGCGTCATTCGTGGAGTCGACCCGCGCACGCTCGGCCTGTACAACCATGTGGCGCCCGCCGTGGTTCTGTGCCTCCTCACCATAGGCCAGCCCGTCTTCTACCCGGTCGTTTTCAGCTCCCGCACGGCTATGCTCGCCTTTGCCGGCATCGGTCTATCGGCCGCAGGTGGCATGTTCCTGTTCGTACAGGGCATCGCCATGATCGGCGCTCAGCGTGCCGTCATCATTGACTCCCTGGAACCGGTCCTCTCTGCCTTCTATGCATTGGTTCTCCTTGGCGAGCACATGAAACCTGTTGCCCTTATCGGAGGCATCCTCATCGTTGCCGGCGTCGTTATCGGTAACCTCCCATCAACAAAACACAACGTCCCGTCGACATTGCCTTCAACCACCGCCCAATGAAGAAGGGGCCAAGACGATTGTCAGCCTGAGACAACTTGTCGTGCCAAAATACTTGCCGTTTTGCATCTCGTGTTATACTCTCCACAGCCAGAGAGCACTGAGAGAAGTTCCAGGGGAGAAGCAATGGCAAGAGGCCACAGCGAGAAGTTCAAGCGCACAATAGCAGCTTCCGCCCGCAAGCGGACTGAGACGTCCGGGGTATCACGCGGTGACAAGGCGCTCATCTACGAGGGCGAACTGGAGACCATGGCCCGGTTCGTCACAGACTATCCAAGTATCGAGACCGGTGGAGACCTTTTTGGTTTCTGGACCCACACGGGTTCACCGATGATCGAGTACGTGCTGGGACCAGGTGAAACTGCTGAACACGATGACGCAGCCTTCTACCAGGAGTCCTCGTTCCTGAAGTCTGCCGGCGGCATCCTCCACGACCTGCACGGCCTGCAGCATGTCGGTACCTGGCACTCTCACCACAGACTCGGTCTCACCGTACCATCCAATGGCGACTCGAACACGATGCAGCGCGCACTCGACAAGAACGGGTTCAACGCCTGGTTGCTCACAATATGCAATTTCGCCGATAAGTCCGACAGAGTCGAGATGCGCGGATATCTATACCGTGCACACGGAGGCGGAGAACGCCGGCAGTTGACGTGGCTCATCCTGCCCGGTTCCAGCCCCGTACGTACAGCCATGGAAGCCGTCAAAGTATTTCCACACGGCGAACCGCGCACTCCCGCCTCAACCTATGAAGCCATCCCCAGCACAACATTTGCCGTCATGGCAGCCGCTCCTCAGACAGCCAGCCCAACGTTCCCCATCTCCTCATTCATGGCAACACCCGAAGGGCGTGGCGAACTGCACCGCCTCTTCCAGGAGTTGTCGGCGCTCGAACGAGACGTTGAGATACTGCAGCGAGAGGACGGACGGGTGTCGTTGGCCTTTGAGCGCGACGGTTATGTGTTCGAGGTCGTTTTCCCACATTCCTACCCTGTCGTCAAGCCCGTCGTCGAATGTCGACCCGTGGACATTCCAGCAGGACAGGAGGAGTCCTGGAAAACCCCGCGCACCCTGTTTGTAGCCATGGACCGTGGCGACGACGTCGTTACGCACGTCGAGGAACTGGTTACAACGTTCCTTGTCAATCGGGAACATACGGGGTCTGACGTTCCCCGCGACAGAGTGGGCTGAGTCCCATGGGCTGGTCTTCGCAGCAGTCAGCAAGACTACGCCTCGAAATGGACGTCCTGTCGCGCTACTTCCCGACCTTCTTCCTGAAGGACAGCATCATCCCCGGTCATGCCATCATCGAAGGGACCTTGCGCTCCAATGCGGGCAACGAATACGTCGTCCGTCTCCACGTGCCCGCCGACCTGCCAAACTCCGTCCCTATCATCGAGATCGTCAGTCCCGTCCTCCGAGACCGTTTTGGGCACTCCTTGGTCGACCTGGGGACGTCATACCCGATGCACCTGCTGAAACCGGAGAACGGCGTCGTACGCATCTGTCACTACAGCGCCTCTCACTGGAGTCCCAATGTCACATTCTCCAAAGTCCTGCTGAAAATCCGGGCCTGGATCGAAGCCTATGAAGGCCATCTGGATAGCGGCTATGCCATAGACCACTATCTGCCACACATGACAGCCTGATCACGAGGAGGAACACGATGGAAGAGAAAGATTCGAAGAGCGTCCAGGACCATCTGGCCCAGATAACACAGGGCAAGTCAACGACCAAGAAGCTGGTCTTCGATCCGCGAACACAGGAGCTGGTGCTTGTCGACGCCAAGTCCCCTAAGCTCTCGCCGGATGCTGTGACGGCGGATGACCCGACGCGCGACGGCTTCTTCGCCTGCCGACTGCCATGACACCCCTGGTCTATGTCTTTGAAGAGCAGATCCGTGACCTGCTCAGTCAGACGGGGAACGCCCGCCTGGTCGATGGTGTCGCATACGGGTTCGACGACTGGACGGTCTTCCACGCGTATACCGAGAAGCCTTATTTCACGCCTTCTGGGTGCATCTGCCCTTGTGTCGCGATGCGTTCGGATGCTGCGGGATTTGTCGACGAAGAAAAGCTCATGCTGCAGGTTCGCAGCCGTGTCGACCCCGACGGGGACCCCATCGTGGTCCTGTTGGTGGGGACCGACTCGGGGGGTTCACCCTCCTGCCGCGCACTTGTCCTGACCGAGAAGGGCATAGCCGGCGCAGACACGCGGTTTGTCCCTCGCCGCTCCGAGTTGTTCTCCCGCAACACCGGGCTCCTCGAGACGTCGGCGCTGGCTGACAAGAAAGTCGTCATCGTCGGTCTTGGCAGCGGTGGTTCCCCCATCGCTCTGGAACTGGCCCGCGCCGGGATCGGCCATTTCACTCTCATCGACTTCGACCGGCTCGAGCTGGGGAACATCAGCCGCCATGTGTGTGGCATCAACGATCTGGGCCGGTACAAGACGCTCGCGGTACGGGACCAGCTGCTGCAGAAGAACCCTTTTGCCGAAGTCTCCACGATGGAAGTCAACGTCAACCAGGCACTGAGCCAGGTCGAGGATGCGGTCGCAGCCTCTGACCTGCTCATCGTCGCCTCTGACAATGACCAGAGCCGTTTCAACCTCAACCAGATGTCCCTCAACAACAACAAGATCGCCCTGTATGGGCGCGCCATCACACGCGCCGCTGGCGGCGATGTCTTGCGCGTACGGCCCTGGAAGGGCCCCTGCTACAACTGCATATTCTCCTCGGGTCTTGTCGCCGGCCGCGAAGAGGAGATGTCACAGAAGCGACAGGCTCTCGCCGTATTACCCGCCTACGTTGAGGAAGACAAGATCAACGCCATGATCCAGGTCGGACTGTCCTCCGATATTGCGCCCATCGCGAACATGATGACCAAGATGGCACTGGTGGAACTGTCACGCGGCGTCGAGGCCGGGATGAATTCGGTCGACGAAGACCTCGCCTCGGATTTCTACGTCTGGGCAAACCGGCGCGAAGAAGCCTATGCGAACTGGCCGCGCATGGGATTCAAATGGACACATCCGAGCATCTTGCGGTGGTATGGCGCCCGCGTCGACCGTGATCCGAACTGCCTGGTGTGCGGAGGCCATCTGGAAGTAGAACCAACGGCATAACGCCACACTCGAACAAAACCGAAACGGCCCACCCCGCGGGGTGGGCCGTTGTCATATCCTGTTTGCAAGACACGTGCTAGAAGAAGTCGTTGCGATCGTCCACCCTCGTATTCAACAAGCGCAGCGCGATGAACAGGATACCGAAAACGATACGAACAATAAGCCAGATGACGTGCCCGGCCACGGCCCAGCCATTCAGATCCGTCTGCGCACGCTGATCTGGGACGTTGGCCCACACGTCGCTGAACAGACCGCCTCTGGCGCGCTCCTGAGAGCGCATCGCTTCCCACATCGCCTCGGCCTCGGCCTGCCGCTCACGCGGGTCCCCCGTCGTATTGCCCCACTGTGGATTCCACGTGGACTGGGGGGCTGCGCCGGCTGCTGGACTCCCATATGCAGACTGTCCATAGCTGCCAGGAGCAGCGGTCTCACCCCAGCTCTGCGACGACGCACTGATCTGGGCGTCGTACTGCCCCCGCTCCTCGGGGTTGCCGAGGACGTCGTATGCCGCGTTGACCCGTTCCATCATGAGAGCGGCACTCGCGTCGCCGGGGTGCAGGTCCGGGTGGTATTTCCTCACCAGGACCCGATACTGCGAGCGGATCTGCTCCTGGGGCGCCGACGGGTTCACGCCCAGAACGCCGTACAGGTCCTTGTCAGGCGTCACTGTCATTATCCTCCGCGTCCGCCGGGAGCCCGACCGCTTCGGCCAGATTCCGTTCCTGTGCCGCCCTCACCGCGTCGCCCATGGCGTCGCACGCCACGCTCATGGCGAAGTGGAGCTGCGCCCGTATCTCGGGATCTGGTGACTTCACCTCGAGAGCCAGACCCTGCTCATACTGGCGGATGGCCTGTTCGTGCTCCCCTGCCGCCTCCGAGACATCTCCGACCGCCCGCATGGCCTCGGCCTCCAGCAGACTGTCACTGCACGAGTGAGCCAGTGAGAACGCCCCCATGGCCTCGCTGCGCGCAGACACCAGGTCCTGCCGGGCCAGGCTGACCTGTGCAAGAGCAAGCAGCGCATTGATCTGCCCGGCACAGTTGTCCGTGGCACGCGAGACTTCGAGAGCGCGGCTGTCCTCGTACATCGCCTTCTCCCAGTCTCCCAGCTCCGCGTACATGGCTCCCAGGTCGGACGAGACGTGGTAGACAAGTTCAGGGTCGGGCTCCAGCTGGGCCGCCAGTTCCTCAGCCTTCCTGGAGAACCTGATGCCGCGCGGGATATCACCCGTCGCCGCCGCTATCGGCCCCATGTTGGCATACAGCTGAGCAACTCCTTCGAGACGCGACTGCTCCTCGTACATTTTCGCGGCCTTGTCCCAGAGCTCCAAAGCGCCGATGGTCCTGTCCTCGGAAGCAAGCGACGCGCCCATCTCGTCCAGGAAGCCTGCGACATCACCGTCTGGCGGTGCAAGCGCTTCGACCGCGCGTACGAATGCCCGCAGATCCTTGCGATTCGCTTTCAGCAGGGCGACCACACGCTCTTCGATCGTCTGGCTGTTCCTGTCACTCATTTCCGTCTCCTTTGGGGTCAGCTGGTAATTACGCGTCATGATGGTACATTCGTCGCTCCAGCCGGGCCGACATGTCCATTATTGTAGCAGAACACCTGGCGACAACCATGACCATGCCACGGGCATCGTGCCAAGCAGGCATGACCTGCTTTTCACAGATTGCCCTCCTGGTTTCGCAAGATGAACGGACGAAGTGCCTCTCAGCCGGCCACGCCACCTGTTTCCTGCACGTCGATGACGATAGCAGTGCAGTTGTCCGGCCCTCCACAGGTGTTGGCAAGGTCCACCAGGCGGTGCGCAGCCTCCTCTGGAGATCCCTCTGTCAGGCCGGTCTTGAGATCGGACTCGGAAACCGTACCCCACAGCCCGTCCGAGCAAAGGAGATACCGGTCGCCAGCGCACAGCTCGTCCGACACAACATCAACCTCGACCCTCGCCGCAGTCCCGAGCGCCCTGGTCAGGATGTTCCGTTCGCTGACGTTCCGCGCATAGGCGGGGTCCAGCAGTCCCTGGCGTATCATGTCCGCCGCCATGGTATGGTCCTCCGTCAGCTGAGTCAGTACATCGCCCCGAAGGCGGTAGCACCTGCTGTCACCGACGTTGCAGACATACGCACGCTCTGCGTGCGGCACCAACGCTACCAGCGTCGTCCCCATGCCCGCCAGTTCCTCCGACGAAAGCGACAGGCGGTAGACGACCGCGTTCGCTTCATGAACGGCGAGCCGCAGGCGCTGTTTCGTGTCTTCGGCCGACAACTCCCGCGAGGACCATGCCGCGACAAAGGTCTCCACGGCCGTACGCGAAGCGACTTCTCCTGCCTGTGCTCCGCCGAGACCATCGCAAACGACATAACGGGCCCCTTGACGCTCGACCTCCTTGCCTTCCTGAACGACGGCAAAGCTGTCCTCATTGGTGTGACGCTGCAGTCCGATGTCAGTCCAACCCGCTCCAATGACCCTCATGGCAACCTCCTGACTGAGTATATCCGACCCTGTCGATAGTCACAAGTCCAGCACGTTCCTCGCGGACAAACCAGTTCTGGGCAGCACAGTCACGGCAGACGCTGCCATCCCGGCAATGGCTGCCAGCAGCGTCAGCGTGGAGCTCGACGTCGCCGCTTCCAGCGCATCGTCTCGATGCCACGCACGCGACGGAACAGCACAGTGACACCCCGCACGCGACGGCCGATGCCGACGGGCTTGCGACGCGTTCCCGCTACCGCACCCACGATGGCCCTTCCAACAGCCAAGCAAGCAGCTCATCCATCAGTGTCTCCAGACAATCTCAGCAGATACCCCTTCATATTAAGTGTAGCTCGCAGAAAACAAACTCAAGGGGTGAGGACAGACAGGATAAGAATTGTACTTTTGTCAGCTAAGGTACAATTTGAGCACGACGAATTGTACCTTCATACACAACGACGTGGTCGGACGGATGCAACGATGTTGATGTACGACAGCCTGGGGCGTATGACGTCCATTGAACAGGGGTGCTTCGAAGAATATGTCCTGCATTCCCGTCCCATCGCCGCTACGCACTAAACTTGATGCCGATACGCTGCCGTTGCTGCCCCAGGACGATCAGTCACTGGGGCGACTCGCGGGCATCGGACACTTCGTGAAGAATTCGGCCCTGCTTGTCAAGCCCCTTCTCAGGCGGGAAACCGTACTGTCTTCGCATATCTAGGGTCCCCAGTCCAGGCTTGACGAACTATACCGCTACGAGGCGGACCAGCACAGTTCCAGCAGTAGCGAACCTCCTTGGGGTACGTAGCGCACTGGGTAACTCCACGTCGACCGTCTGCAGCAGGCAGGCGGCTCCCTACTCAGAAACCACGAGGGTCTTGGTGGCCATGCACAGCCGCGCAGGCATGGGGTACTGCAGTTCCCACACGACGTTCATTGGACGGCTGCCAGTAGATTCCACGAACGTTGCCGGACCCAAGTAGAAGTACGGTGCTCCGATTCCGTGTGACTGTTTGTTCTCTCGAACGAATAAGAGAACCGTGCTTCTCTGCTCAGGTTGATGGATGTACCTCTGTCCCGTGATCGATGTCTCTGACGTTGTGCTTTGTGACTGCCAGTGGAACAGGCGGTCGCTGATGGCGTAGTCTTGATACATTGTGGACTCAGAGTAGTCCTTCTCGGACTTGTTCAGCGTAACCAATAACACGTCACAGTCCTTGTCCGGCAAGTAACGCACGCCTTCGAGCAGCGATGGCTGGCGCTCCCATGAGTAGTGACCTAGACCAGCCAAGAGCTCGTCACGGAGATAGGAGCGATGTAGCTCTAGAGCACTCACAAACGGCAGCCGCACTGATTGAGAGCTGATGCTGATGTGGTCAAGGCACCACTTTGTCAGTTCCACGTACTCGCTACGCATTGTGGGGTTCCTAGCGAAGACCTCAGCAACCTGCTGCCACGAGGAACAAGTGGCTCGATCAGACTTGGTTTGCCACACATCACACCACAACATTACTGCGAATGGACTCTCCGACTGTGAGAGGTTCATATCCCCTTCAAGAGCGTCGATAATGAAATGCAGAAACGAGGGCGAATCAGCATGCGCAAGTCTCAACAGTCCCTTGGTGAGACGATCCTCGTCTGCTTCCGCCCATGCTGTCCTCTTATCTGCTTCAGAGCATAGTCGATTCCAAGACCTTCCTGTCTCGTAGATGCTGTAGGCTTCCAGTTGGTGGTACTCAAGGAATGCGGCCATCGTAAGAACCTGTTGGGCTTCGTCTTCGAACTCAGCAATTCGCTGGACCATCCGGTTACGCCCAGTTCGTACTGCAGACCTAATGTTCTCCAGGACACTTTCCTTGGCTACGCGCTCAAGTTGTATGTTGCACCCTTTGGGAAGAAATGGGAAATCGTCATTGACCTCTGCCTGGATTGACCGGGCCGTATGACCAAGGAGTGCTTGAAAGCGAGCCTCGAAACTGTAGTTTTGTTGCGCCTTCCCTATGAAATCAAGCACTGTCAGACACTCTTTTCCTTCATCGATTCGCAGCCCTCGCCCAAGTTGTTGAAGAAACACTGTAAGGCTTTCAGTCGGTCTAAGGAACAGGACCGTGTCGATTTCCGGGATGTCGACGCCTTCGTTGTACAGGTCCACGGTGAAGATGAAGTTGACTTCCTTGTTACGGAGTAGGCTCTGGGCTGCGATGCGATCCGTCGGGGCAGTTACAGCCGAGACTGCAACAGAGCGAATGCCCGCACGTCGGAAGAAGCCGGCCATGAACTCTGCGTGCTCGATACTCACACAGAAACCCAATCCACGGGTATCTTCCGCTTTTCTGCAGTAGCGTTGGACAGCATCAACTATGAGGCGTGCCCTGCTCTCGTTTGCTGAATACGCTTGATTCAACTGTTGGATATCGTATCCGCCGCGACTCCAACGAAATGTATTGAGGTCAACAACGTCGGTCACGCCGAAGTACTGGAAGGGACATAGTAGTCCGCGATCAACTGCCTCCGGCAACCGAATTTCAGCTGCTATGCGACCCCCAAACCACCTGAGTATGTCTTTGCCATCCATGCGTTCTGGCGTTGCAGTGAGTCCAAGGAGAATATCCGGCTGCGCATATTCCAGAAAGTCGACATACGTCGGCGCTTCAGCATGATGGAACTCATCGACTACGACGTAGTCGTATGTCGTGGGGTCGCGAAAAAGCGCCCCCAAACCTCGCGCAGCGAGCATCTGGATCGAGACAAACAAGTAGTCTGATTGCGACGGTTCCGAGTTGCCTACAAGTACGTCGCCGAAGTTCGCATCGTGGAGGACATTCCGAAAGCACGCCAACGACTGCCACAGGATCTCCTGTCGATGTGCGACAAACAGTAGGCGATTCTTCTTTCCTGGATGCTCTTCACAGTATCGTTTGTAGTCGAAGGCGGCAACAACCGTTTTCCCAGTACCAGTTGCTGCGACCACGAGATTGCGTCTTCGGCTGTGCAGTTCTCTTTCCGCTTTCAGCCTTTCAAGAATGTCCTGCTGAAATCCATAAGGGCGAATATCTACGAGATATTGGTGCTGATCAGTCGATCTCTCGTTTCCCAGGGCTTTTCTGAGAGTAGGCTCATCTTCTAGCGAGTAAGCCCGAAACTCGGGGTCGCTCCAATATGTTTCGAACGTGCCAACGAATTTGTTGACAATGTCGGCAGCGTCTCTGGCAGTGACTTTGATGTTCCACTCTAGCCCACTCGTGATGGCGGCGTGCGAGATATTAGATGAACCGATGTAGGCCGTGGTAAACCCGCTGTCGCGATGGAACAAATATGCCTTGGCATGCAGACGTGTGCGGTTAGTGTCGTAGGATACCCGTACCGCAGTACTCGGCAGAGAGGCCAACAGCGACACGGCCCGAAGATCAGTTGCCCCCATATACGAAGTCGTGATGATTCTCAGCGTTGTATTGGGGCGTGACGTGAACTCGCGCAACTCTTTCTCGATAAGACGTAGACCACTCCACTTGATGAATGACATGAGAATATCGATCCTGTCTGATGACAAGATTTCCTTTCTTAATTCACTGGCCAGGCTTGGTTCCCGTGGAGAACCCGTGAGAAGCGCGGACTGGCTCAAACCTGTTTTTGGTCGAAGCTCGCCCAACCGATCGATGTTTATGTTTGGTGATGTTGGTCTATCGAGCAATGCGAGAAGAATTTCAACTTGTGGAGGTATAGTGCTGCCACCCAGTTCGACCTCCGGGACCCTTGCACTGAGTCGTTCAACGATGTCATTACAGACAGCTACTCGTTGCTGCAGCGCTTGGTCGCCCGTACATGCATCGAGGGTGCGACGTATCACTCTCTCCAGATACTGGGACAGAATGGTGGGACTCTCTGCCGCGTCAATAGCCTCCTGGTCCCATGACCATCGGGTTGGATCGAGGTCGTTCAGCTCCCGGCGCATCAGTTCGTTGATGAGTTGTTCATATAGGCCAGAACTAAGTCTCAACTGTCCTCCTCCGCCTGATGCGCCCGCTCGACGTACAGACTAATACCATACTACGTGGTCATGGGCTTTTCTCAAGAGGATGCAGACTGCACAACAACTGGCGCGAATCCTGCCTGGAACCAGCAACGACATCGTCATGGTAGTGCTGTTTCTCTCAGCGTGACCGAATGTCGTAGGCAGAATCAGGTGATCTGGAATGACAAACCGCACCAGAGATTCCTGGTGCGGTGTCGAATCGTGAGCTCCAAGCCCAGGTTCGGGCTGCCTGCCAATTCCTGTGCGGGCATCATCCACGAGCGCGGTGACCGTCTCAGAGAAACAACCTCGCTGTGTCGGCACACGTGCCGACACAGCGAGGACAGTTCTGGTACCAGTATACTACTTCTTGGCTACGGGTTTCTTGACGACCGGCTTCTTGACTGCGGGCTTCGCGGCCTTGACAGCGGGTTTGGCAGCAGCCTTGGCAACTACCTTTTTGGCGACGGGCTTCTTGGCAATTACCTTTTTGGCGACGGGCTTCTTGGCAACCGTCTTCTTGGCCACTGGCTTCGCCACGGCCTTGACGGTCTTCTTCACGACTGGCGCAACCTTGTTGGCAGCCTTAGCAGCGGTCGCCTTCGGGGTATACGTGCCCCAGCCTGTCTTCATGGGAGCCTTCGGGGTATACGTGCCCCAGCCTGTCTTCATGGGAGCCTTGGTCTCAACCTTCTTCTCTGCCTTCTTCGGTGCAGCAGCGACGACCTTCTTTGCTGTTACTGCAGACTTCTTTGTTGTTCTAGCCATTGCCATCTCCTTTGTTTAGATTCATGTTGAGATTCTTGTTGACGTTGACACCCGCACTTGATGTCAATACTCTACGACAAAACAAGTTTCATAAAAGATGTCAAGCCCCCGCGCGTGGGCACGTTGAAACATCCCACCACCATCAACACCGCTTCTAGAGCCACGTTACGAACTTTGTCACGTTTCTGCGCGTACGGTTCAATTGTCGACGTTTGTTTCGAAAGGCACAGAAATCGCTACTCCGGGCACTTCTTCGTCGGGTGGAATATAGTCTGGAATCAGGACCTCCACATCGCGGATATCGCGCACCATGAAGCTCGCGACGCTCACCAGCAGCGCCACGCCACCAAACAGCACAAACATGAGAGCCATGCCGGCGCCACGGCCGACGCCGACCAGTGGACCAAACACTCCTGCCAAGACTCCTCCCGGCATCATCCGTGGCTCGAATACGAGGTCCGCCAGTGGCCCAGCGGTCAACATAGCTATGGGCACCGAGACCTGCGCGATCATCAGGCGCGTGCCAAAGACCTTGCCCTGCACATCGTGCGGCACCTTCGTCTGCCAGATAGCGTCGTTGCAGCCGTTGAGAAATGGGATGATGAGCGAACCGAGAAACCCGGAGACGAGCCAGATGGGCAACGTTCGGCCAAACCCCATGAGCATGATACCCAGGGCGGACACGGACACCATGCCCCACAGGACGCCGTACACCTTGCGGCGCGGACCACCCCAGGCTGTCATGAGCGCGCCTCCGACGACGCCGCCAACAGCGGATACCGTGTTGATGATACCCAGTGTGGTCGGACTGTCACTTGTACGCGCCAGGATCATGGGGGTCCACAGGGTCATGCATACCGACGCGAGGAGGTTCGAGGCGAAGAAGCTGAGTTGTAGCAAGAACAGGGGCCGACGCGCCACAATGTAGCGCCAGCCGAAGATTGTTTCCTTCCAGAGGCTGCCACGTGCCTCTTCACCTGCCTGTGACCGCGAGGGAGAGGGAACATCGACTGCCACCAGCAATGCGACGGCAATGCAGAATGAAGCGATGTCGAACAGGAAGATCGGCACGAGGCCCCACTCGACGACGACAGCACCCGCAATGATGGGCGCAAGGATGCCGGAGCCACTCTGTGCCAGCGACATCATGCCCGCGGCCCGGCCATACTTCTCCTTGGGCATCATGGTGCTGATAGCGGCCTGATACGCGGGCCACTGGAATGCCTGGAACGTTCCCGACAACGCCCCCACGACGCAGAGGTGCCAGATCTGCAGGTGCCCGGTGGCGTACAAGACAAGCATGATGACCGTACCCAGTCCTGATACTACGTCCGAGACCCCCATCGTCACCTTGCGATTCCACCGGTCGACCAGCGCTCCGGCGATGGGACTCATGATAATAATGGGTGTGAAACTGAAGAACGCGACGATGCTCAGGGCGGTCGCCCGACCTGTGATCTGCCATGCCCATACGCCTATACCAAAGGCGGTCATCGCGGACCCAACGAGCGAGACCACCTGACCAGCCCAGATAAGCGTAAACGCCTTCATGCCCTTCGGTCGAAATCGAGCCATAGAGCCCTCCTTACGGGTTTCTACAACTGACTGCTCATGTACGAAGGATAGGAAAGTCCTTGGCTTTTGCAACAGGCACGGTGGATTGGAAGAGAAAGGCGCCGCACCAAACCGGGTGCGGCGCCTGGAAAGAACGTGCCGGGAGGAAAGTGTCTACTCGACAGCCACCAGCTCGTACTGCCGCGTACCCAGTCCGATCTCCTCGGCATGGGTGACCTGGGATTCCCAGTTCGTATCAGGGTGGACATGTGTGAACTTGTCACCCTGTTCGAAGTGGACGTCCCCAAGGACGCTCCCCTGATTGGCGACGGCTTTGTTGACGAGGTCCACGCATGCCTGGTCGAGAGCCACCGGGTCGAAGCTCGCGGCGATGCCAATATCGGGCACGATGGCCGCATCGTTGAGGTTCCAGCAATCGCACTTGGGGCTGACGTCCATGATGAAGCTGACGTGGCACGCCGGCTTGCCATGCAGGACGGCATAGACGTATTCTGCGATCTTCTCGTTGAGCGCGTCGTTGGTGCCCTGGAACACGGGACGCGCGGCGCCATACATGCAGACCGCGACACACTGCCCGCATCCGACACACTTCGTGTAGTCGATGACGGCCTTATGGTCGGCGTTCCATCCGATCGCGACCTGCGGGCAGGAACGGACGCAGGTACCGCAGGCGATGCACTTGACGACGTCGATACGCGGCTTGGACTCAGAGTGCATCTGCATCTTCCCGCCCCGCGAACCACTGCCCATGCCGATATTCTTGAGCGTGCCGCCGAAGCCGGTCTGCTCATGCCCCTTGAAGTGCGTGAGCGAGACAATGATGTCGGCGTCGGCAATTGCAGTGCCGATCTTGGCAGTCTCGCAACGCTTGAGATAGATGGGAACCTCGCGGTAGTCCGTGCCCTTGAGACCGTCGGCGATGATGACGTCCGCCCCGACGGCGATACGGTTGAAGCCGTTCTCCTGGGCAGACTGTAGGTGATCGACCGCGTTGGAGCGGCCTCCCGTATACAGCGTATTACAGTCCGTAAGAAATGGTTTGCCGCCCAGTTCGCGGATCAGCCTGACGACCCGTGCTACATAGTTGGGGCGAATATAGGCGAGATTGCCAGGCTCTCCCAAATGCAACTTGAGGGCAACGAACTTGTCCTTGAAATCGATGGTCTCGATGCCGGCTGCCCGCATGAGAGCCTCCGTCTTGTCAAGCAGATTGTGCCCGGGACGCGTACGCAGGTCCGTGAACCATACCTTCGATGCGCTCATGCCTGCTCCATCGCTGTTTGCAGCCATCGCAGCTCTATTGTTCGATTGATACAATGATCCTTCATCTGTTCCTCCTGACGTGTTGTCTCTCTTAGTTACTGTAGCGTGGTGGCGCCCGTGCGCAACCTCCACCGTCTGTCGATGTGAGAAAAGACCGCCCTGGTCCTGGCGAACTTCGGCGAAAACATCGCCCCCATGCAAAAGACTGGCTGTCGCCAACGTACGTCGCGCACTGCATCAAGGAGATGCTGAGAAGATGGGAGATCAGAAACGCATTTCGTTCACAATCGGTTCACGAACAGGGGACATGCCTGTTCGACCCAGAACGGCTCTCCAGAGTCGCCTGGACAACCATTCGAACCGCTTCACTCCCGCATGTTGACTTTTTCCTTCTGCGTGCGACAATCTTTTATGGTTACACGTGCAGTACTGCTTTCCATGACAGTCGAACCATCCCATTCACTCACTATGGCCACGCTCCATGTCCTCCGTTCGTCTGCTCTCAGCAGGAGGACGGCCACAGCGACGCTGGGTACGACTCACCCTGCGCACGTGCCTGACCGCGCCAACATATCGGACGAAACCGGCCTTGCAGAAATTTCCCCTGCAAGGCCGGTTTGTGTTTATGGTGGGAGGTGATGCCACGACCGGCGATTCCGTAAAGCCCCTGTACCCGAACAGCAAAAACTTATATCCCGGAGGAACCATGATGAAACGAATCATCGCATTTTTGCTTGTTCTCACAGTACTTGCCGCAGGTGTCACCGGTTGCGGCTCTGCCTCTAAAGTGACCGAACAGATTGTCAATCTGGGTGGTATCCAGCCAATGACCGGCGGAGCGGCCACCTTTGGTGCTTCCGGCAAGAATGGAGCAGCTATGGCCGTCGGGGAATTCAATGCTGCGGGCGGAGCAATGGTCGGCGGCGTCAAGACGACGGTCAACTACATCAACGAGGACGACACGGGTTCGCCGGAAGTCGGTACCAGCGCGGCTCAGAAGCTCATCAATCAGGACAAGGTCATCGGTATCGTCGGTCCCCTCATGAGCAAAGTCTCCCTGGCCGTTGCGCCTATCGCACAGGCTGCCGGCGTCCCCTTGATCTCGCATGGGTCCACCGCCACCCAGGTCACGCTGGTCGGCGACTACATCTTCCGTGCCTGTTTCATCGACTCGTTCCAGGGTACCGTCATGGCCAACTACGCGTACAATACCCTCAAGGTCAGGTCGGCGGCAGTACTGTACGACAATGGTAATGACTACAACAAGGGCCTTGCCGATGTCTTCAAGGCCAGTTTTAAGAAAAATGGCGGCAAAGTCGTCGCCTCTGAAGCCTTCACGGATGAAGACAAGACGGTCGACTACAAGGCCCAGCTGACCAAGATCAAGGCCGCCAAGCCTGAGTTCCTGTATCTGCCCAACTACTACGCCGCCGTAGCCCTCCAGCTGAAACAGGCCCGCGAGATGGGACTGAACTGTCCCGCCGGAGGCGGCGATGGCTGGGACTCACCCGACCTCGTCAAGATAGGTGGCGCAGCTGTCGAGGGTGGCGTGTTTTCCAACCACTTTTCCAAGGACGACCCCAGCCCCAAAGTCCAGGCTTTCGTCACGGAATACACGACCAAGTATGGGGCAGCGCCCGACGCACTCGCTGCTCTGGCATATGATGCTGCGGGACTGTTCCTCGACGCGTTCAAGACTGCCGGCTCAATCAAGGGCTCGGACATCAGGGATGTCATGAAGAATACGTCCTTCTCGGGCGTCGCAGGCGCCTACAAGTTCGACGAAAACCGCGACCCGATCAAGGCTGCAGTCATTCTGCAGATCAAGAACGGCCAGCAGACGTACGTGACGACGGTCAACCCGTAACCAGCACGATGGCAGCCGCGGCGACAAGGTACACCCCGCGGCTGCCATGACCAACAGTGTTCGCTTCTATTGACTTCCTCAACATTTCACCGATACTGGGCTATGGCAATCCTTAGCGTACGATCATCCTTGCACACTCATCTTGGCCGCGATCTCCGCGGTCTTCACCTTTTCCGAATGGTCATGCGCTGAAGGCTGTACCCGTCCATCCGGGGCAGCCTTCTCCTCTTCCCGTCGTAGTCTTTGCGGCGGGAATCTCTATACCCACAACCCTTTCTGTACGCGGTTTGCCATACTGTACCCATTCGCTAAAAAGGAGTCATTATGAGAAAATCTACAGTTGCACTTGTTACCCTGGCCCTCGCGGCCACACTGATATGGGGCTGCGGCCCCTCCCATCCCGGAACATCAGGGCAGGTCTTGACACTCGGAGGCATCTTCCCTCTCACAGGCAGCTCGGCTGTATACGGGATCAACAGCAGGAATGCAATGACGATGGCCGTCGATGAGTTCAATGCAGCGGGAGGCACCATTGTTGACGGCGTAAGCACGACGGTCAAGGCCGTTGCCGAAGACGACACAGGTTCGCCGGAAGTGGGCGCCAGCGCCGCTCACAAACTGATCGACCAGGATAGGGCTATAGGGCTGATCGGCACGGTCATGAGTAAGGTCAGCCTCGCATTTGCGCCGATCGCACAGGCAGCAGGTGTCCCCCAGATAGCGACCATCTCCACTGCTGCGGGCGTCACGCTGGTCGGCGACTACATCTTCCGCGTGTGCTTCACCGACCCGTTCCAAGGCCGTGTCATGGCGGACTTTGTATGGAATAACCTCAAGCTGAAAACAGCTGCAGTCCTGTTCGACAATGGCAACGATTACAGCAAGGGACTTGCAGATGTCTTCAGAACCCGCTTCGAAGTACTCGGCGGCAAGGTTGTCGCCTGGGACGCATTTACCGATGCCGACAAGACCGTCGATTACCGACCCCAGTTGACCAAGATCAAGGCTGCCAAACCTGAGTTCCTGTACCTGCCCAACTACTTCCTGTCAGCGACCACAAGTCTCAGACAGGCCCGTGACCTGGGTATCACGATCCCGGCGGGTGGCGGGGATGGTTGGGGTTCCCCTGAGCTCATCAGGCTTGGCGGCGCTGCCGTCGAAGGCTCCTACTTCTCTGACCACGTATCGCTGGAAGACCCCCGTCCACTAGTACAAAATTTCGTGACGTCGTACAAGAAGCTCTATGGCGACCTGCCCGACGCCACGGCTGTCCTGACGTACGACGCGACCAACCTGTTCCTGAAAGCGCTGAAGAAGGCTGGAACGGCAAACGGCGCGGCACTGCGTGACGCCATTCGGACGACCACCTTTGGCGGCGTGTCCGGCACGATCACGTTCGACAAGGACCGCAATCCCATCAAGTCGGCAGTGATCATCCAGGTCAAGGACGGCGCATTCAAATATCTCACAACTATCAACCCCTAGACCGCCTGACCGGTTCGTCGACAGGGGTCAGGCTTCAATCTCTGTGCCTGACCCCCTTGAGATTATAACGTCTGGTGGATAACGATATCACATTGTGTTTGACGCGATGGAAGGCCGGAAGGTGCCGGCTCATGCACTCCAATAGCCCCTTCACAGTCCTTGACTCTTGTCTATTGACTTTTCTACCCACTCTGCAAAAATAAATTATGGATGTTAGATATTTCCTTTTCTTTGTCTCCGACCTTGACGCACTGAGCGAAACTCTGTCCAGAGTCCGCAGTGAGCAGGGATTCAAGTTTGCTGCCTATGCAACTATTAAACGACCTCACGGAGAATTCGCCGTGAGGTCGTTCCGCTTTCTTGGAAAGGGGGTGTCGACAGGCCTGCAAGTCTGATGATACTCTGTCGCTCTACGAACCGGTACTACACATCCACATTGAGAGAGGAGAACACATGAAGAGACTGCTTGCTATTATTCTTGTCTGTGCACTGATTGCCGGCGTTGGCGTTGGATGCAAAAAAGCTGAGGTCAAACCCACCGACCAGGTTGTCAACCTGGGTGGTATCTTCTCGATGACCGGTGGCTCGGCCACCTTCGGTGCTTCCAGCAAGAACGGTGTAGGTATGGCCGTCGAGGAGTTCAACGCTGCCGGCGGAGCTATGGTCGGCGGCGTCAAGACGACGGTCAACTACATCAACGAGGACGACGCTGGTTCCCCCGAAGTCGGCGCCAGTGCCGCCCAGAAGCTCATCAACCAGGACAAGGTCATCGGTATCATCGGCCCCAACATGAGCAAGGTCGCCCTGGCCTTCGCCCCTATCGCCCAGGCTGCCAGCGTCCCGGAAGTCGCCTCAACGGCCACCAATGAGAAGGTCACACTGGTCGGCGACTACATCTTCCGTGCCTGCTTCATCGACCCGTTCCAGGGTACCGTCATGGCCAACTACGTGTGGAACACGCTGAAGGTCAAGACGGCCGCAGTACTGTACGACAACGGCAATGACTACAACAAAGGCCTTGCTGAATACTTTAAGGCGGGTTTTGAGAAAAACGGCGGCAAAGTTGTCGCCTATGAAGCCTTCACGGATGAAGACAAGACGGTCGACTACAAGGCCCAGCTGACCAAGATCAAAGCAGCCAAGCCTGAGTTCCTGTATCTGCCCAACTACTACGGATCCACTGCACTCATCCTCAAGCAGGCACGTGGGATGGGACTGAACGTTCCCGCCGGTGGCGGCGATGGCTGCGACTCACCTGACCTCGTCAAGATAGGTGGCGCGGCTGTCGAGGGTTTCGTCTTCAGCGCCCACTTCTCCAAGGACGACCCCAGCCCCAAAGTCCAGGCTTTCCTCGCAGCATACACAGCCAAGTACGGGGAGGTGCCCGACCAACACGCTCCTCTTGCGTATGACGCTGCAGGACTGCTCCTCGACGCGTTCAAGACTGCCGGCTCAATCAAGGGTTCGGACATCAAGGGTGCCATGAAGAATACGACCTTCTCGGGCATCTCCGGCGTCTACAAGTTCGACGAAAACCGGGACCCCATCAAGGCTGCATTCATCCTGCAAATCAAGAATGGTCAGCAAACGTACCTGACGACTGTCAACCCGTAACCTGGCACGCATCTCGATGCAAGGTGGCGTGAGCCACGCCGGGGCATGGGTCGTCGACGTCTACGAGAACGTTGTCCAGCGGGATCTCGGCGTGTCCTCCGTCCTGCTGTCTTGCTGTCCTGCTCTCTGCTGACAGCCTCTGCCGCCGGGCTCCTGGCCGCTCTTCGCTTTCGCAAACAGTCAGCCTGACGTGTAGCTCGGTCCGACGCGATGGAAGGCCGGAAGGTGTCGGCTCATGCACTCCAATAGCCCCTTCACAGTCCTTGACTCTTGTCTATTGACTTTTCTACCCACTCTGCAAGAATTCATCGTGAGGTCTTTTCACTTTCTTGGAAAGGGGGTGTCGACAGGCCTGCAAGTCTGATGATACTCTGTCGCTCTACGAACCGGTACTACACATCCACATTGAGAGAGGAGAACACATGAAGAGACTGCTTGCTATTATTCTTGTCTGTGCACTGATTGCCGGCGTTGGCGTTGGATGCAAAAAAGCTGAGGTCAAACCCACCGACCAGGTTGTCAACCTGGGTGGTATCGAACCAATGACGGGTGGCTCGGCCACCTTCGGTATCGACAGCAAGAACGGTGTAGATATGGCCGTCGAGGAATTCAACGCTGCGGGCGGAGCAATGGTCGGCGGTGTCAAGACGACGGTCAACTACATCAACGAGGATGACACCGGTTCCCCTGAAGTCGGCGCCAGTGCTGCCCACAAACTCATCGATCAGAACAAGGTCATTGGCATCATCGGTGCAGACATGAGCAAGGTCACCCTGGCTATCGCACCAATCACCCAGGCTGCCGGCGTCCCAGAGATCACACATATGTCCACCAATGAGAAGGTCACGCTGGTCGGCGACTACATTTTCCGTGTCTGCTTCATCGACTCGTTCCAGGGTACCGTCATGGCCAACTACGCGTACAATACCCTCAAGGTCAAGACAGCGGCAGTGCTGTACGACAACGGCAATGACTACAACAAGGGCCTTGCTGAATACTTTAAGGCGGGTTTTGAGAAAAACGGCGGCAAAGTTGTCGCCTATGAAGCCTTCACGGATGAAGACAAGACGGTCGACTACAAGGCCCAGCTGACCAAGATCAAAGCCGCCAAGCCTGAGTTCCTGTATTTGCCAAACTACTACGCAGCAGCAGCCCTCCAGCTGAAACAGGCCCGCGGGATGGGACTGAACGTTCCCGCCGGTGGCGGCGATGGCTGGGACTCACCCGACCTCGTCAAGATAGGTGGTGCGGCTCTCGAGGGTAGTGTCTTCTCCAGCGGCTTCTCCAAGGACGACCCCAGCCCCAAAGTCCAGGCTTTCGTCACAGCATACACGACCAAGTACGGATCAGCACCCGATGCAAACGCTGCTCTTGGCTATGATGCCGCGGGACTGTTCCTCGACGCGTTCAAGACTGCCGGCTCGATCAAAGGCTCGGACATCAGGGATGCCATAAAGAATACAACTTTCTCGGGCATCTCCGGCGCCTACAAGTTCGACGCCAACCGCAACCCGATCAAGGCCGCAGTCATCCTGCAGATCAAAAACGGCCAGTACACATATCTGACGACCGTCAACCCGTAGCCTGGCACGCATCTCGGCGCCGCGGGGTTGCGTCACGCTCTCAGGAGCGGGCGACAGCGTTCTCGCTCATCCTGATGTTCGTCCTCACGGGCCTCGGCGGCGCACGGGCCCCTCTCCAGTTCACCGGCACGGCGTTCCCTCCATCCTGCTGTCCTGCTCTCTGCTGACTGCCTCTGCCATCGGCCTCGCCCTCCTTGGCCACTCTTCGCTTCCGCAGACAGTCAGCCTGACATTCGGCTCGGTTCGAGGTAATGGAACGCCGGATTGACAGGAGGTCACGTGTCCCTTGACAATTCTTGCGGCGCCGCAATAATGTGCAATTGTGAGATCGAATACATGAAACGACGTACGGGACATCTCCAAGCAGGGACATCAGACTTGACGTGGGGTGCTGAAATGTGGTGCACGGAGGCCTGTTCCACCGTGATTGGGTCCTGTCTGTTGACTTTTCTGCCCACTCTGCGACAATAGGCCATGGATATCAGGTGGCTCTCCCTCTTTGTCTCATACCTTGACTCACCACACCCATTCGGTTCATGCTCAGGCCTTGTGCCAGACGGCTTTGCCCTAGACTCATGAGCAGAACCATGCCCGGAGTCAGCAGTAAGCAGGGATCCAAGTCCACTGCCTGCGCAGTTACCAGAAGATGTCGCGGAAAATATGCCATGAGATCGTTCTGCTTTCTTGGAAAGGGGGTGTCAACGGGCCTGCAAGCCTGATGATACTCTGTCGCTCTACGAACCGGTACCACACATTCGCATCACGAGAGGAGAAAACATGAGAAGACTGCTTGCCATTATTCTTGTCTGTGCACTGATTGCCGGCGTTGGCGTTGGATGCAAAAAAGCTGAGGTCAAACCCACCGACCAGGTTGTCAACCTGGGTGCTATCTCCTGTATGACCGGCGGATCGGCCACCTTTGGTACTTCCAACAAGAACGGTGCAACCATGGCCGTCGAGGAATTCAACGCTGCTGGCGGAGCTATGGTCGGCGGCGTCAAGACGACGGTCAACTTCATCAACGAGGACGACGCTGGTTCCCCCGAAGTCGGCGCCAGCGCTGCCCACAAACTCATCGATAACGACAAAGTCATCGGTATCATCGGCGCCGTCATGAGCAAGGTCAGCCTGGCCGTCGCGCCTATCGCGCAGGCTGCCGGCGTCCCGGAGATCTCGGGAACGTCTACCAACGAGAAGGTCACGCTGGTCGGCGACTACATCTTCCGTGCCTGCTTCATCGACTCGTTCCAGGGTACCGTCATGGCCAACTACGCGTACAATACCCTCAAGGTCAAGACGGCAGCTTGCCTTTTTGACAACGGCAATGACTACCCCAAGGGACTGGCCGAAAGCTTCAAGGCCGGTTTCGAGAAGCTGGGCGGCAAGGTCGTCGCCTATGAAGCCTTCACGGATGAAGACAAGACAGTCGACTTCAAGGCCCAGCTGACCAAGATCAAGGCCGCCAAGCCTGAGTTCCTGTACCTTTCAGGCTACTACGGATCCACCGCACTCATCCTGAAACAGGCCCGCGGGATGGGACTGAACATTCCCGCCGGTGGCGGCGATGGCTGGGACTCACCCGACCTCGTCAAGATAGGTGGCGCAGCTGTCGAGGGTAGCGTGTTCTCCAACCACTTTTCCAAGGACGACCCCAGCCCCAAAGTCCAGGCTTTCGTCACAGCATACACAACCAAATACGGGGCTGCGCCCGACGCATTCGCTGCTCTTGCGTATGACGCTGCGGGACTATTCCTCGACGCGTTCAAGACTGCCGGCTCGATCAAGGGCTCGGACATCAGGGATGCCATGAAGAATACGACCTTCTCGGGCATGGCAGGCGCCTACAAGTTCGACGAAAACCGCGACCCGATCAAATCCGCAGTCATTCTGCAGATCAAGAACGGCCAGCAGAAGTACCTGACGACCGTCAATCCCTAGACTAGTAGGCATCTCGGCGCGACGAGGACCAGGTACGTCCTCGCCGCGCCTCCTGTTGGAGGAGAAAACATGGGTCAGTTCCTGCAGCAACTCATCAACGGCATTCAGATTGGAAGTATTTATGCTCTGATTGCCTTGGGCTATACAATGGTGTACGGCATCGTGCGCCTTATCAATTTCGCTCACGCCGACATTTTCATGGTTGGCGCTTACATGGGATTCTTCCTTGCCCCCGTCATGGCCAAGATCTTCGGTGGCGCCTTCATCCCGACAATCATCGCAGCCATGCTCATTACCGGCCTGCTTGGTTTTGTCATGGAGAAACTTGCGTATCGCCCGCTGCGCTACAAGTCCCGTCTTTCGGCACTGATCACCGCGCTTGGTGTTTCGATATTCCTGGAGAACTTCTGCGCGATGCCCTTCGTCTTCGGCCCGACGTTCCGCAAGTTCCCTGACCTCATCGTGGCCAAGAACATTCCCATCCCAGGCAACCTCGGCCTCTCCATCTCCAACGTATTGCTGCTCGACGTCGGCGTTTCCGTCTTCCTGATGATCCTACTGTTCTGGTTCGTCAACAAGACCCTCATTGGCAAGCAGATGCGCGCCGTGGCATTCGACAAACCGACAGCCAGCCTCATGGGCATCAACATCGACGTCGTCATCAGTACGGCTTTCATCGTGGGTCCTGCGCTGGCAGGCGCCGGTGGCATCCTGTACGGCACGACCTATGGCATGCTGGCATCCCCATTCCTGGGCATATGGCCGGGCTTGAAAGCGTTCATCGCCGCGGTTCTTGGCGGCATCGGCAACATCCCCGGCGCCGTACTGGGCGCATACATCATGGGCATCTCGGAGGCATTTGCGACGTCGGTCAACTCCAACCTGGGATATGGCATCGCTTTCGCCATCCTTATTGGCATCCTGCTCATTCGACCAAGCGGCTTGCTGGGCAAGTTCGTGCCGGAGAAGGTCTGACATGACCTTTCTCCGTAGACACCGCACCCTAGCCACAATCACAGCATTTGTGCTGGTCTATGCCGTTATCAAGACCTTGAATCTGACTGGTACCCTGAATGCATACTATATCCAGCTCATCATGCTGGTCGGCATCAACGTCGTCATGACGCTCAGCCTGGGTATGGTGAACGGTTTCACCGGCCAGTTCTCCATCGGGCACGCTGGTTTCATGGCTGTCGGCGCCTATACGTCAGCCATGATTACGACGGTCTGGTTGCATACGAGCACAGCAAATCCGTGGGTCGGTTATCCTGTCTTCATTGTCGCAATTCTTGCAGGGGGATTGATGGCTGCCGGAGCAGGCTATCTTGTCGGCGCGCCGTCGCTCCGTCTCAAGGGTGACTACCTGGCTATCGTGACGCTATCCGCCAATGAACTCATCCGAACGGTCATCCGTATCACTGACGTCCTGGGTGGTCCCCGTGGCCTGGGCGGCATTCCCAAGTTCACGACGCTGGAGGTTGTCTTCGTGTTCGCAATCGTGAGTGTTGTTCTTATGCGCAATTACCTGTTCTCGTCGCATGGACGCTCCATGAAGGCGATTCGCGACTCGGAGATCGCCGCCGAAGCCACTGGTATCAACACGACAAAGCAGAAGGTGTTTGTGTTCGTCTTCTCGGCCTTCTTCGCTGGAGTCTCGGGCGGTGTTTTCGCGCACCTGCTCCAGTTCATCCACCCGGACAACTTCAGTTTCGTGAAGTCGCTGGAGTATCTTATCTACCTGTATGTCGGCGGTGCCACATCAATCAGCGGCGCCATCGTCGGTCCGGCTATCTTCACACTCCTGCCCGAACTAATGCGCAGCCTGCAGTCATGGCGTATGGTCATCTACCCGTTGATCCTCATCCTGACCATGATCTTCCGGACGGAAGGCATCATGGGCCTCAAGGAATTCAACTTCATCCTCATTCCCCAGCGTCAGAGAAAGGGGGTGAGCGCATAATGGCTCTCCTCGACATTCAACATCTCACACAGTTCTTTGGTGGCCTGCGCGCCGTTTCCGACTTCAACATCCAGCTGGAGCACGGCGAGATCGTCGGTCTCATTGGACCCAACGGCGCTGGCAAGACGACCGTCTTCAATTTGATCACTGGTGTCTATACGCCGACCAAGGGTACCATCGTTTTTGACGGACAGAACATTGTGGGCAAGAAAACCTACCAGATCACCCAGGCAGGGATCGCCCGCACGTTCCAGAACATCCGCCTGTTCAGCAAGTCCAGTGTTATCGACAACATCAAGATTGCCTATCACTTCCGTATGTCGTACGGCAACACTGATGCGTTTCTGCACACACGCAAGTACTGGCAAGGCGAGCAACTTGTCGACGACTACGCCATCGACCTTCTGCGCCTGTTCCACCTTGAGGGACATGCCGACGACCTCTCGGGTTCCCTTCCTTATGGGGCCCAGCGCCGGCTGGAAATCGCGCGCGCGCTTGCTACCAAACCCAAGGTCCTCATCCTGGACGAGCCCGCAGCCGGCATGAACCCGGCAGAGGCAGACGAATTGATGGAAATGATCCACTGGCTGCGCGACAAGTTCGACCTGACTATTCTACTCATCGAGCACCAGATGAGGGTGGTCATGGGCGTGTGCGAACGAATCAAGGTCATGGACTTCGGCGAGACCATCTGCGAAGGCGTGCCCGAGTACATCCGCAACGACCCCCGGGTCATCGAAGCATATCTTGGAAAGGGGGCCTGACATGCTGCTCGAAGTCAAGAACATCGACGTTTTCTATGGCTCCATCCGTGCACTGAAGGGCGTCTCCTTCAGCGTAGAAAAAGGCGAAATCGTCTCGATCATCGGCGCCAATGGCGCTGGCAAGTCGACGACGCTACGTGCCATCTCCGGCATTCTGCGTGCAACGTCTGGCAGCATTATCTATGACGGACACGATATTACCCACACGCCGCCGCATCTCATCGCGCGCATGGGTATCTCCCACGTCCCCGAAGGCCGTGGCATCTTCGGCAACCTGACCGTGCAGGAAAACCTGGACGTGGCGCTGTCGTCGGTCAAAGACAGGAAGTCGGCCGGACCCAACCAGGACAAGGTGTTCTCGCTGTTCCCGCGTCTCAAGGAGCGCAGACGGCAGATCTCCGGCACACTGTCTGGCGGCGAGCAACAGATGCTGGCTGTCGGCCGGGGTCTCATGCAGAACAACCCGTTCATGCTGCTCGACGAACCCTCGATGGGCCTGTCGCCCGTGCTGACCGAGGAGATTTTCGGCGTCATCACTGAGATCAACGGACTTGGCAAGACCGTGCTGCTCGTCGAGCAGAATGCTTTCAAGGCACTGTCTATCGCTCACCGCGCATACGTGCTGGAAACCGGTTCCCTGGTTCTGTCAGGAACGGCCAAGGAACTGCGCGACAACCCGGACGTCAAGAAGGCCTACCTGGGCGGCTAACCTCCCCGCCGTTCCTCCTTCTCAGCGTTCCGGGCAGTGGGGTATCCCCACTGCCCGGAACGTCATTTCAGGGGTCACGACCCCGGGGCTGCTACTGCTCGCGCTCCAGTTCGGGACCGTAGGAGCCGGAACGGGCCGCGCTATTGCACTTGCTTCGATGATAGAACGCCGCCTGAGCCGCCGCGACGTTTGCCTCCTCACCGTGCCAGATGGTGAGTGCCGGCTCCTGCAATGCCCGTCCGTACGAGTAACTCAGTTCCCACGGATTCGGTCCCAGCTTGTTCATCGCATTGAGATGAGCGGTCGCCAGTTCGGACGACTGTCCACCCGAAAGGAAGACGATGCCCGGGACAGCGGCAGGGACGGTACGGCGTAGTGTGCGCACGGTCGCCTCGGCCACGTCCTGGACCCCCGCCTGCCGGGGGCAGGACTTGCCAGAGATCGTCATGCTCGGCTTGAGCAGCATACCCTCGAGCAGGACCCCTTGCCGGGCAAGCTCGTTGAAGACCGACCTCAAGACGCTCAGGGTGACGAGATCACACCGCTCCTGATCATGATCGCCATCCATGAGGACCTCGGGTTCGACGATCGGAACAAGTCCAGCTTCCTGTGCCAGGGCCGCATAGCGCGCAAGAGCCTGTGCGTTGGCACTGACACATGCCCTGCTGGGGATACCCGCCCCAATAGTGATGACAGCACGCCACTTGGTGAACCGCGCGCCCAGCGATCGATACTCGGCCAGCCGTTCACGAAGCCCATCCAGTCCCTGTGTGACCTTCTCACCGGGGTGAAGCGCCAGCTCAACCGTTCCCATATCGACCTTGATTCCGGGGATGACAGCCTTCTCGGCCAGCAGCCTGGGGAACAGCGTTCCACCGAGGGACTCCTGGCGAATCGTTTCATCATACAGGATGACGCCTGAGATGAATTCCTCGACACCGGGCGTCGTAAACAGCATGTCCCGATAAACGCGATGCGTCTCGGCAGTCGACGGTACGCCCAGTTTTGCAAATCTCTTGCCGATTGTCCCAACACTCTCGTCGGCCGCCAGGATTCCCTTGTTCGGTGCCACTAGAGCTCTAGCCGTCTCCATCAACTCACGTTCGTACAACATACCATCCTCCTTATCCGCAGGTCGTCCATGACAATGCGGTCCATGGGCATCCAATACACGATCAGTCGGCTGAGTCGTCCGGCTCGTCCATATCCTCGTCGGTTTCGTCAAGGTCGGCAGCGCGACTGCGATAGTCCTCTGCCAGCTCCTTGTTTCCCGCTTCCTCGTACGACTCGCTCATTTCCCAGAACAACTGCTGTCGAAGATCGAGATCTGGCTGGTCGGCTTCGAGGTCCAGCGCCTGCTGGAA
>Ga0209840_1000032_pt1 | contig 33100 bp, 30 predicted proteins | sample PersoiDNA2013190_FD_185802 | JGI IMG/M metagenome (GOLD analysis project Ga0209840, IMG submission 185802) | Permafrost soil microbial communities from the Arctic, to analyse light accelerated degradation of dissolved organic matter (DOM) -... | ecosystem: Environmental > Terrestrial > Soil >... | reverse complement strand
GACCACACCGGGCGGCACAGCCATCTTCGGGTCGACATCTGGCACTGGCGGCACGTATACGGCCATCCCCGGGGCGACATCGAGCACTTACACGATAGACCCAGCCTATGTAAATGATTACATCAGGTTATAACTATAACGGATAAAGTGGGCCGAGCTCGAAGTTTCTGGAAGTTCACCGTCGGTGGCCAGCGTTGACTTAAGTGGTCTTAACCTGGCCACCGCGGGGTATTGTTTCAGGATCAATGGGATTTACTCCGGGGGGGGCAGATAGCGGGAGGCAGCGGCATCTAGTTTGACCGTCAGGACCTGATTGGCGTCCAAGCGGGTGACGCCGTCGTGATCACCATCACCGGGGTATTCAGCGATGGGACGCCTTTTATCGGACACGACACGATAAGGGTGATTGACCACTAGGGCAAGTAGGAGATCGTTTCCCTGCTCCGCTCCTCTTAGGACCTCCCCATTTGACCGCAATGGTTTTAGAATGTATTACCGAAGTCGTTAATCGGGCATTTCGCACAAGGGGGTCGAGATGAAGAGCGGGTTGAACCGGCGAGAGAGGTTGGAGCTCGTTATTCTGACCATCAGGTCCGACATCGCCGACCTCGCCCTTAGGCTCGTTGGCCCGCGGGTCCGCCGCGAGACCGCCGCGGCTGTTTCTGAAACACCGGAGCTGATCGTTGACATCTGCACCGGTACAGGCTCGGTGCTCATCGAGTACGCCCGCCGCTTTCCTGCATCACGCATTGTCGCCGTCGACCGCGACCCGCGGGCGCTGGCCCTGGTGGGGAGAAGGCTTCGTGAATCCGGTTGTTTCAACCTCGAGACCGTCGCCGGTGAAGCAGATAGCCTTCCTTTTGTCGATGGCACGGTCGATCTCGCAAACATCTCCTTCGGCCTGCACGAGAATGAGAGTCATTCGCGCGGGAGGATCCTTTCGGAGTGCTTCCGGGTTCTGAAACCGGGTGGGTGCCTCGTCGTGACGGATTACAGGGAGGCAAGCGGAACGGTGGGGGCCGTCTTGATGCGGCTCTACCTGGCGTTTTTCGAGCCGCGCTGGGTTCATGAGATATTCAACGGCGGGCTCGAGCGAGAGATAGAAGGCGCGGGTTTCGAGGTAGAGAAAGTGCGGATGGACCTTCCTCTTACCAGGCTGGTCGTTGCCCTGAAGCGCTAACGGCTCAGCCTGGCTGTGATGACCTTTATCCTGTCGATCAAGAGCACCGGGACGATCGCGCATGCCAGTATCAGTATCCATCCGGCGAGGGTCGGCACCCGGGTGTGGAAGGCCTTCTGCATGAATGGGACGTAAAGCACGGCCATCTGGAGCGCGACGGATATCGCGAAAGCGCCCAGAAGGTAACGGTTCTCCCAGGGCCGGGCGGTGAAGAAAGAGCGCTTCTCGCTGCGCCAGTTGTAAGAGTGGAGGATCTGCGAAAGCACCATCGTGGAAAATAGTATCGTGCGGCACATGTCGAGCTCCTTCGTTACCTCCCACGAGTAGCCGAGCAGCCAGTGGGCAAGCATAAAAGAGGCCAAGGCCCCCGCGGTGATGATGAGGCCCTGCCAGAGAAGGCGGAGCTGACGGGGCGCGGAAAGCACGTTCTCTCCGAGGGCGCGGGGCGGGCGTTCCATGACGTCCTTCTCCGCCGGTTCCATCCCGAGGGCGAGCGCCGGCAGGCCGTCCGTCACCAGGTTGATCCAGAGTATCTGCGACGCGGCGAGTGGTAGCGGAAAACCGAAGAGCATGGCGAGGAACATCGTGAGGACCTCGCTGATGTTGCATGACAACAGGAAATATATGAATTTCTTCAGGTTGCTGAATATCGCGCGGCCCCGGTGGACCGCTGCCACAATGGTCGCGAAGTTGTCATCCGCGAGGACCATGTCGCTTGCTTCCTTGGAGACGTCGGTCCCGGTGATGCCCATCGCGACGCCGATGTCCGCCCGCTTGAGAGCCGGCGCGTCGTTGACCCCGTCGCCGGTCATTGCCACGACGTGACCGCGCACCTGGAGCGCCTCCACTATTTTCACCTTATGCCTCGGTGAGACCCGCGCGTAGACGCTTATGTCCTCGACCTGCCCGGCGAGCTCCTCCGCCGTCATCCTCTCGAGCTCGTGCCCCTCTACGAGCCTCTTTCCGGGGACCAATATACCGAGCTCCCGCGCCACCGCCCTCGCCGTCTCCTTGTGGTCTCCGGTTATCATCGCCACTTCTATCCTCGCCCTGCGGCAGGTATTGAGCGCATGCAGCGCTTCCGGCCGGGGAGGGTCTTTCATGGCGAAGGTGCCGAGAAACACAAGCCCTTTCTCGAGAGCTTCCGGGTCGAACGGCTCCGGCAGGCTTGAAAGCCGCTTAGAGGCGACCGCGATGGTGCGAAGCGCCTGGCCGCCGAGCTCGGCGGTGGCCTTCGCGATCCGCCTCTTTGCCAGGGTGGACAGCTCGACATCCCGGTCCGGGTAGGTCGCCCGCTCGCACCGCTCGAGGATAGCCTCCACCGCGCCTTTCGACAGCACCAGGAATCCGCCGTTATCCCGGTGGACGGTGGTCATCATCTTCCTGTCGGAGTCGAAGGGGACCTCCGCCGTCCGCGGGTACTTTTCCTCAAGGGGGGCTTTGTCGAGGCCGGTCTCACCTGCGGCCTCGAGCAGCGCTATCTCTGTTGGGTCGCCGCGGTACCCCCCGTCTTTGCCGCGCCTTGCGTCGTTACAGAGCACGGCGGCGATGCCCATCTGTTCCAGGATACGCAGCCCGGATTCTTCCGGGTGCTTCGGGACGTCCTCGATGAGATAGTGCGAGCCGTCCGCGAACAGGACGTCCGTCACCTTCATCCTGTTGAGTGTCAGGGTGCCGGTCTTGTCCGTACAGATGTAGTTCGCGCAGCCGAGTGTCTCGACGGCCGGCAGGTTGCGGACCACCGCGTTCTGCCGGGCCATCGTCTGCGTGCCTATCGCGAGCGTGATGGTCACGATGGCGGGAAGTCCCTCCGGTATCGCGGCGACCGCCAGGCTGACCGCGAAGAGGAGCATGGTGGCGAACGGGTTCCCCCTTACCATGCCGACGGCGAACACCACCAGTACGACCAGCAGGCATATGTAGACTATCCGCTTTCCGACGTTGCGCAGTTCCACCTGGAGCGGGGTCGGGCCCGGCTTGCCCTCCTGCAACATCTCCGCTATCTCTCCCACCTGCGTGTTCTCGCCCGTTTCCACCACGACCGCGGTGCCGCGCCCGTACTCTACGTGCGTCCCGGCGAAGACCATGTTGATGCGGTCGCCGACCGGCATGCCCTCCTCCTCCAGGGCCCGCGGATCCTTGTCCACGGCGGTTGATTCGCCGGTGAGGCTCGACTCGTTGGTGCGAAGGCTGGCCGCTGTCAGAAGGCGCGCGTCGGCCGATATCAGGTCGCCAGCCTCGAGCAGCATCACGTCGCCGGGTACCAGTCCCTCGGCCGGTATCGTGGTTTCCGAGCCGTCCCGCCTTACCTTCACAATCGGGGCGGACAGCTTCTCCAGCTCCTCCATGGCTCGCTCGGCGCGCGACTCCTGCACGAACCCCAGCATCGCGTTGAAGAGGACGATGACAAGTATGACCAGGGCGTCGAGGTATTCCTTCAGCAGCGCGCCGCTTACGGCGACAGCGGCCAGCAGCACCCAGATCATGAAGTCGTTGAACTGCAGGACGAACCGTATAACGGGTGATCTTTTCTTTTCTTCCTTCAGGCGGTTGGGACCGTACTGGGCAAGGCGCCCTGCGGCCTCTTCACCTGTGAGGCCGTCGGAAGCGTCACTTCGCAGGGTGCGAAGGGATTCTTCGGGTGAAAGGGAATGCCAGGGCTTTAGCGCTTCCAAGGCGTCATCCCTTCTCTTTTAGCATGTTAGAGAGCTCGATGAACTCGGCCGACGAGAGCTGTTCCGCGCGGGAGTCGGGGTCCAGTCCAAGGGCCGAAAGAGCTGAGGCAACGGTTTTCTTTTCGATGGGGAGGCCCTTTGCCGCTGAAAGGGAGTTGGCCAGCCTTTTTCTTCTCTGGCTGAACGCCGCGGTCACCATCGCGTCGAAGGCCGCATCCAGACCCCACGTATCCTCGAGCCGTTCCAGGTGGACTACGGTCGAATCGACCCGCGGGGGGGGATAGAAGCTGTTGCGCGAGATGTTCGCGACCCTTTTCACCCGCGCCAGGCAGTGCACTTTAACAGTTGCGGCCGAGTAGTCCTTGCTCCCCGGCTTCGATGTCAACCTCTCGGCGATCTCCCGCTGGACCGTCACCGTGTATTCCTCGATCCATGCATAGTTGTAGAGGCAGTCGATGAGAAGGGTGGCCGCTATCCCGTACGGAAGGTTGGCGACCATCTTGACGCCTCCGGGGGGCTTACCCTCCCAGAGCCTGCCGAAATCGAACCTCGCCGCGTCCGCCTCCAGCAGTACCAGGTTATCCGCCGGACCGAGTTCTCTCTCGAGGATCTTGAAAAGCCGGGGGTCCGATTCGAGCGCGTAGACCTTTGCGCAGCGGTCGACAAGGAGCCGGGTCAGCGCCCCCAGTCCGGCCCCCACCTCGATGACTGTGTCGGATGGAGAAAGCGCCGCGGCCTTCTCGATCATCCTGAGCACGTTGGCGTCTATGAGGAAGTTCTGCCCGAGTGAACGCCGGGGACGGATGCCCGCTTCATTGAGAAGCCTCGTGACCACGGCGGGGGATGTCAACGCTCGCCGGGAGGTTGTTGTGCTCACCGTCTCTTCTCCCTTGTCTCTATTCCGAAAGCCGTCTCGGTGTTGGCGGCAAGCAGGTTCGCCATCTCGTCAGTCGTAACCCCGCGTATCCTTGAGAGCTCGTTCGCGACCAGGCGAACGCGGTCGGGCACGTTCGGCTTGCCCCTGTAGGGCTCCGGGGACAGGAACGGCGCGTCCGTCTCGGCGAGAAGCCTGTCATCCGGCACGAGAGAGGCCACCTTCCTCGCGGCCTGCGATTTCTTGAACGTTATGGGGCCGGCGAACGATACGAAGTAGCCGCGGCCCAGGACTTCCCTGAGCATATCGGTGTCGCCCGAAAAACAGTGCATCACCACCCGCGTCTCGTCTGCTTTCTCCTCTTTGAGTATCTCGAGCGTGTCGTCGTGCGCCTGGCGGTCGTGTACGATGAGCGCCATCCCGAGCCTGCGGGCGAGCCTTATGTGAGCCCTGAAGGCATCCTTCTGCCGCTCGGCCGGTGAGCGGTCCCGGTAATAGTCGAGCCCGGTCTCCCCGATGGCGACGACTCTGGCACCGTTCCGCGCGATCTCCTCCAGCCGGTCGATATCTTCGGCGGTCATATTGCCTGTGTCGTTCGGGTGGATACCGACGGCCGCGTAGACGGAGTCGAACGACTCGGAATGCCGCACCGCGTCGATGCTCGAGGCCAGGTTAATGCCGATGGTGATGATAGGGGAGACTCCTGCGCCTTCCGCGGCTGAGACTACCTCGCCCGTCTCCAGTTCGACGAGGTCGAGGTGGGCATGGGTATCCGGTATCAATTGCCGTCCGTCGCCCCTTCCATTTTGCGTGGGAATATCGCCTCGGCGCGGCTCGTCCTGGCTCCTGCCGGGAGCAGGCCCCAGGCGGCCGACTCCGGAAGCCGGGCGTCCTTGAGGGGCTCAACGATCCCGACGCGCTCGTAGATTTTTTCTGCGGCGTCCGGCATGAAAGGCGAGATCAATATGGACACCAGGCGAAGTCCCTCGAGGCTGTTATAGAGTACGCGGTCGAGGTCGGCCTCCCTGCCCTTTTCCTTCGCGAGGGCCCACGGGGCGGACACGTCCACGTAACGGTTTATCGCGTGTATGAACTCCCAGGTCTCGGCGAGGGCCTCGTTGAAGGCGAGCGATTCCATATTGTCTTCGAGGACCTTGAGCAGCGAGTCGGCGGCTTCGATCAGCCTGTCCTCCTCGGCTCCGGGCGCCCCCGGCTCGGGGACGACCCCGTCCCTGTACCTGTCGACCATGGTGAGCACGCGGCTTTCCAGGTTCCCGAGGTCGTTGGCGAGCTCGGCGTTGTAGCGCTTGAGCATGGTCCGCCGCGAGAAGTTGCCGTCGAGGCCGAACGAGAACTCCCTGAGGAAGTAGTAACGGTAGGCGTCCAGGCCGAACTCGTCGACCAGGTCGGCGGGCCGCACTACGTTGCCGAGCGACTTGGACATCTTCTGCCCCTCGACCGTGAGCCAGCCGTGGGCGAACACGTGCTCGGGCAGGGGCAGGCCGGCAGCCATCAGCATCGCCGGCCAGATGACTGCGTGGAAACGGAGGATCTCCTTTCCCACCAGGTGCCGGTCAGCCGGCCATACCTTCTCGAACCTGGCCTGGTCGGTACCGTAATCGATGGCGCTTATGTAATTGAGAAGAGCGTCGAACCACACGTACATGACGTGTGACGCGTCGAAGGGAAGCGGGATCCCCCACGTGAAGCTGGTCCGCGATATGCTCTGGTCCTCAAGCCCGCTCTTTATGAAACTCACCACCTCGTTGCGCCTGACCTCGGGCTGCACGAACCCGGGGTTTTCCTCTATGTGGCGCAGGACGGCGTCAGCGTACCTGGAGAGGCGGAAGAAGTAATTCTCCTCCTTCACCCACTCCACGGGCCGCCTGCAGTCAGGGCACGCGCCTTCCGCGAGCTGGCTCGAGAGCAGGAAGGACTCGTCCTGGATGCAGTACCACCCCTCGTAAGTGCCGAGATAGACGTCGCCGCTCTTCTGCAGCTTCTCGATGAAGAGCTGGGCCACCTTCGTGTGGCGGTTCTGGGTCGTGCGGATAAAGTCATCGTTGCTGATGTTGAGAAGCTTCCAGGTATCCGTGAAGTGCGGGACCATACCGTCAACCCACGCCTGCGGACTCTCGTTCCTCTCGGCCGCGGCCTGCGCGACCTTCTGCCCGTGCTCGTCGGTACCCGTCAGGAAGAAGACCTCGCGCCCCTTAAGGCGCTGGTAGCGCGCGATGACGTCGGCCACCACGGTCGTGTATGCCGTGCCGATGTGCGGCTCGTCGTTGACGTAATATATCGGGGTCGTAACGTAAAAAACCTCACCCAATCGCCTTTCACCTCCCGTCTTGCGGTCTACGCGTATACGTCACAGCCTGTCGCCATATCATATGAAATCCGGCGACATCAGTATATCTGTGACTTCCATCAGGTATTGGATAAGTCTGTCTCTGTGCTCCTGCTCCCGTTGCTTTTTTATATCCGGTACCTTTAGTCGAGAAAGCGGGTCCCCGGCCTTCCTCAACAGATTAACGACAGGGGCCGTCAGATCGCGGAATCTCTCTAATGACAGAAAATCACCTTCGTGCGTTTTATCGCTCAGTATACGATCAGACAGCACGAGGTCGAAGGCGCGGTATATGTCTCCCCATACAAAAAACACCGGTCGCTCTGTTTTAATCCCCAGGGTCCTTGCCATCTTTTCGCGGTCGATCAGGTAGTTGCCGCTTTCGGCCCCCACGTCCTTGTTTACGGTCCCTGCTCTAACCATGTCCTCCAAAACACGGTATACGCCGCCACGATCATATTTGATTTTAGAGGCAATCTCGTACGCGCTTCCTGCCCCGGCGCTGAGAAGGTACGTTACCACATCCGCTCGCGTACCGTTTCCGTAGTAGTCTCGCAGCCACAGCATTAGGTTTGCCGGGTTCTCCAGGTCGGGTTGCCTCGAGTGTTCGCGTACCCTCGGCTGGTTCCTTAAATATCCCCACTTTACAAACACCGGGTCTGCACTCTTCTCGGTGGTATGAAAGTGGTGTCCATTAAGCCAGAAGAGCTCCTCTGTCTTTACCTGTGAAAGTAATGACTTCGCCTGGTCTACGATCCCCGGAAACAGCTCCTTGTCGCCAAACAGAGACAGATATTCGGCAACCGCGCCCAGGGTTCTCCGCGTGCTTTCCTGGAACTCTCTCGCTATGTTCTTTATTCTCCATGGTTTGAGTAAGCGGTGATTCATGTAGACCCAGTCCATTGCCTCGTCGAAGAGTCGCGCGTTGAACCTGCCGAGCGCAAACGTCGCCACTACCAGGGCTTCAGGGTCCACGAGCGACCCTCTGGTGGCTTCGCCCGTTACGTAAGCGCCCAGCGCGGCCCATTGCCGCCACATTATCGCTTCGATATTCCTAATCAAGTCTTTTCGCCAGGTCTCCATGACCGATTTCCTCCAGCACATCAGAGAGCTTCTTGCGGTCGGTTCCTTTTTCAAGGCAGAAGGCGATTCCGCATTTGACCTCCTCCACGGTTGGTTCCATCTCTATAAGGTCTTCTATATCGGGCTGTCCACGGCCTACAGCTCCCCACATCTTGAGCGTGACCAGGTCGAGACGGCAAGGCAGCAGTATATTGAGCATCCGGCCGTACGACCTCACCTCAGCCCTTTCGACTAAGTCCTCGGGCAGTCCGTTCTGCAACAGAGTCCTCGCTTGGACGCTGAGCCAAGTCTTCGGAGCATCGAAGAAAGTTGCAACCCTTTGTCTCGCATCGAGGAATGCCCGCTCAAGCGCTGGCATCTCTATTCTTACATCGCCGTCACTTTCCTTTAAGAGCCCTATGATGTCGATGTCCGTGGTTCGCCTGTCGATAAGTCCCTGCAATATCATGGCCATGCTGCCGCATACGACGATATCGAAGGGCCCGACATTCTGATCCTCCAGTATGTCTCCCAGCGAGCTCAGCATCTTTTCTGCCTTCTCAGCGTCTAGATCAAACACATTAAACTCCAAAGGTAAATATCCGACTAATAGATGACTATTTATCCACTATTAGATGATAAATAATCATCTAATACGTGTCAAGCCCGCTGCGGACCTGACCCGGAGAGACAGGGCTCAACGAAGGAGGTGCATTAGGTTATCCCTTGTCAGGATGGACGGATCGGCCCCCGGCCCCAAGAAAGGACTTACATCACCCTCCACTCTGTCCCAGGCAACATCCCGCACCCTTTCGCGCACCGCGCTGTGCCAATTCTTCAAGTTCAAGGGGCGGCCTTCCCAGCCAGTCTGGCGAAGCGCGTTGTTCAGAAGCTCGAAGTTGGGCGGCGGCCACTCGGGATCGCTCAAGTACCAAATGAGGTCGTAAACGTCGCGTCCCTTCAAATAGGGGCGCTGCAGTACCGCATGGAGCTTGCCCGCCAGCAGGGAAGCCCGGTCGTGATGATGGAGCTGCAGTGGAAGATGACGACGGACTACGGTTGTGGCGAGCACCGCTCCCGCGGGGGGGCGCGTGTCTACCTCCAGCTTGACCGAGATGGTCTCACGGCGATGCGGAGACATGCCTAATTCGTATGGAAGCCCCGGAAAGCGGATAAAGGCGTTATGAACGACCTTGGTGTCGCTTACCTTGACCTGGACCTCATACCCCTCGGATGAGAACTCCCTCTGGACGGCACGCAGGTAGGCCCGGAAATCATAGCTGCTCACCTTCCCTTCCAGGGAAAAGTCGAGGTCCTCCGAGTAGCGGGCCGTTGCATAAAGAAAACGAAGCGCCGTGCCCCCGTGAAAGGCAAGGGGGATCATCGCTCCCTGGCGCTGGAGGACGCCGAGGATGCGCGCCTGCAGGTATTCGCGGGCATCGTTGCGGGCCTGAATTGGCGAAGGCGCGGCCTTGACCAACTCGGCTAGATAGACCTTCATAGCGATTCGTACTCCTTGGCTTCGTCTCGCGCTATTTTTTCCAACAGTCTTGCTGCCCGGCGGAGCTTGGGGCGGCCGGACTTCTCGGCCAGCCGGCTCAATTCTTCAAGATCCAGCCGTTCGAGGTTCTGGAGGCGCAACTCCTTTAGGTACTCACTGCTAGCGGAAGCGGGCTGCAAATACAAAAGGTCGAGCAGAGCCTTCTCCGGCGTGGCTACTAATGCCGCTTGCTCATCTACCAGTTCGAACATCCCGTAGCCATAGAAAAAGTCGGTTTTGATGTGGCGGTACTCGAACACACCCAGGGGGGTTTCCCACCGCCCGGGGCGCGAAGTGGTTACGCTGGTCACCACCGGCACGTGCTCGGGGATGAGCCCGTGATAAGCGAGGGCCGACTGCCGGCTGACATAGGAGGCGCGCACCATGCGGTTGGCTACCAGGAAAGGGTGGGGTCTCCCCTTCTGAAAAGGAGGAGCCAGAGCATACAGTCCTCGCCGTAACTGGATGAGACGTCCCGACGCGGTAAGGCGCGAGAGCTGCCGGCGCACACCGGCGGGATCTACCTGGCCCGCCAGGAGCAAGCCGGTTTCGAATACCGGCTCTTTGCCCACGATTTCCTGTAAACGTTTGAAATCCATGACTTTAATATGCCATATATGTCTAGTTATTGCAATATATAATCGGTCAAGACGCATGTTCAAGAAGGCCTAGGACCCCATCCCCCTGGCCAGCCCGTCGGCCGCCTGCTGCCCGAACGTCATCATTTTCGAATATTCTTCGCGCCAGGGTTCCTACAGTTCCCCTTCGGCCTTCTTCTTGCTACGCTTTCAAAATACAACCGGAAAGGATATATATAGCCCGTAGGGAAGGTCGAAAGGGGCAGGAAAAGAAATAGACCACGGAGGTCTTGATGGCGAGTAGAAAGCACAGGAAAGCATTAGGCAAGTGGCAGAAAAGGGGCATCTACGCGGCCTGTTTGATACTCGGCCTGGGTATGGGATTCGCCGCCGGCTTCTATATCGAGCGGGAGTTCAAGCATAAAAAGGCCGCCTTGTCCGTCAAGACCAGCACCCATGCAAAGAAGAGCTCCACCAGTTCCACCAAGAAAGAGGCTTCATCGTCCTCAACCTCATCCGCCTCTGCTGAGGAGCAGAGTTCTGCAACGTCGGCCACCCAGACAGCGGCATCCGCGGTCGCCACCCAGCCGGCGCCGATTGCCCCCACTCCAGCACAGGCAATGCGCGAGTACCTGGAAACGAAGGGGATATCAAGCAGCGGGTTGTCGTTCGCAGTTGTGTCGGTCAGCAGGACCGATCCGCGCTGGAAGCTGGACAAGGGGACCAGTTCGAGAAGAGCTACCCTGTACTTCCTGCTCCAGAATGTCCCGGGAGGATGGGTCGTGGTGGACTATGGCGAGACCATCACAGCCGAGAAGTTGAGGGCCGACGGGGCTCCCGCAGACCTGCGCGCGCCTTGATCGCCGGTCATTGAGTACAGCCGTTAGCATCAAAGCTCTTCCCCAATTCCCTAATCCCGGCAGAATACCCATCTCACAATATTGCCTCTACATAGGGTCGGATAACGTTTTCCACCCGGCAGACTCGGGCAAAATACATGAGCTCGTTGACGTCAAAGCGTGTCGTTTTCTGATAAAGCTTCAGCGCTTCCAGCGCGACATCCATGCCGAGTTTGTTTCTGAACTTGAAGCAATCGCTAATTGTCTTCGCGGGACCGTAAATGCGCATTTTGATCCCGTCCACCTCGTGGTCCTCAACGCCCTCCGTAAAAGCTCGCCCCGAGAACTTGAATACACGAACCGGCGGAATTTCGATTCGCGGCTCTTCGGAACCCCTTGCGAGCGCAATGTAGACCTCGTGCGGGATCTGGGTGGTCAGTTCATGGAAAGCGAGAGCCGAAAGGAGACATATCACCCCTTTCGGCACCCTGAGCGCGACGGTTGCCAGATCGGGATTCGACAGCGGGGGTAGTTCCGCCAGCCTGTACCGGCCACGGCTGACCCTCTCCAGAAGTCCCTCGTCACGCATGGCGTACAGGGTACGGCGGTGGATTCCAGCTTCTATTGCTTCCTTGGTAGCCATAATCCCGCCATGCTCGCGGAATATCCGTTTAGCCATTTGCACTGCTGCTTCACTCATATTTCTTCACCTGGACAATTATACCATCATTTATTGATATATGATGGTAATATTGTCCATATGCAGATGTCGTATCATCTAGTACACAAGGGGCCTGTTGGCAAAATGTTTGCATTTCCAGTGACGGTTTCTAGGTGTATGAAACCACTTGACTCTCAACCCAGACCTTGGTAATATGTAGTTGCATATGTAGTTACAATTTGGAGGTGTAAGAATGGAGCTTGCAAACACCAGGACTGCTAAAGCCAAGCTGTCCGAATACATCAACTCGCTTGAAACGAGAGGTCCGATCATAATCACCAGCAACAGCAAGCCGAAAGCGCTTCTTATTTCCTTCTCTGAAGACGACCTTGCCAGCCTGGTGATCCAGAACAGCAAAGAAATTCATGACGCGGTCATGGAAGGATTGCTGGACTTGAAAAAAGGTAAGACGCTTTCAATCAAGGAAGCCCGTCAGAAGTTGAACAGTCGAAATGCGGCTTGAACTAACCGAGAGGTTCTTCGACAAGCGGCTCTCCAAAATGAGCAGGTCGAGTGCTGACAGACTCCTGGATAAGCTGGAAGAATACGAAGACAAGCCAGACCTGCTGGAATCCAATCTTAAGATAGAGCAGGCCGGAGTCTATAAGGATTTCTTTAAGAAATACAAGGTGAAGCTGGGTCATTTCAGGGTCGGGGATACAAGAATCATAGGTCTTCTCAAGGGCGAAGTCTTCTACGTTGTGGAGGCGGTCCCGCGAGGAGTACTAGAAAAAGAGTTGAATTGCATAGTCAGTAAATTTCCTTTTACTCCAGGTTGACACAACGAGGGCTCTGGCGGAGGGAGAGGGATTCGAGCCCGCTTACGCGCGGCTCAACGGTTTTCAAGACCGTTGAGGTTCGTCCCATCCTGTATTTTGGCAATCCATTATTCGATGGTGAAGCGCCTCAGAACGTTTTGGCTTTGATTCACAAACATCATTAGTGCTTCCTTGTGCTCCTCACCTTTCTGTCGTTTTATGTCCGGGACCGGCAACCGAGAAAGGGGTTCCCCGGCTTTTCTCAGCATTGGGACTATCTCTACCGTAAGGTCACGCAGTCTCTCCGCGGAAAGGAAATCACTTTGGTACTCAACTTGGTGCTCCCGCCAGTCAAAGACTAACAGGTAAAAGGCGCAGAAGACGTCGCCCCAAACGAAAAAGACAGGTCGCTTCCTCCCGAGCCCGAGCGAGGCCGCGACACTTTCCCGGTCGATCCAGTAGTAAGCGTGTCCCCGGCCACCTTGCTTCTGTGCGATTCCCGCGCCTACCAGGTCCTCAAGCACGTCATACACACGCCCCTGCTGATACTTGATCTTTGCAGCAATCCCGTGGGAGCTTCCACCCTTCTCCGTGAGCAGGTAGGTCATCACGTCAGCACGTGCTCCCGCCCCATAGTAATCTCGTAGGCGGAGCATCAGGTTCGCGGGGTTCTTAGGGTCGGGTGTTCCCGAGTGACGGCGGATTCTGGGGCTGCCCCTCAACAGCTTCCACCTTAGGAATACTTCGTCGGGCTGCTTGCGGCCCTGCGCGTAGCGGCCCTTTTCACGCCGGAAGAGCTCCTCCGTTTCGACCTCGTCAAGGGCCTTCAGGGCCTCCTTCCTGACTCCTGGGAAAAGGTCTTTCCCTTTATCGTTGACCACGTACTCCAGAACCGCGCCAAGCGTCCTCTGAACGTCAGGACCGAAAGAACGGGAGATATTCTTGAGCCTCCAGGGCTTCAACATTTCGTGGTTCATAATCGTCCAGTCCACCGCCTCATCGAAGATTCGCGCGTCCTGCCTCCCGAATGCACAGGTCGCGACCAGCAGCGCCTCAGGGTCCACTATTGACTTGCGGCACGGCTCCGCTGTTATGAAAGCCCCCAGTGCCGCCCACTGGCTCCATATGATTTTATCGATTGTCTCGGTCAAGCCGTTCAGCCAGGTCTCCATGTCCCACTTCCTTGAGGACGGCCAGTATCTCTGGCAACACCTCACTATCTTGCTCGAGGCACCACACCGCTGCGGTCTCGGCTTCTTCCTTAGAAACGTTCATGTACACCAGGTCTCCGATGTCCGGCTCGCCCCTGACAACTGCCGCCCACATCTTCAGGCAGACCAGGTGCGGACGGGAGCAAAGCCGTATGGTCAGGCGCGTCCCGTAGCGTCTTACCTGCGCCCTGTCCACCAGATCAGCAGGCAGCTCCGTGTCGTCATGCAACGCTTTCGCGGCGGTGCTGAACCAGAGTCTCCCCTCATGAAAAAGAGAACCTACTCGTTCTACAGCCGCGATGAACTCGTTGCTCATTAAAGGCTTTCTGAGCAGCAAGGAACCATTTTCCTCCACCACCAGGCCGAGGCCGTCGATGTCCCTTGTCGGTCTGTCGATGATTCCTTGAAGCAGCAGAGCCATTGCGCCGCAGACGACGATATCTACGGGGTCTATCTCTTGCTCCTCCAGCACGGTTCCCAGCGCGGATAGCATGTCTTCTGCCTTGCGAGAATCCATCAGTAATAACCTTAACAGTTACTAGTATTATTGATAAGCATAGAAGCAGTTTCTTTGTGTGTCAAGAGAACGGAGGTAAAAAGATTCTCCGATTTGTCGATATCCACCAGGAAGAAGACCTCGCGCCCCTTCATGCGCTGGTAGCGCGCGATGACGGCGGCCACCACGGTCGTGTAGGCCGTGCAGACATTCGATGCCAGCGGTTTGGGTCTTCGCAAACAGAAGACTTACGACGTTGCGGGCGGGAAGAACGGATGGTCGGTTTTCATCCAAGAAAGTCGGTAAATTCCTCAACGGTCAGGCCGGCCTGTCTCAGGATGCTCTTGAGGGTGCCGGGGGGAATGACTGACCCTCCATGGACCGGAACCACAACGAGCTTTGAGGCACCTTCTTTGCGCAAGTAATGATGGCTTCCGCGGACGTGGACGACCTTGAACCCGGCGCGCGTAAGAGTTGAGAGGACGACCTTCCCCGAAACCCGGGGAAGGCGCGTCATATTGAGACCTTTATCTCCGTGATTTCGATTAGCTTCTCAGGCGAGACAGGTATACCTTCCTTGCCTGCCGCCTCGAGGTAGCCGATTATCGCTTCTTCGGTGTTCTTAATCGCATCTTCCCGGGTCTTGCCCCAAGTTGAGATATTACCGAGCGCGGGAACGTAGGTTACCCAACAGTCCTCATCCTTGTCGAATTCAAGGACTACTTTAAAATCCATCAGTTCCTCCACTTCCAATCATCCCTCCATTCTAGCATCATTCATTTCGAGACGCGCGAGCACCGCGCTTTCAGAGATAGCAGTACAAGCATCATTATAACCAATGCAAGCGATAGGAACAAGGGATTGGATAAGGCGAAAGCCCCGGTTTCCCGAGGCTTACGAGGTATAGTTTTCTGGCCCTGACCCAATTTAATTGTATGAGCCTGCCACTTCTTAGTCACAAAATAGATTCTCCGATTTGCCGACATCCGCCGTCTCTTAAAAATCGCTATCCTGCCGTCATATTAGCGCGAGGGTGTGACAATATTTGTGTCGAAGGTCGAGCCAAGGTCGTGGTCGTTCTGTATAATCATGATGACGGCGGTTCTATGGTTCTAAAGTGAGAGGCGATGGCTGCTCCAGACGCGATACTCAAACTAATCGAGCTTTTCGACCGCAACCGTGACGCCTACGTCTCCGGCGCTTACAAAGAGGCCCAGCTCAGGCACGAGTTCGTCGATCCATTCTTCAAGGCCCTCGGCTGGGACGTTTACAACGAGAGCGGCTACGCCGAGGCTTACAAGGACGTCATCTATGAGGACGCCATAAAGGTCGGCGGCTTCACGAAGGCTCCCGACTACTGCTTCCGAATAGGCGGAACCCGCAAGTTCTTCGTCGAGGCGAAGAAGCCCTCTGTTGATATAAAGGACGAACCGAGCCCGGCCTTCCAGCTTCGCAGGTACGCATGGTCTGCGAAGCTCCCGTTGAGCATCCTCACCGACTTCGAGGAGTTCGCGGTTTACGACTGCCGCGTCAAGCCGGTGAAGATCGACAAGGCAGGGACCGCCCGCATCCTTTACATGACGGACACAGACTATGAGAAGCAATGGGACCAGATTTCATCCGTCTTTTCGCGCGAAGCGGTACTGCAGGGTTCCTTCGACAAGTACGCGGAGGAAACCAGGGGAAAGAAGGGCACCGCTGAAGTAGATGACGCTTTTCTGAAGGAGATCGAGTCATGGCGGGACTTAATTGCCAGAAACATAGCGCTACGCAACCCGGCTCTCACTCAGCGGGAGCTCAACTTCGCTGTTCAGCAGACCATCGACCGCATAATATTCCTTCGCATATGCGAGGACCGGGGCATCGAGGAGTACGGCCGCCTGATGGCCCTGCTCAACGGCGACCATGTGTACGGGCGACTCTTCGAACTCTTTCAACGCGCCGACGAACGGTACAACTCCGGCCTTTTCCACTTTCGCCGGGAAAAAGGTAGGAACGAGCCCGCCGATGAGTTGACGCCCGCGCTTGCTGTTGACGACAAACCGCTCAAAGAGATCGTAAAGAATCTCTATTACCCGGACAGCGCTTACGAGTTCTCCGTCCTCCCCGCCGACATCCTGGGCCAGGTATACGAGCAGTTTCTTGGTAAAGTCATACGCCTGACGCCCGGGCACAGGGCGGTTGTCGAAGACAAGCCCGAGGTCAAAAAGGCGGGAGGTGTTTATTACACACCCACGTACATCGTTGATTACATCGTCAAGAATACCGTTGGCAAGTTGTTGGAAGACAAGACTTCTAAGCAAGCAGCCAAGCTGAGGATATTGGACCCTGCCTGCGGATCTGGCTCTTTCCTTATCGGCGCATACCAGTATCTGCTGGACTGGCACCGTGACTGGTACGCTGCGGATGGGCCAAGGAAGCACACCAAGGAGCTCTACCAAGGAGCAGGCGGCGACTGGCGGCTTACCACCGCCGAGAGAAAGCGCATTCTACTAAACAATATCTACGGAGTGGATATAGACCCTCAGGCTGTTGAGGTGACGAAGTTGTCGCTGCTTCTGAAGGTGCTAGAAGGAGAGTCGGACGAGACGCTCTCCAAACAACTCCAACTATTCCACGAGCGCGCGTTGCCCGACCTGAGCGACAACATAAAGTGTGGAAACTCGCTCATCGGCCCCGACTTTTACGACAATCAGCAAATGAGCCTATTGGATGAAGAGGAGCGCTACCGCATTAACGCATTTGACTGGAATGTCGAGTTTCCGGAAATCATGAAAACGGGAGGCTTTGACGTATTAATTGGCAATCCCCCATACGGGGCTTATTTCTCAAAGCAATTATTAGATTATTTCCGAACTAACTATCAAACAGCTCAAGGAGAGCTTGAGAGTTACATATTATTTATCGAAAGGTCAGTTAAGCTTCTTCGGAGTAATGGGTCCTATTGCATGATTTTGCCCGATACCTGGTTAACTTTGATCAACGCTAAGCGATTGCGAAAATGGATGTTGGATAACACAACAATAATTGAGATATCAGCTTTGAATGAAACAGTTTTTAGGAACGCGACTATTGACCCTCTCATAATAATCCTACAAAACAAGCCACCTAAAGAGGGTCACATTGTGGATGTCCGTTTGGCACCTAAAAAGAAAAGAATTGACAATTTAGATTATATTGAGTCAGAAACCAAGCACCAACAGAAACAGTGGAACGATGGTTCGAGTTATCAGTTAAAGATATATGCATCAGACGACTTGCTTTCGATTCTTAATAAGATAAATAAGAATTCAGTCAATCTTGGCAGTTTCGTTGAGTATAGGGCGGGTTGCAAGCCGTATGAAGTTGGGAAGGGCACACCACCACAGAGTAAGAATACGGTGGCTACTAAACCGTTCACCGCAGATAGACGAATTGGCCCTGAATGGAAAGTCCTAATACGAGGTAATGATGTTCAAAGGTATGCAGTTACACGTAAGAAGCCAGAGTATGTCAAATACGGGCGATGGCTAGCCGCACCCCGCGACTATAGGATCTATCATGGGCCTCGTATCTTGATACAGGCAATACGCAACCCGGCGTTATCGAGCAGGATCATAGCGGCATATACTGATAGAGAATTAATATGCCGTATTAACGTCTACACTCTTATCAAGAAGGAAAACGTGCAAGTTCACTACTTGTATCTGCTGGGGTTGATTAATTCTCGCTTATTGAACTGGTATTTGATGAAAGACTATGGATTGCACACTTATGTGATCACGGGTGTTCTACAACTCCCTATATATAAGGTTGATTTCTCCAATACTGTTGATAAAGCTAATCACGACCGCATAGTCAAACTAGTTGAACGCATGTTAGAGCTGAACAAACGGTTAATTGAAGCCAATACCCCAGAGACCAAGAATGCTATCAGGCGGCAAATCAACACCACCGATCACCAGATAGATAAGTTGTTGTACAAACTTTATGACCTAACTGACAAGGAGATAAGCGCTGTTGAGGGACCAATCTCTCTCCAAAAATATAGCGATGTGAATGCTTCTTCAACATAGATTCTGGTTTGGATGTCGGTTGTGACGTCACTTGTATTATGAGCATGAGATCGGCCTCGACACAAAGGCAACTGCGCTCGTTCCTTTTAACGTGGACGGCGGTAATATCGCGAACAGAACAATATAGGTATCTCCGCGTTTATTATGAATCTTCGAGTGATCGTGGGGATTTATTATTCAGTTGGTCGAAGGCTAGATGGTCATGTTATTGTGCTTACCATTTATTCCAAAGTTCTAAATAACCACTACGGAGTTTCTGTTTTAGAGAGGGCAACTCTCCGAATTGAATGGCTCTGGTCAGCCTGCCGGTAACTCTTGTAACAGGATGTGATAAGTCTGAATCCAGTCGTTTCTTGTGAATATCAAATACAGCAGAAAAAAGAGCGGGGTATTGTGTCGAGAAACGGCTTCTAGGATTTAACACTGACCCAATATCGCCAAGGACATACGTGCCAAGAGCACCCCGACGATGATTGAAAAGAGCGCTTAAAAAGAGATCGTTCAGTGTATCAGTAATATGAACCCAAGCAGTAGGGTCGGTGTTCGAGTAACCACGCCATCTTATGACTTTTGGCAGTACATTCGTATATCTCCTGCCTAATATCGTTCGCCAATTTATTGTTTCCAGGAGGGGTCCAAGAGTTTCAACCATTGCGTCTCTAAGATAGCAGGCATCGCTAGCCACTCTGCCGATCAAGCCAGAATTTCTCAAAGGAAATTGGGCTTGACGATTAATGTCACGGATTGGCCGGCTCACGTAGAGGTCGTGAGTAACAATCTTCTCAGCAGCGACAACGGCAACGTCATATGAATCGTCGCGAAGGAGTCTATTGATTAGACTCTCATAAGAAGGCTCTCCAATTAAGTCCCGACGAATAAATTCTATCAAGTAGCTCCTTGCCCACCAGGTATCTTCCTCAAGCAGTCGCAGTGTTTGTCTCCAATCTAGAAGTCCATATTGAAGAAGAATCGATCCGGCAGCAGCGCGGACTTCGGGTACGAGATTCCGTCTCAGTAATAACCAGCATTTGTCAAACAAATGAGCAGAATAATCCGGGTGAATTGTTCCACGCAATGCAATAAGCAAAGATGCTGTAAAAGCAGAATAAAGATCTTCTTCTTGCAGTAAAGAAACGCATTCCCTTGAAGCAGCGCGCGAAAGTCTCTTGGATTTGGCAATATGATTGAAAATGGACAGATATAGGTGCGGCTGTTTCTTTACCACCCTCACAAGTCGCCGCGTCAATGATGCCGAAGGTACGGCACTAGCAAGAACATATTTGAATCGTGTTTCGTCTTCTACCTCGTACCTATTTGATAACTTTTGTATGCGCTCTTTGATTTTTTGTTGGTCGGGACTCGGCTCTTGATCAAATGTCTCTGGAGGATTGCTAATCGTCTTTATCTCAGATTCGACATCTGAAATCTTGTGAATATGGATCTTGCTAGTCTGAGGAAACAGACCAATTTCTTTGCTTCGTATGTCAAGCTCCACCAGCTTTAATCGCAGTGCTTTTTCTGATGTCGCTATCAACCGAATATCATCAATGTATCGATAATACTTAACCTCATTAGTATTTCTAATGTTCTTATCGAAGTAGACTAAGACGCATTCTGCAACAAGGCCAGACGACATGGGCCCTTGGGGAATACCGTGCTCCTGATAAATTGGTCTTGTTCTGGACATGGCAGACCAAGTTCTTAGATGGCCGCACAGATAGTCACAGAACTCGATTTCTAGGCTAATACTTCTAAGCATTTGCTTTAGTACATTGTGATCGATGCTGTCAAAGCATGCGGTCAGGTCAAAAGATGCGATGTATTGATAGCCATTTCGATAACTCTCTCGAAGTGCGCGTGCAAAACTACTATACCCAGTTTGCCATCTTTTATAGAAGAAACGGCTATTCTGCCCCGCATAGACATTTCCAAAGTTTTTTTTAAGGTAGTAGCGACGTATTCTGGGCCTAAGTTTCTCGGCGATGATATTGGTCAGTGCTTGGTAGACGATTTGGTCCTCAATGCAAAGTAATGTTATTGGCCTAAGTACTCCAGAAGGCTTAGGTGAGAATATCTTTATTCCATGTTGCGCAACATATGTACCGTCTTTAAGCTTACTGGAAAGGCACCTTAGGTTATCGTTTGTTGATAGAGAATAGGCCGCATATACATGCCGAAAATAGTTCTTATATGGGGCTTCTGGATTTGTGAGAAGCCAGTTCCACGCGCGATTCAAATTATCTAAATGGAATGCGCTGTTGAGACTTCTAACGTGCTGCATCTTTGTTTCCTTTGGGAGAAGACAAACGGTTGCTTTCTCTTCATATATTGCAATCTAGTTGCTCCGTCCCAGTGTTATGTCTCCACAAACAGGACATAAATATTCTGTTAACCCATTACTTTGAATCAGGATTCCTCTATCCGCATCTCAATACTGTAATTCTACCCCGATTTGGAACAACTTATCTCCATGACTCCCATTCCAACAGTCATCTGTCTCTCCTTTCGGGCTCGCTTGATGACCTTTGCAATCAACAAATCTACCAAAGGGGGCGGATGACTGCCTTGCTGTTTAGGATGTTACAATGTGTCAGGTGAGCTCGTGGCTTTTACAGTTTGTGATAGGTTTGGCGCATGGAACCTGATTTTAAGTCGTGTGATATTGCGCTGGAGGTTTCTCGTTCGCAGGGTGCTGACGAGGCTGAGGTGTACCACGAGCGCGGCATGGGCCTCGATATAAAAGCGTTCGGGGGGCACGTCGAGAAGTTTTCGTATTCCGAGTCGGCGGGGCTTGGCATACGGGTTTTCGTCGGCGGGCGGCCCGGCAGGGCGTATACGTCGGACCTTTCGGCTGAAGCGATCGAGAAAGCGGCCCGGTCCGCGGTGGACAGCGCCGAGGTTTCGCCAGAGGACCCGCACCGCTTTTTACCGGGGACCAAGCTTTTCCCGCCCGGCGCGACAGAAGGCGCTCTTTTAGGTGGTGACCTCTGTATATGGGCCGGCGACCTGGCAGAGGTAGCGGTTGAGGAAAAGCTGGAGTTCGCGCTGGGGCTCGAGAAGTTCGCGAAAGAGTTCGACCAACGCATCAAAGGCGTTGAGAGCGCCGTCTACAGCGAGTCGACCTCGAACATTGCGCTCGCCAGCACCCGGGGGTTCCGCGCCGGGTACCGCTCGTCAGTTTGCTACGGGTACCTGATGGCGATAGCCGACGAGAAGGGCGAATCGCAGACAGGCTTCGGCTTCACGGCGGGCCGCTCGTTTGGCTCGCTCGACGTGCGTGCCGCGGCCGAGGAGGCGGCTTCCATGGCAGTCGACCTTCTGGGTGCACGCCAGGTCGAGACGGCGCGCGTCCCCGTTCTATTCGACAACCTCTCAACGGCGGAGCTGATCGCCGTCCTGGGGATTAGCTTGAGCGCGGAGTCCGTCGTGAAGGGGAAATCTTTCCTGGTGGACAAGCTGGGGAAGGGCATCGCTTCGGACAAATTAGACCTCATGGACGACGGCATGATGGAGGGCGGCTTCGGGACCGCACCGTTCGACGCTGAGGGAGTGGCGACTTCGAAGAAAGCCCTGATAGAGAATGGCACGCTGGCCTCGTTTTTACACAATTGTTACACCGCCTCGCGCATGGGAGTTCAAAGTACCGGGAACGCGGGCCGCTCCTCGTTCCGATCCTCGATCGGTGTGACCCCCACTAACCTTTACATGAAGGCGGGGAAGGATACTCCCGAGGAGTTGAGGTCGGGGATGGGCACGGGCTTCGAGGTGCTCGAGCTCCAGGGGGTGCACGTGGGGCTGAACCCGGTGACGGGGGAGGTCTCCGTCGGGGCGAAGGGGCGCTGGGTCGAGAACGGCCGCGCCGTCCATCCCGTACGCGAGGTGACCATCGCCGGGACGATGGAGGACATACTGAAGGGGATCGTGGGGATAGGGAGCGACATAAGGTTCACTCCGTTGCTGGGCGGCATAGGGACGCCCTCGATTCTTGTCGAGGGATTAGTCATGGGCGGGAAATGACACACCGGTGCCTGGCACCGGTGTGTCATATTCTTATCTCTTCCAGCGGGACGCGTGGGCGCGGCGGCGGGTCCTGTGCAGGGTATCCGACAGTCATCAGGCATAGGACGCTCACCCCGTCCGGCAGGGCGAGGAGCTCCTGAACTCCATCCGCGTCGAAGGCGCGTATCCAGCACGTGCCCAGGCCGAGCTCCGTCGCTTCGAGCGCGATGTGCTCGACCGCTATGGATACGTTGATAACGCCGTTCACCACGACGCGCTCCGGGTCTTTGTCTCTGTCCTTTCCGCGCCGCACCGCCCGTAGTATCATGCCCAAACTGGGCCTCGCCGCACCGCTCAGAACCAGCTTCAGCACCTCTTTGCCCCTCTCGCCGAAAGCGTTGAAGTCGACGCAGCAGGCGATGACGGCCGGGGCTTCTTCCACGAACTTCTGGCCGAGCGCGAGGTCTTTCATCTTCTTCCTGGTCTCCAGGTCCGTGATCACCTTGAACTTCCATGACTGGGTGTTGCTCGATGAGGGCGCGAGGCGGGCGGCCTCGAGCAGCCGGTTCATCAGGTCTTCCGGAACCGGTTCACCCCTGTATTTTCGTATGCTCCTCCTCTTCTCGATTGCTTCAAATACCTCCATCACAACCTCCCGGTTAAGGCCGGCTCCGAGCCACTTCGTTTGTCGTTCCATTATAAAGGAGATTACGAAACGGATGCGTTCCGGGCCGGCCATAGAGCCGGCAGGGCCTGTGATATACTGCACGATTGTCGCAGCTTGTCGAAAGGAGAGCTTTGGGGCCTTTAACAAAGAAGCTCCTGCGAGACCTCGCCAAGAGCTGGACGCAGATGGCATCGATAATCATGGTCGTGGCGCTCGGCATAATCATGTTCTCGGGCCCGCTTCTCGCGCAGCGCGACCTCCGGGACTCTATCGATAACATCTACCGCAGGACCAACTACGAAGACTTCTCCGCAAAGGTGGATTCCGCGACGGCCGAATCCGTTTCCGCCCTGGCGCGCCTTGGCAACGTGAAGGCCGTCGAGGGTCGCCTCTCCCGCGAGTCCCTCGCGACGGTAAAAGGAAAGCCCGTGACGCTCAGGGTCATAACGGTGCCTGACAGCGGCAGGCCGAGGGTGAACGGCCTGCTCGTGAAGGACGGCAGTTATCTGAAGCCGGGGGAGACGTCGGCATGTCTCGCCGAGCACCACCTTGCGGGCGAGTTCGGCCTGAAGCCCGGCGATACTGTAACGCTCGAGAAGGACGGAACGAGCACCCCCCTCAGGATAGCGGGCACCGTCGTGAGCCCCGAGTACTTGAGACTGGTGGGAGGCCCCGCCGAGTACGCCGGGGACCCGTCACAGTTCGGGGTCATCTTCGCCCCCTACAGCGAGGTCGCCGGGATATTCGCCCTCGAGGGGAGCGTCAACGAGTACGTTGTGAGCGCTAGAGACCGGAGCAGGGTCGGTGACGCGATGCGCTCGGTGGAAGAAACGCTCGAGCCGTACGGGATTGTAGGCCTGACGATCGGGCAGGACGAGCCGGGTGCCGCCACCCTCAACCTGGAGATAAGCGACATGGGCAAGCTCGCGATGTTCTTCGCTGTACTCCTGCTCGTAGTGGCTTCGCTCGCCATATACATCACGATGACCCAGATAGTCTTCTCGCAGCAGAGACAGATAGGGGTGACCAGGGCCGTCGGATACGGGAGGAACAGTATCACCGCGCACTACCTGGGATACGGCCTTATACTGGGGGTGGTCGGCGGCGCGATCGGTGTGGTGTTCGGTTACCTTTTGAGCCTCCTGTTTATCCACATATACGCCGGTATCTTTGACCTTCCGCTCATAAAAGTCTCGCTCTACTGGTCGATCACCGCCGCCGCGCTGGGCGTCGGTGTGTTCTTCTCCATAATAGGCGCCCTCGTCCCGGCGAGGCACGCCGTCACGATGAAGCCGGCCGAGGCGATGAGGAGCGAGGCGGGGACATCCCTCGGGATCGCCAGGCACCATACGCACCCCGGCATCGCAGCACGTCTCGGGCTGCCCGGGTGGCTGCGCATAACGTTCCGGAACATAGGGCGTAACCGCCGCAGGACCATACTCACCATCCTGGGGGTTATCGCCACGCTCTCCCTTCTCGTGACCGCGACCGGCGGCAAGGATTCGATTGACTACGGCCTCCGCAAGTACCTCTACGGGGTGCTGAGGTGGGACACGGCCGTTGCCTTCTCCGAGCCGGTGGGTCCGGACGTACTTGCCGGGGTCAAGGCCACCCGAGGCGTTACCGCGGCCGAGCAGGCGATAGACATCCCCGCCCGGTTGACGGCGGGTGGGGCCTCCGTCAACGTACAGGTCCAGGCCTTCCAGGACAACACGGCGATGCACGGCAGCTACCCGACAAAGGGTTCTGCTACGCGTCCCGGCCCCGGAGAGATCATCCTCAACCGGGGCATCACCAGGAAAGTGCCCGTAAGGCTTGGAGATTCAGTCACCATCAGGACGGTCCTGGGTTCTCTGGACTTCAGGACGGCGGGCTTCGCGGCAGAGCCTTTCGGCGGGGTCTGCTACGTCAACCTGGAATACCTGCAGAGCATCGCCGGCGCGAACTTGTTCAATGTTGTGTTCGCCAAGGTGACGCCGGGCCAAAGTGATGCTGTCGCAAAAGAGCTCAGGGCTTTGCCGGGTGCCTTCCAGGTCGTGACAAAGAGCGGGATCCTCACGATCTTCGAGGACCTGGTGCACGCCATCAAGACGCTTTTCTGGATCTTCTACGTGATGGCCTTCTTCATGGGATTTGCCATCCTGTTCTCGATGATCACGGTTAACCTGCTGGAGAGGAGGCGGGAGATAGGGACGATCCGTACCCTCGGGGCGGGGAAGGCCAAGATATTCTCGTTCCTCACCGTGGAGACGGTGACGGTTGTGATACTCGCGCTTATCCCCGGCATACTGCTCGGGCGTTTCCTGGAATGGGTCCTCATCGAGAAGGTCGTTAGCTCTGACCGGCTTGTTCCCGACACCGTCATGTCCGGAGTGACCATCGTAGTGATAGTTGTCGCGTCACTCGCAGTGATGGTGTTCTCGGAGCTTCCGTCTATCAGGCGGCTGTGGAAGATGGACCTGGCGAGCGTCACCAAAGAGAGAGTTGATTAGTTGTAGTCTGTTCCAGCGTCGCGGGGGATGTCGAATATGAAGGTCGAGCCCTCCCCCTTGCGGCTCTCGACCCAGATCCCTCCATTGTGGGCCTCGATTATGCCCTTGCATATGGCGAGGCCGAGCCCGATGCCGCCCTTTTCGCTCTCGTGCGGTTCCTCGGTGCTGAAGAGCTGCTCGAAGATCTTCTGGTGCAGCTCAGGCGGGATGCCCGGGCCGGAGTCGGACACCGAGTAGATGATGCGGTTCGGGTTGCACTCGACCGAGACGGTGACACTCCCTTCGTCGGTGAACTTGAGGGCGTTCTCCATGAGGTTCACAAGGACCTGTTCGACGCGGGTCGAGTCCTGCATGCCCACGCACGGGCCCTCGGGGACTTCGATGTTGAGCGCGATGCCTTTCGCGGCGAAACGGGCCTCGTAAGCGGCCGACAACTTCTGCAGAAGCTCCACGGCATCGGCAGGCTCCAGATTGAGATTCAGCTGGCCGGATTCTATACGCGTCAGGTCCAGCGTGTCATCGACGAGCCGGGAGAGCCGAAGGACCCCGCGGTCGAGCGTGCCCAGGAGTTGTTCCCACACCCCGGGGGCCGCGTCCGGGGGCATTTCCTTGAGCGCGGTGAGGCTTGCCTGGACGGTAGTGAGGGGTGACCGAAGCTCGCGTGACACCACCGACACGAATCCCAGTTTCAGCGCATCCATCTCCTGCAGGCGCTCGTGGGCCTTCTCCAGGCGGAGTATCGTGTCGTAGATGAAACTCTCGTAGCGCTTGCGGTCGCTTATGTCCTTCACGATCGCCCAGGTACCGACCTGCCCGCCGTCCTTGTCGTCCAGCCGCCATACCCTGAGGGAAACGGGGAACACGGTGCCGTCTCTTCTCACGTACTCTTTTGTATACTCGTCGCTGAAGCCGCTCTTTTTCACCTGGTTCTCTCTTACATCCTCATCCACAACGAGCCATTCCTCGGGTGTGATCTCGCTGTTGTTGAGTCCTCCAAGTTCCTCGAGGCTGTAGTCGAGCAGGTCCGCGAAGGCCTCGTTACAATCCGTGATGTTGCTCCCCATGTCGAAGATCACTATGCCGTCGAGAGAGGAATCGTAGATGTTCAAGTTGAACATTGATTCTTCACCGGCAGGAGGTCCGCCCGGCGCTTTTGCCATTACATAGTAGTAGAAACTTACGGAGGTTGTTACGGCGGCGGACACGAGCGCAAGGCCGAGGACAAAGCCCGTAAGACTCAAGGTCCTGGTTACGAGGAGGATCGCAAAGATAACGAGCGTGATGAGTTCCGCGCCGATGGCCAGTAAAAGCGAAAGGACCCTTAAACTCCGGGTATCTTCCCAGTCGTAACCAAGGTCTTTTTTGCCCGTGCCTTTTGAGCCCAGTTGTTCGCTCATCAATTAAAGATTATCTCACATAAACCCGCCTGGCGAGTTGTGCAACGAATGGGGTCTGACCCCTTCTTTTGCGTCAGTATTTGATCCACTCCGGATGGAAGCGGCCGCCCGCCCACCTGCTCAAAAGGTTGAAAAGCCGCCTGCGCATGGATGATGTGACGGCCCGCCCCGTTATCAGCCAATCCAAGAAGCGCGCGGCCGTCCTGGACAGTGTCGAGCTACTGCGGCGGTCGAGCCACCCGTACATATGCGAGAGAGTGTGGAAGTTCGTCTTGACCGCCCCGGGTTCCCACCCACCCTCGGTTTGCTTGAGGGGAGACCGGCCCTCGAATATCGAGTCCACCCTCTCGCCCTCGATGAGGCCCTTCGCCTCGCACAGCTTGAAAAGCTCGGTCCCGGGGTAGGGGATGAAGGTCGAGACCTGGATGGTGTCGGGGTGGCAGCGCGCGTTCAGCTTTATGGTGTCGAGCACCATCGAAGTATCCTCCAGGGGCAGCCCAACCATGTTCGTGGACACGGTTTTCATGCCGGCCTCGCGGCAGAGCGCGAAGGCCTCGACGATGCGCTCGTTGCCCATATGCCTGTTGAGCACCTTCTCACGGAGCCAGGGGTTGCCGCTCTCGATGCCCATGCACACCACGGTGCACCCCATCCCAGCGAGCGCCTGCGCCATCTCCCGGTCCATGAAGTTGACGCGCGAGTTGCAGATGAAAGGCATGCCGACACGGCTGCGGTAGAGCTCCGAGAGGCGCCCCAGCCATTCGCGGTCCATCGTCAGTATGTCGTCGTCGAAACGGACGAACTGGATGCGGTCGTCTCCCGCAATCATCTGCTCGATCTCGGCAACCACGTTCTCCGGGCTGCGCATTCGCACGTAGTCCTTCGGGTTCGGATAGACGCTCTTCTGCGCGTGGTTCGAGCAGTACGAGCAGTTGAACGGGCAGCCCCGGGATGCCATGAGGGTCCCGCGCGGGTGCTGGTCCGCGCAGAAGAGGGAGGGGTCGAATATGGAGCGGTCGGGGAACGGAAGCGAGTCGAGGTCGGTCAAAAGCGGTCGCACCGGGTTTCTGATCGTCTCGTCCCCGCCCTTCAGCCAGAGCCCCGGAATCCCCGTGTGGTCGCGCCCCTCTTCCAACGCGTCGCACAGCTCGACCATCGTCTCTTCCGCCTCTCCGATGCAGGCGATGTCTATGCCGGGGGTGTTGACCACCTCCAGGGGTGCGATTGTCGGGTGAACCCCACCGCATATCGTTGTGATCTCATAGTCCTCCCGCAGCCAGGATGCCCAACGCGAGACGTGGCGGAACATGTGGGTCGTGCTCGAAAACCCGACGAGGTCTGGAGACTCCTCCCTGATCCTCTCCGTGAGCTCTTCGCGCCCGGGGGGCGCGACTGCGTGTATGAGCGACGTTTGGTGGCCCGCCTGTTTCAGGACGGCGGACAGGTACGCGACGCCGAGATAGATCCGCCCCTCGGGCATGAACGTCCCGTCGGCGTACTGGAAGAAGTCCGGGTAAACGAAAGTGACCTTCACGAAAATCCCCGTGCTAGTGCCGCATGTACATGAGGGCCCTCACCACGAAGTCGAGACGCTTCTGGCCGTGCGCGACAAAGGCTATGCCCGGCTTCATTATCCATGCGCGGTCGAGCCGCTTGATGCTGCGGGTGCCCAGGCTGAAGTAGTGCCCGTAGCGGTCGACGAGTTTCTGTCTGAAGGAATCCTCTTCGGGGTCGTGGTGGATCCCCCGCCCGCTCATGCGGCTCTCCAGGATGTGGTCGGCCGCCATCTCCCCGGTCTCGAGCGCATATGTGATGCCCTCACCGCTTACCGGGTTTGTCATGCTGGCGGCGTCCCCGACCAGTATCATCCCGGGGCACTCCACCTTGCTCCCCCCCAGGCCCACCCGCAGCAGCGCGCCGCGCGCCGGCGATACGGGTCGCGCGTTTGCAAGCTTCGGGGAGGAGTGGGGCGCCTCGCTTACGAACTTCTCGAGGAGGCCGTGGAGGTCAATCTTGTGCCGCCTGATATGGTACAGCATGGCCCCGACGCCGACGTTGGCGACTGTCTCCGACACAGGGAAGATCCAGCCGTTTGCCGGGATGACTGCCTTCTCGGAGTAGATCTCGAGGTGGTCCCCGATGTCCTCGACGCCCTCGAAGTAACGGCGAATGGAAATGCCGAGGTATACAGGGTCGTTTACGAGGAGCCCCATGGCGCGGCCGAGGTTCGAGTGCGGGCCGTCGGCGCCGACGACGACCTTCGCGGTCACCTGGACCTCCCGGCCGTCACGCACCGCTCGGACACCGACCACCCGCCCGTTCTCGACAAGCGGCGCCGTCACCTTGCACTCCTCCCAGACCTCCGCGCCGCTCTCGCGGGCGTGGTCGAGCAGTATCTTGTCCAGGTCGAAACGCTTGATTATGTAGCCGTGGTCCGGGAAGCGCGGGGTCGGAGGGATCGGGGTATCGATGAAAGCCCTGCCGGGACCGGCAAAGCGGAACCCGTGGAACTTGTTGAACCCTCCGTCCAGGCGCTCCTGGAGGCCCATCTTGTACAGGGTCCTGACGGCGCGCGGGGCTATCCCGTCCCCGCAGATCTTGTCTCTCGGGAATCTTCCCTTGTCCATCACGAGGACGCTAACGTCCCGCTTCGCCAGGTGATACGCGGTCGATGACCCAGCGGGGCCGCCGCCGGCGACCACGACGTCGTAATCCATGAATCCCCCGGTTGAAAGTCTAGATGGTCTCCAGAACAACAGGGATTATTATAGCAGGCTGGTGAACAAAATCGGGGTCAGACCACTTTTGTTGCATCCCGGCGAATGACACACTGGTGCCAGGCACCAGTGTGTCATTTGTGTGTCATGATTCTCTTGTCGGGTTCCAGCTTACCTGGATAGGGGTGGGAGAAGGCGTGCCCGCTACTCGGGCGGGAGTCCATCCATCACTTGCGTTTCGTCGGTTTCCGCCGGGGGCTCTGCTTCTACCCGGGCGCCTTCACGGACCTCGTGCAGAAAGTCGATATCGTCGGCCTGGAAGGCCTTGAGCAGGCGTTCCACGATATCCGAGCGGATCTTGAGGTTCCGGTTCCGGTCTGATTCGACCCAGAATCGCAGGACCAGCACTACGAACTCGTCCTCCGACTCGACTAGGACCACGGGCTCCGGCCGGTCGACAACGCCCGCGCTGGAGGCGAGCGCAGTTACCGCTATTTGCCTCGCCTTCTCGATGTCCTCGGCGTATTTTATGCCTAAGCGGATGTCGTTACGGAGTGTCGGCGTGCTCGTGTAGTTGATGATGGGGCTGTTGAACACGGTCTGGTTCGGTATGAACACTCTTTCCCCGTCGTAGGTCAGGACCTGGGTGTCCCTCACGCGGACGTTCTCCACCGTTCCTTCCTGCTCGCCGACCCTGACCTGGTCCCCGATAGTGAACGGATGCTGAACAAGGAGTATTATCCCGGCAAAGAGGTTGCTCAGGATATCCTTCAGGGCGAACCCGATGCCGACCGAGGCGAGTCCTATCGTGGTCATTGCGGCGGACAGGCTCATGCCGACTTCGCTCAATGCAAGGACAACCCCCACGCCGAGAATAACCCCCTCAGCTCCCCTTGCTACGAGTATGTCAACGTGTCCATCCGTGCTGGTGCGCCCCACGACTTTCTGCACGAGTTTCCGGGTAAGCCTCGCCAGAAGCCATGCGACGACAAGGATCGCGAGCGCGACCAGCCACTTTGGGCCTATGGCCGTTATCTTGTGCCAGAGGTCTGCAAAGGGCTTGCTTATGGAGCTGCCGAACGGTAAAGCGAATCCCGGCAAAAAAGCACCTCCGGGTCGATTATTGCGTCCTTTTGCATCCCGCTATTATATCCGCACGGCGACATCGTGCAACCTGGGCCACATTCGGGCAACAAAATCGGCGATCGCGGAAGGTATTGGCGGACACGGACGGTAATATTAGTTGCAGGCACCAAGCGGACGGGCGTGGTCGAGCCGGCAGTGAAACAGTTAGATCCCCGTAAAGCAAAGCTGTACAGGATCCTCTTCCTTCTAGGTGGGGCCGGGATGTTCGGTTTATGCGCGGTTCTCATAACGATCTTCGTCGATAAACACGAGCTTCCCGCGCTGCTCCTGGGCGTCGTCGCTTTGTTCTGGGCCGTCGTGCTGATCCATCAATCATTCAAGATGCGCGATATCGGCACCGGCGATGAGGATTCACAGGGACCCGGTGGAGGTGAGCCGGGTGAACCATGAAAAGCTCGCCGAGCTTCTCAAGTGCCCGGCCTGCGGAAGCGGCATTCGTTATCGCCCCCGTGTCTACTGCTACTGCTGCGAGGGGGAGGTCCTTCACGCGTACCGGGTGAACGGAGGGATCGCGGACCTGGTTCGCGCGGAGACCAACGGAAGGCAGAAATCGGTGGACAGAGCTTTCTCGCTCATGGGGGGCCGCCGTTATGAGAAGATCATGACAGGGGCTACCGTCTTCGACCGTTTCTTGGTGCGCACCATGTGGGGTACCGACAAATTCATACCCCTGCTTTTCGAGATGCTCGACAGTGTTGCCGCGGACTGCAAACCCGGATTCTTCCTCGACATCCCGGTGGGAACGGGAATCTTCACGGCGGGGGAGTACAGCCTCCAGCCTAACCTGGATTTCGTGGCAGCCGACTACAACCGCGGTATGCTGGGGTCGGCGCTCGAGAAAGTGAGGGCGGAGGACTACGGGAACGTCATGCTGGTCAGGGCCGACGCCTGCAACCTGCCTTTCGCCGACGGCGCCTTCACGGGCGTTATGACGATGAACGGTATCGACGCCTTCCCCAACAAGTGGCGGGCGCTTGATGAGCTCGTCAGGGTGTTGCAGCACGGCGGAAAGCTGGCCGGCTCGCTCTACTGCCGGGGGGAGAGGCTTCTCACCGACATCCTTATCGGGCACGTCGCCACGTGGTTCGGCTGGTTCACGCGGCCCATATTCACCGAATACGAGCTGCTCTATGAACTTGACAGCCGCAGCATCCGGAATGTCATCACCAAAAAGGTGGGCCCCATCCTCTTCTTTTCCGGCCGGAAGGATTAACGAAGTTTCTTTTCGGTTGGTGCCGCACTCCTTTAACCCGGTGTCTGCCTAAGTTCAAAAACAAATTGGACACCTCCTATACTTGCTTCGTTAACAAAAAGGCAGAGCAAGGAGGTGCCCATGAAAGGCAAAGTAGGTACCAGCACTAGTATCTATCACACGAGGCTCCCTCATCAATGGAAACTGGAGAGGATGTTTCCAGAAGAGCTCTCCGAAAAGGCGCGCCTTAGGCTAAAGTGGATGACCCACTTCAAGCAGAAAGGGAACGCCAATTTGACCTGCCGGCATTTCGACATAAGCCGCAGCAAGTTCTACTGCTGGCTGGACAGGTTCTGTACCTATGGTCTGGGGGGTCTGGAGGACCGCTCTCGTGCCCCGAAGAACAAGAGGCGGTCGAACGCCCCCTGGCAGGTCGTCGACCTGGTAGTTCGCACAAGAAGGGAGCACCCACCTGGAGCAAACGCAAGATAGCGGTGATCCTGGCTCGGGACCACCGGGTGAACCTTTCGGCCTCCACGGTGGGTAGGATCCTTGCGCGCAAGGGCCTTTACAACGAGGGGGCCTCGAGAAAGCGCAGGAGGTCGGCCAGGAGGGGAGGCAAGCGGGAAAGAGCTCCCAGATGGCTACGGGACGCCTTCCCGGGCTCGCTGATACAGATAGACACAAAGCACCTGCCCTTCCTGGACTACCCTACCAGTTCACCGCGGTGGACGGCTTTTCCAGGATGGGCTTCTCCCGGGTTTGCACATCCGCCTCCTCGACCAACGCTAGGAGGTTTTTAAACGAGATGCTTTACTTCTTCCCGTTCCCGGTGCTGGCGGTGCGGACCGACAACGGATTTGAGTACCTGAAGGCGTTCGACAAGGAACTTGAAGACAAGGGGATCGAGCACTACTTTTCCCATCCCAACTGCCCGAAGGAGAATGCCCGGGTTGAGCGCAAGATACAGAGTGATAAGTACGAGCTGTGGGCCTACAGGGAAGGATACACCGTTGTTGAGCTCAACCGGAGCGTGTCAACGATTATGAGACACCTACCTGCGCAATTTAGTGTAGCACCACCTCGCTTTCCTCTTCTCGTTCCGGCTTGTTGATCCAAACCGCTTCCGGCAGTGTCGGCGGTTCCGGTGTTTT
>Ga0209840_1000031_pt1 | contig 33477 bp, 28 predicted proteins | sample PersoiDNA2013190_FD_185802 | JGI IMG/M metagenome (GOLD analysis project Ga0209840, IMG submission 185802) | Permafrost soil microbial communities from the Arctic, to analyse light accelerated degradation of dissolved organic matter (DOM) -... | ecosystem: Environmental > Terrestrial > Soil >... | reverse complement strand
AAGTGTATTCATTCCTGGCGACGGACGAGCGCATCGTGCGGCCGGCCAACTACCCCGCGGGCTCTCCCGGCCGCGGGCTGACCGTGCGGCCGGCCGCCGACGGCGGCGAGGTGGCGATCGTCGTCGACCTGCACGCCGAGGCGACCAGCGAGAAGGTCGCCATGGGGCACTACCTGGACGGCCGCGTGACGGCGGTGCTGGGCACGCACACGCACGTGCAGACCTCCGACGCGCGCGTGCTCCCGGGCGGCACAGCCTACATGACCGACGTCGGCATGACCGGTCCGCTCGAGTCGGTGATCGGGGTGCGCAGCGACATCATCGTGCGCCGTTTCCTCACCGAACTGCCGGCGTAGTTCGAGGTCGCGGACGGGCCGGTGCGGCTCGACGCGGCGCTCGTCAGCGCCGACGGCGGCCGTGCGACAGGCATCCTTGCTTTCGAGGTCATTCTGTAGCACTCTTCGGCTGCGGGGGCCGGTGTTCTGAGGGTGACATTCGCGGGTAGTACTCCAACTGCACGTGGGCGGGCTGCCGGCTTCAGACTTATGAAGAAGGGGGGGGTCTCATGGCACTGCAATTAGACGAACGACCCCTCGTGTTGTCACCCAGCGTGGCCGATACTGCCAACGTGGGTAACGGGACTCTTCAGCAAGGCTCGGCGTTCTACGTCGGGAGTGAGACACGCGCCGAGACCGGGAGGGCGGGGCGCCCGGCGAAGATGCGCATCGCGGCGACGTTGAGCGCCGATGCCGTTGCCATCGTGGTGTCCTCACTGCTGTCCGTCTGGGTGGCCGGGGCGTTCGACAACGTGCCGTTGATCAGCAGGCTGATCGTCCCCTTCGACGCGGATCCGCACGGCGGCACCTTGACGTTCGTCCTCCTCACGCCATTCTGGCTCGCGGCGCTCTGGGCGTTCGGCCTCTACCGTGAGCCTGGGCGCAGCATCGGAGGCATGAACCTGTCCGAGTCGTTGGGCGGGCTCACGGCTCTGACTGCCGCCAGCTGGCTGATGCTGATCGTGATGGTCTTCGTCGAGGGCCCGAGCACACCGGTGGCCACGCTCATCGCCTTCTGGATGCTCGCCGTCGTCCTTCTGCCGGTCGCTCGCTGGCTGAGCAGGGTCACGGTGTGGTCGCTGCAAGCATTTCAGGAGCGTGTCCTGATCATCGGCGCCGGCGAGGTGGGGCACATCCTGGCGGCGAAGATCGGCAAGCATGCCGAGTACCGCATGAAGCTGGTGGGATTCCTCGACGACGGCGAGCCGCGACGCAACGGCAATGGCGGCGTGCACGTGCCCGTCATCGGCGCGTTCGACGATCTCGACCGTGTCGTCGCGGAGCAGCAGGTGGACCGTGTGATCGTCGCGTTCTCGCGAGCGCGCCACAATGACTTCCTGCGCGTGGTTCGCGCCTGTGACGACTCCGGCGTGCGGGTCAACATCGTGCCGCGGCTGTTCGAAGTCGTGAGCTCGCGCGCTGTGGTCGATGACGTCGAGGGTATCCCGCTGCTCGACGTCGCCCACGTCGAGCTCAGCCGCTTCAACATGGCGGTCAAGCGTGTCTTCGACCTGATCCTCGGCGGCGTTCTCTGCGTCCTCCTCCTGCCGCTGATCGCGCTCGTCGCAGTCGTGGTCAAGCTCGATTCTCGGGGGCCCGTGTTCTATAGTCAGGAGCGAATGGGACGCGGAGGCACTTCGTTCTCAATGTTCAAGTTCCGCTCCATGTACGATGGCGCCGACAAGCTGCGTGCGGATCTCGCCGCCCAGAACGACTACGACGGCCCGATGTTCAAGATCCACGACGATCCCCGGGTCACCCGTATCGGCGCCCGGCTGCGCCGCTGGAGTCTGGACGAGATACCGCAGATCCTCAATGTGATGAAGGGCGAGATGAGCCTTGTCGGGCCGCGGCCGCTTTGGGTCGAAGAGGCCAAGCAGTGCCGCGGCTGGACGCAGAAGCGCCTGGACATCACCCCCGGTATCACGGGCCTCTGGCAGGTCCTCGGGCGCAGCGACATCCCGTTCGACGAGATGGTGAAGCTCGACTACATGTACGTGACGAGCTGGAGCTTGAGCTGGGACATAAAGCTGCTCATGCAGACCTTGCCGGCGGTCCTCAAGAAGCGTGGGGCGTACTGATCGGACCGGTGGCTCGAACTCAGCGTCGAACCGGCCGCGACTCAGCGACGTCGCGCGGGTAGAGCACGATCAGGAGGACGAGGCAGACGGCCAGCGGCAGCAGCACGAGCCAGGCGCGGTCGTGTACGATGTGGTCCCTCAGGAGCCTGAAGGCTAGAAAGCCTATCGTCAGCGCGGTGAAGACGATCTCCATGCGCAGCACAACGCGATGTCCCGGCGGATTCCTGGCCGCGGCAAACGCTCCGACGGCGAACGCGAGCAAGGCCGCCCCCAACACACGTACCGAAGTAGCGTTTGTGACGGTCGCGGCCGGGCCGAGCTGGAAGATGAGGGGTACGGCGAGGACGACGCACGCGGCGCCGAAGCCGAGCTGAACGACGCGCAGCGCGGTGCCATGATCTCGTGCCTTGGCGATGCCCTTCACGGCTGCGAGAGGTCTTCGGCCGACGGCGTCTGGTAGGCGTGCGCCTGCACCCAGTACATGCGTCGGTAGATGCCGTCGAGGTCCATCATCTCCGCACGGATGCCGCTCTCCGCCACGCGCCCCTTGTCGCGGATGAGAATGCCCGCGTCGCGGGGGAAGGCCCGCGCCATGGCCACCTCTTGCCATTCGCCGATGCTCAGCTCTTCGCCCTCCTTGAACCACTTGCCCAGCTCGTGCTCGTCGACGGTCGGCAGTCCGAAGTGATGCCGCACCGCGATCATGTCGGCGCCGGGCTCGTTCACCTCGAAGGCGTCGAACTTGGGCCCGAACGTCGTCCTCGCGAACGGCAGATCGGCTTCGACCTGCACGGTGACGCCGGCGATGCCGTAGAACCGGCGGCTGGCCGCGAGCTCGTTCTCGCTCTCTTGCGCAGACTTGGCGGACGATTTCCGAGGGGACGGCCTTCGGACTTCAGGCCGCGCCGCGATTTCCGACAGCGCCAATCCTAGCACGGGCGCATCCGGCGCGATTGCCCGCCCAAGTGTGCCGAAGTAAGATGGGCGGCGACAACGGAGGTAGTAGGTGGAAGCTCCAGGTCCGGCGGGAATCGACGTACGGCGATATCTCACATTGCTTCGGCGTCACATCCTGTTGATCGCCGTGCTCATGATCGCGCTCGGTGTCGCCGCCTATGGGTACGCGGCTTCCAAGACGCCGATGTACGAAGCGACGGCCCAGCTGCTGTATGTGCCGCAGCTCAACGTGAACAACCCGCTGGACCAGGGATACACCGATCCCGCCGCACAGGAGCTTCAGTTGCAGAGCGCGGTGACGATCGTCACCGGGCCCGAGATAGACAAGCGCGTGACGAAGCAGATCGGCGATCCTGCCCAGCTGCCCGAGTACTCGGTCTCCGCGGCCATCTCCTCTTCGGACCTCCAAGCCAGTACGACGACGCAGAACATGGTCACGGTGACGGTGGATTGCACCGATCCGCAGTGGTCCGCCAAGCTCGCCAATGCGTACGCGCAGGCGTTCGTCGATTGGCGCGTCGAGACCGATCGTGCGCGCCTTCTGGCGGCAGCTTTTTCATATACCGTTTCATGACCATCCCCTTCGCTCAGGTGCCCGTGAGCAGGGAATAAGTCGCTGGGGCGCCGTACAGCAGGCAGCGATTGAGCAGGCGCCGGAAGATGTCCTCGCGCTTCTCGCGGCGATTGAGCCGGTAGCAGTACTCGTCGAGGTAGGCCTGCAGGTGCGCGGGGCTCACCCCGTGGAAGATGTCGAGGGTCCAGCGCTTGAAGCCTCAGAGCACGATGTGCGAGAAGGGCAGCCACTGATCGATGTCGGCGCCTGTGGGCAGCGTGCGGGGAAGATGACCGTAGCCGGCGCCCCCCAGGCCGGCGTAGCCGCTCCAGCCGTCGGTCTGCACGACGCTGCCGGGGACGATCGTCGCCTGCGCCGCGGCGCTCAGGCTCTTGGCGCCCGCGTCGGCAACGACGCGCAGGTGGGCGCGGCCGAGGCCGCCGCCCGGGGTGTGCCCCGCGGCCATGGCGACCAGCGTCCTGCCGGGCTGGCGGCGTCCGCGACTCTCCGGCCCCGGGCGCCTGCCGCCGATGAAGCCCTCGTCGAGCTCGACGATGCCGCGCAGCAGGAGCTCGCCCTCGCGGCGCGCCATGGCATGGATGATCTTGCGCCGCATGAGCCAGGCGGTCTTACGCGTCACGCCGAGCTGGCGGGAGAGCTCGGCCGCCGAGGGCGCCTTCTTCGTCGAGGCCAGCAGCCAGATGGCAAGGAACCACTTGCGCAGGTCGGTGCGCGCGTGAGGAGAGGATCGTGCCGGCGGTCAGGGAGCTCTGGAAGTGGCAGCCGGCGCACTCGTAGAGGCCGCGACCACGGAGATACCAGGCATGCTCGTGGCCGCAGCGGCGACACGAGAAGCCCTGCGGCCAGCGGTGCGCGAAGAGCGCCTGCCGGCAGTCCTCCTCGGTCGGGTACATCTGCATGAAGTCGATGAGCGTCTTGGGATGTCGCACCATCTCCGCCTCCTTGCGGGTCGCTGATCTGGAGGCTACACGGGGCACCGGACGGAAGGGGATGGTCATGTGCCTCGAAACTCAAGCAGTTCACGACCGAGGCGCAGAAGGCGACCTCCGACTTCGTGTTGCTCACCGAGCGGCTGCGCGATCTGGAGATCCTCTCGGCCACCGCGACCGGCAACTTCACGCTGGCCGTGCCGGCACATCCGCCGGGTGCGCCCTACGCTCCTCGACCGCGCCGCTCGGCTGCCGTCGGGGCGGTCCTCGGCCTCGTGTTCGGGGCCGGGCTTGCCTCCCTGCGTGAGAAGCTCGACACACGGTTGCACAGCCATCGCGAAGTCAGGGAGATCATGGGACTGCCGGTGATCGGGCGCGTCGCGACCATCCCCGACCAAGCGCTGGCGAAGGGTCCGCTGGTGGTCGTGAGTGACGCGGCTGGACGAGCCGCCGAGTCGATCAGGGTGCTGCGCAGCAACCTGCAGTTTGTTGCGCTCGGCGAGGAGACCCGGGTGCTGACGGTCATGAGCGCGCAGAAGGGTGAGGGCAAGAGCCTCTTGACGGCCAACCTGGCCGTATCGCTGGCGCTTGCCGGGAAGAAGGTCGTGCTGGTGGACGCGGATCTTAGGCCGAACTTCCACCGAGAAACGGGCTGATTCGAGTTCAGATACGGCTTGCGAGGCTGCGGCGTTCTGACTACATCGAGCCGGGAGAGACGCCGATCAGCTCGAGGGCGCGGGCCTGCAGCGGGTTCGGCTCGCTGAGCAGCTCGAAGGCCGCCCGCTCGTCGGCGCCCGCCGGCACGACCCGGTTGCGGGTGAGGGTGGCGAGCTCGGCGAGAAGAGTGCGGAAGCTGCCCACCGGCAGGCCCTCGGGCGTCTGGTGGGCGCGCTCCTTGGCGAGCGCCCCGGCCGAGCGCGCGGGCGCGGCCACCGGGTCCGTGCGCGCGGGCGGCGCCTCGTCGCGATAGAGGAGCGGCGCCCAGGCGACTTCGAGATGCCAGCGCACGTAGTAGGCGAGGAAGCAGAGGAAGAGGTGCGCCCGCACCCGGTCCTCGCGGTAGTGGAAGATCGGGCGCACGGCGAGCTCGACGCTCTTCAGGCCCCGGAAGGCGCGCTCGACTGCGGCCAGGCGCTTGTAGGTCTCGACGACGGCGCACGCGTCCAGGCGCTCGGCCGACACGGACGTGCGCACCACGTAGAGCCCGTCGAGGGCGGCCTCCTCCGCGATCTGCTCGACGCGCCGGCGATAGGCGAAGACCCCGTCGGCGACGCTGAGCTCGAAGTGCTTGGCCATCTGCTTCGCGTTCACCACCCGCCCTGCCCGCAGGCCGATCGCGGCGGCCGTGCGCAGGCGGCCGCGGCCAACCATGCCGGCGACCTTCGCGAGCGCCTCCTCGGTGGCCGCGAGGAGCGCCTCGCGCTTGCGCGCGCGCTCGCCGGCGAGCGCCGGGTTGCGACAGACGACAAGCCGTTCGCCGGGGAGCTCAGGACTCGTGATCTCGGCGAGGTTGCGCTCGTCGAAGAGCGAGAGCTGGAGATCGCCGGCCGCGACGAGGGCGCGGATCGCGGGGGCCCGCAGACAGCTCACCCAGCCGATCCCGCCGACCTCCCTGAGGCGCTCGATGCGCGCGGAGGTGAGCATCCCGCGGTCGCCGACGAGGACGAGCTCGGTGAGCCCGAAGCGCTCGCGGAGCTTCTCGATCTGGGCCTCCACGGTCGCCGGATCGGCGGCGCGGCCGGCAAAGGCCTCGACGGCGATCGGGCAGCCCCGCGCATCGCTCACGAGGCCGAACTCGATCTGCGCTTCCTCGGGGCGCTGGTCGCGGCTGTGGCCGTGGGCGGCGAGCGCGCAGCAGCTGCCCTCGAGGTAGGTGCTCGTGAGGTCGTAGAGCACGAGGCTGCCATCGCTGAGATGCCGTCGCGCGAGTGAGCGCTCGACGCGCGCCTGGCGGGCGAGGAGCCAGTCGAGGGCGCCGTAGAGCTCATCTGCGCTCGCCCCCTCGACGCCCATCAGCGCCCCCAGGGTGCTCTGCCCGAGGGTGCGCGCGGTGGCGAGCTTGGAGCAGGGACTGAGGGCCCGGGCCACGATGAGGGCGACCGCGAGATCGCGGCTCCGGGAGGGGCGCCGATCGAGGAGCGCCGGAAGACCGAGGAAGCGCAGCATCCCGAGGACCGCGGCGACGTGGCCGTGAGGCAGGCTGCGCACGATCGCGAGAGCCGCGCCCGCCTCGAGGTAGCGCTCGCCCCTCAGCCAGCCGCGGATGAGCTCGATCAGGGGCTCGGGCAGATGGGAGAGGTTGGCGAGCGTCTGCTTGCGCACCTTGCCGCCCTCCCGATAGGAGTTGCGCAGCAGGTAACTGACGTACTCGCGACCCTTCTGGCGACTCACCACTTTGACTACGTGCATCGCATCGGTGCGTGTCTTCATCATGAAGATAACTATACACATCACGCGTCATAAGTCAAGCCTATTACTGCCTACATTCTGCAGCGTGAGAACGCTCGCTTGGGGGACGATCTGAGCGTGGATCGGGGCGGATCAGCCTGGATCAGGGCTGGAAGTTCGGCTTAGGCGGCCGCGCGTCCAGACGTTCTTCGGCACTCGCAACGCCCGCGGAGTGTCGTCGGTGGTCGCCGGCTTCTGCAGTCTCGACGACGCATTGCAGTCGTACGACGTCGCGGGTCCCCAAGTCTTGGCCGCGCGAGGCAACCGAGACGAACCCGAAGCAGTCGGCGCGGACGTACTGCCACGCCTGACTCTCGTGACGTCGGGTCCGATACCGCCGAACCCTGGGGAGATGGTCGCCTCGAGGCGGTTCGCCGTGATGATCGGCGATCTCGTCGCGAAAGGGTTTGACTATGTCCTCATCGACACCCCCGCCTTCTTGGCGGTGGGGGATGCGGCGGCACTGGCCGGCGTCGGAAACGCAATCATCCTGCTCGTGAACATGAAGATGACCAGCAGGCCGACGCTCGAGGAGGCCGCCGACTTCCTCAAGCCGTTGCCCCCCATCAAGCTCGGCGTGGTCACCACCATGGACGACGTCGGAAAGAGCGAGCGCTACCACTACTACACGCAAAGCGCGGGCGCCTGAAGCGCCGCATCTCCGGTGGCTCTCCGGGTCGTCTGCCCCTGGCCGTCCGCTACGGCTTCCGCACGCTGCCGAGTAGGTCGATGAGAGCGTCCACGTGCCTATCGGGGTCATGGCGCTCCCTCACGAGCGCCTGGGCGCGTTCCCCCATCGTCTCGGCGCACGGTTCCACAAGCGCCGTCCGTAGGGCGTTGGCCAGGGCGACCGGGTCACCGGTGCCGAACAGCAGCCCGGCTCCGGAGCCGTGGATGATGTCGTGCATCGAGCCCAGGTCCGAGGCGATCACCGGAGTGCCGCAGGCGAGGCTCTCGAGCAGCGAGTTCGGCATGTTCTCGTACCAGAGCGACGGCACGACCGAGGCCAGTGAACTCTGGAGCAGCTCGATCACGGCGGCCTCGTCGAGCTGCCCCGACAGGGTCACGCCCGCGATGGGCCGCTCTCGCAGCCGCGCGCGGATAGTCTCGCCTGTGGGCGTCGACATGTCGCCGGCGATCACCACCTCGACGTCGTCACCCACGCCTCCGCGTCGCAGCAGCTCGACGGCGTCGAGGAGGACCTCGATGCCCTTGAAGCGTTCGACGCGCCCCACGTAGCAGATGCGTCGCTCTCGCGAGGCGTAGGCGCGTGCAGGGTGCGCCTTCACGAACGTGGGGACCTGATGGATCCTCGCCGCCGAAAGGCCGCCCTGGACCATCTTCTGCTGCATGATCTCGCTGGGAGCGACGAATGCGTCCACGAGGTCGAAGAAGCCCTTGCGGCGCGCGTACTCCATGGCCAGCGCGTTCACGGCGGAAGCTCCGAACGACCCCTGGACGCAACGATACCGCACGCTCGGCCAGGGTCGTCTGCCCACGCACAACTCGCACACCCGATCGTCCCTGACCATGTGCAGCTGGGGACACACCATGGCGAAGTCGGAGAAGCGCACAACGACGGGTACGCCGTGGTCGTGCAGGGCGGTGAGGACCGACGGCGACAGCTTTCTCATGTAATGCAGGATGTACGACACGTCGGGGCCCGCCTCGCGCAGCTCGCGCGAGAGCGCGTCGTAGACCTCTCGCGAATAGAACGCACGCTCAAGAGCGCGACGCACCGACGAGACCGACCAGGAGTGCTGCCGGAACACGATCTCGTCGTCGCCGGAGATGGGTGGCACGAAGTACCGCTCCCAGGGCGAAGGCTCGTTCCGACGGTAGCGCACCGAGAAAGGGATGACCTCGTGGCCTCGTGCCTCGAGCAAGCGTTTGACGGCGAACATGTAGCGCTCTGGGCCGCCGGACGCGAAGTACCGGTAGTTGACGAGGCAGATCTTCACGCAAGTGCCTCCCAGTAGACTCTCTCGATGCTGCGGATGAGGCACGGCACGCTGAAGTCCTCCAGGATCCGCCGTCGCCCGGCGTCGCCCAGGCGACGCGCGATCTCGGGGTGACCCGCGAGAAACGCCAGGGCATCGCCGAGGGCCCTGGAGTCGCCCGACGGCACAAGGTAGCCCGTCTCGCCCTCCAGCACCAGTTCGGGATTGCCGCCGCCTGCGCTGCACACCACGGGCAGTCCGCAACTCATGTACTCCATGATGGCGTTCGAGCAGCCCTCCCGATGCTCGACCTCGTTCGACAGGAGTACACCGACGTCCGCCTCGCGGACGAGCGGCAGCACCTCCAGACCGGGGTCGAGGAACCTCACGACGCCACGCTCCTGAAGCTCGCCCGCCTCGACGACGAGACCCGGCCTTCCGGGTCCGTCGCCGAGCAGCAGGAAGCGCCAGCCACCGGGCTTCTCGCGGTCGAGCCGCCGGGCCGCGACGATCAGCGACGAGAAGTCCTTGTGGGCGACCATCCGTCCGGTCATGACCACAGTGTATGGGCCGATGTCGGCGGCCACGTCACCGGCACACCGATCAGTCTCAATCAAGCGCTCGGGGTCGAAAGCGTTGTAGACGACGCGGCCCTTTCCCGGCCTGACGCCCCAGGCCTTCAGCCCGGCCTCACTGTTCCCCACGACGAGTGCGGACGCCGCCTGGCTGAACCTTCGCTGCAGTGACCCTTTTGGCCTGACGATGCCGTTCCGGATCGTCGCATCGACGATGGGGATGCCCAGCGCGCGGCAGAGCGGCAGGGCGGCCAGCGTCGACATCCAGTCCCACGAGTGCACGAGGTCGGGGCGCCACTCGCAGAGCAGGCGCCACAGCGACGCGGCCGGCCGCACGTCGAAGCGCGCCGTTCGCGGAGAAATGTCGACGCGATGGCCGTCTTTGGCGATCACGTCGGCGAACGGCCCCCCGTCCATGAGCCACACGCGGCGCTCCCACTGCGGCGGCAGGTACTTCATGATCAGCGCCAGCTGTCGCTCCGCGCCGCCCGTGGGCAAAGCCTCCTTGAGCATGAGCAGGCGCACGCCGCTCACAGGTCCTTCTGCGGCAGCCGCTCGTATGCGGCCAGGATCCGCCCGGCCTCCGACAAGGTCGCGAAGCTGTGGCCCCGATCCCGGCTCCAGGCGAAGAGCTCGTCCAGGAGCCTCAGGAGCACGTCGACGTCGCCCTGCGCCGGCCGGTAGGGGCTGGCCCCGGCAAGCAGCTCGCTGGAGTGGAACATGAAGACCGCGAAGGGCAGGTGGGCGCGTTCTGCCTCGAGCAGCAGCGCCTGCAGATCGCCGAGCGCGTACTCCGGCCGCGGCCGCAGCCACAGCGGCTGCGGCCGCGGCAGGACTCTCATGGCGCGGCGCCCCAGCCGCACGGGCCGCGCCTGCCAGTGTTCGCGCAGCCAGCTCACCCGGCGAGTGACGGAGTACGTCGGCAGGATGGTCACCGGCACTTCCACGAGGCCCGGGGACCCCGTGCCGGCGACGCGGAAGGGGTAGGCGTCGTGGCGGCGAAAGTCGGGGCCGCCGCCGCGGCCGGGACGTCCGGCGTTGGCGACCCAGGTGATGAACGGCGTGACCGAGGAGTCCACGTTGTAGCCGAGCTCGGCGAGGAGGCGGGCGCCGGCGGCGTCGAGGCCAAAGCGCCCGGCCCGGTAGGACGTCGGCCGGGCGCCGGCGACCTGCGCGACCTGTCCGGTGAGCGTCTCGAGCTTGGCACGCAGGAGGTCGGGCTCGAGATGGCAGGGATACGCATGGTCGGGGTCGTTGCGACGCAGGCCCGGCGCCTCCGCGAACGGCGGCGTGGTCCAAGGGTGCAGGTGGGATCCCACCTCGAGGGCGCCGGCCGCGGCCCGCGGCCGCAAGAACGCCACAGCCTCAGGATCCTCGGCGATCTCGCTGGTGATGAGATAGGTCGGCCGCACGCCGTGGCGCCGGCACAGCTCCTGAAAGCGCGGCCAGGCGGCGACGTTGGCCGTCGCCAGGGGCCGCCCGTGTTCCCACTGGCCGTCCGCCTCGGTGTCGACGGTGACGACGATGCGCACCGGCGCGCCTCGGTCCTCAGGCCGGCGCGCCGGGCATGTCCTGGACGAGCCAGGCGAACGTGCGCTCGATTCCTTCGTCGAAGCCGACCCGCGGCTCGTATCCGAGGAGCCTGCGGGCCAGGGCGATGTCGGCGAACGAGTGCTTCACGTCCCCGGGTCTGGGTGGAGCGAACTCGGGTTCGAGTGGACGGCCGGCGACCCGGCTCACGGCGGCGATGAGGTCGAGCACCGTCTTGGGGTCGCCGCACCCGATGTTGCAGATGGTGCCGGCGGCGCCCGGCGCCGTCGCGGCGCTGAGCGTCGCATCCACGACGTTGGCCACGTAGGTGAAGTCACGCGACTGTTCGCCGTCGCCGAAGACGACCGGCCGTCCGCCCTGGACAGCCAGCCGCATGAAGCGCGGCACCACGCCGCTGTACTGTGACGTCGGGTCCTGACGCGGGCCGAACACGTTGAAGTATCTCAGCGACACGGTCTCGAGCCCGTAGACGGTAGTAAAGGCGCGCGCGTACTGTTCGGCGGCCAGCTTGGACACCGCGTACGGGGAGATGGGCTCCGGCATCAGGTCCTCACGCTTGGGCATGGTGGCGTTGGCGCCGTAGATCGACGACGAGGAGGCCAGGACGACGCGCCGGGCGCCGTTGTCGCGCGCCGCCAGAAGCACGTTCAGCGTGCCCGTGATGTTGGCCTCGTTGGTGGTGAGCGGATCCTGCACGGAGCGTGGCACCGAGGGCAGCGCCGCGAGGTGGATCACGAGATTGACGCCCTTGACGGCGTTGTGGGCGCGCTCGTAGCTGCGCATGTCGCCCTCGAAGACCTCCACGTCGCCGTCCACGGCGTCGAGGTTGCCGCGCCGCCCGGTGGAGAAGTTGTCGAGGATGCGCACGGCATGGCCGCGGCGCAGCAGCTCGGTCACGACGTGCGAGCCGATGAAGCCGGCGCCGCCGGTGACCAGGTACAGATCCCCCACTTCAGCCTCCCTGCGTTGTAGGTCGGGCCGCGTCTCTGGACGCTAGCCACTGCCCGATGGCGCCGCCCATGGTACTACGGCGCGGCACTCAGGCCGTCGCCGTCGCCTCCGGCGGCTACGGTTTCGTATCCGCTCGGCCGCCCCCTCGGTGTCCGGCGCTCGGCGGTCCCGCGGCCGCGCAGGCGGCGAGCACTTCCGCGAAGGTCCAGTCGTGACTGTCGTCGAGACCGAGCGCCGCGACGCGCCGCAGCACATCGCGCGCCATCGTCGCCCATGCTGCGTCGCGCTCCTCGCTCGCCAGCCAGTGCGCCAGCTCGTCAAGCTCGTCGGCGCGCCGCGCCGCATGCCGCGAGTAGCTCGGCAGGAGGCGCTCGAGGGTCTTGACGGTGCCCGGGTAGAAAGCGCGCAGACACGCGAGCAGCTCGTCGCGCTCGCCTGCGGCTCCGCCCGCCTCCATCACCTCGAGGAACAATGCCACGAGCCCCTTGTTGAAGCCGGCAAAGGACAGTTTGAGAGCGGAGGCGCCGCCGATCTCTGGCCCGAGGCACCTGGCGTGGAGGGCCTCGGGCAGGGCTACTGCGATCTCGCCCGCTCGCGGCCCGCTCAGATACAGCCGGGTGCGCCCGCCGAGCTCAGCCGCAGCGCCCACGAAAGCGCCGTCGACGCAATCGAGACCGGCACCGGCCAGCGTAGCGGCGACCGCCGCCACAGTCGCGGGCGCAACCGAGTTGGCATCCAAGTAGAGGGGCCGGCGCCCGCTGCGTCGGGCCGCCGCCGCCGTCGCCGCGGCCACCTCCAGGGCCGCCGCCGGCGGCACCAGCGAGACGACGAGATCGCTCGTCCCGATCGCCTCGTCGAGCGATCCGCGATCGGCGATGGCCGCCGCCTGGGCGTCGCCGCGGCATACGAGGCTGGGTCCAGCGAGGTGAGAACAGACAGCCCAGCCGCCACTGACGAGCACCTTCGCCACGGCGCAGCCCATCTCGCCTGGATACAGGACGGCGGCGCTACGCATCGTCCGTCACCCAGCGCTTGGTGACCCGCCGCACACCCAAGACGGCCATCTTCCTCAGCTTCAACTTGAGGCGAACTGCCGAGGGCAGCGGGTCCGACCAGGAGAAGAACGGGAGCACCTGATAGTGCGCCACGTCTTTGGCCCACGAGGCGAGATCGAGCCGTCCCTCGCGCCTCAGGTCGAGGAATGCGAGATAGTCGTCGAGTGGATACCACAGCCGAAGACCCTTCGCGTACGCACTGCTGTCGAGGGCCGGCTGCGGCAGGCCGGCCAGGCGTCGGTAGACGTAGGCGCCGAGGTCGATGCCGCTGGCGGTGAGCAGCCCGTTGGCCGCGGTGAAGCGCGCGTTGCACTCGATGAGCTTGAGCCGCCCGTCGCGCGGGTCTCGCTTGAACTCGACGTTGGCGACGCCTCTGAGACCCGCCTGCCGGAAGAGTTTCAGGCCCAGGTCGCGAACCTCCGGGTTCCAGTCCGTGATGTGGTAGCAGCCGAATCCCTCACGCTCAGGGTAGCGGCGGATGATCCTCTTGGTGAAATGGAACTGAGGCGCGCCGCTCTCGTCGATATAGGTGTAGTAGCTGCACAACAGGCTGTCAGGGCCTGGGATCACGTCGAGCAGCACGACCTCCACTCCGTGCTCGTGCACCAGCCGGTACGCGGCCATCAGCTCGGCGAAGTCGTGCGCGATCAGGTACTTGCCCTCGAGGACCTTCTTGAACTGGTGCGCGTACAGCGGCTTCATCATCAGCGGGTACGTGTACTCGTCCCTGCGGGCCTCGACGTCCTCAGCGCTCTCGGCCGGCCAGAACCGCGGCGTCGGCACGCCGGCCGCGGCCGCCACACGGTACGTGGCGAGCTTGTCGAGCATCGCGCGCTGCGCGCCGGGTTCGCAGACGTCGAGCACGTACTTCTCGGCGAGGGCGTCCCGGTGGTCGAGCAGCAGTTCGAGCGCGTCGTCGTTGCAGGCGAGCAGCACCGCGCCGCGCAGATCATCGGACTCGGGCCCCAGCAGGTAGCGGAGCCACAGGTCCGGCTGGGGGCCAGACCCGTCGGCTGGCAGGCGGCGCGCGTACCTGGAGTAGGACATCACCGCGCCAGGCCGGCAGAGCAGTCTCACGTCGACGCCGGCCCTGCCCAGGCTCCTGATGATGGACATCGCGGTAACTACGTTGGCGCCCACGAGGATCGCCGGAGGGAGCCTCACGCTCCGGCCTTCACGAGCCGCTCCAAAATGAGCGTTGCGACCGGCACGCGCCCCTCGCGCTTGTAGTAATGGTAATAGTAGCCGGGGGCAGCGTTCACCTCGATGACCACACCCCCGGCCGCGCGGAGGGGCGCCGACGGATCGGGCGTGATGACGTCGACACCTGCGACGCGAGTGCCGATGGCGGCAGTCGCCTGGGCGCCGGCCTCCACGACCTCTCGGCAAAGATCAGCGGTCGCAGTCACGTTGTCCTCGCGCCTGTTGTCGTTCACGATGTTCTTGAGAAGCACGGCCTCGCCCGCCGCCGGCACGGACCTCAGGCCATGGCCCTCTCGACGAAGTGTGCGTCTGAGCTCGCCGTCGATCTTGACCAGCGACTGGCAGCTCGCGATACCGCCGGCGAGGCGTCGCCGGTTCTCGGCGACGATCAACTGCTCTACCCTGGCACGACCGTCACCGGACACCGTCGGCGGGTCTCGTCGGACGGCATCAAGCAACTCCCCATCGAAGTACAGGAGGCGGTACACGCCGCCGACGACCAGCTCCTCGACGATGACGTCGCGGTCGAACGCCCCGGCGTAGGCCAGCGCCCAGGCCAGCTCTGCCCTCGTCGCGACCGCCGTGGTGATGCCAATCGCGCCCGAGGTGCCGCGCGCCGGCTTGACGACGCACGGTCGATCGAGAGCGGCCGCGAACGCCCAGGCGCTCCGCAGGTCGTTCGCGGCGCACATGGTGAACCGGGGCACGGGGATTCCGCGCTCGCCGAGGAGCCGGTACACCAGGGGCTTGTCCTCCGCGACGGCGACGGTCAGCGCGTCGTCAAGCGAGGTGAGGTTGCTGCGCGTGCGCACGATCACGTTCGCGCAGCTCACCTCGATCAGTCGGCTGTCGACCTCTCGCACGCTGCCCCCGGTGGCAGCCGCCGCCTCGACCCACACGTCGTGGTAGAAGCGTGCCCGCCGGGCGGCGATTTCGGTCTTGACCGCCGTGCGCTGATAGCGCCGGCGGCGAAGCTTCCAGACTAACGACGTCCCTCTGAGGAGACGGCGTGTGACCGTGTCGGAATCCACTCGGGACACGCCTACGGCGTGATGATGCAGCCGGTCTCGTCGAGCAGGTCGTCGACCCACTTGTTCGAGAACTCTCCACGCTTCACGCCGGCGAAGTACTCGCGGTTCTTCTCCTGATAGGCTTGCAGGCGCTCGAGGATGTCGGCCGCGTTCTCGCGAGGGACGATGACGACGCCGAAGCCGTCGGCGACGACGATGTCACCCGGGTTGACTACGACGCCGCCGCAGCAGACGGGGTAGTTGATCTCGCCCGGCCCGCGGTGCAGAGGTCCGATCGGCGTCGTGCCGCGGGCGAATACCGGGAAGTCGAGCGGCACGATCTCGGGCAGGTCGCGCACGTACCCGTCGACGATGAAGCCCGCGACGCCGCGATGCTGTGCCTTGGTCGAGATGAGACTGCCCAGCGCGGCGTTCATGCGCGAGGCCCCGGCGTCGACGACGATGACATCGCCGGGCTTGGCGGTGTCGAGAGACTTGTGCACCATCAGGTTGTCGCCCGGATAGACCTTCACGGTACAGGCAGGCCCGACGACGCTGTGTCCGGGCCCGGTCAGGCAGTGGATCGCCGAGGTCAGGGCATACAGACGGTTGAGCTGATCGGAGATATCGGGCGAGTCGAACTCGGCGAACTGCCGCATGAACTCGGCGCTGAGGCGCTCGAAGGACATCTGGATGCGAAAGCCGGGGCCCGGGTTGATCTCCGCGGACTTGGGCTTGCTCGGAACGCTCGATCCGGATTCCATTCTCTCCTCCTATGCCCGGGACGATCTTGAGATATGCTCGCCGCCGGGACGTCTCTGCTGCCTTCTCCACAGCAATCGTAGCAAAGAAGAGACAGACAAGGTGTTGGTCATCACCGCAGCCGCAGCCCGGTCTGCGACGCCAGCCTCTGGAACGCTTCGGTCACACGCTCCGCGGAATGGACACGCGCGACGTAAGCGCGGCAGCGATGGCCCATCGCCGCGCGGGCCGCCGGTTCCTCGAGAAGCGCCATGATCGCGGCGGCCATGTCCTGGACATGGCCGTTGGCGCAGATGCCGAGGCGGTCGCCGGACAGCAGGCCGCTGGGGTTCACCGCCAGGGTCACCGACGGACGCCCGACCGACCAGCCTTCGAGCATCACGTTCGAGAAGCCCTCGGAAGGCGAGGTGTTGACGACCAGCTTGTGCGCGGCCATGTGCCGCTGAGTCTCGGCGTGCGACAGCGGCCCGTCGAGTTCCACGTTGGGCAGGCATTCGAGAGCCTCCAGGGCCGCACGGTTCGACTCCCCGGTGATCTCTCCCGCGACAGTGAAGCCGGCCGCCGGGAGCAGCTCGGCCAGGGCGACGAGTTCTTCGAGGCCCTTCGAGCGACGGCCTTCGAGGACGTTGCCGGCCCAGAACACGTCGCGCGTTGCGACCGTCGCTAGGAGCTCCTCCGGCGGCGGCTCCACGATATTCGGCAAGACGGTATGCCGCAGACCAAGAGCCGCACAGGCCGCGGCCTGTTCCTCGTTCTGCACGGCGACCCAGTCGGCGGCCCTCAGGCCCCACTGTCTGAACGCGGCGTGGGCGACGGGGCCGATCAGCGTCGAGATGCGCGCGTTCCCCACGTTGAAGAGCACCTTGCCAGACGCCGCGTAGAGGTCCTTGTCGCTCGCCAGCGCGAGTACAGAGAGGGCACCCACGTCTCTTGCGGCGCGGACGACGAACGGCGTGTAGTAGCCCGCGCCGCGCGAGTAGTAGACGTCCGCCCGTTCTGCGCGCAGCGCGCTCAGCAGTCTGGGGTAGCGGTGCGTCGCGGCGCGCAGGAATCGGACGCCCGCCTCGGGGTCCCAGAGGGCGCGCAGGTGCACGCCGTCGACGGTGCGATCGCCGCCGGCGAGGCCGGTGACGCCGTAGGTCACGTCGTGGCCCCGGGCGGCAAGCTCACGGGCGAGCAGTGCGCTCTGGCGTTCTGAGCCGCCCACGCGGCCGCTGCCAAAGCCGGAGGCCGAATGTCCGACGAGGCAGACTCTCACGCGTCGTCCCTGTTCGTCCGACGCGCCAGGAGCGACGAGAAGAAGTCGACGAGGCGCGCGCCGTGCCGGCGGTAGTCGAATTCCCGCACCGCGACCGCTCTGCCCCGTGCACCGACGGCGGCAGCTTCATCGCGATGCTCGAGCGCGTAGCGCAACCGAAAGGTGAACAGCTCCTCGTCGTGTGGGTCCACGAGGTACGCGCTGACATCGTGCTCAAGGTAGCGCGGGATGTCACCGTTCGCATTGACCACGACGGGGCGCGCCGCCGCGAGGTACTCGCCCAGCTTGTTGGGGAGCCCAGCGATCGAGAAGACGCCGGCCGGGCGAGGCAACACGAACACTTCGGCGGCGGCGAACAACCGAGGCAGTTCCTCACGCCTCACGTCGCCCGTGAACCTTACCCTCTTCTCCAGGCCGAGCTCGCGTACCAGCGCCTTGATCTGGGCCTCGCGAGCGGGCGGCCCGTACCCGATGAGGATGAGATCGGCCTCGGGAAAGTCCTCGGCTATCTCGGCGAACGATCTCACGGCTCGCGTCACCTCGTCGCTTCGACCGAGGGCCCCGCAGTAGACGACGTGTCGTCCAGACGTGCGAGACGCGGACGGCGACGCATCGAACGCGTCGCTATCGACCATCACGGGGACGAGGAGTCTCGCCGGAGGGCGACGACCCGCTGCGACGTACTGATCCAGGTAGGTTGAGATCGTGATGATGCCGTCCAGGGCGGGGTACAGGATGGCCCTGCGAGTCTCCCTCAGCACGAGCCCCTTGAAGCTGTGCGTATGCTTCACCAGTGGGTACTCGCACAGATCCAGGACGGCCACGGCGCTGCTCATCCGCGCCATCACCGTGAGGGCCGCTATCCACTCGGCGGCTCCCGAGTAGATCAGGACGACGCAGCGTCCACGAGCCTCTCGTGAGGACGAGGCGATAAGCCGGTAAGTGCGGAGAACGAGGCGAACGCCGAGCAGTCTGCGGCCGAGGAAGGACGACGGCCTCAGGCGCGTCCCGCAGGCGTATTCGTGAGGGATGCCCTCGTAGACGCCGGAGACCGCCTCGCCTTCCTCGTCGTCACCTAGCGACGGCTTCACGAGGCTGACCACGCGGACTTCCGCGCCCGCGTGCTGAAGGGCCTTCGCGTACATGTAGGCGCGCGACGCGGCGCCTTGCCCATAGGGGAAGCCGAAGCTGCTGCCGACGATGAGGACTCTGGGAGCGTTGTCAGGCATGGGGCTGGCGGTCGTGCCGGTCAGTGGGGCCTCAGTGGGGCGCGGCCGAGGATGATCTTGGCGACCGTGCCCGAGACGTCGGGGGCCAGATACTCGGGTGGCGGCGACCAGGCCGGCGGCAGGGCGGTGACGGCGCGCACGCAGCGGAGCACCGTCTCGGGGTCGACGCCGGCCAGCATGTTGCTGCCGCACTCCACCGTCTCGGGACGCTCCGTAACGTCGCGGACCGTCACGGTGGGCACGTGGAACAGGCAGCACTCCTCCTGGACCGTGCCGCTGTCGGAGAGCGTGCAGAACGCCGCGCGCTCCAGGGCGACGAAGTCGAACAGGCCGAGCGGCTCCACAAAACGGACGCGCTCGTCGCTCACCTCCACACCGAACTGCCGCATCTTCTGCTGCGTGCGGGGATGCAGGCTGCAGATCACCGGCAGGTCGTACTCGCGGCTCACGCGCTCGAGCGCCGCGGCCAGGCCGCGCAGGCGACCGTCCACGTCGACGTTCTCGGCGCGGTGCATGGTGGCGAGGAAGTAGTGCCGCGGCTCGAGGCCGAGGCGCTCGAAGACGGGCGCGGCGTCGATCTGCGGGGCGTAGTGCTTGAGCACTTCGTGAATCGGGTTGCCCGTCACATAGATGCGCTCGCTGGGCACGCCCTCGCGCAACAGGTTCTCCTTGCTACGCTGGGTGTAGGGCATCAGCACCGTGCTCGAATGGTCGATGACCCGTCGGTTGACCTCCTCCGGCACGCGGTCGTCGTAGCAGCGGTTGCCCGCCTCCATGTGGAAGACGGGGATGCCGAGGCGCTTCGCGAGTACCGCGCAGAGCCCGCTGTTGGTGTCGCCGAGGATGAGCAGCGCCTCGGGGTTCTCGTCGCGCAGGACCCCGTCCATCGCGGCGAGCATGCGTCCGATCTGCTCGCCGAAGCTCTCGCCGATGATCCCGAGCTCTCGGTCGGGCGCACGTACGCCGAGCTCGTCGAAGAAGACGTCCTTGAGCCTGGGGTCGAAGTTCTGCCCAGTGTGGACGAGCACGTGGTCGCAAAGCCCGTCGAGCTTCTCGATGACGCGACTGAGACGGATGATCTCGGGACGTGTCCCAAGCACCGTGAGGACCTTCACCTCAGCAACTCCGCCTCGTCGCCGGCTGCGCCGTCGAGCGTGAGCTGGTGGTCGACTAGCAGCTGGTCGAGCGTCTCGCGCTTCATGACGTCGTCGGCCGAGCTGTATTCGTGCGCCAGAGCCTCAAGCGTCGCCTGCCCGTCGCGGAGCTCGAGCAGCATGGGGAGGATGGCGTAGTGCAGTCCGCGGTCGACGGTGCGGTGACACTCCTCTTCGGAGACGAGGATCTCGTGCACCTTTTCGCCTGGGCGGATGCCGGTGACCTCGGTCTTGATGGGGCGCCCGCCGATGAGGCTCTCGGCGATGTCGACGACGCGCGCGGATGGCACCCGCGGGATGTAAGTCTCGCCTCGCCTCGCCTCGGAGAGCGCCGCGAAGACCGTGTCGACCGCCTGGTCGAGGCTAAGCAGGAAGCGGGTCATGTCGACGGTCGTGATGGTCACCGGGCCGCCGCTGCGGATCTGCTCGTGAAAGAACGGGATCACCGAACCGCGCGAGGCGAGCACGTTGCCGTAGCGCACGCACACAAAGCGCGTGTTGGGGCAGCGCATGTTGGCCTGGATGAACACGCGCTCCTGGATAGCCTTGGTCATGCCCATGACGTTGACAGGCTTGCACGCCTTGTCGGTTGAGATGCCGATGACGGTCTCGACCGGCATCTCATGTTCCTGGATGGCGCGCACGATGTTCTCCGGGCCGGCGACGTTGGTGGTGACCGCTTCGAAGGGGAAGTACTCGCAGGTCGGCACCTGCTTGAGCGCGGCGGCGTTGAAGACCACGTCGGTGCCGCGCAGCGCCGAGGCGACGCTGTGAAAGTCGCGCACGTCGCCGATGCGGAACTCTAGGAGCTCGCGGAAGTTGTGGTAGATCACCTCGTCGGTGACGGCGCGCTGATGGAGGTAGGCGACGCGCATGGCATGCTGTTTGGCCTCGTCGCGCGAGAAGACGACGATCTTGGCGGGCTGGCCCATCTCGCCGCTGAGCAGGCGGCGGACCAGCACCTGGCCCAGCGAGCCGGTGCCGCCGGTGATCAGCACGCGCTTGCCCTTAAGCGGATACATGGGCCAACCTCCACTCGTCGTAGGGGGTAGGGTCTGCAGCCAGTTCGGCTACCATCTCCGGCCAGGCGGGGATGCGGTAGCCGGTCGCGCGCACGAAGCGCTCGGCGCTGAGGCTGCGGTCGCACGGCGGGTCGTCGTACGGGTCGATCTCGATGTCGAGATGCATGGCTTCCTTCACTTGTGTGAGCAGAGTGTACTTAGTAATCGGCGTGCTGGCGATCTGCATGAGCCCGCTGAGGCCGGGCTGCTCCGCGAGAAGGTCCCCGATGATACGAGCCAGGACCTGCGTCGGAAAGCCGCTGTAGACGGCGTTCTTGTAGCCGCTCACGCGCTCGCCGCGCTTGCTCAGGAACCACTCGAAGAGCGCATCCTGCTTGAGGAAGTCGCGCCCGAAGATGGACGTGCGGATCGTGAGGCAACCGGGCCGGTCGACCTCGCCGAGGAGCTTGCTGCGTCCGTAGAGGTCCTCGGGGTCGGGCAGGTCGTCCTCGGTGTAGGCGCCCTTGCGCCCGCTGAACACGCAGTCGGTGCTCATATGGATGAGGCGGGCGCCGGCGGCCTCGCAGAGCCCGGCCAGACGGTGCGGGAACAGCGAGTTGAGGCTGATGGTGAGGACCGCGTCGGACGCCTGCTGCACCTGCTTGATGATGCCGATGCAGTTGATGATGGCATCCGGCCTGGCTTCGGCCACGGCTCTCTCGACGGTGGCGAAGTCGAGCGCGTCGACGCCCGTCAGCAGGCGCCCGGCCGGCACGTCGGCGTACTGGGGGAACTCGCGCCAGATGCCGCGCGGGTCGAGGAAGGTGGCGTAGACCTCGAACCGCCGCCCGAGCACCTCGAAGGTCTTGTGGCCCAACATGCCCTCGCCGCCGAGGACGAGCACTTTCATCGGCCGCGCCCCCCTACGGTCAGTGGCTAGTCGACATCACATCGCTTGGTGAGACACCGCAATCTTAGCTTATCACCTACGCATTGACGCGATTCCCCGCGCCTGCGGGACTGATGCCATCGTGAGCGAGTAAGCTTCCAGGCGAAGGGTAGCCCACGCGCCCGCTGCAGTTCGTCACTTCTGCGACGGACCTGCTGGCCTTGTCACGAAAGCGAGGTTGTCGTGCAGAGTAACGCCGAGCGAAGACTAGTCGAAGAGCTGAGGCGCGTCGTGCTGTCTGGCCGGTCTGCCCCCACGGCTCTGTTGAATGTGGGAGCGGGACAAAGCGTCGATGTCGAGAATCTGCTGCCGGACGGCCCGCCGTACGTGGTTGACCGAGTGGATGTCGAGAGGTGCGCGGTCGACCATCCTTTGGTTCGGCACCAGTGGCAATGCTCCGTCGAGAACATGGCGATGGTGCCGTCTCACGAGTACGCGGCCGTTTTCGCCAACTATGTGTTCGAACACGTTCAAGGTCCGCAAGCGGCCGCCCGCGAACTGCGACGCGTCCTGAAGTCCGACGGAGAAGTCGTCATCACGGTGCCAAATCCTTCTGCTGCCGAATTCTGGGTGTCGCGACGTACACCACTCGTGTTCCACCGTTTCGTGCGCAAGGCTCGTGCGTGAGACGCACTGTATGCCTACGGCACCATTCCAGCCTTGCTTCGCATCTTCGAGGAGGCGGGATTCCAACCGAAAGAGGTCCGCTACTTTCCGGCGGTGGGCGGGTACCTCGCGTCACATCGATTCCTTCGCAGGCTCGGGAAGGCATACGACTGGTGCAGCGTTCGCCTCGGCTCGACCAGACTGCTCGGCCACGTCTGCATCGTGCTGGTCACGACGAACGAATCAGAGGGTCTATGAGGCCCTTCGGGGTGGAGCAAGCCCCTGAGTCGACTCGGCCGGCTACCCGCGAGGGCGCTAGTTTCGAGCTCTGGCCAACGCGGCGCGGGTCACAGGATCACTCGTGACCCAAGAGATGTAGTCGGTCAAGCCTTCGTCCAAGCCGACCGTCGGTCTATAGCCGAAGGCGTCATGTGCCGCGTCGATAGCAGCGAGGCTGTCGCGGACGTCGCCCGGGCGCGTCGGCGCGAACGCGACGCCGACCTCGCGGCCGGCCACGCGCTGCATCATCGCCGCCAGGTCGTTGATGGTGACGCGCGTGGCGCTACCGATGTTGAAGACCCCCTTGACGTCCTCGCAGGCGGCCGCCGCGGCGATGTTGGCGGCGGCCACGTCGCGGGCGTTCACGAAATCACGCGTCTGCTCGCCGTCACCGAAGATCGTAATGGGCACGCCGCGCAGGATGCGGTCGGCGAAGATGGGGATGACGTTCCCGTAGGCGTCGTAGCGCTGGTTGAGGCCGTACACGTTGAAGTAGCGCAGGCACACATTGCTCATGTCGTAGAGCTTGTTGTAGACGAGGCACATCTTCTCGGCGGCGAGCTTGCTGGTGCCGTAGGGCGAGTCCGGGTCCTGGGGATGATCCTCGGCAATGGGCAGCGTCTTCAGCTCGCCGAAGATGCCGGCTGAGGACGAGAAGACGATGCGCCGAAGGCCGTGCTGGCGGGCGGCCTGGAGCACGTTCAGGGTGCCGATCACGTTGATCTGCGAGTCGGTGACGGGGTCGTCTATGGACCGCGCGTTGCCGACGCTGGCGGCCAGGTGCACGACGACGTCGCAACCCTCCGCGGCGGCGAGCACGGCCTCGGCCTCACGTACGTCGGCTTCAACGAACGGCACTCCGGCTACCAGATTCTCGGCGAAGCCGCTGGACAGGTCGTCGAACACCACCGGCTCGTGCCCCAGATCGAGCAGTCCCTTGACGATGTTCGAGCCGATGAAGCCGGCGCCGCCGGTGACGAGCACTTTCACGCTGGGCCTCCTTGGGGTGGCTTGCCATCCGGATCGTCGGGCCGCCGCGATCTCGGCGGGGGTTTACGCAACCCCGTGACCTCCGCCAGCTTGCGCGGAATGTGGCTTGCGCGCACAGCTTGAAGCTTGCCCCATCGCCAGCCTCTGTCGACCGGGTCCAGCGCCTTGAGCGCGGCGCGGCCCGCACGATACCGCGGCGAGCGCAGCAAGCGTTCGACGTCGTCGGTGCGACGCAGCTCCACGGCGAGCTTGCCTGAGCGGATGTCGTCCATCAGGCGGCGCGCTTCGGGAGGGTGCTCGCCTCGGTAGCGCTCAAGCCAACTGGGATACCGATAGTGGCGCTCGACGTGGAACGGATGCCCCAGACGGAAGTAGCTCTCCTCTGACCACTGCGTGATCTCGGCGCAGGACCTGGGCTTCTCAAAGCGGTAGATCGCCGCCTTCTGTCTGACCTGAAGAGGGAAGAGGTGATCGTAGTGATACAGGAGAATGCCGCGCCGCGCCATCTCGCTGCCGCAGAGCCACTTCGGCCCGCGCAAGTCACGACCATCTTCGTCAACGACGGTCGGAGGCTCGTGCGTGACGTAGCGGTAGCCTGGACCCCATTTGAAGAGCCTGTGAAACTCAGTGCCGCCACGTCTCCAGCGCCAGCCATCGCTCATGTAGCCAAGCCCGCCCCAGAACGGCAGCGTGTTGAACGAGACGGCCGTGATCCCGGGGTCGCGCGCCAGCATGGCAAAGACCGCCTGCATGTCCGCCGGCCTGTAGAACTCGTCGATATCCACTTGCCAGAGGTAGTCTCCCGTGGCGCGCTCGGCGTACGCCCTGGACTGATGGGTCCTGTGCCTGCCCAGCTCGTCGGTCTTGGGCCAGAATCCGTCTCGCGTGACCACTCTGACCTTGTGCTCCGGGTCATCTTCCTCGCAGAAGCGCCGCAAGACGTCCAAGGTGCCGTCGATCGAGTGGCCATCCGCAGTGGTGACCGCGCGGGCGTCTTCATGACCTCCCTCGACCACGATGATCTCATGAGCGTAGGGGTAGAGGGAGCGGAGGCAGTAGCGAGTGAACGGCTCGCCGTTCAGGACGATGATTCCGAAGGTGATCCTTGGATACGCAGCGTCCATATCAGGCTGCGCCGCATCGCGCCGCGTCGCGCCGCCGCAGCAGGCGCTCGAGGGGCCTGAGGGTCATGTAAGCGTGATACGCCTCGAGGCGGCGCTGCCGAAGGCCAAGCTCGCGCAGGCGGTTCGCGGCGCGACGGAAGCCGCGCCGGTTCCCCAGCCGCTCGTAGCCCTCCCACCAGAGCCCGCGCCAGCCCACGGTGCGGTTGATCCAGCGCACGTACTCGGGGCGCACAAGCTCGGCGAGCAACGCGTCGTCGAGAGGCTTCAGCGGGAGGCGCCGCATGGCGGGCCAATACAGCCAGTAGGCACCGTTGCCGGCCACGTCTTCGAGCAGCGCGCCGCGGGACACGAGGTAGTCTCGCACCCAGAGCCGCTTGCTCCGCCGCTCGTCGGGGAGCGTGAGCATGGCCACGGCGACGTCGAGGTCGAGGAACGGCGCGGCAGTCTGGAAGCCGAACAGGCTTGGCACGCGCAGCATGTAGTGGAGGAACATCATCCTGAAGCGCACGACCTCGACGAGACGACGGCGGTGGGAAGCCAACGCGTCGCGGTTGTTTTCGAAGTACTCCTCGCACAATGTGCCGCGCCATCTCAGGCGGCTCATTGAGCTATCGGCTCGCTGGGCGTAGTTGAAGATCAAGCGGTGCACGTCGGAAGGCCCGCTAACGGGCGGCGTACGCCGGTCGCCCTTGCCTTCCATCCAGTCGCCGAAGATCCCGCTGAACACGAGCCCGGCGCCGCCCAGCTTGGCGCGGACCTGACTGTAGAACTCCATGTGGTACATGCCATGTGCGTGCAGGCTGGGTCCGAAGGCACTGTCCCAGTCATCAAGGTAGTCGTGAAAACCGCCGATAGGGATGCGCTCCCAGCGCGTTCCGAGCATCTCCGAGAGAGCCCGCGCCCGCGCTACTTCCGCGGAATCCCACTGACGCGCCGTGGGGCCGAACGTGAAGGATCGCACGCGTGCCGGCTCGGCGACCATGAGATTGAGCAGACGCGAGTCGTAGCCCCCGCTCCTGGGGATCACGATGTCCCCCTCGGCCGCCTGCTCAGCGGACCGCACGCGGGAGCGCAGGAGGTCCAAAGCTTCGTCCGCCGTGCCGTGCCCCGCCAGCCGTGCGTCGAGATCAAGGGGTACTTCCTCGACCGAGAGGCACCCCTCTTCGTCGCGCCACAGGCGGGAGGACGGGGGCAGGAAGCGCACATGCTGCACCGGCGTGTGCTGGAAGACCGAGAAGCCGGTACCCAGGTAGGCGCCCAGGCCCTCTGGATCGAATTCGAGGTTCGCGAAGTCGATGACGTCGTTGATGCTCCTGCCGGCGAGGCCAGTGACCTCGTTGTAGTAGCAGGGGTCGCTGCCCAGCCAGTCGCTCTCGTAGAGAAGTTCGTTCACGACGCCATCAGTCGAGTCGTGCGCGTGGCGTCGGGCGGCGGAGTCTCGGCCAAGGCTGGGCCGCGGGTCGGTTCCTCCGCTGGTCGCAGGGCTTCGGCGGCGACGAGCGCAAGGATCCAGAGTCCCATTGCGTAGATGCGTGGTTCCATGAAGGTCCATTGCTGAAACGCCATGATCACGGTCAGCGCGAGCGTGGTGAAGTAGGCAAGAGTCAACTCGCGGCGCTGTTCCGGTGGCTTGAGCGACAGCGCCAGAGCCCGCCACATGAACCCGCCCAGCAGGAGGCCGAACAAGGCCAAGCCTGCGTACCCGAATCTGTAGAGGATGGGCACCCAAGTCATGTCCGACGTCCAGTAGACGAGATGTGGCTCGACCGCATTGGACGCGTGTTGCGGGAACCCCAGGCCGAGTACAAGGTCCTCCTTCGCCACCACCGCGGTGATGACGGTCCAGCGAGCCGTTCGCAATTGCCAGGTTTGGACTTGTGTCACGCCCCCCCCAGATCCCACCTCCCCGAAGCGGGTGAGGAGGAATCTGTACTGCACAGGCCGGACCATGCTGAAGATGACCAACGCGGCGATCACGCAGAGGACGGTCGCTCCGGCTCGCCGCAGAAATCTCCCGGCCTCCGGCTTGCTCAGTTCGCGGGCCACGATGGCGATGATGAGGCCCGCCACCGCGGCGATGAGCAGCGTACGGGTGTACGTGGTAATGACAGCCAGCATCGTGATTCCGAGCACTATGAGCCACTTGGCGGACCACGTCCGCTTCGCGAGCACGAAGCCGAGGGCGAGCAGCGAGAACTGCGGCACGTAGGTGGTTCCACGTGAAATGTCCTGCCCCGCGAAGGAGTACGTGATGTTCGCCGCCCCTTCGTATATCGGAAGGTGCAGGCCCTGGTGCAGGATGAACAGCGCGGCTGCGATCGTGTTGACAATCACCACCGCAGCCAGAAACTCCTCGGTCTCGGCGCGCGACGCGCGCGTGGCGATCCCTCTGACCAAGACGTAGCCGAGCACGATGGAGAACGACGCGAACGCCACCGAGACCGCTTCCGCAAGGTCGCCGCTGGACCCGAAGGCCCGCGCGGCATGCCAACAGATGAGGAGCGTGATGCCGATCAGAGGCAGCTCCTCCGGCAGCACTCGACCGCCACCGGACGGTCGCAACTGGAGGTCCGGCCGTGAGCGCTCGTTCGCGATCGTCACGGCCCAGACCAGAAAGAGCCAGCCCAAGAGCAACGTCGTCGTGTCGAGTCTACCGGGAATCCAAAAAGGCTTCATGTGGTCGAAGAACACTGACCCTCTCATGACCATGAGCACGGGGATGCCGAGCAGAAAGAGGGTGTTGCCCCTGGCCTTCCAGAGGAACCACAACACTAACGCGGTCGGAAGTGCGAGCCGCAACAGTCCCACGCTCCTAAGCCCCCTGTCTCCGCGTCGCGCTCACTGCTTCACCGCTGCAGAGAGCTTACTCGGCGGGCGAGCCCTGGCTGGGCATGGCCTGCCAGTCGAGGAGCGGCGCCACCGGGCCGGGATTGCGTACCCATGAGAACGGTGATTCAAGGTGATCCTTCACGACCTCGAACCAGATCGCCTCGTCGCCGTTGATGATCCAGTGGCTGCGGAAGACATCGGCTCGCGGCGCGACCGCGTAGCTTCCCTCGTTCAGCATGCCCGCCGGGACCACGCATCGCAGTCTGTTGTGGCCAGGCCCGAGTTCAGGCCAGTCATCCGGTGGTCCGTCGGTGTGCCATGTTCGCAGCGCCGGCCCACCGCCGGCCAGCAGGTCGAAGCCCACTTGGTAGGCAGCATTCGTACGCGCGACGTCAACGTCGATCTCCACGATGATCGGCCGGCTGCTGTGGAACGGACCGGCCGAACTGCCCGCATCATCGAGAACTCGCACCGCGGTGATCAGGAGCTCGTCTTCCTTGCCCAAGGCTCGCGGCAGTTCCAGCACGGACGCCGACCCGATTTGCTGCGCGATGTAGTCGCGCACCACCTCGTCGGCCGGTCCGTCCGCGACGAGTCGGCCCCCTTCTATCTGTACGGCGCGAGTGCACAGACCACGCACGGCGTTCATGTTATGGCTCACGAAGAAGACGGTGCGCCCGGTGCCAGCGATCCGCTCCATCTGACCCAGGCACTTGCGCTGGAAGTTGAGGTCGCCCACGGCCAGTACCTCGTCCACCAGAAGGATCTCGGGGTCGAGATGGGCCGCGACGGCGAACGCGAGGCGCACGAACATGCCGCTGGAGTATCGCTTCACCGGGGTGTCGAGGAACTCCGCGATCTCGGAGAAGGCGACGATCTCGTCGAACTTCCGGCCGATCTCGGCCCGTGACATGCCGAGGATGGCGCCGTTGAGGTAGATGTTCTCGCGGCCGCTCAGCTCCTGGTGAAAGCCCGTGCCTACCTCCAGCAGGCTGCCCAAGCGGCCGTTGATCACAGCTCGGCCCGTGGTGGGCTCGGTGATGCGCGAGAGGATCTTGAGCAACGTGCTCTTGCCCGCTCCGTTGCGGCCGATGATGCCGATCGCCTGGCCGGGCTCCACGTCGAAGCTCACATCGCGCAGGGCCCAGAACGTGCTCACATGACCCGACGAAGATCCCGCGTGACGCAGGCGCCGAACGGGGGCCGTGGCGACATTGGTGATGGCATCGCGCAGGGTCTTCGCGCGCTCCTGCGCGGCGCCGATCTTGTACTGCTTGCCGAGGCCGCAGATGCTGATCGCGACGCTCATACCACGTCCGCGAAGGTGCGTTCCATGCGCCTGAAGTAGTACAGGCCGCCCACGAAGACCACCAGGACCATCACCGCCGAGAGCCAGAACAGGCTGCTCGGCGGATCGTCGCCGAAGAGCGCCCAGCGGAAGCCGCCGATCACGCCGGTCATGGGGTTCAGATTGTAGATCACGCTCGGCCAGCCGGAGGGGATCTTGCTCGTGGGATACATGACCGGCGACAGGAACATCCACAACTGCACCAGGAAGGGGATGATGTACTGCACGTCCCTATACAGGACGTTGAGAGCGCTCAGCCACAGCGAGACGCCCAAAGCGGTGACCATCGCGAGCAGCACGAAGAACGGCAGCCATATCACGTTCCAGGTGGGGGGCACTTGATACGCGGCCATCAGCACGATCAGCACGAGGAAGCTGATGAGGAAATCGGGCAGCCCGCCAAGCACGGCGCTCGTGGGTATCACGAGGCGGGGGAAGTACACCTTGGTGATGAGATTGGCGTTGCCCACGAGGCTCGTGCCGGAGCGGGACAGCGAGCCCGCGAACAGGCTCCAGGGCAGCAGACCGGCATACGTGAACACCGGGTAGGGCACGCCGTACGATCCGGAGCCGACCCCGAGCAACTTGTTGAAGATGACCGTGAACACGATCATGGTCAGCACCGGCTGCAGGACGGCCCAGGCCACGCCGAGCACGGCCTGTTTGTAGCGGATCAGCACATCCTTCCAGGTGAGGAAGTAGAGCAGCTCACGGTACTGCCAGAGTTCTCTGAGGCCGAGCTTGACCCAGCCTCGGGTGGGCTGGATGACCGTGGTGATGGGCGTGCGAGGCGGTTTGTCGACGCGGATGGCCATAACTAGAACGCCTCCTGGGCAGAGCCGAGACGCCGGTGTACCGGCGGCTCGTAGCTATCCTGTAGGCCGAACGTTGCCCTCACCAGACCCCCCCGTCGGGGACTCCTTGCCCCCTAGAACCCAGAACGCCGTCATGTGACGCGGCCACACGCAACCAGAAGGTGCGGGCAGTATCGAGGATGCATCGCTGTCGGCATATGCCCATGGCGCCGGTGTCGTCGAGGCCCGATCCTAGCCCCCGTTCGAGTCGGCACTTCGCATGGATCCCGCCTTCCTCGCTCTCGAACAGGATAGCATGGCGCGCGTGCTCGGCGCAGCGGAGGCGCCGGGCTTTCGCAACGTGCGGCGTGGAGACCGGCGGGTCGAAGCCATGGTCGGCAGCCTGGTAGGGGGCCCGTGGCGTCGAGGCGATCGACCTGTCCGGAGTCGCATCGTTAGCGACGGGCTTCGTGACCTGCCCACGGCCGCAACCCGGTCGGAACTACCTCGAAGAGCTTCGATTGATTTCCTGGGCCGTGACCGCGCGCCAGACCCCAACCTCAGCTCGCCTGGGCAAACTGAAGGCCCGAACGTCTGTCCCTTGGCCTTCACTTTGCCGCCCGATTCTCAGGGGTGGTTCGGTGGATCGGGGCCTCTTGCGCAGTCGTCGATCTTGTTCGATGTGACGGGCTAGGGCGTACTGCTGAGAGCCGTTTGGCGCGCCCATCTCGTCGGGCTGACGCCGTTGCGTTGGCATCCGACCCGTAGACGGATGTACTAGCGGGCGAGGCTAGGCTCGCGTTGTCGGAGCGGGCGACGCGGACACCGCTGGAGCTCTCAAGTTGGCGCGTTCGGGACCGATTCCATGTAGAGCGTGCCGTCATCTGTGCCGCAACCGCAAGTGGAGCCCAAGCGAGTCGCGTTGGTGCGACAGGATCAAGAGCTGCTGATGCCGCTCGCTCGTTCCACGAGACATGGGAGTCAATGTGTCCAGGAAGAGTCGCATAGCAGTCACGATCCTCACAGCAGCCCTGGTCGCGTTGAGCCTCTGCGCTGCTCCTGCCGCGATGGCCACGTCCTCGTCAAAGGTGCTGCGCTTCACCGTGGTCAAACGTGCCCCGCACTACGACGTCGTCAAAGGCCACCACCATCGCTTTGCCGTCAAGCGCGGCGCCCATGAGGTCGACTTGCATGGAGGAAGGCGCTACCGGGTCGTCAGGCGCACCCACAGGTATGTCGACCTCCGGGCTTTCTCACGTGACGTGACAGCGAGGCCGATCATCACCGCGCCCAATGGCGGCGAGTTCGCCCTCGACGCAGCCACGACCGTCACCTGGAGCACGTCGGCCGCCGTCTCCACCGGCTACTTCCGCGTGTCGCTGAAAAACACAGACAGCGGCGCTTCGACCGGGCTGACCGCAGGCAAGGTCTCGGTTCGCAAGGGTGTGACCAGGTACACCGTGCCGTGGAACGTCACCCAGGCCTTGGGCACGTACACGCTGTGGGTCCACTACTACTCGCACTGGGGCCAAGTCATTGGTTCGGACGTGTCGGACGACGTCCTTAGCATCATGCGCACCCCGACTCCCACCCCGACGTCGACTCCCACCCCTATCGTGACGCCTACACCGACATCCACACCGACCGTCACTCCCACCCCGACCGTGACTCCCACCCCGACCGTGACGCCCACACCGACGTCCACACCGACCGTGCCTCCGACGCAGCGGACGGTCACCGTGCCGACCCATGCCACCAAGGCTCAGATCGACTCTAGCGTCGCCAGCGCCGTCTCTGCCGGACCGGGAACATGGGTCGTCTTCCCCGCCGAGACCTTCGCCTACTCCGGAACCTTCACCGTGCCCGACAACATCAACATCCGTGGTCAGGGTATTTGGGACCAAGGCCGGGCGAGCGGTAGCGGTGGGACGTGGCTCCAGTGTTCCGCTGGGATGAGGTGGGGCAGCCACTCGACGATCGAGGGGATGTTGCTCGGCGCGAACACGGCTGGTCTGTTTTGCCAGTTCCGGCCCGTTGCTCGCGGAAGCTCTTCCTTCGGCGCGGACACGCAGGCCAACGGTTCTCACAGCGTGACCTTCAGCTTCGTGCGCTTCAAGGGCGGCTCCGACACCGGAGCCAACCTCCTCGACCTGGGTGGCAACTTCAACAGCTTATGGACAGGCACTCTGAAGAAGATCGACATGGTGGACACGACCTGGAACGACTGCGAGTTCGAACGTCCGCAGTCGACAAACGCGGTCAACGGCGTCTCGCTCGGGGCCGTCATGAACATCTGGTGGGACAGTAGGAGCGGCGGCGCGCAGGTCCACGACCTCGCCTGGAATCGCTGCCATTTCGGCGTCAAGAACGGCTATCATGCCGGCACCGACGGTTACGGCAGCGGGCGCACGATCATCTTCCAGCCCGCTCCCGCAGAGCATGCAAGCGACGGCCCGCGCCCGAACACCGGCGGCGTCGGCGACGGCACCAACGGCTGGAACCCGAACTTCGACTGGTCCCTGGTCGACCATACCGCGTACAACATCTCGTTCACCGACTGCCTCATGGAGTACGCCCACTGGTACCCGATGAACCCCTGCGACTACGCCCGCTCCTACAGCGTCTGGCAGGGCAACCACACGGGCCTGCCGGGAACCCTGACGACCCCCCCCACTTTGACGGCCAACAAGGCCACCGGATGGGGTAACGGTCCGCAGGCACAGTGGGTGAACATCCCCACGAAGATGTGGCTCGAAAACTTCGACCTCACGCGCTGCTACCTCAAGGGCAGCTACCCGGACGCGCACAGCATCGTCTACGAGATCGCCCGTAACAGCGCCTCGGTGGGTAGCTACTGCGGTACCGGCGGAACGTCCGCGAACACCGCCTACGGGAACACCCTGTCGGGCAGCTTCTCGAACGCCAACCGCCCAACTACGGCGCTCTTCACGACCGACTGGAGCGGCACGGCTACCAGCTACACGGCCTCCCCTTACGACCCCTGAGAGAGAGCTCCGTCCGCAGCCGCTCTAAGCCGCTGCAGCCACGCACGGACACACGTGAATGGGTCGCGCGCTACCAGCGCGCGACCCATTCACGTGTGCATGCCACTGCGACGGGTCCGCGCAGAGTCGGACCTGCGCGCGTGGCGCTCGGCGACCTCGAGTCCGAAGCCCCCGTGCACGGCGTTTGGGCGGGCCCTGTGGGGTAGAATGGGGCCCACATGAACCGTCCCTTCTTGGCCTTCGCTCTGTTCGCGGCCGCGCTTGTACCGGCTCTAGCTGCGGTGTCCTGCGCCGGTGGATCGCCGCCCACGCCCACCCCGACACCCACACCGACCGTGCCTCCGACGCAGCGGACGGTCACCGTGCCGACCCATGCCACCAAGGCTCAGATCGACTCTAGCGTCGCCAGCGCCGTCTCTGCCGGACCGGGAACATGGGTCGTCTTCCCCGCCGAGACCTTCGCCTATGCCGGAACCTTCACCGTGCCCGACAACATCAACATCCGTGGTCAGGGTATTTGGGACCAAGGCCAGGCGAGCGGTAGCGGTGGGACGTGGCTCCAGTGTTCCGCTGGGATGAGGTGGGGCAGCCACTCGGCGATAGAGGGGATGTTGCTTGGCGAGAACACGGCAGGCTCGACGTGCCAGTTCCGGCCCGTTGCTCGCGGAAGCTCTTCCTTCGGCGCGGACACGCAGGCCAACGGTTCTCACAGCGTGACCTTCAGCTTCGTGCGCTTCAAGGGCGGCTCTGACACCGGAGCCAACCTCCTCGACCTGGGTGGCAACTTCAACAGCTTATGGACAGGCACTCTGAAGAAGA